>Ga0164242_10006834_pt1 | contig 12530 bp, 13 predicted proteins | sample OricomgcompostMG_FD_108783 | JGI IMG/M metagenome (GOLD analysis project Ga0164242, IMG submission 108783) | Miracle-Growth compost microbial communities from Emeryville, California, USA - Original compost - Miracle growth compost (MG) ... | reverse complement strand
GTGCGACCGATGCCGTCGGACCGCCTTCAGCCCTTTCCGGAGCGTTTTTGTGCCCTCTGGCTGACCAGGTTATGCACATGGATATGCGCGCCCTTGGCGGCGGCTTGCGTCAAGCGTCCAATGGGCGCCCCGTATTTGTGAATCTCGGCACCGGCGGCCAGATCGGCAAGCGCGATCTTGTGGCCGAGAGAAATGGGTTCCCGAAGCTGCAGTTCGAATACCTCCTCGCCCCGGCGAATACGCGCGGTTCCCGTCAGGTCGCGGAGCGCCACGGCAACATCGTCGCCTGGCGATATCTGCACGGCATCCCAGCCGGCGTTATGTTTGCTACCGGTCAAAGCGAGGCTCCGATGCGCGTGAAACATTCTCCGCCTTCGCCCACCACCTCGCCCCATGTGAGCGTGCCCGAAGCATAGTCAATCATCTCCTGCAAAAGCCGATCGGCGACGGCATCCAGCGTCTCCCGTCCCTCGAATATCGCGCTTGCGTCGAAATCAACCTGATTGCGTATCTGCGCAATCGCGCCCGGATTGGCGCTGATTTTCACCGTCGGAGCGAGAAGGCTGCAATAGCTGTTTCCGGGACCCGTGGTGAACAGGATCATCTGCGTCCCGGACGCGACGAACCCGGTCATCGATTCAGGCGAGAAGCTCGGGCCGTCCATCAGGTGGAGCCCCGGCCTCTTCGGCGGTTCGGCGAAGGGCAGAAGCGCGGTGATGGGGTGAGTCCCCGCCTTGGCGATCGCGCCGAGCGATTTCTCCTCTATGGTGGAAAGGCCGCCGCGGATGTTCTCCTGTCCCGGATTGTTGCCGAGCAGGTCGACACCTGCCGCGGAAACCGACGCTTCCCGCCGCGCGACGGCGCGAACGACGGCTTCGCCCGTCTCCGGATCGGCGCCGCGGGTGCGCAGCGCGTGCTCCGCGCCGAGCCATTCGATCGTTTCCCCGATCACCGCAGCACCGCCGGCATCCACCAGACGGTCGGCCAGCGCGCCGGCGAGCGGGTTGGATGCCAGCCCGGAACTCGCGTCGGAATGGCCGCATTCGAGTCCGATGTAGAGATCGGACAGCGGGACGGGCATTCTCCTGTCGGACGAGATCTTCCGCGAAAGGCTGGCGCCGAGACGAATGGCTCGGGCGGCGAGCTCGAGCGCGTCCTCATGCGTGTCGTCGAGCGTCACGATCTCGACGGGAACCGTCGTCCGGGCGGCGATGGCCGTTGCCAGGTCATCGGCCGACTTGCGGTCCACTCCGAGAATAAGCACCCCGCCATTGTTCGGACTGGCGCCGAGCCCGACCAGTTGCCGGAAGTGGCATTCCTTGTCTGGGCCGAACTGGCCGCGGCCGTAAGGCGTGGCGACCAGCTTGGCGAAGGGCAGGGCCCCCGCCACGCGCTCCGCCGTCGCGGCAATCAGGCCGTTGATGGCGAGGACAAGCAAATGATTGCGCGTGCCCGCCGGCCCGGAGCGGCGCGGAAAACCGAGGAACGTACGCTCTGCCATGGCGATGCCTGTCCTATGCCGCTCGCGCCTGCGTCGGCGCCGGCGCTTCGGCGAGGATAAGGCCTTCCTGCTTGAGTTCCTGCCAGAAATCGTCCTGAATATGGTGTGCCATGTGCTTCAAATTGGTTTCTACTTCTTGTGGTGAAACCATTCCCGCCGCGACGCTGGCGACGACGGGATGGCCAAGCGCAAATTGCAGCGCGGCCGCCGCAAGCGGCACGGCATGGCGTTCGCACACGGCCTCGATCCGGCGCGTCCTGTCGAGGATTTCAGGATCGGCATCGGCGTAGAAATATTTTGCGCCCGGCCTCGCCCCCGTCGCCAGGATGCCGGAATTGAACGGGCCCGCCGCCACGACGGAGATACCGCGCTTCTCGCAGAGGGGAAAGAGCTTTCTCAACGGCGTCTGCTCCAGGAGCGTGTAGCGCCCGGCGAGCATGAAGCAATCGAAATCGCCGGCTTCGGCGAACCGGACGAGAATGTCGGGATCGTTGACGCCGACGCCGATGGCCTTGACGGTGCCCTCGGCGCGGAGCTTCTCAAGCGCTTTGTAGCCCCCCTCCATCGTCTCCTTGAAGCGGGCTTCGAGCGCATCGCCCTGCCACTTTCTGTTCACATCGTGGATATAGAGGATATCCACGCCGGCCATCCCGAGGCGTTGACAGCTGTCAACAACGGACCGCATGACGCCGTCATAGCTGTAGTCATAGACGATTTCGAAGGGCAGCGATTCCTGGAACATCGATTGCTGCGGACAGCGCGTCGGTTTCAGGAGACGGCCAACCTTGGTGGACAGCACGAAATCCTTGGTCCCTCCACGCACCGCCTCTCCGAGGCGATGCTCCGCCAGGCCGATGCCGTAAAAAGGCGCGACGTCGAAATAGTCGATGCCGCCGTCGCGGGCCGCACGCACGGTCGCATGGGCGCGCTCGTCGGGGACCTTCTCGAAAAGACCGCCGATCGGCCCGCAGCCGAAACCCAGGACCGAGACCTCGAGGCCGGTACGACCGATGCGTCGTTTTTCCATTGTTCATCCTGGCGCAAGAGGCTGGACGTTATTGTCCTGTTTTCGCTAGCCGGACCTTCACGCCCGCCTGGTCTTCGCGAAAGCGAAGGACGGCGCTGACGTCAAGATCGGCGAACCCCTTGCCGGAAGCCTGCTTCAGGACATCGAAGGCGGCAGAGCCGACGGGCGTCTCGACATCGAGCGACTTCGCCATCTGAACGGCAAGGCGATGATCCTTCTCGGCGAGGCGCACCATGAAGCCGAGCGAGAAATCATCGTTGAGCGCCTTCTTCGGCAGGGAGACGCCGAGCTGGTTGTTCCAGGCCATGGTCGTCTTCATCACCGACATCATGGTCTCGAGGCTGAGACCCGCCTTGACCCCCATCACCAGCGCTTCACTCGTCGCGGACAGGATGGTGTTGGCGAGGAAGTTGTTGGCGAGTTTCATCGCCTCGCCCATGCCGAGGCCGCCGCAATAAAAAAAGTCCGTTCCCATGCAGTCGAGCACCGGCCGAACCTTTTCCACCACCTTTTCGTCGCCGCCGACGATCAGCGTCAGGGTCCCTGCGATCGCGTGGTCCGCCGTCTTGCCGACGGGGCTGTCGATCATCGCGATGCGGCGTTCTGCGAGAACGTTGCCGATCCGGCGCGTATAGGATGGATCGATCGTGCTCATGTCGATGACGATCGCTCCGGCTTTCAGGCCGTGAACCGCGCCATCCTCGCCCAGGACGGCTTTTTCCACGTCGGGACCGTCGGGAAGCATGGTGATGAGGATATCGACATCCTTCGCCGCCTCGCGCGGCGAGGCGGCAAGCGTGCCGCCCGCCTCCCTGTGCTTTTCGCGTGCGGCGGGATTGAGGTCGAACCCCTTCACGGGAAAGCCCTTCTTGAGGACATTCCGCGCCATGGGGCCGCCCATCGTGCCCAGACCGATAAATCCGATTGTCGTCATCTCGCCGCCTCTTGCTTCAATGCTGGTTTCACTTCCGATTATTTCTGCTGCCATTGCGCATGCTGCCAGACCGGCAGGCCGCGCAGGTCGGCGACGTTCTTCGCCGTGAAGGCCGACGCGTCCGGCACCTTGCCGCTGGCCTCATAGGCCTGCTGCATCAGCGGAGCGCCCTTGGAGATCGCAGCAGTCACCTGCGGCCAGGTGGTCGGTTGCGGAATGAGACCGCCAGCCACCATGAACTTGGAGGTCGCGACGACGGCGGTGATGTCGCCCTCGGTCGACCAGACCCATTTGCGGGCATAGAGAACGTCGTCTTTCCAGACCTTCGCGCCGAGATCCGGGGTCAGTTCCCAGTACTTTTTTACGAGCTGCGAAACGTCGCCCGCATCCATCTTGCAAAGCGCCTCGACGGCTTCCTGCTGCGCGGTCATGAACGCGATCGCGAGCTTCGGCGATTTGTCGAGAAGCTTGTTCTGCGCCATCCACAGCGAGCGGTGCAGGTAGAAGCCGTCGGGGTAAAAAGGGGATTTCTTGACCGACGGCAGCATGATGCCGGCGCCTTCGCCCTCTGGCCCCTTATAATGGTCTTCCGTGTAGCCGTAGGAATTGACGACGCCGACGATACCGGCGTCCTTCTGGGCCTTGAGGAAGGCGGGGTAGATGACGACGGCCGCATCGATGCCGGTCGGCATGGAAGCCGCCTGCGCCTGCGTCGGTGTATTGACGATCCTGATGCCGGCTGCCTTCGGATCCCCATTGCCGAGCTGATAGAGCAGCATCTGGGAAAGGGCGTTGTAGGGATCGCCGCCGAGCAGCGTGCCGACGGTCTTGCCCTTGAGGTCCTCAAGGTTGCGGATGCCACTGTCCTTGCGTGTGGCGAGGACGAAGCGCATATGCCCCTCGCCAACGTTGAGGATGCTCCAAGGCTGCTTCGCTGCGATGCCGCGGATGATCGGCGTGTTGCCCCACATGCCAAAATCCAGATTGTTGGAGACGAATGCCTCCACCATCGGCAGCGCCGAGGGATAGTCGCGCCAGTCAACCTTCAGCTGGTAGCCCTGCTTGGCCGCGTGTTTCTCGAACAGCTTTTCGTTGATCATATATTGGGTGATGGGGGAGTTGGCCGCCGCCCATGGTTGGCGGCCGACTGAGACGGATGCTTCCTCCGCGGCCCGCACGATCGCAGGCCGGTAAAGGACCGCCGCGCCGACCCCCGCCGCGCCGGCGAGCAGCATTGTCCGCCGCGTCATGCCTTGCTTGTTGATCCCGTTCATGTCGTCTCCTCCTTCTTTGGCCTCTGCGGGCCGTTTCATGCTTTGATCGTTGCGGCGTAGGCCTCATGTCGTATGAGCTGCCAGATCTCCTCGACGAGTTCCTGGAACCGCGTATCGGCCCGGATTTCCGGTTTTCGCGGGCGCGGCAGCGCAACGGGCTTGATCTCGTTGATGCGTCCCGGATGGCTGCTCATCACGACGATCCTGTCGGCCAGGAAGACGGCTTCATCGATGCCATGCGTAATGAACACCACCGTGCGCCTATCTGCTCCGGCGTCGTCTTCGCCCCAAATGCGTAGCAGTTCCTCCTGCAGAATGACGCGGGTCTGCGCGTCGAGCGCTGCAAAAGGCTCGTCCATCAGCAGCACGTCAGGCTCGTTAGCCAGTGCGCGAGCGAACGCGCAGCGCTGACGCATCCCCCCCGACAGCTCGTAGGGATATTTGTTTTCCGCGCCGTTCAGCGCGACAAGATCGATGAGCTGCCGAACGCGCTCGTTGCGCTCCTGCCGGCTCATCGTCGCTCCGATCCGGTAGCGCGGCCCGAATTCAATGTTTTCTCGGACCGTTTTCCACGGGAAAAGCGCATAGTCCTGGAACACGACGCCGCGATCGGCGCCAGGCCCTTCGATCGGCTTGCCGTCGATGGTGAGCGTCCCGGATGTCGGCTTGGCCAGACCGGCGATCATGTTGAGGATGGTGGTTTTGCCGCAGCCGGAAGGCCCGACGATGCAGAGGAATTCTCCCCGGGCGACGTCGAGGTCCACGGAATCCAGAGCGACGGTGTGCTCTCCCGTCCGCGGCAGCACGAATTCCTTGCCGATGCCGCGCAGCTTCAGTTTCGGCTGGGACGCGCGAGTCAACGTTTCCATGGAAGCATCCAATATTCGAGGCGGCGCAGCCCGCGGTCGATGATCATGGCGACAATGCCGACGGAGACCATGCACACGATGATGCCGTTGAGATCGACGCTGTAGGCGTAGAAGACGAACATCATCTGGCCGATGCCGCCGGTCGATCCGCCGCCGGCCTTGGCGCCGACGGCAAGCTCGGCGGCGATGATCGACGTCCAGGCGACGCCGAGCGCAAGCCGGGCGCCAACAAAGACGTAGGGCATGGCGCCGGGCAGCACGACGGTGCGCAGGATGGTGAAGCGGCCGACGCCGAGCGTGCGGGCGGCGCGCACCAGTTGCGGGTCAACACTCTTCACGCCATGGATGGTGTTGACGATCATCGGGAAGAAGGCGGCGTAGCCGACGATGAACGCGGCGGCAGGCGTGCCCGTCCCGAACCACAGGATGGCGAGCGGCAGGAGCGCGATCGGTGCGATGGGGCGGAAACTCTCGACCAGCGGATCGAGTGCGCGGTCGAAGGCGCGGTAGGTTCCCATCAGCGCCCCCAGCACCAGGCCGAAAGCTGCTGCCCAGGCGAAGCCGGCAAGCACGCGCCCGAAACTCTGCAGCAGAGCGAGCGGCAGATCGCCCGTCTTCAGCAGCGTCCAGGCAGTTTCGACGACATGGGTTGGCAGCGGCGTGCGGGGCGAGGGCGTATGCAACATGACCGCCAGCTGCCAGACGACCAGAAGCGTGACGGGCAGGACCGCAGCGCGCAGGAGATGGGAGTCGGCCAGCCTCGTCATGACACGCCCCTCGGCTCGGCCCAACCGGTCATGCCGCGCTGGAGGGCGCGCAGGACGCGATCGAACAGGTAGCCCATCAGGCCAATCAGCACGATGAAGGCGAGCACCTTTGGCGTCATCAGCAGTTCGCGGTACCATTCGACCGCGAAACCCAGGCCGGAGGGCGCGCCGATCAGCTCGGCCGCAACCATTGACATCCATCCCGCTCCGGCGGCGAGCCGCGCACCGACCAGAATGCCGGGCAGGGCAGCGGGAACGATGACCTGGCGAAGCACCGTGGCTTCGCCGACGCCCAGCGTTCGCGCGGCATTCACATAGGAACGGTCTACCGCGCGCACCGCCGTGATCGTGTTGATGAGCAGCGGGAAAAACGCGCCATAGAACATGATCGCGGTCGGAAGGGCATCGCCGATGCCGAGGATGAACAGTCCGAGCGGTATCCAGGCGATGCCGGAGATCGGCCGCAGCAATTCGACAGTCGGGTCGATCATTTCGAAAAGGATGCGATTGAGGCCCATCGCGAAGCCAAGTGGAATCGCCACCGCCGCAGCGATCACAAAGCTGAGCAGCAGCCGCCAGACACTGGCCAGCATATTGCTCACCAGTTCGCCACTGCCGGCTAACTCGACGAAGCTCCGGGCAACATCGATCGGCGTCGGCAGAAGGATCGGATTGCCGATCCACAGCGATGCCCCCTGCCAGACAAGCAGGAAGATGATCATCGTGCGCAGGTAGATGGCGAGGTCGGCAACTTTACGCGAGAGGAGCAACGGCCATACCGCGGAACGGTCGCTTCGCGCTCCAGCCGGCATCCCCTTCCCGTTGAAAGCATTCGCTTTCACCTGACGCATTCCTCCCTGAACATCGCCGGCATTGCAAGAATGGTACCGGTATCATATTGTCGTGTCAAGGCGATGTGATAGAAGCGAAATCGCAAATGTCCGGGGACAAGCGAAACAGCAACCGCCAGACGAAGCGGATCGGGGTTCGGGAGGTCGCGCGTCTCGCCGCGGTTTCGCCGATCACCGTTTCGCGCGCCCTGAGCTTTCCGGAGACGGTTGCACCCGCCACCCGCGAGCGCATCATGGAAGCCGTCGCTTCCGTAGGGTATATCCCGAACCGCGTTGCCGGCAGCCTGTCGTCCAACCAAACGCGGCTGATCGGGGCAATCATACCGACGTTCCAGAGTTCCGTGGCGACCGAATTCACCGACGGCATGGCGCGGGTGCTCAGAAGCCGCGGCTATCAATTGCTGCTCGGTGGGTCTAATTTCTCGATGGAGGAAGAGGAAAGCCTGGTCGTCGAATTCCTGGCGCACCGCGCCGACGGCATCTATCTGACCGGAACCACGCATACGGAGCGCGTGCGGCGGCTGTTGAAGGAAGGCGGCGTTCCCGTGGTGGAGATCGCCAGCCTGGAAGGCGAACCCATCGACATGGCCGTGGGCTTCTCGAATGTCGAGGCGTCTTTCGCCATGACGCGTCATCTCGCCGAATGCGGCTATCGCCGGGTTGCCTTCTTCAGTCTGCCCCAGACCAACAACGAACGGCAATTGGGGCGTATCGCCGGCTTCAGGCGAGGCGTGGAGGCGTTCGATCTCGACCCGGATCCGGCCCTGATCGCGGAAGTCCCGATGGATCTCGCCAACGCCGCGCGGGCGATTGGCGAGTTGCTCGAGCGGCGGCCGGATGCCGAAGCAGTATTCTGCGGCGGCGACCTTGTCGCCGCCGGAGCGCTCTTTGAATGCCAGAGGCGCGGAATCCGCGTCCCCGAGGATTTCGGCATCGCAGGCTTCGACGACATCGACCTCGCCGCCTGCGTCCAGCCGGCGCTGACGACCGTGCATCTGCCGCGGCAGGCGATCGGCGCGACGGCGGCCGAACTGCTGCTGGACCGGATTGCCGGCAAGCCGATCGAACAGGCAGTTATCGATATGGGATTTGAAATCGTGGCGCGTGGATCGACCCGCCAGATAAGATAGAATGCCCGCATTGCTCGTTCGCCCACTCAGCAAATCCGTTCAGCCATCTTCCTGCCGGTCCGGCATGGCGATTGCGGAACGGGCAGATAGCGAGCCCATCACATATGGCAGCCATGGCAGGAGAGCAGATCGATGCTCTCCCATCTCACCGCCTGCATCAGGGAGACGCAGGCGATGATTGCCACCAATGCGCACAGGCCGGCGACAACAAGCAGCCGCTGAGCTTTGCCGGGCGGCGGAAGGTTTGGCTGCGTGCGCGAAGCGGGCGGAGATTCCTGCTTCGTCATCCCGCCTGCCCGAGCGTTTCGAGATCGACATTGCTGCCTTCGAAGAGCGGAACCCGGCTGACGATAATGGCGATCAGGAACATCGGGATCGACAGAAGCGCCATATAGGTTTCGAAGCCGAGGCCGGCGAGCGCGCTCGGGACGAGAAAAATGTTGGCGGAGATCGCCAGCCGGCAGCAGGCATTGCAGAAGCCCTGCGAGCGGCCGCGCAGATGGGTCGGGAAGAGCTCGCTCGCCCACACCCAGACGAGAACGGCGATGCCGACCCATGTGGCGAAGCCGATGGCGAAGAAACCGACTACCAGCAAAGTCGGATGCTGTCTGCCGAAGGCGGCCATCAGGAGCGCGATGATCCCGTAGGGGATGACGGAGAGGTAGCAGAGTTTTCTCCTGCCGATGCGATCGATCAGGACAGCGCTCACGAGCGTTGCGCAGAGGCTGACGACCCAAACGATCGATGTGAAGATCAGCGCGGCGTTGGTCGACAGTGCCCCGACAGTCTTCAGTACCAGCGGTGCGGCGATCGAGGAAATGGAACCGGAGAAGCAGTTCAGCGTGAAAATGAGGGCGACCCAGAAAAGCCTTTTGCGATAGCCATGGCCGAAGAGATCAGCATAGGAGCCCTTGCGCTCGGTCGGTTGCAGCATGCGGTCGTCGGCCTCGATGCCGAAGGCGGCGAAGGCTTGACGGGCTTCCTCACGGCGGCCATGCGCCAGCAGCCAGCGCGGGCTTTCCGGCAGACTGCGGCGACCGATGAGCGCCAGAATGGCGGGGATAGCGGCAAGGCCGAACATCCAGCGCCAAGCGTTGAGCCCGAACCAGGAGAGAAGCGGGATGGCAATCAGCGTCGAGCAGAGCGCGCCGACGATCCACATAATGTTGAGGAGGGACCCTAGGATAGCGCCGCGGCGTTTGCGCGGAGCGATTTCGGCCAGGTAGGCGGTGCTGGTCGGAATATCCATGCCGACCCCCAGCCCGATCAGAAAGCGCATAATGAAAAGCTGCGTGACCGAGGTGACAAAGGCCGAGGCAATGGCGAAGACGACGAAGAAGAACAGGTTGACCACGAAGATCGACCGCCGCCCGAGCCTGTCGGACATGTCGCCGAAGGCAAGCAGCCCGATTGCGGCGCCGAGGAAGGTCGCCGCGCCGAGTAAACCGACGGCGTGCGTGGTCAGGTGAAATTGCTCGCGCAGCATGATAAGCGCGCCACCCATCACCAGCAGATCGTATCCGTCGATGAACTCGCCGAAGGCGACGAGGAGCGCAGCAAAGGTCTGGCGCGGCGAGAGCGGCCGCTCGTTCAATGCGTGAAACTGGTCGCTCCTGGCCAAATCCGGCCTCGGCGCGGCATTGCTGATAACGTTCGACATCCTCATCTCCTCCACGGTCCTGGTTCTCAGGGTGTTGTCCATGTTTCATGCCGCAAGGTCCCGAGCACGGAGCGGTGGAGGCCGATCCCCAGACCTGGCCTCCGGGGCGGCCGCGCCGCTCCCGCCTGCAACGGGGGCAGGGCGGGATCCTGCAGCGCCGAGAACAGCGGCGTCTCGTCGAACTGCACTTCGAGCAGGCCCGGTGCTTCCATCGCGGCGCAGAGATGCACGCTCGCCGCATGGCAAACGGGGCCTGAGGGGTTGTGTGGCGAGACCTCCACTCCCGACTTCGCGGCGACTTCCGCCAAGCCCATCATCTCGTCGAGACCGCCGATATATTTCGCGTCCGGCATGATCACGTCATAGGCGCCTGCATCGAGGAAGGGCGCGAATCCCTCGATCCGCACCATCTCCTCGCAGCCGGCAAGCCGCACGCCACGGCGGTTGGCGCAGGCTCTCAGCCGGGCGAGGGCCCCAAGCGTTTCGACTCTTTCCGGCAGAGGACACTCCACCCAATGGATGCCGATTTCGGCCGCGGCATCGATCACGCTTTCGGCCGTGCCGACGTCCAGCCGCCAATGGCAGTCGATCATGAGACGCGCCGCCGGCCCGATCGCGTCGCGGACCACACGCGCCCGCTCGAGGCCGGGCTGGACGGCTTCGGCAAGCTTCCCTTCCCGGCGCGCCTCGGCGTCTGCCTCATCGAAAGGCGCGATCTTGAAAGCGGTGTAACCGGCTTCGGCGGCAAGTCGGGCGCTGGCGGCGAAACTTTCGGCAGAACGATCCCGGGTGCGCCGGTTGATGTTGGCATAGAGCTGCACCGCTTCATGGCGAATGCCGCCGAGCCAGTCACCGAGCCGCACGTCCTTCCGCTGGGCGGCGATATCGCCGAGTGCCTGGTCGATGGCCGACCAGGCGGCGGCTTCGGCAAGGGAAGTCAGCGCGGGGGCGGACGGACGGTCGAGCGGCGAGGCTTCGGCAAGATCGAGGAGAAGCGGTGCGAACCGGCGGAAGGCCATGACCACGGCTGCTTCCCGTCCTTGTGCTGTGGCCTCGCCAAGGCCGGCGAGGCCGGAAGCAGTATGCAGCCCGACGAAGATCCAGCGGGTCTTCGGCGTGATCTCCGCGACCGTGATCGAGGCGGACCGAATCCTGTCCTTCATTACGATGGCTCCGCAGCCTGCTTCGACAGGCGCTCTAAAAGCTGGAATTTGGCCTTAATAACGTGTGCGCCCATGAGGACGCCGGCGGCTTCGACATCGTTCGCGGCAAGTGCCGTCAGCAAATGGCGATGGTCGTTGACAACACCGGAATAGCGCTCGGCGCCGAAGCCGACTTGGGTCCAGAGGAGCGACAATAGCAGCCAGTGTCGCTCGACGATCAGCACGGCCTCCGGATTGTCCGCGATCGCGTAGATATGCGAGTGGAAGCGCCGATTGGCCGCTAAGACGCCCGGATTGTCGCCAAGGGCGACTGCGGTCTCGAGATCCTCCTCGATGCCTCGCAAAACGGCCCCGTCTTCAGATGAGCAGCGCCGTGCGGCTTCCCGTGTCAGCATCACCTCGATCGCGCTGCGGGTGGCAAAAAGGTTGGAAACCGTTTCGACGTCGAGGCCCGTCAAGTGCATGCTTCTGCCCGGTCCCGGCGCCAGAACGCCCGATCCCTGTAGTTCGCGCAAGACCTCGCGGACCGGCATGTGGCTGGCGGAATAGCGGGCGGCAAGGTCGTCGATCGTCAGCCTCTCTCCCGGCGAGAACGTGCCTGCGGCTATGTCGCTCAGCAACCGTTCCCTGACCTCGGCAACTTTCGGCATTTGGCCCTCTTTTGATCAAAAAGAACGAAATGCCGCGTAAAAGTCAACGAGAACCTTGTGCATTTGATCAAACAATGTCGTCCGACCTGCGCGATTTCGTCGGCGCCGCCTTGCTTTTCTATGCGGATGGGTTTTCCTTCATCATCGGCGTCGACCTGCAGACGCTCGCAGATCCCATTTGTGAGGATGAAGATGAACACGGCATACGTGGCGGTCGCCTGCGGCAACATTTTGGGGGAAACCCCTGCCTGGAGCACACACGAAAACGCGCTCTACTGGGTCGATGTTCGTGCGCCGGCACTGCATCGTTTCGTCCCGGAGACAGGGAAGCATGACCACTGGCCGATGCCGGAAATATGCGGCGGGGCTGTTATCGCCGAGAGAGGAGTAGTTTTGGTCCTGCGCCGTACGATCGTCCATTTCCGCCCGGAGCGGAATGCCTTCACACCGCTCGTCGAGCTCGAGCCGGCTGAACTGGACAATCGGCTGAACGAGGCGAAATGCGACAGGACCGGGCGGCTATGGGTCGGCAGCATGCGGGATTTGGGCGCGGCGGTCACCGGCTCGCTCTATTCGATCGGCAGCGACCTCAGGCCGAAGCGCGTCCTCCAAGACATACGCATCCCGAACAGCTTTGCCTGGAGTCCGGACGGCGGCACGATGTATTTCGCCGATACCGGGGACGGGATCCTGCGGCGCTATCG
>Ga0164242_10006833_pt1 | contig 12530 bp, 11 predicted proteins | sample OricomgcompostMG_FD_108783 | JGI IMG/M metagenome (GOLD analysis project Ga0164242, IMG submission 108783) | Miracle-Growth compost microbial communities from Emeryville, California, USA - Original compost - Miracle growth compost (MG) ... | reverse complement strand
TGTCGACGGCACGTGAAAACTGACCCCGGTGCGGCAACTGAATTTTGACCCCCTGACCCGGTGTCCTGGCTCTAGTCGAGCCAGGAAGGGATCAGAAGGGGATGCTGTCAGTGGAAGATTGGGCAGAGATTCGTCGATTGCACCGGGCAGAGCAGATGCCGATCAAGGTCATCGCCCGGGTGATGAAGGTCAGCAAGAATACGGTGAAGTCGGCGTTGGCCGCCGACGAGCCGCGCAGGTATCAGCGGGCACCGCGGGGTTCGATTGTTGATGAGGTCGAGCCGCGTATCCGCGAGTTACTGCAGGCGTATCCGAGGATGCCGGCGACGGTGATCGCTGAGCGGATCGGCTGGACCCGGTCGATTCGGGTGCTCTCGGGGCGGGTGGCTGAGTTGCGGCCGGTGTATCTGCCACCGGATCCCGCGTCGCGCACCGCCTATGTGGCCGGGGAGATCGCCCAGTGCGATCTGTGGTTCCCGCCGATCGAGTTGCCGGTGGGGTTCGGTCAGGTGCGCAGGCCTAAGCAACTGCCGGTGTTGACCATGATCTGCGGCTATTCACGCTGGTTGATGGCGACGTTGATCCCGACGCGGCATGCCGAGGACCTGTTGGCCGGGTGGTGGCAGCTCATCGCCGGGCTCGGTGCGGTGCCGCGGGTGCTGGTCTGGGACGGCGAAGGCGCGATCGGGCGCTGGCGGGCCGGCCGGGTGGAGCTGACCGGTGAGTGCCAGGCGTTTCGCGGGGTGCTGGCGGCCAAGGTGATCATCTGCCGGCCCGCTGACCCAGAAGCCAAGGGCCTCATCGAGCGCTTCCACGACTACCTGGAGCGCTCATTTCTGCCCGGCCGCACCTTCGGCTCCCCGGCTGATTTCAACGTCCAGCTGACCGACTGGCTGGCCGTAGCCAATACCCGCCACCGCCGCGCTCTGGGATGCGCCGCCACCGATCGCATCGAGGCCGATCGCGCGGCAATGCTGGGATTGCCGCCGGTGGTCCCGACCACCGGCTGGTGTTCGTCGCTGCGGCTGCCGCGTGATCACTACGTGCGCCTTGATGGCAATGACTACTCAGTGCATCCGGCCGCGGTCGGGCGCCGGGTGCTGGTGCGTGCCGACCTCGAGCGGGTGCGGGCGTTTTGCGACGGGCAGCGCATTGCCGATCACGAACGCATCTGGGCCAAACATCAAACCGTGTCCGACCCTGTTCACATCGAGGCGGCGAAGGTGTTGCGCCGCAAGCATCTGAGCGCAGCACGACCCATACGCGAGCCAGAAGTGGCATTCCGAGCCTTGACCGATTACGACCAGGCATTCGGGATCGATTTCGATGGCGGGGTGGCCTGATGGCAACCGTCAAGACCGCCACTGCGCACCGGGATGTGAGCGGCGAGGTCGCCTACCTGACCCGCGCCCTGAAGGCGCCCACCTTGCGCGAGTCGGTGACCCGCCTAGCTGAGCGGGCCCGCGCCGAGAACTGGAGCCACGAGGAATACCTGGTGGCCTGCCTGCAACGCGAAGTATCAGCCCGCGAATCCCACGGCGGAGAAGGCCGCATTCGGGCAGCACGCTTCCCGTCGCGGAAGTCCTTGGAGGAGTTTGACTTCGACCACGCTCGTGGCCTCAAACGCGACACTATCGCCCATCTGGGCACTCTGGATTTCGTGGCTGGCAAAGACAACGTCGTCTTCCTGGGCCCGCCCGGCACCGGCAAGACACATTTGGCCATCGGGTTGGCGATGCGGGCCTGCCAGGCCGGCCACCGGGTGCTGTTCTCCACCGCCGCCGAATGGGTTGCACGACTGGCCGAAGCGCATCACGCCGGGCGCATCCAGCACGAGCTGGCCCGATTGGGCCGCTACCCGCTTTTGGTCATCGACGAGGTCGGCTACATCCCCTTCGAACCCGAGGCCGCCAACCTGTTCTTCCAACTGGTCTCGGCCCGCTACGAACGCGCCAGCCTCATCGTCACCAGCAACAAAGCCTTCGGCCGCTGGGGCGAAGTCTTCGGCGACGACATCGTGGCCGCCGCCATGATCGACCGCCTCGTGCACCACGCCGACGTCATCACCTTGAAAGGAGACAGCTACCGACTCAAAGACCGCGACCTGGGCCGCACACCTGCGACCACCACCACCGAGGAATAACCACCACCACACCGCAGGGGGTCAATTTTCAGCCGCCGTTAGGGGGTCAGTTTTCACCCGCCGTTGACACGCGCCGGGGAACCGTGGCGATGCTGCTGCGGCACGGTAACGCCGGGCCCAACACCACCGCCGACCACAAGCGGGTGGGCTATCGGTGCACTAGCTCAGTTGCCGGGTGGTCCCTCTTATCGGGTTGGCTGCAAGGCCTTGGTGCGTGCCGATCCCGCCGACGGCACCCATCACTGCCGATCGGCCTGGCGGATCGGCCGTCTGGCCGCGTTCGTTACCAACGCCAACCGGGACAACTCGCGGACCGGGAACACGCCATCGCGGTCGGACTCGTTCCGGGCGATCGCATCCGCATCGCCAAAGGCACGGGCCCCGCAGGATGTTCCGCTGCGTGGCTTCTACCAGAACCGCATCTGGTGCGCCATGGCCCAACTGGCCTGCGAACTCATAGCCTGGGTACAGATGCTGGCCAAGCTTAGTGGAGAGGCCGGTACCTCTTAGGGAGGGGACGAAGTACCCCTTTGGAAGGTAGGCAGCCGGTCGGTCCCGTCATTACCGTCCAATGTCGTGCGCACAGTTGACGAGGACGATCTGCAGCCAGGCGGGACGGGCCACGAGACGTCGCTCGTGGCATCCGCAGTCGCGCCGAACCTAGTTTTGCCGCCTGCAGAGTCTAGGGTGCGTTCGCTCGGAGGCCGCGCCGCCTCGTTGGCCAAGCTGCTGCGGCTAGGTCCGTTCGCCGGACCGGTTCGCGTGGTCGGCGATTTCTTCGCGATGTCGCTGGACGTCTTTGTCGGCATGTTCACCTCACGGTTTGCCTGGCAGGAGTACCTGGCTCAGACATGGTTTGTCGCACGGGTCTCGTTACTGCCTGCACTGCTCATGTGCATTCCGTATTCAGTGATCAGCAATTTTTGCTTCAATATCCTGCTGAACGAATTCGGTGCCGCCGATTACTCCGGCGCCGGCGCGGCTTTCTTCACGCTGACCCAGATCGGACCCATCGTGACCGTCCTGGTGATTTCGGGTGCTGCTGCCACCGCGACGTGCGCAGACCTGGGTGCACGGACCATCCGGGAGGAACTTGATGCGCAACGGGTGATGGGAATTGACCCGATTCAGGCACTGGTGATCCCGCGTGTACTCGCAGTCACCACCGTCTCACTGGCCCTGGGTGCGGCGGTAATCCTATCGGGCATGGTCGCCACATTCTTCTTCAGTGTGTTCGTCATGAACGTTTCGCCGGGCGCCTTTGTCTCAGGCATGACAGTGCTTACCGGGTTCGGCGATCTTGTTGTCTCAGAGATCAAGGCATTTCTCTTCGGATTGGTCGCCGGCTTGATCGCCTGTTACAAGGGCGTCACGGTTGGTGGCGGTCCGGCCGGTGTGGGCAATGCCGTGAATGAAACAGTGGTGTTTGCCTTCATGGCCCTATTCAGCATCAATATTGTGGTGACCGCCGTCGGCGTCCACTTCACGATGAAATGACAGCGACTGACTCCATGACGTCTGCAACTCCCTCAACACGGTTTCCGCGAATATCGCGCGCGAAGAAAAATGTGATCGTCGGATGGAATCGGGTCGGCGAACAGATGCGGTTTTATTTCACAACACTCGGCGCGATACCTGACGTACTCATGAACTACCGCTCCGAACTGTTACGGCTTATCGCGCAGATGGGTATGGGAACCGGGGCTCTCGCGACGATCGGAGGGACGATCGTGATCATCGGCTTTATGACGACGATGACCGGCGCCATCGTAGCGACACAGGGTTACAACGAATTCCAGTCCGTGGCTATCGAAGCGCTGACCGGATTCGCATCGGCGTTTTTCATTCCGCGGCTCATCATCCCGGGAACAGCTCAGGTCACGCTCACGGCGACTATCGGCGCCGGCGCCACTGCTCAGATGGGGGCGATGCGGATCAACGAGGAGATCGATGCGTTGGAGGTGATCGGAATCCGAAGCGTCTCTTACCTGGCAGCGGCTCGAGTCCTGGCCGGGACGATCGTAACCGTTCCCCTGTACGCGGCGGCACTAATGGCGGGCTTTGCTGCCGCTCGCTTTGGTACCACCACTGTCTATGGCCAGCCACCGGGAGTTTACGACCACTATTTCAACACGTTCCTCAACCCGATCGACCTGGCCTGGTCTTTTGTCGAAACAATCACGGAGATCATCGTCGTCATGCTTGTCTGCACCTACTACGGATTCACCGCTTCCGGCGGTCCGGCCGGGGTCGGCGAAGCCGTTGGACGGGCGGTGCGAGCGTCCATGGTGGTAGGAGCCGTGGTGCTCATGGCCGTGACTCTGGCCATCTACGGCAACAACGCCAACTTCCACCTGGCGAGCTAGCGACATGAGATCCGGACGACGAGAACACCGCATCCCTACTGCGTGGTGGCCACTGGTCCTGGTCGCGCTCATCGGCGCAGTGCTCTTCGCGACATCAGCGGCCTACAACGGCACCTTTCGGCGCTCCGTACCGGTGACGCTGACCGCAGAGCGCTCCGGACTGGTGATGGAAAGCGGGGCCAAGGTAATGCTCCGCGGCGTGGAAGTGGGCCGCGTCGCCCAGATCAACAGTGGCAAGGGGCAGGCCGGCCTGAAATTAGAGATCGATCCCGGTCAGATCCGGTATATTCCGGCCAACGTGGAGGCAAAGATCAATGTCACCACCGCATTCGGGGCCAAGTTCGTCGAACTGATGTATCCGGAGAATCCTAGTCCTAAGCGTTTGGCCGCCGGTGCCGTGCTGGAATCCCGCAATGTCACGACCGAGGTCAATACTGTATTCGAAAATGTCGTGAATGTACTCAATATGGTCGATCCGGAAAAGCTGAACGCCGTTCTGACCGCGGTGGCGGACGCCGTGCGCGGCCGAGGTCAACGGATAGGCGAAGCCACCACCGGACTCAATGAGGTGCTGCTGGCGCTCAATGTGCGCAGCGACGCCATGCGCGAGGATTGGCGCTCGTTCAAGAAGTTCAATGACACGTACAGTGCGGCCGCTGAAAATGTCGTCGCTATCCTAGACGCCGCTACCACGACCAGTGGCACGGTGGTGAGCCATAAATCCGAATTGGACAGCCTCTTGCTCAATGCCGCCGGCTTTTCAGAGTCCGGAACCACCCTGCTGGCGGAAAGCAAGGATAACTTCGTCGAAACGGTCAATAGTCTCGAGCCAACGACAAGCCTGCTGTTGAAGTACAATCCGGAATATACTTGCACGCTGCAAGGCGCCGATTGGTTTCGTAGGAATGGTGAATTCGCCTGGGGGGGCGGCGATGGCCGGACAATCCAACTCGACGTCCAGTTGTTGGGCGGGCAAGACCCCTACATCTACCCTGACAATCTGCCCATTATCGCCGCAAAGGGTGGACCCGGAGGTAAGCCGGGGTGCGGATCGCTACCGGATGTGACGAAAAATTTCCCGGTTCGCCAGTTGATTACCAACACCGGCTTTGGAAATGGTCTGGACTGGCGTCCCAACCCCGGTCTCGGGCAGTACTGCTATGCGGATTATTTCCGAGCCACCCGTGCCGTGCCGCTGCCCCCGGCTGTCCGGGAGTGCCTGCCCGGGCCGGCCGTTGGGCCACAACCAGTACTCGGGTTCGGCACGCCGCCGTACGGTGCGGCGCTGTACGGGCCGGGTGGTGTCCCGCTGTTCCCAGGGGTGCCGCCAGTCGAGCCCGGTCCGGCGGCGTCGACCGGAGAAGGGACGCCGCCGTGACCGTCGACGATCTATCCGAAATAGGAGAGCAGATATGACGGCGAACTTACGAGGTGTTGTGTGGCGCCTTGGCGTCTTTTTGGCCGCCTGCTTGTTGGCTCTGGTCGCGACCGCAGTGATCTTCGGCGAGTTTCGCTTCGGTGGCGGTAAGAGCTACAACGCCGAGTTCACGAACGTGACCGGTTTGAAGAAGGGGCAGATGGTCCGGGTCGCCGGGGTGGAGGTCGGCAAGGTAGAGGACATCGTCGTCAACCCGGACGCAACAGTGCGAGTCACATTCTCTGCCGATCCTTCGGTGGTTCTGACCGAAGGCTCCCGTGCCGAAATCCGCTATGACGACTTGATCGGTGGCCGCTACCTTGCCCTCGATGAGGGCGACGGAGACGCCAAAATCCTCGCTCCCGGTCAGACGATCCCGCTAGCACGCACCGCACCCGCGCTGGATCTGGATTCGGTGACGGGCGGCTTCCAACCGTTGTTTCGTGCGTTGAATCCAGAGCAGGTCAACGCCTTGAGCGGCCAGTTGATGGCGGCGTTGCAGGGCCAGGGTGGCACGATCGGCTCGTTTCTGAATCAGGCTGCGGCAGTGACCAATACGCTGGCCGACCGTGATCTACTCATAGGGCAGGTCATCGACAATCTGAACGTGGTGGTGGGGTCGCTCGGTGGTCAAGGTGACCAGCTCGACAAAGCAGTGACATCGGTATCGGAGTTGGTCCATGGATTGGCCAGCCGCAAAACCGATATTTCGAACGCGGTGGCCTACACCAACGCCGCTGCCGGCTCTATCGCAGATCTGCTCAGCCAGGGCCGAGAGTCGTTCAAGAAGGTCGTGTTGGAGACGGATCGGACCGCAGGCAACCTGATGGCTGAACACGACGACATCGACGCACTGCTCAACGTGCTGCCCGACAAGTACCGAGCGATTAACCGGCAAGCCCTCTACGGCGGTTACTTCAGCTTCTATTTATGCGAAGTCGTGATCAAGCTCAACGGCAAGGGGGGGCAGCCTGTGTATACCAGAGTGGCCGGTCAGGATACGGGACGGTGTGCGCCGAAATGAAGCGAAAGTCGTTTGCTGAACGCAACCCTGTGGTCATCGGAGCCATCGGACTGGTGGCAATCGTGGTGGTCGTGGTCGTCGCGTTGCAGTACCAGAAATTGCCCTTGGTCAACCAAACCAGAAACGTCACTGCGTATTTCGACGAAGCCGGTGGTCTGTTCACCGGCGCTGGCGTTGAGGTTTCCGGGTATCCGGTCGGCAAGGTATCCAGCATCGGGCTCGACGGCCCGGGCGTGATCGTCAAGTTCACCGTCGCCAAAAACATTCGGCTAGGCGACCGGACCGAAGCGGCGATCAAAACCAAGGGGCTGCTGGGCACCAAGATGCTCGACCTCACACCACGCGGCGGCGGGCAGCTGGTCGGACCTATCCCCATTGACCGGACGGTGTCCCCCTACCAGCTACCCGACGCCCTCGGCGATCTGGCCACAACTATCAGCGGGCTGAAGACCGATCAACTGTCCGACTCGCTGGCGACTTTGGCGGAGACCTTTTCCGGCACACCGCCCGATGTGAAAAGTGCGGTGGCAGGGGTGGCCCGGTTCGCCGAAACCCTGAACACCCGCGATGCGGAACTGCGCAATCTGCTGGACAACGCGGCCAAAGCGACCGGGGTGCTGAGCAAGCGCGCCGATCAGGTGGTCGGTTTGGTGAAGGACACCAATGAGCTGCTGGCGCAGTTACGGACGCAAAGTGCGGCATTGGACCAGATCGCGACCAACATCTCGGCGATGTCGCAGCAGTTGAAGGGATTCATCGCCGAAAACCGGCAGCAGTTGCGCCCGGCGCTGGACAAGCTCAACGGAGTACTGGAGATCGTCGACAATCGGAAAGAACGCATACGGCAGTCGATCAAAGGACTTCTCACCCATGCGACGTCGCTTGGCGACGCGCTGGGGTCGGGCCCCTTCTTCAATGCCCACGTGGTGAACCTCTTCCCAGGGCAGTTTGTGCAGCCGTATGTCGATTCCGCATTCTCCGATCTTGGGCTGGATCCGGCCACGTTGCTGCCGTCTGAACTCACCGACCCACAGACCGGCCAGCCCGGGACTCCGCCATTACCGGTGCCGTACCCGCGGACCGGCCAGGGCGGCGAGCCGCGGTTGAATCTGCCCGATGCGATCACCGGAAATCTGGGTGACAGTCCTTGCGGCTGGGGTACCGGCTGCTACCCGTATCGAGAGCCGCCGCCGGCACCGGCGCCGGGTGTGTCGCCGCCCGGCCCGCCAGCGCCGGCGCCGCCCGGGTTGGAATACGCACCGGTCCCGGTACCTTCGCCGGTGTACACATCAGCCCCGGGCGAACCCGGGTCGCCGGATCAGCCGGTGGGGCAACGATGATCCAGTTACGCAAATCCCGCGTGGCGTTGGCAGGCGTGCTGGTGCTGGTCCTCGGCGCCGGATTGTTCGTCGGGTCTCGGGGCTTCGATCGGATCACCCGAACGACGGTGGTTGGATACTTCGACAACAGCAACGGACTGTTCGCCGGTGACGAGGTGCGGATCCGGGGCGTGCGAGTCGGCGAGGTGACCAAGATCGAGCCGCAGCCGCTGCGGTCCAAGATCACGTTCTGGTTCGACCGCAGTTACAAAGTCCCCGCCGACGTAAAGGCAGCGATACTTTCCCCACAGCTGGTCACCGGCCGGGCCATTCAGTTGACGCCGCCCTATTCCGGCGGGCCGACGATGCAGAACGGAGCGGTCATACCCCAGGACCGAACCGTGGTGCCGGTCGAGTGGGACGACATCCGGGCCGAACTTGTTCGGCTGACCGAGTTGCTCAAGCCGACCGAGCCCGGCGGTGTAAGCACACTGGGTGAGCTGATCAACACCGCCGCCGACAATCTGCGCGGGGAAGGCGGGAACATCCGCGACACCGTTATCAAGCTGTCGCAGGCGGTGTCAGCGCTCGGGGACCACAGCAAGGACATCTTCGGCACCATCAAAAGCCTGTCTACGCTGGTCTCCGCGCTGCACGACAGCAGCGGCCTGCTCAGTCAACTCAATCGCAATCTGGACGCCGTGTCGTCGGTGTTGGCCGACGACTCGAATGAGGTCGGTCGAGCGATCGAGGATCTCAACGCTGTTGTCGGCGACGTGCAGAACTTCGTCGCCGATAACCGTGAGGCATTGGGCACTACGTCCGACAGGCTGGCGTCAGTAACCGCCGCGGTGGTCGACAGCCTCGGCGACATCAAAGATCTCCTGCACCTCGCCCCGACGGTTGCTGCCAACTTCATTAATATCTACGAGCCGTCCAACGGTTCACTAACTGGCGCGCTGGCGGGTACCAATATGAACAATCCGATTGCCTTCCTGTGCGGCGCGGTGCAGGCCGCTTCCCGATTGGGTGCCGAGCAAGCGGCGAAGCTGTGCGTGCAGTACCTCGCCCCGATTGTGAAGAATCGTCAGTACAACTATTTCCCGTTAGGGGAGAACCTCTTCGTCGGAGCGCAGGCCAGGCCCAATGAGGTCACCTACAGCGAGGATTGGATGCGACCCGACTACGTTCCGCCCGCGGAAGATTCGCAATCGCCGTCACCGCTGCCCGCCGAGGTGCAAACTGCCACTGCGGTTGCCACCGACCCATCGGCAGGCCTGCCCGGCATGATGGTGCCCCCAGGAGGTGGCTCGTGAGACTACTCCGTTGGTCGCGCCGCGCGTTGGCGAGTTTGGTATTGATTGCGGTTGCGGTCGGGATATCCGGCTGTGGCTGGCGTGGGGTGAATTCGCTGTCGTTGCCCGGCACCGTGGGTAAGGGCGCCGGTTCGTTTGTGATCCAGGCGCAGATGCCCGATATCAGGAACCTCGAAGAGAACTCGCGGGTACGTGTAGCAGATGTGACCGTCGGCCATGTGACGAAGATTGAACTCCAGGGCTGGCATGCCCTGCTGAGCATGCGCCTCGAGGGTGACGTCGACCTGCCGGCCAATGCGATCGCGAAGATCGGCCAGACCACCATATTCGGTTCGTTGCATATCGAGTTGGCGCCGCCGACAGATGTTCCACCACAAGGGAAGCTGCGCGACGGTTCACTTATCCCGTTGTCTCACACCGCCGCCTACCCGACCGTGGAGCAGGCGCTGGCAGCGCTGTCGGTGGTACTCAACGGCGGTGGGCTGGGCCAAGTAGGGGACATCACCGAGGCGCTCAGCAGCGCGTTTCGCGGCCGCGAGCAGGATCTCCGGAGTTTGATTCAACAGCTGGACCTGTTCGCCGTGAACCTCAACGACCAGTCCGGCGACATCATCGCGGCCAGCGAAAGTCTCAATCGCCTGGTAGGCAAGGTCGCAGCGCAGCAGCCCGTCTTGGACCGGGCGCTCAAGACCGTCCCCGATGCGCTCGCAGTGGTCAACAGCGAGCGCGACAACCTCGTCCGGGCGGCCGACCAGTTGGGCAAGTTCAGTGCCCTGACCGCCGACGCCGTGAATCAGACCAAAGAGAACTTGGTCAAAGAACTGAAAGCCGTTGGGCCGGTGCTGGAGTCGCTGGCCGACGCTGGCCCCAGTCTGGTCAGCGCGCTGCACTATCTTCCGACTTACCCGTTCCCGACCGACACCATCGAAAACTGGCAACGAGGCGACTACGCCAACTTGACCGCGATCATCGATCTCACCCTCAGTCGTCTCGACCAGGGACTATTCACCGGCACCAAATGGGAGTGCGATCTGACCGAGTTGGAGCTGCAATGGGGCCGCACCATCGGTCAGTACCCGAGCCCGTGTATGGCCGGTGGCAACTTCAACCGGGGTAATCCACTCACGGTTCCGTACCGCTGGGACCAGGGGCCATAACATGCGTTTCAATTTGTATCTGAATCGACAGACGAAGATTCAACTGGTCGTCTTCACGACGATCGCGCTGTTCACGTTGGCGCTGATGGGTCTGCATTACATGAGATTGCCGGCCCTGTTGTTCGGCGTGGGCCGCTACACGGTGACGGTGGAATTGCCGCAGGCGGGTGGGTTGTACACCACCGGCAACGTCACCTATCGCGGCGCCGAAGTCGGCCGGGTGAGATCGGTGAATTTGACCGACACCGGCGTGGCGGCCGTGTTGTCGCTGAAGTCCGGCATCGACATTCCGTCGGACCTCACGGCCGAGGTGCACAGCCAGTCGGCGATCGGGGAGCAGTACGTCGAGTTGCGGCCGCGAAATGCCACTTCGCCCCCGTTGAAGAACGGCGACCGGATTACGTTGGACAACACCTCGGTACCGGCCGATATCAATGCTCTGCTGGACGCCGTCGACGCCGGACTGCGGGCGGTGCCGCGCGACAACCTCAAGACCGTTGTGGATGAGTCATATACGGCGGTGGGCGGTCTCGGGCCGCAGCTGTCCGCCCTGGTCAAGGGAGCCACCGATCTGTCGATCGATGCCCGCGAGAACCTCGATTCCTTGCTGACACTGATCGACAAGTCGCGGCCGGTACTCGATTCGCAGACCGAGACATCGGATGCGATCCAACGGTGGGCGGCACAGTTGGCCACCGTGACTCGTGAACTGCAGACGCATGACGATGCCGTCGCCGGGGTGATAGGCAACGCCGGCCCGGCGCTTGGTGAGGGACGGGCACTGGTTGAGCGGTTACAACCCGCCCTGCCGACCGTGCTGGCCAATCTGGTCAGCCCCGGTCAGGTCGCACTCACCTTCCAACCCAACATCGAACAGCTTCTCGTCTTGCTGCCCCAACTCGTTGCGGTCCAATCAGCGGGCCTGGTCGCCAACCACAACACCAAGCAACCCTACCGAGGGGAGTATCTGAGCTTCAACCTCAACCTCAACCTGCCGCCACCGTGCACCACCGGGTTCCTGCCAGCCCAACAGCAACGGAATCCCGCGCTCGTGGATTATCCGAAGCGGCCGCCCGGTGCTACGTACTGCCGGATCGCGCAGGACGGGATTACGGAGGTGCGCGGTGCGCGCAACACTCCGTGCGTGACGAAGCCCGGCAAGCGCGCCCCGTCAGTGAAGCTGTGCGAAAGCGACGAGGAATACGTTCCGCTCAACGACGGATTCAACTGGAAAGGTGATCCCAACGCCACCCTGAGCGGCCAAGACGTTCCGGACAAACTTGGGCCCGGCGACCCCACGTTAGAGCTGGAATTGTCGACGTCCATTGCCGACTACGACCCGGCAACCGGCACGTATACCGGACCCGGCGGGCGTCAGTACACCCAGTCCGACCTGGCCCAAACCGCATCTGAAGACAAGACGTGGCAAAGCATGCTGGTGCCGCCGGGCGCCTGAGCGCATTGGTCAACACCGGGGCCAAAAGACTACGACGAATAGGAAGGCGACATGTCCGTACCGACCGATTCTGTGCCATTGGAGGACCGCGATATGGACGACCCAGAAAACGCCGGGACCAAGGCGACCGGGGGCGTCGAGGATTTCGAGGAAACCGAGCGAGCGAAGGACGCCGCTCCGAGGTTCGGTGTGGACGGCACATCTGAGGTGGCCGCAGCGCCGTCCGGGAATCCCGCCCGGGCAGCGCGGAGCGTGCTTCTGTGTGGGGTGGTCGTCGTTGCCGCGTTCTCAGTGCTTGTCGGCTGGTTGGGTGTTCGCGCCTACAAGTCGCA
>Ga0164242_10006832_pt1 | contig 12531 bp, 10 predicted proteins | sample OricomgcompostMG_FD_108783 | JGI IMG/M metagenome (GOLD analysis project Ga0164242, IMG submission 108783) | Miracle-Growth compost microbial communities from Emeryville, California, USA - Original compost - Miracle growth compost (MG) ... | reverse complement strand
TTCGGCGTCGTGGGCGACCTGTTCCAGGTGGCCCCGCAGCTCACCGAGGAGATCACCAAGCGCCGTTCGTGATCCGCGCAACGCGGCCCTCGTGACCACCCCAAAGAACGGGGTGGATCGCGAGGGCCGCACCGCAAGCTCGCTGCGCTCGCGCGGGCGCGGGCTCTTCGCGCAAGCGCTCATCGCGTAGTGGGTTGCGGAATAGGTTGACACTGGCAAGCGTTTGACGGGCGTGAATCTCGACGGTGCGGTGGACGTTGTTCCCGCACCGTCGCTGTTCCGGGGCCCGTTGCGCGCGCTGAGCACGGGCATCGTCATCCTGATCACGCTGATCGCGTTCGAGGCGATGGCCGTGTCCGCGGCGCTGCCGACCGCCGCGCGCGACCTGCACGGGCTCGGCGCGTACGGCTGGGCGTTCACCGGATTCCTGGTCGCGAACGTCGTCGGCATGGTGGTCGCCGGCCAGATCAGCGACGTGCACGGGCCGCGGCTGCCGCTGTCCGCCGGCCTGATCGCGTTCCTTGGCGGGCTGATCCTGTCCGGGTCCGCGCCCTGGATGGCGCAGCTGGTAGCGGGCCGTGTCGTGCAGGGCTTCGGCGGTGGGCTGCTGATCACCGCCGTCTACGTCGTCATCGGGCAGACGTATCCGGAGTCGTTGCGGCCGAAGCTATTCGGGGTGATCTCGTCGGCCTGGGTCGTGCCGTCGCTGGTCGGACCGGTCGTGTCCGGCGCACTCGCCCAGCACGCCAGCTGGCGCTGGGTGTTCCTCGGCCTAGTGCCGTTCGTCGCCCTCGGATCGGTGCTGATGCTGCCGGTGCTGCGCACCCTGCACGTCCCGGTGGGCAGCTCCACCAGCCGGCTGGCCGATCCCCGCCGGGTGCTGCGCGCGCTCGCGGTCGCCGCGGGCATCGCCGCGCTGGAGCAGGCCGGCCAGCATCCGAGCGCGGTGTCGGTGCTGATCGCCGTCGTCGGCCTCGCCGCGCTGCTGTGGGGGCTGCTCGCGCTGCTCCCACCGGGCACGTTCCGTGCCTGCCCGGGAGTGCCCGCGCCGATCGCACTGCGCGGCCTGCTCGCCGGCGCGTTCTTCGGCATCGAGTCGATCATCCCGCTGTCGCTGAGCACGCAGCACGGTTACGGCGCGACGCTGGCCGGGCTGCCGCTCGCCTGCTCGGGACTCACCTGGGCGGTCGGCTCGTGGTGGCAGGGACGCGAGCACGCCGGCGACGAGCAGGCGCACCGCATCGCGCTGGTGCGTTCCGGCATGGGGCTGCTGACCGCGGCTGCGGTGCTCGTCGGCGTCGCGGTGCACCCTGGGCTGCCCGGCTGGCTGATGTACCCGGCGTGGGGGATCGCCGGCCTCGGCGCCGGACTGGCCATGTCGACCGTCAGCGTCCTGCTGCTCAAGTACACAAACGACGCCGACCGCGGTGCCGACTCCGCATCCCTGCAGCTGGCCGACGCGACGTCCAGCGCAGTGACCACGGGCGTCGCGGGGGTGCTGGTCGCCGCGGCCGCACGCGCCACGATCGGGTACACGACCGGATTCACCGTGCTCGCGGTGGCGATGGCCGGCGTGGCGGCGGTCGGCACGCTGGCCGCGGGCCGAGTGCACGCGCCGTAAGCTGGGATCCGCGATGCCGTACCTAGACCACGCAGCGACGACACCCATGCTGCCGGAGGCCGTCGCGGCCGTCGGTGAGGCAATGGGCGAGCTGGGCAACCCGTCGTCGCTGCACGGCGCGGGACGCCGCGCCCGTCGCCGGGTCGAGGAGTCGCGCGAGCTGCTGGCCGCGTGCCTCGGCGCGCGTCCGTCCGAGGTGCTGTTCACCGCAGGCGGCACCGAGTCCGACAACCTCGCGCTCAAGGGGTTGTACTGGGCGCGCCGCAACGCCGACCCGCGCCGCACCCGGGTGATCGCGAGTTCCGTCGAGCACCACGCGGTGCTGGACGCCGTCGAGTGGCTGGCCGCGCACGAGGGCGCGCAGGTCACCTGGCTGCCGGTGGACCGCAGCGCACAGGTCTCGCCCGGCACGCTGCGCGACGCGATCGCGTCCGACCCGGACTCCGTCGCCGTGGTGACCGTGATGTGGGCGAACAACGAGGTCGGGACGATCCAGCCGATCACCGAGCTGGCTGGCATCGCGCACGAGTACGGCATCCCGATCCACACCGACGCAGTACAGGCCGTCGGCACGCTGCCCGTGGATTTCGACGCGTCCGGCGTCGACGCGCTCAGCCTAACCGGGCACAAGCTCGGCGGCCCATACGGCGCCGGCGCGCTGCTGCTGCGGCGCGAGGTCGACTGCGTGCCGTTGCTGCACGGCGGCGGCCAGGAGCGCGACGTCCGTTCTGGCACGCTGGACGTGCCGGGCATCGTCGGGCTGGCCACGGCGACCGCGCTCGCCGTCGAGCGGCGTGACGAGGTCGCGCCCCGGGTGGCCGCGCTGCGTGACGCGCTCGTCGCCGGCACCTGTTCGCGCGTGCCCGGCGTGCAGGTGAACGGTCATCCGTCCGAGCGGCTTCCGGGCATCGCGCACCTGACCTTCCCCGGCTGCGAGGGCGACTCGCTGCTCATGCTGTTGGACGCGCGCGGCGTCGAGTGCTCGACCGGTTCGGCCTGCTCGGCCGGTGTCGCCCAGCCGTCCCACGTGCTGATCGCGATGGGTGCCTCGCCGGCGCAGGCCCGCGGCTCGCTGCGCCTCTCGCTCGGCCACACGTCCACCCAGGACGACGTCGACGCGGTGCTCGAGGCGATCGGTCCCGCGGTCGAGCGCGCGCAGTCCGCGGGCATCACCTCGGTGCTGTCGCCGTGAAGGTTCTCGCGGCCATGTCCGGCGGCGTCGACTCCGCGGTCGCTGCCGCCCGCGCCGTCGACGCCGGCCACGACGTCACCGGCGTCCATCTCGCGCTGTCCGCGCAGCCAGCCACACTGCGGCACGGCGCCCGCGGCTGCTGCACCGTCGAGGACGCGCACGATGCGCGGCGTGCGGCCGACGTGCTCGGAATCCCTTTCTACGTATGGGATCTCGCGGAGCGCTTCCGCGCGGACGTCATCGACGACTTCGTCTCCGAGTACGCGGCCGGCCGCACGCCGAACCCGTGCCTGCGCTGCAACGAGAAGATCAAGTTCGCGGCGGTGCTGGACCGCGCGCTCGCGCTCGGCTTCGACGCGGTCGTGACCGGTCACCACGCGCGGCTCGTCGACGGCCGGCTGGTGCGCTCGGTCGACAGAGCGAAGGACCAGTCCTACGTGCTGGCCGTGCTGACCGCCGAGCAGCTGTCGCACGCGATCTTCCCGCTCGGTGACTCCACCAAGGATCGGGTGCGCGCGGAGGCCGCCGAGCGCCGGCTCGCGGTCGCCGACAAGCCCGACTCGCACGACATCTGCTTCATCGCCGACGGCGACACCCGTGGCTTCCTGGCGCGCACGCTCGGGGCGCAGGAGGGGCCGATCGTCGACGCGGTCAGCGGCGAGACGCTGGGGAGCCACCGCGGCTCGTTCGGGTTCACCGTCGGTCAGCGCCGCGGCCTGGACCTCAAGCGCCCCGCCCCGGACGGCCAGCCGCGGTACGTGCTGTCGATCCAGCCGAAGACCAACACGGTGCTCGTCGGGCCGGGGGAGCTGCTGGACGCCCGGCACGTCCGCGCGACGCGGCCGGTGTGGACCGGACGGCCCGCGCCCAGCGCACCGCTCGAGTGCCACGTCCAGCTGCGCGCGCACGGCATGGTCAGCCCGGCCGTCGTGTCCGTCGACGGGACGGACCTGCTAGCCGAGCTGCGCACCCCGCAGCGCGGCGTCGCGGCCGGCCAGGCGCTGGTGATGTACGACGGCGACACCGTGCTCGGCTCGGCCACCATCACATCCGCCGAATGACGACCGACTGTTGGCCCCGTAGCAGGGCGACACACCGGGTAACGCCCTGCTACGGGGCCAAGACGTGACCCGGCCCTGGGAGCGCGGCGCGGCAACCGGGATCGGATCGCTGCCCGGCACGGATCCGGTCGAGGCCGCCCGGTTGGTCTTCGGCGAGCTGCCCGACCTGCCGCACCTGCCCGAGCTGCCGGCGCGGGGCTCGGGCGCGGACATGATCGGCCGCGGCGCCGCGCTGCTGGTCGACCTGCCCGTCGAGATCGTCCCGACCGGCTGGCGGCTCGCCGCGCACCGCGGTCGCGACCAGCGCCGGGCCGAGGACTACCTGGCGCGGGACGTCGACGCCCTGCACGAGCAGGCCGACGGCTACACCGGCGCGCTCAAGGTCCAGGTCGCCGGGCCGTGGACGCTCGCCGCCAACCTCGAGCTGCCCACCGGGCACCGGGTCGTGACCGACCACGGCGCTGTGCGCGATCTCGCCGAGTCGCTGGCCGAAGGGATCCGCGCGCACGTCGCAGACCTGCGGCGGCGCGTCCCCGGCGCCAGCCCGGTCGTCCAACTGGACGAACCGTCGCTGCCGGCCGTGCTCGCCGGCGAGCTGTCCACGCCGTCCGGCTGGGGCACGGTGCGCGCGATCGCCGCGCCGGACGCCACCCGCGTGCTGCAGACCGTGCTCGACACGATCCCCTCCGGTGGCCGCGTCGTGCACTGCTGCGCGCCGAACCCGCCGCTGGACCTGCTCCGGGACGCGGGCGCGAACGCGATCGCCGTGGACGCGGCGCTCCTGCGCAGCACGCAGTACGACGCGCTGGGCGCCGCGGTGGACGCGGGCGTGTCGCTGTGGCTGGGCGTGCTGCCGGCCACCGACACGGCGATCACGCTGGACACCGCCCGCGACCCGCTGCTCCGGTTGTGGCGCGAGCTGGGCTTCGCCGAATCCGCGCTCGCCGACGCCGTCGTCCCGACACCGGCGTGCGGCCTGGCCGGGGCCAACGCGGCCTACGTCCGGCGCGCGCTGAGCGTGCTGCGCGACGCCGGCCGCGCGCTGCGCGAGCTCGGCTGACCTGTCGGCGTCGCTCGGTAACGTCTAACACCGTGACCGAACCGAAGGCCGCGCCGGCTGCCGTCCGCGAAGAGCACGCGCGGCTGTCCCAGGAGATCGACGAGAACGCGTACCGCTACTACGTGCTGGATGACCCGACGGTCAGCGACTCCGAGTACGACGCGGCGATGCGCAGGCTGCAGGAGCTCGAGGACGAGTTCCCCGACCTGCGCACCCCGTCCTCGCCGACTCAGCGGGTCGGTGGCACGTACTCGACGCTGTTCACCGCCGTCGATCACCTCGAGCGGATGCTCAGCCTGGACAACGCGTTCTCCACCGAGGAGGTCGAGGCCTGGGCGCACCGCGTGGAGAAGGACGCGGGAACCGTCCCCGCCTACCTGTGCGAGCTGAAGGTGGACGGGCTGGCGATCAACCTGGTCTACGAGAACGGCCGGCTAGTGCGCGGCGCAACGCGCGGCGACGGGCGCACCGGCGAGGACGTCACGCCCAACGTGCGCACGATCGGCAACGTCCCGGACCGGCTGACCGGCGAGGACGTTCCCGCGCTGCTCGAGGTGCGCGGCGAGGTGTTCTTCCCGGTCGCGCACTTCGCGGAGCTGAACGCGTCGCTGGTCGAGGCGGGCAAGGCCCCGTTCGCGAACCCGCGCAACACCGCTGCGGGGTCGCTGCGGCAGAAGGACCCGCGGGTCACCGCCAGCCGACAGCTGCAGGTGGTCGTCCACGGCGTCGGCAAGGTCGAAGGTGGACCGCAGGTCGAGACGCAATCCGGCTGGTACGCCGTGCTGGACGGGTGGGGGCTGCCGACGTCCGCGCGGGCAAAGGTGGTGCCGGACCTCACCGGCGTGCAGGAGTTCATCGACCACTACGGCGCGCACCGCCACGATGTCGAGCACGAGATCGACGGCGTCGTGGTGAAGGTCGACGACCTCGCGCTGCAGCGCCGCCTCGGTGCGACCAGCCGCGCGCCGCGCTGGGCGATCGCGTACAAGTACCCGCCCGAAGAGGTCAACACCAAGCTGCTGGACATCCGCGTGAACGTCGGGCGTACCGGCCGGGTGACCCCGTACGGGGTGATGGAACCGGTCAAGGTCGCCGGCTCGACGGTCGAGATGGCGACCCTGCACAACGCGTACGAGGTGGTCCGCAAGGGCGTGCTGATCGGCGACACGGTGGTGCTGCGCAAGGCCGGCGACGTCATCCCCGAGATCGTCGGGCCGGTGGTCGCGCTGCGTGACGGCACCGAGCGCGAGTTCGAGATGCCGACCCACTGCCCGTCCTGCGGCACCGAGCTGCGGCCCGAGCGCGAGGGCGACAAGGACATCCGCTGCCCGAACGCGCGCTCGTGCCCGTCGCAGCTGCGCGAGCGGCTGTCCAGCCTGGCCTCGCGCGGCGCGTTCGACATCGAGGCGCTCGGCTGGGAGGGCGCTATCGCGCTGCTGGACGCCGGCGTGCTCACCGACGAGGGCGACCTGTTCGCCCTGACGGCTGAGTCGCTGGCCACCGTCGGGCTGTTCACGCGCGTGGCCAAAAAGAGCGACCCGCCGGAGGCGGTCTTCGACGGACGCACCCTGTCGGCCAACGGCGTCAAGCTGCTCGACAACCTGGAACAGGCCAAGACGCAGCCGCTGTGGCGGGTGCTGGTCGCGCTGTCGATCCGGCACGTCGGCCCGACCGCCGCGCGTGCACTGGCCACCCACTTCGGTTCGCTGGGCGCGATTCGCGCGGCGTCGCAGGAGGAGCTCTCCGCAGTCGACGGCGTGGGCCCGGTGATCGCCGAAGCCGTGCTCGACTGGTTCACCGTCGACTGGCACGGCGCGATCGTCGACAAGTGGGCGGCGGCCGGTGTGCGTATGGCCGACGAGGTGGACGCGGCCACGCCGAAGACGCTCGCCGGACTGACCGTCGTCGTCACCGGGTCGCTCGTGGGGTTCTCGCGGGACGAGGCCAAGGAGGCGATCCTCGCGCGCGGCGGCAAGGCGGCCGGCTCGGTGTCGAAGAAGACCGACTTCGTCGTCGTCGGCGAGAACGCCGGGTCGAAGGCCGACAAGGCCGAGCAGCTCGGCGTGCCGACCCTGGATGAGGCGGGTTTCCGCGCTCTGCTCGACGGCGGCCCGGAGGCCGTGTCGTCGGGCTGAGGCGTGTTTGTGGTCACAGCCGAACCCGGACACGAGCGAATACACCGGGTTTGTCGTGTGACTGCGTTGAGTTCGAACAGGTGATGCCTAACTGTTTTGGGAAACATGGACACCATGGCGATCCAGCTCGGCGCGGGAACCCTCCTGCGGCACCCGCTGCCGCACTGGCTGGCCCTCCGGTTGCGCCGTCAGCTGACCCCGCGCCGCATCGGGTTCGCCGTGGTGCTGCTCGCCTACCTCGCCCTCATCGGCGTGGTGATTGCCGGCTGGACGCCCGTCGACGCGCTCGACCAGAAGATCGACCTGCTGCGGCTGCGGCATCGCTGGCCGGAGGTCCACCGGTTCTTCCTCGACTACGTGATGCTGGGCCAGCGCGGTCCGTCCACGTTCGTGATGGTGCCGGTGTTCGGGCTGCTGTGCTGGCGCCGGCGCAGTTGGCGGCCGCTGATCCTGCTGGGCGTCGCGCTGTTCGTGCTGAACCTGTCGGTCGGCGTGGTGAAGGTCGCGACCGGCCGCTGGGGCCCGCTGGTGACGCGGCAGGCGCATGACGTGTTCGCGGGCGGCAACATCTTCCCGTCCGGGCACACGGCGAACGCCGTCGTGCTCTACGGCGTCTTCGCCATGGTGGTCGCCCGCCGCTGGCGCGCGCTCACCGTGGTGGCCGCGGTGTGGATCTCGCTCACCGTCGGGCTCAGCACGCTATACCTCGACACGCACTGGCTGACGGACGTGCTCGGCGGCTGGCTCGCCGGCACGCTGGTGCTGTTCGCGCTGCCGCGCTGCGAACGGCTGGCGATGCGCTCACTGGAACGCGGACGCGCCTGGCTGATCGCGTGGCGGGCCGCGCGCGCGTCACAGAAAGCGGACGCCGGTGAGGTCCTCGGAACGCTGCCAGAGGGCGCGCGCGACGACCTCGTCGCGTGAGGCGCGGGTCGAACCGACCCGGTGCGGGTAGCCGCGCTGCTCGATGAACCCGTCCGGCCCGTAGAACGCGCCGCCGACGGCGTCCGGCGCGGTCGCCGCGTACAGCGTGGGCAGCGCGCCCATGTCCGCCGACTGCGCGAAGTAGCGGTTGCCGATCGCCATGACCTGGTCCTGGATGGACTGTGTGTGCGACTGCAGGTCGGTGTTCGCGTAGCCGGGATGGGCGGCCACCGAGATCACCGCCGAGCCGGACGCGGTGAGCCGCCGCTGCAACTCGTACGCGAACATCAGGTTGGCCAGCTTCGACTGCCCGTACGCCCGCCAGCGGCTGTAGCGGCGGTGCTCCCAGTTCGGGTCGGCCAGATTGATGCGCCCGAGCCGGTGCGCGCCGCTGGACACGGTGACGACCCGGTCGCGGACCTTCGGCAGCAGCAGGCCGGTGAGCGCGAAGTGCCCCAGGTGGTTGGTGCCGAACTGCGTCTCGAAGCCGTCCTTGGTGCGGCCCAGCGGCAGCGCCATCACGCCGGCGTTGTTCACGAGGACGTCGAGCCCGTCGACGGACTCGGCGAACGCGCGCACCGAGGCGAGGTCGGACAGGTCCAGCGCGCGGACCTCGGTTTTGCCGCCGATCGAGGCGGCGACCCGCTCGGCCTTGCCGACGTTGCGGCAGGCCATGATCACCGCGCCGCCGTGCGCGGCGAGTTCGCGCGCGGTGCTCGCGCCGAGACCGCTGTTCGCGCCGGTGACCACGTACGTGCGCCCGGAGAGGTCCGGGATGTCAGCAGCCGTCCACTTGGTCATGCCGCGAAGCGTAGGGGATTGCGGCGCGCTGTCATCTCGGCCGTGCCCGCGCGATCAGCCCGCGGTGACGGTGGCCGCGATCGCGCTCAGGTGCTGCAGCCGCACCAGCTCGGACGGCAGCCAGCGCAGCATCGGCCGTCCGACGAGCAGCGCGCAGTCGCCGAGCGGCGTCACAGCCAGCTCGGTGCCGAGGCGCTCCCAGTCCTCGGGCGCCCAGCCGTCCGCATCGAGCACGCGGGTCGGCTTCGGCGGCCACCAGGGCACCGGCAGCGAGTGCAGTTCCGGTGCGGCGCCGCCGTGTGCCAGGACGGTCGCGTGGCCCCCCGCGGGAACGTCAAGCACGAGGGCCCATGCGGCGCGGAAGATGCGGGCGACGCCGTCCGCGAGCACGCTCAGCGACTCGTCCGGGCGGGCGGCGAGGCTGTCCAGCAGCTCCAGCTCGCGGTGCGGGTCGATCTGCCCGGCGTAGGGACGGATCGACTCGACGCGCACGCCCGGCACGGTCGCCGCGGCGGACACCAGCGAGTCGGCCAGCTTGTCGGGCGGCACCTCGACCACGATGTCGTCCGTCGCGCTGTCCGCGGACCGCTCGATGACGTCGAGGCTCAGGATGTCGGCACCGACCGTGCCGAGCGCCGTCGCGACCGCGCCGAGCGCGCCGGGACGGTCGGGCAGCACGACCCGCATCAGGTAGGACACCCCACCAGCCTGCCCGATGCGAGTGTCGGGCAGGTTACGCGGCCGGTTCCGGGCGGCTCGCCGGAATGCGGGTGTCCGCTGTCCGTAGACTCTGACGTCGTGACTGATGCCAACACCGCAGCCGCAGGGCGAATCAGCCGCGAGGATGTGGCGCACCTGGCGCATCTCGCGCGGATGGCCGTATCCGACGAGGAGCTGGACACGTTCGCCGGGCAGCTGGACGTCATCCTGAGCGCGGTAGCGCGGGTCGCCGAGGTCGCGGCCGCCGACATCCCGCCCACGTCGCACGCGGTCGCCATGACGAACGTGTTCCGTCCCGACGAGGTGCGCCCGTCCCTGCCGCGCGAGGACGTGCTGGCCTGCGCGCCCGCGGTCGAGGACGACAAGTTCCGGGTGCCCCGCATCCTCGCGGAAGAGGCCTGACATGAGTGATCTGATCGGGCTGACCGCGGCCGAGACGGCGGAGAAGGTCGCGTCCGGCGAGGTGTCCGCCGTCGAGGTCGCGCAGGCGCACCTGGACCGCATCGCCGCCGTGGACGGCAAGCTCAGGGCATTCCTGCACGTCGACACCGACGGTGCACTCGAGGCAGCCAAGGCGGTCGACGCGCATCGCGCCTCCGGTGATCAGCTCGGGCCGCTGGCCGGTGTGCCGCTCGCGATGAAGGATGTCGTGGTCACCAAGGGGCTGCCGACCACGTCCGGCTCCAAGATCCTGCAGGGCTGGATCCCGCCGTACGACGCGACGATCAGCAAGCGCGTCAAGGACGCCGGAATCGTCATGCTCGGCAAGACGAACATGGACGAGTTCGCGATGGGCAGCTCGACCGAGAACTCGGCCTACGGCCCGACGGCGAACCCGTGGGACCTGTCCAAGATCCCGGGCGGATCCTCGGGCGGCTCATCGGCGGCGGTGGCCGGTTTCGAGGCACCGCTGTCGATCGGCACGGACACCGGCGGCTCGATCCGCCAGCCCGCGGCCGTCACCGGCATCGTCGGGCACAAGCCCACGTACGGCGCGGTGTCCCGCTACGGGCTGATCGCGTTCTCGTCCTCGCTCGACCAGGCCGGACCGTTCGGGCGCACCGTGCTCGACGCGGCGTTGCTGCACGAGGTGATCGCCGGGCACGACCGGTGTGATTCGACTTCGATCCCGCAGCCGGTCGCGCCGGTGGTTGCCGCGGCGCGTGAGGGTGCGCGCGGTGACCTGTCCGGCGTGCGCGTCGGCGTCGTCCGCGAACTGCAGGGCGAGGGCTACCAGGCAGGCGTGCTCGCCTCGTTCGAGGCAGCGGTCGCGAAGCTGCGCGAGCTCGGCGCGCAGGTCGTCGAGGTGTCCTGCCCACACTTCGAGTACGCGCTGCCGGCGTACTACCTGATCGCGCCGAGCGAGTGCTCGTCCAACCTTGCACGCTTCGACTCGGTGCGCTACGGCATGCGGGTCGGCGACGACGGCGTGAACTCGCTCGAGGAGGTCATGTCGCTCACCCGCGAGGCGGGCTTCGGCCCGGAGGTGAAGCGGCGCATCATCATCGGCACGTACGCGCTGTCGTCCGGCTACTACGACGCGTACTACGGGCAGGCGCAGAAGGTCCGCACGTTGATCGTCCGCGACTTCACCGCCGCGTTCGACCAGGCCGACGTGCTCGTCTCGCCGACGTCGCCGTTCGTCGCGTTCGGCCTCGGCGAGCGCGTGGACGACCCGATGGCGATGTACATCAACGACCTGTGCACGCTGCCCGCCTCGCTCGCGGGCACGCCGGCGATCTCGGTGCCGTGCGGCTTGTCGGACGGGCTGCCGGTCGGCCTGCAGATCATGGCACCGGCGCTCGCCGACGACCGCTGCTACCGCGTGGCCGCGGCGTTCGAGGCGGCGACCGACAGACTCGTGCCCCCGGCGGAGGTGCTCGCATGACGACGCTGTCCTACGAGGACGTGGTGGCACGCTACGAGCCGGTGTTCGGGCTCGAGACGCACGTTGAGCTGGGAACGCGGTCGAAGATGTTCTGCGGCTGCTCGACCGAGTTCGGCGCGGAGCCGAACACGCAGACCTGCCCGGTGTGCCTCGGGCTGCCCGGCGCGTTGCCGGTCGTGAACGAGGTCGCGATCGAGTCGACGATCAAGATCGGGCTGGCGTTGAACTGCTCGATCGCTACGTGGTGCCGGTTCGCGCGCAAGAACTACTTCTATCCGGACATGCCGAAGAACTTCCAGACGTCGCAGTACGACGAGCCGCTGTGCTTCGACGGGTACCTGGACGTCGAGGTCGCTGGCAAGTCGTACCGGGTCGGCATCGAGCGCGTGCACATGGAGGAGGACACCGGCAAGAACACCCACGTCGGGACGTCCGGCCGCATCCACGGCGCCGAGTACTCGCTCGTCGACTTCAACCGCGCCGGCATCCCGTTGATCGAGATCGTGACGAAGCCGGTGCCGGGTGCGGGTGCGCTCGCGCCCGAGGTGGCGCGCGCGTACGTGACCGAGCTGCGCGACATCCTGCGCACGCTCGGGGTGTCCGACGTGCGGATGGAGCAGGGCTCGCTGCGCTGCGACGTGAACACGTCGCTGAACCGTCCGGGCGAGGAGTGGGGCACGCGCACCGAGACCAAGAACGTCAACTCGCTGCGCTCGGTGGAGCGCGCGGTGCGTTCGGAGATCATCCGCCAGGCCGGGTTGCTCGATGCCGGCGAGCGGATCCTGCAGGAGACGAGGCACTTCTCCGAGACGACCGGTGACACGCGTCCCGGCCGGAGCAAGGAGGAGGCGACCGACTACCGGTACTTCCCGGAGCCGGATCTCGTGCCGGTCGCGCCCGACCCGGAGTGGGTCGAGAAGATCCGCGCGGGCCTGCCGGAGCTGCCGGCCGCCCGTCGCGCGCGGCTGCGCGACTCGCTCGGCGTCAGCGACGACGACATGGTGCAGATGTCCAACGCCGGGGTCGTCGACCTCGTCGGCGCGACGGTCGAGGCCGGTGCACCGGTCGGCGAGGCGCGCAACTGGTGGCTCGGTTACCTTGCGCAGCAGGCGAATTCGCGTGAGGTCGA
>Ga0164242_10006831_pt1 | contig 12532 bp, 15 predicted proteins | sample OricomgcompostMG_FD_108783 | JGI IMG/M metagenome (GOLD analysis project Ga0164242, IMG submission 108783) | Miracle-Growth compost microbial communities from Emeryville, California, USA - Original compost - Miracle growth compost (MG) ... | reverse complement strand
CCCTTCAGCGATTACCTAATCTTACTGCGGGTAGTTCGGGCGAGGTACCGGACGCGCATGTGCTTGTGATAGAAGCCACTAACAAGTTTACTATGTAGGGCGCTGTTTGACAGCTCCGGGTTGACTACAAATTCTAAATTTGTACCCCCGTAGCTTCGTATAAAGTTGATAATTGCCTGCCTTAATAATGTCTGTCTAATACTAGATACGGTTTCGTGTTCCCCTTCTCCTCAGCAGCACCCCGCGCCACGCCTTAGAGACGACTCCAGTCAGGTGTCCCTTCCCGTTTCCAACCCCGCTATTTGTTCCCGGCCATTTCAACTGTCCTGTGGCCGCGATCGGTCAACAAGGATGACCTTCAGGGGCTATGAGGGGGGAGCAGGGAATGACGTAGTGGGAATGCCAAGGGACCTGGTGGGCTCTACCAGATGCAGATTTACACTTATCTGCTTACCCTTCTACATTGGTCATACATTTTAGAAACAGAAGCAAGAGCTGCGCATAGCTCGGTGGTAGGCATAGATAGATAGCACAGCACCTACAGAGGAGGGGTAAATGTACTTTAGAGAAGCGTGATCAAGAGAGGAAAACTGCCCCCAAAGGCCTGCACTGTGGGATGTAGTACAGTACCTACTCGTGTACGTAATCCTTGGAGCCAATTTACCCCTCATCGAAGAGACGATCAGCATGTGAAAGAGCGCTTGGTCCCGCGTTCCCTTTGTACTCCACTCTCCACTCTCCACCATCGCCTTTCCATTATTCGTACGCTGGCATTCAAACCTCTCATTGGTGTTTGTCCGCGCAGTCAGTACTTCCGTACTTACTCATTGCCTGTTCCTGTGGCTTGCTGAGCTGCTTCCTTTTTCCTTGCCACGTCCGAAGGGGAACGGCTGATATAGATTAAAAGATCCCCAGCCAGCCGCCCACCTTTGCCTACGCATACATATATACCTACCTTGGGTATCCATCAATCTCCAAAGCCCGTTATTTGTCGGCCCTTTCCCTCCCGACTTCCCCCATCTCTCACACCGCTCGCCGCTCTGCACCGATGTCCATGGCATTGCCACACGAAATGACTCGGTGAAGCTGATTTCCGACCGATACTGGAGCTGAACCACAATGGAGGCTCCTCGCCCGACAGAATCGCCCGGCGAGCTGAGATACATCCAGTACGAGCATTCACTGGAAGCGCAGTACCTCCCCTCCATTCGAGCCCTGATCTCCAAGGACCTCAGCGAGCCGTATAGCATCTATGTCTACCGTTACTTCTTATACCAATGGGGCCACCTATGTTTTATGGTACTTTCCTCCCCCTCCCCTCTTACCCGCATGCCTGCCGCCCTATACCCAACTCTTACCGACGTTAACCAACCTCACTGCAGGCCCTGAACCCCGTCGATTCCTCTCTCGTGGGCGTCATCATCTGCAAGCTAGAGACCCATGCATCCCACTCGCCCCCGACCATGCGGGGATATATCGCCATGCTGGCCGTGTCGGCTGCCTACCGAGGCCACGGCATCGCGACTGCCCTCGTCAAACGGGCCATCGATGCCATGGACCGCCGCAGCGCCGACGAGATAGTCCTGGAGACGGAGGAGACCAACATCCCTGCTATGAGGCTTTACGAACGCCTGGGGTTTTTGCGGTCCAAGAAGTTACACCGGTATTACCTGAATGGCAACAGCGCCTACCGGCTAGTGTTGCTGCTGAAGGCTATCAATCCGGACGCTGCCACGGATTTCGCGCTCGACGATTCCGACATTTCGCCGAGCTAACTCCCTAGCTTGATCCTCGAGAGCTGCAGGAGTACGCAGATCATGCCGAACATGAGCTCGGCAAGAAACGATCGATTGTCATGATTGGTAACACCTGGCTCGGCCTACATCACCCCACGAGGGGCATACACGCGGTGGCAATAACCCTCCGCGCCCCGAGTACAGTTTGCCTGGCGACACTAGTCTTCGTCGGGAGCTTCTTACCTCATGACCTCTGTCACCCGCGGTGGGATGATTAGGACCTGCTAGGTTAGCAGTCACCTTTAGCAAGTGGGATCTCACACATGGTGGCATTATCGCGGGGTCGGAGCATATGGGAAGATGGGCTGCATGTTCGGCGTTGTAGGTCAATGGCTGCATACTAGGTGAATAGAAGGCCGTCGTTGCGCTTGTTTACAAAGGCCACTTGTTTTTAGTATGTGTAGAGAGAGAGAGAGAGAGAGACTGAGATGGCAGATCCCGCAGGAGCTTTTCGGTATCTAGTTCCTCACCGAATGAAGGAAGCTCTATGAGAATTAAACCATCCCATGGCCTTGTTTTGTGCCCCCACTGCGAACGATGCGGACGTCGCGATAACGCTTCTGAGTGACACAGGGGATCAGGGGCTAACGTCCCAAAAAATAACAAAGGGTATCTCAAAACAAAGAGGGTGTTAAAGAGCAAGCCAACTCCGTGGACGTAGCCTATAGGCCATGTCATCTCGCCGTCATCGACGTTTGTCGATGTAGGCGAAGATTTCGGTGGACGAATACTGGCTACCATTAGTTTTCCTTCCTACCCAAAAACAGCTCGGTATTGACTCACCAAAGATGCCTTAATGCTCCAGGCATTCCCCGAACCAATCCCGAGGTACGTATAGGCGTCTTTTATCATCAGTTCACGAGAGACGCTATCGGTTTGAATGGGGCACTCACCGCACTTGTAGTAAATCGGCCTACCTGCTACCCTCACGAGACCAAGCTCCCTCATCCGGCTAAGGACACGTCCAATATCGTCCTTATCTGCAAAGTCATTGGTATAAATGCAGATAAGCCGCGATTTAATGGGAGTCTCCGGGACTCGCGGAGCCACCTTGGCGGCAATGCCCAGCTCATTGTTGGCAGTGGCGCGAGCGACCACGGCCCAGACTTGGTTGACCTCAGCTGGTTCCGGGAAAAGCATCCACTTGCCGCCCCGGACGTGCAGCATATGCGCCAGGGCTAAGATACCCGTGACGGCCTCATTCCGAGCTCCCTCGACCTCCCGGTTAATGATGTCCTCGGTCTTGCGGCTAGCATGGCTCCTCTCGACAAAGGCGCGGAGAAGATGTAGTCGCTCGGTCCCTCCTTCGATGAAGGTACCCAGTCGTGTCTGGAAATCAAGAGGGGCTTCGTTTTCACACCCACGGACTCGCTGGCTCTCAGATGAAGCCTGTTCCTGCCGTGGGATATAGGGGTTGCAGATATAGATCCAGTCCAGGCCCGGGGCGACGTCAGTTGTTGCCGGTGGTAACCGGTTCAAGAAGTTGTCTACGGTCTCGTTCAGCTGCCAAGCATAATGGACACCGGCATACGGGTTGTGGAGGCGTCCCGCGCTAGACTGTGCTCTCTCCTGGGGAACGGGGGTGTTCGAAGCCCTTTGAAGTTGCTGCCATGCCCTCGTGTCGAAGGAGTCGACTCGAGACTGTAGAGCAGAGACCGTCTCTTCATCCCCTGAACCGAGTCAGTGCCAATAAATCAAAATACAAGACTGGCAGGGCGGACCGTAGAAGTCGGAATCTATATCCATCGGGTCCGACATTTTACTGGGGCGGTGTGGACGACGATCAAGTGAGTTGAATGTTATCTCATGGACGTCACGAAAGTACCTCGATGCTTCGGGGTCAAACGAGGCACCATTCACACGAAACCGGAAGATAGATATGCGCCAGGCATTTCAGGACCGCCTCCTCTAGGTAAGGTATCTACAAAACAAGGCTCCGAGATGCATCGCCTGACGTGAATAGGAAAGTTACAGGGGACCTAACAGGGGGGAACTTGACCCCTGGCACCTTAATTACGTAGGTACCTTCTACCTCTCCTCTGGATGATTACCTAAGCAGCCCGAGAGCTTTTTTAAGGGGTTGTTGCCGTGATCCAACCACATTTTGGTGCAAACTTGGGCAACTACTCCACGTATCCGATTAAAACACCAGAGCTATTCACCCATAACATTCTGTGACTGCGCCGAATTTTGGGAACAAATACAGCACAAAACTAAACCGCAATCATAAAGGATGGCTGGCTCAAGTGAGCCCATCGCGTCCCTCTGCTCGCTGGAGCTGGACCTGCCTCCGAGTTGCGTGGAGTTTTGTCCCATGTTTCCTTCATATTTCCTCGTCGGCACATACTACCTTCAAAAGGAAGAGTCGTCAACTCCGGCCCAAGCAACAGACACAGACGACGGCAGCCAAGGACCGCCCGCAAAAGCACAGAAGCGAAACGGGAGCATTCTCATTTATGAAGTCGTGGATAACAATATGTATGTGTCCTCCCGCTGATGTTTCCTTTCGCCCTCTTGGCGATGTCTCACATACCAGTGTCCATGTACAGACGGAGCTCCAGCCGTCTGCAATTCTAGACTTGCACTTCCATCCCATCTCGGATAGGCAAGATATCTGCGCCACCGTCTCTAGTACGGGAACCGTGGATGTCTTCAGATTCTTAGGACCGTCCACGGAATCTAGCAAGCTTGTCGGCCTCAAGACGATAAGAATCCCCGGAGTGGACGAAGATGTGCTCTTCCTCTCATTTGCATGGCATCCATCTCTTCACGACGTCGTCGCGGTCACGACGTCTCAGGGGAACATACACATTATGAGACTTGGTCCGAATAACGAGGCTTTCCTCAGCTCAAGTGACCCCATAATTAGCCACACCCTCGAAGCATGGTGTGTGGCTATTTATCCTAGGGTCTCGGCAACGAGCCACGACCAGGTGGCGGACGGTTCGGAATTATTCGTCTTGTTTACCGGGGGAGACGATTCTGCTCTGAATTATGCCACCTGCAAAGTTACAGGTGGTAGCGGAGCCGAATGCGCTGCTTTTCACATTGACACCCCGTTTGAACCCAAGACGGTGTCGGGACACGAGGCGGGTGTTACCGCTATTCTTCCGCTTCCGCTGAGAGGAAAGGAGCAGGACTCAGATCTGGTAGTGACCGGAAGCTACGACGACCATATCCGAGTGTACGCGATCACTCCACTCCAGAAAACATGGGGTCTGAAGAAGGCCAAACTTTTGGCGGAGACAAACCTCGGCGGCGGAGTATGGCGGCTGCGGTTGGTCGCGGTGGACGACGGAGGTCCAGGGGTAGCATGGCGAGCCTGGATCCTGGCGTCCTGCATGCATGCCGGTGCGAGAATCGTCGAGCTCCGCGGGACGGGAGATGAGAACTGCGAGGTGGAGGTGCTTGGGCGGTTTGAGGAGCACAAGAGCATGAACTATGGGAGCGATGTCCAGCCTAGTGACGCACACGGTAACCTCGTCTGCGTGTCGACGAGTTTCTACGACAAGCTTCTCTGTCTCTGGCAGTTTCCACTGGACCGGGACAGATGTGTCTGATGAATACTCTAGATGGAATGCTGTATACAAGTAGGTAGCATCACTACACTAAAAGGGGTCACCACAATACTATCAGAGCATGAGCTGTAAACTACAGCAGTGGGGGAAGGGCGCATTCTTGGACCGTAGACCAGGGTTAAGGTGATATGATAAAACTGGCAGTAAAAATACCTTGATTACTACTTCACGTATGTAGCTACCTAGGTAGATTAAGCATGGTTAGGTGCCCAAACTTGCCAAGGTATCTTTCCTCCAACGTAGGGTATTAGATTTTCTCCTGTCAACCTTTGTTTGAGCCGCATGGCCCAGTCCCACCAGCCTCTCACAGCAGGTCCCCAATTTTTGTCGGGACCTCGAGCCCCACGAACCCCACCCCCGCCGTACCTGTCCATACAGTGTAGACAAGTGGCTGTCCCCTCCCTTGGGTACTGTCTGTGGGTACCGTGGTAAGTCGCACACGTACAGTGCCTAATCCCCGAAGAAGCTTCGACCCGTCCTACCGCGCCCGGTCGCGCCCAAAATATTTAACGGGGGTGGGGACTTAACGATCGAACCATGCCTCACGTCTGGAGGTGAGGAAAAGCTGCCAGTCATCAAGCAACAACACTGCGTCGCATAACAAATAGGACATGCCTAGAATTTCCACCCTTCTACATAGCCTTTTTCATGCTCTTCCTTGCCACCCGAAAGAGGTTAGTAACTTTTAGTCTTTCACATCACCAACCAAACTCCTCCGAAAATGAACAAGGAAAATGAATAACGCACGCTGACAACAAAGCTAAAGAAATAGTCATCCCGAAGCCCAACCGCTAGTCTCTCGTTAGCATATGACCCTCTCTGAGCGCCGGGGCGCCGGGGAATATCTCTTCTTCTAGGTTCATCCATCCGTCCCCTCTCTGGTGACCTCGATACGCTCCCTTCGTCATGGCTAGCACACCCCTCAACGGAGCTGCTACTGCCGTCGGCGGAGCCCCGGGAGCCACTGGCGGTGACGATATTCTCAGCAAGATCCACGATGCCCTCAACGTCGTCCATAGCCCCTACTCCACGAACCAGTCGCGGCAGGAGGCCCAAGCCTTCCTCGAAGACGTGAAAACCCTCCCCGAGGCTCCGTCCCACGGCTTCACCCTCGCCTCAAACAAGTCGCACTCGCCCATCCTGCGACATTACGGCTTGTCCCTGCTCGAGCATGCCGTCAGGCACAAGTGGTCTGAATATAACCAGGGACAAGCGGAATATCTTCGGGGCTGGGTATTGCAGCTCGCGCAGGCCGTTTCTCGGGAGGACCCCGTGTACGTGAGGAGCAAGGTTTCCCAGCTATGGGTTGAAGTGGCCGCAAGATGCTGGGCCGCCGAGTGGATGGACATGGACGATCTGCTTGTCCAGATGTGGCAGGTGCCCGATTCCCCTGTTCATAAGGAGCTCGTCCTGCAAATTCTCGAGACGCTTTCGGAGGAGGTCTTCACCGGTGACGACTCGGTCATTGCAATGCGGGAGACCGCCCTTAGTAAGGCCTGTGTTGAGATTTTTACTCCCGCCAGCGTCCTTGTCGAGACCTTCCCAAACCGCCAGGTCGGCCCCGTGGTCCGGTCTGGGCACGAGGGCTGGCTTCAGAGAGTGTGCCAGCTCCTTCACGACTGCCTCAGTGGGGACATCCAGAACAACGAGGACATCCGTGCTTGCGCAGTTAGGGCCTTGGAGGTCTGCTACTCAGTCATGCCGTGGGCTATACCCAAGGCTCTGAGTGCTACGGGATGTGTGACCACCATCTGTAATGCCCTCGCGGCGAATCATGTGTCCGTTCAGAAGGTATGTTACGTTCTTTTTTATATCCTGTCTCTGCATGGCCCGACCCCTATTAACAACAACCAAAGGCTGCCCTGGAAGCACTCCATGCCCTTTATTCACGAACTAGCTTCACCAACGAAGAGTTTCTTGATCTGGTTTTACCCATGTACGACCCCAAGTTCGCCAACATATTTGGAAGGCTATTTGAGTGGTCCACAGTAGATGCCCACGATATTGACGACGACAAATACCAGTTTGCCAAGAAATTCTCCGAGGTAGGCTGCTGGCTCCCCTTGCCACTCCCTTAGGGAGAGCACCGCTAAGCTAATACTCTCCCTGAAGATGATATCCAGCGTCGGCAACTACCTCGACAGGAAGTACCACGCCCTCCCTCCCGACGTAAACCTCCAGGACTTTTTACACCTCCTGCTGGTGGTGGTCCAGAGCCAGAGCCTCGTTGTGTCCATTCCCGTTCTAGTGACGTGGACAAGGCTTCTCCGCCATGGCTCTATCGGCCCCATCGTGGATAGCCCCCATCTCATCGGCCCTCTCCTAGATGTCTGTAGCTCGAGATTGATACGCTACGAGAGCCTCCCAGAGGACACCGAGGACCCTACTTATCTTCTCCTAATAGAGGATACAGACACCGTCCCTGAACGCCATGCATTTTTGGGCAATTACCGTCGATACAGCTCTCAGATCATCGAGAGCATCGTTCAGCTTAAGCTATCTGATGCATTTTACCACATACTTACCCAGGCTGAGAACGTCCTTAGCACCCTTTACAACGACCAACCACCCATGGACGGTAATGATACTCCCTACACGTCTAGTAGCTTCGGCTAATCACATGTGCAAGTGACCAAATACTCCAAGAACTCCATGCCTGTGTTGAGGGTCGATGCCCACTTCACTGTCGTGGAGTCAGCCTTAAAAGGCTACGTTAAGTGGAGATCGACTCGAAACCAGGAGCCCGAGGAGGTATAATCGGCCCTTTTGCTACTCGGTATGGTGATTGTTCTCGTATCTAACCAGTAAACACAGGAGCAGAAAGGCGCTGCCCTCGAGGCAGACTTCGAAGGATGGTGCAACCGCTTATTGGAGATGAAGGTTGAGGTAAGGAAGACCATGGCATTGGTCGCAATGTACTACTACTGCGATCGTGCCGTTAATGTGCCCTTAGGACCCCCAAATCCGGAAACGAATCCTCCAGCTACTCGTGGCCTTCTCTACATCCGCCCTAGACAAGAACGCCGGCTTTATGTTAAAGGTCCTTGAGCACATCCTCATGACTTGGCCAACGCCCCAGCCTGAGCACAAGCTGTTCAACGATGCCGTTAAGGACCTGCAATCGGAGAGTATGGTTGAGTTACAAAGGCTGGCCTCCAAGATGCCCGATCATCTCCTCGTAGGTTACTCCGTTATTATGAGGAAATGTGAAGCTAATGCCTCCTCAAGGACGTCTACGATCAGCTGGAAGCGAAGATCAAAGATATGATTTCATCCGGTACACTGGACGAGAAGCGGCAGATTGCCTACCAAAGCTTCCTATTCATCATCATGTAAGCCTTCCCCTAACCATAGGAAGTCTTGCCCGACTTGCTAAATACCTATTCAAAAAGCCATCGAGCTACTCGGATTGATCAAGCGACGCGCATTCAGCGCCTCGAGTCTTTCGTTGAGCCGGTGAAGGCGCAGTGGAAGAACGAGAGTCTCAAACAGGCCTTGTCCTCATACAGTGGCTTTTGCGAGCTCATCCGTTTGGACAAGGCCCAGAACTACCTCGCGCGTAGCCGTGTCCATGAGGCCGATTGGGGTTCCGTAGAACTCGACGCAGAGGGTTTAGCATTGCAGAGCGAACTCGAAGAGCGACAGACGGTCGGTGACAGCTCTTAACCCCTTAAATGCTTTTTACGACGGGGGCTGACACACCTTAGGTCCTACCCCTACGCTCTACCAAGTCACTCTTGACCTACTCCGTAGAGAAGCTGGAAAAGAACTCGCCTCCGTATCAAGCTTCGTGCGTGCTTTGGCAGGACGGATTTCCCCTGATATTACCAGAGCTTCTCAACTTCCTAAGGTAAGGTGGTCGATAATCCCAGTAATGGAGCGAGGTGTAGATTTATTAACGCTACTCGGCGAATAGCCACGCACATGCGACTCATAACCCCGATAATTGGACCCTACTCCCCCCTAATATGCGGTCCATTGTTGGCAGGGTCCTGACGGATAGGTTCTGGCAGGCTGGTATCTCGGAGGGTAGCAAGGACGAGTTCTATGCGAGGGTCCTCGACCGGAGAAACACCCTGGAAGGTTTAGCATCGACCATCCGAGGGACCGTCCGCTTTGTCCGCGAAACCTGCTATGCCATCATATACTGCATGAGCAGGCTCGACGTACAGTTCTACGGATTTTCCGAGCTCCCCGGACCACTCGCACACTCCCTATTCGCCGATTCCTTTTGCCTCTCCTCCCACCAGATTATCAACCTCCTCAACTTGGTCCGGTATTTGGTAGATCATTGCCCTGTCGAGCTCCGAGCCCACTTCCTACCGCCGATTCTGGCTGCTTGCTTCCAGCAGATGGATGCAAAAATTACGTCGGAATGGGAGAATCTAGGGAGGCAACAGGGCGTCCAGGCCGCCGGTGATGAGTTGACGGAAGAGATGAAGGCTGAGAGCATCCTCAGGCAACTAACTTACACAGCTGTTGTGATGGTTGCCGACTTCCTCGATCCACAAAGACAGAGTACGTCGGAGCGAGGCGTACCATATCCTCTTGCGTTATTCCAAACTAACAACACCCTGTTAGACCCTCCTCTCAGCGGGATATCGAATGGCCAGGCGACTCCGAGTTCGCAGGGCAAGTACCCCTCTCTCCGCCGATTTTGTCTCATGATGAGCTCCATCGTGGAGCCTCTCCTACTCTTCTGCATGCATGCTATTCGCATGCACGACGGTAGGTGTTGCAGCGTAGTATTGCGGGTCTTCCGGTCCATTGTGCCCGACTTCCACGACTCAGACGCTGTTTTCAATGCGGATCGCCCCCCGACAGAGAGAGGACATGCGCAGCGCGATCGCGAGTTCCCAATACCGGAAGAAACATCGCAAGCCATCCGCGAATTTATATCGTCGGATGTTATGAAGGCCTGCATCACTTCCCTTCATGACCCTTACTTTGTCGAATCCCAGAAGGATCTCGGCTCTCTTATCGCATCCGTCCTGGTCTGCTACTGTCCGCTCACTCCCACCCCTAGAGATGTCATCCTTTCACTACCAGGAATTAAGCCACAGGACGCAGACCAGACCATCGACTACATATCTAGGCCCGGACTGCAGCCCCGCCAACAACGCGCCCTAGTGCTGGATCTGCTTAAGGACCTGAAGGGTGTTAGCATTTCCGAGATGGGGAGGCTCAGCAAGGGCATGGACGCGCGGTCGAAGAGGATCCCGCGTAGCAAGATGGCGCAGGAGTTCATGACGGCACCTGCGCCGGCGACGGGGCCGGTAGGCGGCGGGGCGGAGGCGGGTAGGAAGACTCCTGACTTGGAGGGCGTGGCGAGCATGTTTGATGAGGGCGTTTGAGGCCCCTATTTTTTTAAGCCTCGGTTTGGGGAGATCGGCTGTCTACCACATACATCACAAAAGACTCGGCGTCCGGTCTACCCACGGAATTTTTTTTTCTGGCATTGTACAGTACAGTACCCGTAGGCTACTTAGGTTACCCTTATGCTAGGCGGGCGGCGTCTTCCCGTGAGTTGAGTGACTGTGGTTTACACGCCGGCCGGGTAGTTTGGCATCAGAAGTCCACCCCTGAATAGGTGTGCGATCTCCGGATATTATGATACCCATTTCGTTAAAACGGGTCTTGACGAGTTCCCCGCGGGAGAGTGAGTTGATTGCCGCCACCCTCGAAGGATCGATCATGTTTATAAACGAAACAAAAAAAAAAGTTCACAGGAAAGGGGCTTCCTCGACGTTTGTTTTGGCCCCCTTCATGGGCTTGGCAGGTGGACACCATCATGTGACTACGCCTGCCGGCCAGCAAATGAAACATGGCTTCTTCTCGAGCGATCAACAATGCATTGGAGGCAAACTTCCTCCAGGCAAAGGCATGACTGAATCGGCAAGCCTAACCTCTTGTTCTCTCATCAGGGTAGTTTTTACCCTTGAGGAGATCCTCGGGTTGGGAAATCATCCTCCTTCGCTCCCCTGACAAGTAGGGGAGGTATTTGCATCCCAGCTGCAGGTTTTAGCGCCGTTCCGGTCACATCCTCAACCCCACGACATGCATCATCCCAGCACCCACCCCAACCGTCCTCAAACATGAGCTTGTGGCTATGAGCAGTCTGGTCTCATCCTGGCCCTGATCCTGGCCCTGACCCTGTGAGACTCACACGCCTAAAGAAGGGCGAGACCTGAGTGGCGAGCCGTCTGGAGTCGTGAACTCGTTTTGAATGCAATCCCATTTGGAATTGACATTGGATATCGAGTCATGGAGGAAGATGCAAAGATATCCGGAACACGCTATCCCGGTCTTGCGCAACTCGGGGCTGACATCCATGGGCGAGCCCTTCTGGTGGTGCGCGGGCCGCTACGCTGCGTGCTCCACCCCCTCTCAAGAACCGGGTCCAACGACGATAATAGACCAATCCAATCCCACTGGCATTCGGGACTTCTGGAGGTGTCCCCCCAGGGCCATGATCTGCCAGGATGTGTCGTCGTTTCTCTCTCTCTCGCCTCTTGGCCCCTGGGATTTGGAGAAGGGGGGGGGTTCCTCGTCGACGGCCCTAACCGTGTCTGTGCCAAACGCCCTGCACACTTAAGGCAAGAGACGCAATAGACCTCGCCCTCCTTCGGTGGTTGCCCACCCCAAATGTCAGTGTCCATGTCAGTGCGCGCCAAACCAGAAGAACCACCTGTTTCCCCCCCAGTCACCGTCGATCTCTCTGCAATCCTTTTCTGGTCGCCTTATCGTTCAATGTCATAAATGCCCGCTCGATTTGCTGCTGAACTGCCACATCAAACTCCGAAGACGATCCGTGAACCAACAGTTGTCTGTTGATGTCCTCTATGACCTTGCGCTGCTCCGCTTTCCCGTCCACCATCCACGTATCGCACTGCCCAGACCTTGATCACGACCCTTCGGCACGATGGTCTACTGTGGTAAACCCTCGAGGGGCTGCCAAATGTGCAGGACTCGACGAATAAAGGCATGTTCTTCCCCCAATTCCTCTACGTAATAGTAGTGGAATCCATCTCCTTCCTATGCCCGTCTGGCCGCGTTACTGACGGCCGCGGTCCTGCAGTGCGATGAAACGAAGCCCACCTGCAACCAATGTGCCAAATCGCGTCGCCAATGCCCTGGCTACAAGGACGACTTCGACCT
>Ga0164242_10006830_pt1 | contig 12533 bp, 11 predicted proteins | sample OricomgcompostMG_FD_108783 | JGI IMG/M metagenome (GOLD analysis project Ga0164242, IMG submission 108783) | Miracle-Growth compost microbial communities from Emeryville, California, USA - Original compost - Miracle growth compost (MG) ... | reverse complement strand
GTGCCGGGACGGCCGGCGCGGGCGCGGCCCGCTGGACCGGGGGCGCCGGCGATGCGGCAACCGCAGCGCGAACAACCAGCCGCTCGCCGGTTGCCGTGATCCCAGTCGAGCGATCCGCTGTCGGCGCGGGCGACACGATAACGGTTTGCGGCGCGACGGGGGGCACGCCAGGCGGCGTGATCGATGGTACGGTCGTGCCGGCCGGAGCGTTTGCAACCATGACGGCCGAGCCGGCGGGCGCCGCGGCCGAAATCGCTCGAGCGGCCGGCGCCGTTCGATCGGAGAGCGGCGGATCGATCGCACCGTCCCCCTTCCTGTTGAGAAGGCTGAATGCCTTTGACGCCGTTGGCGCCTGCGACTCTGCGGCTGTCGAGGGCTGACCGGTCGTTATCGACGCAGGCTGGGCAGCGGCGACTGCGGCTGCTTCGGCAACCCCCGACGGAGCACCGGCGGGATTCGGGCGGCTCGGCAATGCCGGATTGACGGGAGTCGGCGCGACGCCGGTGATGGAGGGCGCCTTAGTACCGTCGGGCGTTTTGATGATCGGCGGCGCGGCAGGAACAACGATAGCTGCCGCGCCGGAGGCTGCGATGACGTCGTCAGCATCGATCGCCTTGTGACGCGATGCCGATCTGCCGTGCCGATTTTGGATACGGCTGTCATGGCCTTCGCTCGATTTCGACCGGGTAAAGCGGTGCGAAAGACCAGCAACCGGCATCGCATCGGTGGGAGTGAGTGCCGATGTCGGCCCGGCGGAAACGATGATAGCGGCGCCGTCCGGAACGGCATTCCTGGCCACGATTTTCTGCGGCTGGGCCGGACCGCCGGAAATCGCCGGGTGGCCCGGGGTGGTCGTCGGAGCAGGAGGGCTGGGGTTGGTCGTGGCCACGATCGGCGTGGCGATGCCTTCGACGGGCTGCTTGCCAGGCGCGTCTTGGTCGCCTGTCTTCGGCAATACGATGTCAGCCGTGCCGGTGACAGGTGCGGGAACGTCGCTTGGCGTCGGCGTGGCAGGTGAAGGGTTTTGGGTTTCGGTGATCGGCGCCGCCGCGGGTGCCGCAAAGGCGAGCCACGCCAGCGCCGGGTCGGCGACATCCGCGCTTGCGGCCGCGTCGCCCGGCAAGTTTTTGCCGGCGTCGGCAGCGGCTTGCCGGGGATCGCCGGCAGGTACGATCGTGCCGCCAGCGACCGTTGGCGCTTCGATGGGGTTCAGCGCATCGGCCAGCGCCAGCGCAAAGGCGCCGGACGACGCGGGATTGGGCCCCGCGCCCGGCGCCGTCGGCGGCATCAGGCTGGTCGATAGCGAGAGCTGGAGCATTCGAGCGTAACTCCGACGGTGGTACCGTCAGGTCACTCAGCAAGGACCGTGCCGGAATTTGCGCACCGGTGGCGGCTCTTCGAGCGCGCGGATCGCCTTGACCGCCTGCTCGGCCGCCTCGCGCTCGATCAGCTTCTCGATCGCGCTGTGATCGCGCTTGGCCTCGCGGGTTGCATCGGCAGCGCGTTCGAGTGTCTCGAGCGCGATCTTGAGGCGCATGTCGGCGGCCTCGGCGGAGCGGTGCAGGCGATCGCGGAAATGCGCCGCGGCGGCGAGGCTGAGCGCGCCGCTTGGTGCGCGAGCGGGCGCGACATTGTCGGCCAGGGCGGCGATGCGATCGCGCAGGGTCTGCTCGCTGTCGAGTTTGGCTTGCGCGCGGACCTCGTCGGCACGGACCATATTGAGCTGGAGTTCGCGGACGCGGAGCAGCCGGTCGAGCGTCTTGCCGCGCGACTTAGCCATCGCCGAACACGCCGACCAACTCGGCGACCGCGGCGTCGAGCGGGACCACCTCGTTCGCGTCCTGGCGGATATATTCCATCACCGCGCCGTGGCAGGCAATCGCGCGGTCGATCGCCGGGTCGGCGCCGGCGCGATAGGCGCCCATCAGCACGAGGTCGCGGTTTTCTTCGTAGGTGGCAAGGTGCCGGCGCAGCACGCGCGCGGCCTTGACGTGCTCGGGCCCGACGATGTCGGTCATCACACGGCTGACCGAAGGACCGAGGTCGATCGCCGGATAGACGCCGCGTTCGGCCAGCGCCCGGCTCAACACGATGTGGCCGTCGAGGATCGAGCGCGCCGAATCGACGACGGGGTCATTGCCGTCGTCGCCGTCGGCAAGGACGGTGTAGATCGCGGTGATCGAGCCTCCCGACGAGACGCAGGTGCCGGCGCGCTCGATGAGGTTGGGCAGCATCGCGATCGCCGATGGGGGATAGCCGCGTGCCGACGGCGGCTCGCCCAGCGCGAGGCCGATCTCGCGCCCGGCGTGGGCGACGCGGGTCAGCGAGTCCATGATGAGCAGGACCTTTTTGCCCTCGGCGCGGAAGCACTCCGCGATCGCCGTGGCGCGCAGGGCGCCGCGGATGCGTAGAACGGGTGAATGGTTGGCCGGAACCGCCACCACCACCGACCGCGCGCGGGCTTCGCCGGCGACCTTGGTTTCGAGGAAGTCGGCGACCTCACGGCTGCGCTCGCCGATCAGCCCGATGACGATCACGTCGGCTTGCGCCGCGCGGACGATCATGCTGAGCAGCACCGATTTGCCGACGCCCGATCCGGCCATGATGCCGACGCGCTGGCCCTGGCCGATGGTGAGCAGGCCGTTGATCGCACGAACGCCGACGTCGAGCGGTTCGAGCACGCGGCCGCGGTCGAGCGGGTTCTGCAGCTTGCCGGCGAGCGGCCAGCGCTCGGCGCCGCGGATCGGACCGAGCCCGTCGATCGGCTTGCCGGCGCCATCGACCACGCGGCCGAGCAGCGCCGCGCCTACTTCCGCTTCGCCCGGCGGGCCGATCGGACGAACCGGCGCGTGCGGCAGCAGCGGGGCTGGGCCGCCGAGGTTCATCAGCAATGTGCGGCCGTTGCGGAAACCGATCACCTCGGCCTCGACGCGGTTGCCGCCGCCATCGCCGCCGACCGAACAGACGGTGCCGACCGGCAGCGTCAGCCCGACCGCCTCCATCAGCAGTCCGTCGAACGAGGCGAGCCGGCCGCACACCTTGGCGCGGGGACTGAAATCAGCGCGGCCGATGGTGTCGAGATAATCGGCGGTGAAGCGGTTGAGCATGGGTCGGACCCTAGTCCCGCGGCAGCGCGACGCGATCGATCGCCTGGCCGAGCTGTTCGAGCCACAGATCGGGGCCGTCCTCGACGATCGTCGAGGCCGATTCGAGCACGAAGCTGCCACGCTCGACCGTCGCGTCGCCGGCGGCGAATGTCGTCTTCGGCAGATGGCCCTCCAGCAAGGCGAGATCGTCCGGATTGACCCGGAGCAGCGCCGATTCGGCATCGTCGGCGAGCATTTCGGTCGCCGCGGCAATGCGTTTGGCGAGCAGCTCGCCCGATACCCCTGTCTCGCCGACCAGCCGGCTGACCAGCAGCATCACCGTCTGGCGAAGCTGGGCGGCCAGCCGCTCGCGGTCGATCTGGCCGGAGGTGCGCAGGTCGGCGGTGATCGCCTCGATCAGCGCGCGATCGCGCCCGTCATTGGCCGCCGCTTCGGCGAGGCCGGCGGCCTTGCCCTCGGCAAAGCCGATGTCGTGCGCTGCCTTGATCGGATCGATGAAGCCGCTGGCGCCGGCCGGCTTCTGTCCCTGCTCGGCCTCGGCGAAAGGGTCCCAGCCTTCGGTCGGATTGGCGTCGGGATCGGCCGGACTGAAATGCCGCGGCTTGGCCTCGGCGTCCTTGGGCGAGAACGAAGCCGGCCGCTTGCCGCCGGTCGCGCGCTCGCGGATATCGGCCGGCGCGAACATCTCGCCGGCGAGGTTGAAGGCGCGGTGCAGCGCCTCGGCGGCGGCATTGTGGCGAGCGGTGAAGCCGGCGGTAAAGTCAGACATAGTCGTCCTCGCCGCCGCCCATCATGATCGTGCCGTCCTTGGCCAGCGTGCGGGCGATCTGGATGATCGCCTTCTGCGCTTCCAGCACCTCGGAAAGCCGCATCGGGCCGCGCGCCTCCATCTCGTCGCGGATGCCGTCGGCGGCGCGTGCCGACATGCAGCCGAGGAAGCGCTCGCGCGCCGTCTCGTCGACGCCCTTGAGTGCGCGGGCGAGCAGGTCGCCGTCGATGTTGCGGATCAGCGTGCCGAGGTTCTTGTCGTCCATGTCGAGCAGGTTATCGAACACGAACATCGCCTCCTCGATCGCCTTGGCGGTGTCGCGGTCGATCTTGGCGAGCTTGGGCATGACGCGCTGCTCGGTCGCCTTGCGCGCGCTCGACATGATCTTGGCGGCCTCGCGCGTGCCGCCCAGCGACATGCCGGCCGCCTGCTTGACGGTGCCGGTGCGCGAGGCGACCATCGCCTTCAAGGTCTCGATCGCCTCGGGCGTGATCGGCCCCAATCGAGCAACGCGGTGGAGGATGTCGGGCTGCACCGCGTCGGGCAGCAACTCCAACACCTTGGCGGCGACGGCGGGATCGAGATTGGCGAGCAGCAACGCTGCGACCTGCGGATGCTCCTTCTCGATCATCACGGCGATATCGGGCGCCTCGAGCCAGTCGAGCAGGTCGATCGCGCAGCTTTCCTCCTGGGGCGTGATGCGCGCAAGCACGCTCGACGCCTTTTCCGGCCCCAGCGCGCGATTCATCACGGCGCTGATCTTGGAGGCGGGATCGAAGCCGATCGCGGTGCGCTCGCGCGCGCGGCCGACGAAATCGTCGAGGACGCTTTCGACCTCGGGCTCGCCGACGTCGGCGACGGCGAACATCGCCGCGCCCAGCTGGCGTACCTCCTCGGGATCGAGCTTCTGGAGGATGGCGGCGGCCTCCTCCTCGCCGACCAGCATCATCAGCACCGCGGCGCGTTCGACACCGGTGAAGGATTTGACTGGCTGGTTCATCACTGGGCGTCCGATCGAATCATGTCGCGCACTGCCAACGCAGCACGGGCGGGATTGTCCCGCGTGAAGCCGCGGACCAGGCCGACGCGATCGTCATAGCCGCGGCCGCTTTCGAGCATGTCGATGCTGACCGGCGGCAGGCCGGCCGGATCGCCGTCGACGCCGCTGCCCAGCGCAAGGCGTGGCTGGGCCGCATCGTCGCGCTTCTTGAGCAGCACCTTGGCGAGCGGCCGGACGCCGAACAGCAGCACCAGCAGCGCGACGACGATTGCGGTCAGGTTGCGCAGCACCATCGGGATCCAGCTCGCCTGATACCAGGGCGTCGAATCGGCATTGGCGTCGGCGCCGGCGAACTTGGCCTGGACCACCGTCACCTGATCGTTGCGGCTCTGATCGTAGCCGACCGCGGCGCGGACCAGCTGGGTGATGTTGTTGATTTCCGCGGCGCTGCGCGGCTTGCCGGTGCCGGTGTCACGCAGCACCACCGCAACCGACAGCCGCTTGATCCCGCCGGGCGCGCCCTGCGTCACCGAAATCTCGCGGCCGAGATCATAGGCGCGGGTGTAATTGTCGCTGGCCTTTCGTGCGTCGGGCATCGTGCCGGTGGCCGGCGTCGTGCCGTTGGCGTTAGCCGCGGCGGGCGAGCCGTTGGCGGGCGCAGGAGTCGCGGGCTTGGCCGCAGGCGTGGTGATCTGGCTCGCCGGCGGCGGGGTATTGGAGAGAGCGCCGGGAATCCCGCTCGGCGGCTGGCTGTCGCCGGCGTTGGTCGTCCAGCTGCCCTGCTCGGCGCGCAACGCGCCGTCCTTGTCGTAGCTCTCGCGGGTCGCCTGGGTCTGGTCGAGGTCGACATCCGCCTGCACCTCGGCCGAGAAATTGCCGGCGCCGACCAGCGGCGTCAGCAGCTGGATCAACTGGGTGCGATACTTGTCCTCGACCTTGCGCTGGAACTCGATGCGGTCGTCGCTCGCCTGGGTTGCCGAATCGACCCCGCCGGGCTTGCTCAAAAGGTTGCCCATCTGATCGACGACGGTGACCGCGTCGGGCTTCATCCCCGGCACCGAAGAGGCGACGAGATTGACGATCGAGGCGACCTGCGTGTCGTCGAGGCTGCGCCCGGCGACGAGCTTCAGCACCACCGATGCCGAGGGCGAGGCATTGTCGCGGACGAACACCGAATCCTCGGGCATGGCGAGATGGACGCGAGCGCTGTCGACCGCGTCGATCTGCTCGATCGACTGGGCAAGGTCGCTTTCGCGCGCCTGGCGCAGCCGCTCGCCTTCCACGGCGCGGCTGGTGCCCATCGGCATGTCGCTCAGGATGTCGTAGCCGGTCGGCGCCGACTTGGGCAGGTTCTGGCCGGCGAGCAGCATCCGCGCCTTGGCGTAATCATCGCGGGCAACGGTGATCGCGCCGGTATCGGGATCGATCCTGTTGGCGATCCCGCCGGTGGTCAGCGCCTGCGTCACCGCGGCCTTGTCGGCGTCGGCGAGGCCGGCGAACAAGGTGCGCTGCGGCGGCGTCGACAGCGCCATCCAGGCAAGCGCGGCGGCGGCGATCAGTCCGACCATCAGCGCCATCGGCAGCGCGCGGCGCACCGCGGGCTGCGCCATGATGCCGCCGATCTGCTTCAACGGATTGGCGAAGCGTTCGGGAACGAGGGTCGGCGCAGCGGCGCCGGCAGGGGCAAGTTGGTTGCTCATGGCTCGATTACACCGGCATGCTCATGATGTCCTTATAGGCGGACAACAGCTTGTTTCTGACTTGCAGGGTGGCTTCGAAGCCGACCTGCGCCTGCTGGCGCGCCAGCATCACCTTGGCGATGTCGATCGTCTCGCCGCGCTCGTAAGCATCGGACAGCGCGCTTGCCTGCTGCTGGCCGTCGTTGACGCTCTTGAGCGCCTGGTCGAACGTATCGGCGAAGCTGGCCGGCTTGGCCGAGGCAGCGCCGGCCACCCCCGTTGCGCCGCCCGCCGGCGCCGATTGCGCGCGCTGCAGCGCCTGGTTCTGCTCGAGGATCTGCGCGCGCAGCGCCATCACCCGATCGACGGGGCTCAGCCCGGCGATGCCGCCGACCCCGCTCATGCCGACGCCGCCCGCAGGATGTCCTCACCCTGCTCGCGCGCCTTGGCCAAGCGATAGCGCAGCGTCCGTTCGGAAATGCCGAGGCGGCGTGCGGTCTCGGTCCGGCTGCCGTTGCAGGCGGCGAGCGTCTCGCGGATCGCCTGGAATTCGGACATCTGGACGACCTTGCCCAATGTCTGTGGCGCTTCGGCCGGCGGGACGATGTCGCGCGGCGGCTCGGCGACGCGGTCGAATACGATATGGCTCGCCTCGATCGTGTCGCCGGCGGCGAACAGCAAGGCGCGCTGGATCACGTTCTCGAGTTCGCGGACATTGCCCGGCCAGCTGTGCGCCATCAGCGCGTCGATCGCGCCGGCACTCGGCCACGGCACCGCGCGGCGGCTGCCGGCGTGGCGCAGGATCAGTGTCGCGACCAGCGCCGGGATATCCTGCGACCGGTCGGCGAGCCGCTTGGTTTCGAGCGGGAAGACGCTGAGGCGGTAATAAAGGTCGGCGCGGAAGCGGCCCGCCATCACCTCGCCCTGCAGGTCGCGGTTGGCGCAGGCGATGACGCGGACGTCGATCGCCTCGGCATGGGTGGCGCCGATCGGGATCACCTCGCGCTCCTGCAACGCGCGGAGCAGCTTGGCCTGCAGCGTCAGCGGCATCTCGGACACCTCATCCAAGAGCAGCGTGCCGCCGTTGGCCGCGCGGAAGAAGCCTTCGCCGCCCGATGAAGCGCCGGTGAAGGCGCCCTTCTGGTGGCCGAACAGCAGCGCCTCCAGCATCGTCTCGGGCAGCGCGGCGCAATTGACCGCGATGAACGGGCCGTCGGCGCGTGCCGAATTGAGGTGGATGGTGCGCGCCAGCACTTCCTTGCCGGTGCCGGTCGGGCCATTGACCAGGACGGTGATGTCGGCGGCCGCGACGCGCTCGGCGAGCGCATAGAGCGCCAGGCTTTCGGGGTCGGCCGCGGTCGGCACCTCGGGGCCAGCGAGCATCGCCCGGATGAAGCCGTTGCCGACCGGCGCATCGGTGCTGTCGAACGCGACCCGCGCCGGGTTGCCGTCGTGCGACGGCTGTACCATGCGGCCCTCGCCGCCGACGATGATCGTGCGCGCCGGCGCCAGGGGCGTCTCGCCCTCGGCAACGAGGAACAGGTCGCCCGGACCAGGGCGGCCGTCCTCGAACGAGCCGATCGCCAGGCCCTGGGCCCTGAGCGACGAGACGAGCGCATACTTCTGGCGCAGCACCGCTGCGGACGGAAAAATGGTTCGCATTGAAACCCCCGTGAACTGAGGGATCAATTGCCGCACCTTTGGTAAACGAGGCGTAAAGACTTGCCGGGGGCCGGCAAATTTTTGCCTGCGTTGCCGTTGCATGGCCGCAACAGCGACGCTTTCCGTAGCGGCAACCACTCGAAAAATGCGATTCCGCTAAAGTCCGTTCGAAGGTGGTCGTTACCCGGTTTGGCGGCTCGGCCCCTCGCCAGGGGGCGGCGGGGATCGCCAGCTACGAACGGAGACTCGAAAGCCATGACTGTTATCGGAACCAACATCGCCGCTCTGCGTGCGTCGAACGCCAATACCTCGGCGTCGATGAGCCTGCAGCAGAGCATGGAGCGCCTGTCGACCGGCAAGCGCATCAACTCGGCCTCGGACGACGCCGCCGGCCTCGCCATCTCGAACTCGATGACGTCGCAGATCAACGGCATGAACCAGGGCATCCGCAATGCCAATGACGGCATCGCCATGGCCCAGACCGCCGACGGCGCGCTCGACGAAGTGACCAACATGATGCAGCGCATCCGCGAGCTCGCCGTGCAGGCGTCCTCGGGGACCTACAGCAGCAGCGATCGCACCAACATGCAGACGGAAGTCAGCCAGCTGACGACCCAGATCAATTCGATCCTCACCAACACGCAGTTCAACGGCGTCAACCTGTTCGACGGCACGGCCGGCACCAGCGGCACCGTCAAGATCCAGACCGGCGCCAATGCTGCCGACACCGTGTCGATGACGTTCTCTGACCAGACCACGACGCTCGATCTGTCTGCGGTCGACGTCAGCGGCACCGACGGCACGGCCGCCAATGCCGCGCTGACCACGATCGACACGGCGCTCACTGCCGTCAACACCGCGCGTGCCGGCTTCGGCGCGTCGGAGAGCCAGCTGCAGTCGGCGGTCAACAACATGACCAGCGACGCGACCAACCTGACCGATGCGCGCAGCCGCATTCAGGACGCGGACTTCTCGGCCGAGACGACCAATCTCGCCAAGGCCCAGATTCTGACCCAGGCGTCGACGGCGATGCTCGCCCAGGCGAACCAGAGCCAGCAGGGCGTGCTGAAGCTGCTCCAGTAATCGAGCGCACGGCTCCGGCGCCGCCCCCCTGAGGGTGTCGGGGCCGACCGGCTCTCCCGCTCGCGGGCGGGGGTGCAACGAAAACCCCGGTGGCCTTGCGGCCGCCGGGGTTCTCTTTGTCAGGAGCATGACGAGAACGGTTAAACGAGCCGAACGCGCCGCAATCGCCATCCCCGCGAAGGCGAAGATCCGGATACGCTGACTTCGCGCAAGAAGCGCAGCCGCAGCCAGTCTGGAGCCCGCCTTCGCGGAGTGACGAGGGGGTACCTATGCGGCTTCCGCCTCGTCCTCCAGCGCCGGATAGTCGGTATAGCCTTCCGACCCCCGGCTGTACCAGGTTGTCGCCACGTCGGGGTTGAGCGTGGCGCCGCGGCGGAATCGTGCGGGCAGGTCGGGATTGGCGAGGAAGGTGCGGCCGAACGCCACCGCATCGGCCAGCCCCGAATCGAGCGCCGCCTGTGCCTCGTCGTGGCGGAAGTCCTGGTTGAGCACCAGCGGGCGGCCGAACGCTTCGCGAATCGCCGGCGAGACCTTGGGCTGGGTGGTGCTGCCGAAAGTGCCGTCTGGCCCCGGCTCGCGCAGCTCAAGGAAGGCGATACCGATCGAATCGAGCGCTTTCGCGGCTGGAACGAATACCGATACGGGATCACTGTCGATCACGCCCTGCGTGTCGCCGTTGGGCGAGAAGCGCACTGCGGTGCGGTCAGCGCCGGCGATCGAGGCGATCCGCTCGACCACCTCGACCAGCAGGCGGATGCGACCTTCCGGATTGCCGCCATAGCGATCGCCGCGCTGATTGGCGCCGTCGCGGAGGAATTGATCGATCAGATAACCGTTGGCGGCGTGGAGTTGCACCCCGTCGAAGCCGGCGGCGATCGCGTTGCGGGTCGCACGCTCGTAATCGTCGAGCAGGCGCGGGATTTCAGCCACATCGAGCGGCCGCGCCTCGGCATAGGCTTGCTTGCCGGCATAGGTGTGCGCCTGGCCGGGCGCGGTCGTGGCCGAGGACGACACTGGTTTGTCGCCGCCCAGGAAATCAGGATGGACGATACGGCCCATGTGCCAGAGCTGCGCGACGATCCGGCCGCCGGCATCGTGCACCGCCGCGGTCACCGGCTGCCATGCCGCCGCTTGCTCGTCGGTCCACAGGCCGGGTGCGTAGGGCCAGCCCAGTCCTTCGCGGCTGATCCCGGTTGCTTCGGAGATGATCAGACCGGCCGAGGCACGCTGTGCGTAATAATCGGCCATGATCGGCGTCGGCACATGCTCGCGCGTTGCGCGGCCGCGCGTCAGCGGCGCCATCAGGATTCGGTTGGGCGCCTGGATCGCGCCGAGGTCGATGGGGTCGAAAAGACTTGGCATCGGGTTTCCTTTTGCTACCGGGATCGCGGCGAGATAGGGGCGCCGCCACTACCATGCACGATCGAGCAAACGATAGATTTTCTAGCGCGCCGGCAAGCGAGTCCAACGCATTGCCGCTTGCCGCGCTGATCGTCGCCAATGCCGCGCTCGCGTTCGGGCCATGGTTCGTGCGGCTCGCCGATGTCGGGCCGGTCGCGGTCGGCTTCTGGCGCGTCGCGCTGGCCGAGCCGATCCTGCTGGCGCTTGCGCTCGGCGGCGGCTGGCGGCCGATCGGGCTCGGCCGGGCGCTGTGGGTCGCGCTGATTGTCGGTGGGGTGTGCTTTGCCGCCGATCTGGCGAGTTGGAACGTCGGCATCATGCGCACGACGCTCGCCAACGCCACATTGTTCGGCAATTCGGCGACGCTGTTCTATCCGGTCTACGGCTTCATCATTGCCCGCGCGCTGCCGACGCGGATGCAGGGGCTGGCGCTGCTGCTTGCGGCGATCGGCGCCGCATTGCTGATGGGGCGATCCTACCAATTGTCCTCGCGCAACCTGGCCGGCGATGCGCTGTGCCTGTTCGCTGGGGTTCTCTACACCAGCTATTTCATCCTGATGGCGCGCGCCCGCGCGGCGCTCGCGCCGTTGCCGACGCTGGCGCTGTCGTCGCTGGCCAGCATCGCGCCGCTGCTGCTGTTCTCGGTCGTGCTCGGCGAGCGCATCTGGCCGCAGCACTGGGGGCCGCTGGTCGGCATCGCGCTCACCAGCCAGGTGCTGGGGCAGGGGATGATGATCTACGCGCTGGGCAAGCTTTCGCCGCTGGTCGTCGGCATCGCCTTGCTTACCCAGCCGATCATCGCAGGAACGATCGGCTGGCTGGTCTATGGCGAGACGCTGGGCGCCGCCGATCTGACCGGCGCGGTGCTGGTCGCGGCGGCGCTGGTGCTGGTCCGCCGCGGGCCGCCGCAGCAATTGCCCGCGGCCGACCCTCGGCCTAAGGTCGACTCATGACCGTCGCCATCGCCCCCGACGCCACGCTCGACGAGATTCGCGCTGCGCTCGCGCCGGCGATCGCTCGCAACGCCGCATTCGATGGCTGGACCGATGCCGCGGTCGACAGCGCGGCGGCGACGAGCGGGATCGACGCCGATGTCGCGCGGCTCGCATTCGCCGGCGGCACCGTCGACATGATCCGGGCCTGGTTCGAGAGCATCGACCGCGCGATGATCGCCGCGGTGCCCGACGAGCGGCTGGCGGCGATGAAGGTCCGTGAACGCATCGCGGCGCAGGTCGAGGCACGACTCGACGCGCTGGCGCTCGATCGCGAGGCGTTGCGCCGGGCGATCGCGATCCTCGCCATGCCGCAGCACGCGGCGCGCGCGGGGAAGCTCGGCTGGCACGCCGCCGACCTGATGTGGCGCCGCGCCGGCGATACCGCGACCGACTACAATCATTACACCAAGCGCGGCATCCTGTCGGGCGTCTATGCCGCGACGATCGCGGTGTTCCTCGATGACGAGAGCGAGGGCCACGTCGACACCAAGGCATTCCTCGGCCGCCGCATCGACGGCATCCTGCGTTTCGAAAAGGCCAAGGCTGCTCTGGTCAGGCGCAGCGAAAACCGGCCCAGCCTGTCGCGATTCATCGGTCGATTGCGTTACCCGGTGGGCTGATCCGCAATCCCGGCGCCGCCCGGTGTCGCAAGGCCGATCCGATTCCCGTCCAATTTCCACCGAAATGGATGTTTCCCCTGAGGCTTCCTAGCAGCTAGACTCGGCCTCGATCATGTTTGCACATATCCTGAGTGGCGGAGGTAGTTGGCGCACTCGGCGGGGTGGAAGCGTTCGAGGATGAGCTTGAGCGCGGCGACGATGGCGTCGAACGAGCGCG
>Ga0164242_10006829_pt1 | contig 12533 bp, 8 predicted proteins | sample OricomgcompostMG_FD_108783 | JGI IMG/M metagenome (GOLD analysis project Ga0164242, IMG submission 108783) | Miracle-Growth compost microbial communities from Emeryville, California, USA - Original compost - Miracle growth compost (MG) ... | reverse complement strand
TCGGCGCGGCGACCGCCACGGCCACGGCCGTGACCTTGACCGCGGCGGCACCCGCGCCGCCGGTGCACATGCCCGCGCCGCATCCGGTGATCGCGCACTCGGTGGACCTGGCCGCGTCGTACAACACGCTCTGGCCCAAGCCGGGGGCGCTGCCGGACATCACCGGGGGGCTGGGGAACGCGGTGTACAACGCCGGGCAGAACATCATCGACACGGTGCTGCCGGCCATCGTCAATGCCATCAACCTCGAGGCGATCGGCAAGTCCACCGGGCTGAACCTGACCGGAGTCATCAATCAGATCCCGAAAACCCTACTGCCGCAGATCCTTGACGCGTTGCCCTTGAATCTGGAGCCCTTGCTCGAGCAGTCACTCGGGCTGCTCGGCGATGCCTTGGTCCCGTTGCTCAAGGGCCTGGGGATCATGGACAGCAACGGCAATGTCACGCTGACCAAACTGCTCGGCCTGGTCGGGATCGACCTCGACAACCTGTTCAACCTCGGTGGGTTGGCCGTGCCCGGCGTCAAAATCGTCACCGCCGGACCAGTTTTCACGCTGCTGAAGATGATCGGCATCGACCTGGGCTGGACACCGGGGACCGCCAATGCGGTGGCCAAGGCCGTCGACGACACGCAGTACCTCGACCTCGGCGTCGCCGGACTGGTGAACACCGTGCTGGACAAGGCCAAGGTCATTCCGCTGCTGGATCCGCTGGTGGACGCGCTGCAGACGGTGATCAACGGCATCGGCCTGCCCAAGCTCGATCTGCTCGACGTGCGGGTGCCGGTCACCGTCGGCTGGGGCTTCGGTGCCTTCTCGCTGGGGCAGGCATACAACAAGATCGTCCAGGATCTGGCCAACCAACCCGACGGCGCCGCCAACGGGGGCGCCAATCTGCTCGGCAGCCTGACGATCATGCCCGAGATTCTGCTGAACAATCTGGGCCGCGCCAACGGCGGCCTCCTGGCTCGGTTCTATCCGATCGGTGATCTGCTCGGCATCAACACCGTGACGCCGGACGTGACCGCGGTGCACAGCGGCAACGGTCTGGACGTGTTGGGCTCCGGCATCTCGCTGGGCGCGGCGAACCTGTTGCCGGTCAAGGTCGATGCCACCCTGGAATACCAGCCGTTCTCGGACTTCGCGGCCTGGCCCGATCCGTTCACCCTGGCCAACAACCTGGTCGCCGGGACCTTGGCCACCTACCTGCTGCGCGGCATCTCGACCGACACGCTCACCAGCCAGCTGGAGAACGCGCTGGGCAAGATCACGGGCGATATTTTGGGCGGAAACTCGTTGGCCGCCAACATCTATCTGACCATTCCGACCGCTACGCTGCCGCTGCTGGAGCCGCTGTATCTGACCGGTGACGTGGTGAACATGATGTCCTTCGGCACCCTCGGAGGGCTCTTTACCAGGCTGGCCAACGCCTTGTCTCCGGCGCTGTCCAGCCTGGTCAATCTCGGCTACACCGACGTGGTGCGCAACGCCGACGGAACCTACACCCGCACCCTCGACGACGCCGGCGACGTGGTGCCGTTCTTCTCGTTCCCGAAGGTCAACTGGTCCAAGGTGCCCGGCGACATTTGGCACGATCTGCTGACCGGTATCCAGAAGGAGTTCTTCAGCGCCAACCCCACCGCCACGCCGCCAAATGTGGTCGAGGCCGTGGTGTCCCTGCTCACCGGTGGACGACTCAAGTTGGGCGTCAACCCGCTGGCCGGTCCGCTGAAGGCGGTGGGCAAGGTGGTGTCGACATTGATCAAGAACCTCACCGGGACACTGCGCGGGCTGACGGCCCGCAGCGCCGGTGCAACCTCGGCGGCGGGCGCGGCATCGGTGCCGTCCACAGCTGCGAAGATGGTGTCGTTGTCGGCGGCTTCGACTGCCGCCGTGGCAGATTCGAGCAAATCCGGGACGGACGCGAGCACCAAGTCGGACAAGGCGACCGCCAAGGGTAAGCATGCCGCAGCCGACACCGCGGCCCCGGCTGATTCCGGCAAGACGCCCAAGCATGCCAAGGGCGACAAGGGCTCGGCCGACCCCGCGACGTCTACCGATGCGAGTGCCGGCACCGAGAAGTCCGCCACCAAGCCCGTCAAGAAGGGTGGCCATGATCGGCCTGCGCTGAATGTGGTGCGAGGCAGCGGTGGCACGGCGTCGTCGGCCGGTTCCTCGGGGGGATCGACCGGCGCCGCCGACTCCGGTGCGGCCAAGTCGAGCACGAAAACCTCTGGCAAGAACGGGAAGTCGACTGGGCGGCACCGGGCCTCGCACGGCAAGAAGTCGGCCAACCGTCACGCCGCCTGACGGGCGGCCCGGGCAGCGGCGGTCCTAGGTGTTGAAGATGTCGGCGTGCATCTCCCACACCAGGATCTCGGCCGGCGTTGTCGCGGTGACCTGCTGACCGCCGGATGCGGTGAAGCGCACGGCATCTCCTTCGTGCAGTACACCCGCGCCCTCCAGGTTCACCTCGCCCTGAGCCACGAACAGGTGCAGATACGGCGCTGCGGGCAGTTCGACGGCCTCGCCCGGTTGTAGCCGCGCCCCGTGCAGGGCGGCGTTGCGGTTGCCGATGGTGATCGCCGTCTGATCGGCGTGCGCGGCCATGCCGGACGCGATGGTCACCAACTTGCCGCGCAGCAGCTCGTCTTCGATCTCCAGCTGCTGGTATCCGGGGTTGGCGCCGGCGGCGTCGGGCACCACCCACATCTGCACGAAACGTACCGGCTCACTGTGGTTCTGGGTGCCGTCGATGGTCCAGGAGTCGTTCTTCTCCGAGTGCAGGATGCCGCGGCCGGCCGACATCCGCTGGGCCAGACCGGGATAGATGATGCCCGAATTGCCGGTGGAGTCCTGGTGTACCAGCGAGCCGCGCAGCACCCATGTCACGATCTCCATGTCGCGATGTGGGTGGGTCTCAAAACCACTGCCCGCCTTGACAATATCGTCGTTGTTCACCAACAACAGGCCGTGGTGGGTGTTGGCCGGGTCGTAATGGTCGGCGAAGGAGAACGAGTGCCGCGAGTCCAGCCAGGAGATGGCGGTGTTGGCGCGCTCGTCGGCGCGACGGATGTCGATGGTCTCGGTGCGGGTCATGTCATCACCTCTGTCGTTGAGCAAAGCGTAGGCGGCTGCCACTGGACAGCACAACATAAATGATGTGTCATGTATTTCATGTGGCTCAGTGACGACCAGCAGGCGCTGTGGCGAACCTATCTGCAGATGAGTTCGCGGCTGCAGGCCGAGCTGAACCGGCAACTGCAGGGCAGCGGTCTGTCGCTGGCCGACTACGACGTGCTGGTGGCGCTCAGCGAACGTCCGGGCTGCCGGATGAGCGTGCTGGGGGAGCACCTCGGCTGGGAGCAGAGCCGGGTTTCGCACCAGCTGTCTCGGATGCGCAGCCGCGGCCTGGTGGCCCGCGCCGATTCCGCCGACGACCGCCGGGCCGCCGCCGTCGAGCTGACCGCGGCCGGCCGTCGGGCACTGCGTGACGCCGCCCCCGGGCACGCCGAGCTGGTGCGCTCGACTGTGTTCGACGCGATGACCCCAGCGCAGGCGCGGTCGGTGGGCAAATGGATGGCCGGCGTCCTGCAACGCCTTCAGTGAGTGATCGCCCGCCCCCGAGCCCGGCGTTCGCGGCTACAGTGGTGGCGAATTGCAGGAGGATTCACGTGAAACATTCCGTCATCGCGATCATGCTGGGCGGTGCGCTGATGGGCGGAACGGCAATGTTCGACGCTCCGATGGCGGCCGCCAGGGGCAAATGCGTGCCGCTGAACGGGACCAACCTGGTGCAGAGTCGGACGCACAACCCCGGTGTCGGCATGAAGGTGCTGACCACGGAGTCCTACAGCTACCGCGACGGCCAGGTGGTCTGGCAGTTCGAGTCCACCGGCGGTCTCAAGCCCCGTAACGACCGGATGCCCGGCGGCGACATCATCGCGCCGTACTCCGCGTCCGGCTCACAACCGGCCGACCCGGGGCAGACCATCACGATCGTCAGCCCCGGCTACGTCAGCACGATCACGGTCTGCAAGAAATAGCGTCCCTTCGGCGGGCGCGGCGCGCGAACTCGATACCAACCCACCGGTAGATCGAGGCGGTATCGATGGGCCTACGCTGTGGCACGTGGATATCAATGGAGCTAGCGCGGTCGTCACCGGCGGCGCGTCAGGAATCGGTGCGGCTGCTGCTCGTCAGCTGGCCGCCAAGGGCGCCAAGGTCGTCATCGCGGACCTGCAGGCCGAGAAGGGCGAGGCCCTCGCCAAGGAGATCGGTGGCGTCTTCGTCACCGTCGATGTCACCAACACCGACCAGATCATCGATGCGGTCAAGACCGCCGCGGACCTGGGACCGCTGCGCGCCCTGGTGAACTCGGCCGGTGTCGGCTGGGCCCAGCGCACCATCGGCAAGGACGGCGAGTTCTCGTCGGCGCATGACCTCGGTCTGTACAAGAAGGTCCTGGACATCAACCTGGTCGGCACCTTCGACTGCATCCGCATCGCGGCCACGCAGATGAGCAAGAACGAGTTCACCGAGACCGGTGAGCGCGGCGCGATCGTCAACATGACCAGCGTCGCCGCCTTCGACGGCCAGATCGGCCAGGCCGCCTACTCGTCCTCCAAGGGTGGCGTCGTGGGCCTGACCCTGCCGGTCGCCCGTGACCTGTCGGCCGTCGGCATCCGGGTCAACACCGTGGCCCCGGGCCTGATCGACACCCCGATCTACGGCGAGGGTGAGGCCTCGGAAGCCTTCAAGGCCAAGCTTGGTGAGTCGGTGCTGTTCCCGCACCGGCTGGGCAAGCCCGAGGAACTGGCCTCCATGGTCGTCGAGCTGCTGACCAACTCGTACATGAACGCCGAGGTCGTGCGCGTCGACGGTGGCATCCGGATGCCACCGAAGTAGTCCCGCGCGAATTGTCGCAAAGAACTGCCCCTCTTCATTGACGAAGAGGGGCAGTTCTGCGTTCGGCGCGCTGCGAGCCGGACGCCCGTCCCGCGTTGCCGGCGTCGATTTGCTGGCTAATTTTTTTGACGACACCTCCTATTTGCCGTGCCGTCAATAACGCGTGGTGACAGACGCCCGAGCCCCGATCGGTGCACGGCTGAAAAAGTCCCGAAAAAACACAGATCAGAGAATCTTTCTCAGATTCCCCTCAGGTGTTACTGTGATGTCTATTACAGTCGTGTTACGGGTGAAAGGCCAAGGTCAAATGATAGAAACCCCGCATACGGTCTTTGCTCGATCAAAGAAGACAGTGTTGCTGAGTGTGGCAATGGCTACCGTCGCGACGACCGTCACCGCGGCCGCTGTCCCGGCCCCGACCCCGCCGGCATTGATCGCCGCCAGTCAGCGCGGCGTCAACCTGACCGCCTCGACTTCGCCCTACCAGTTGCTACAGGACGCGATCGACACCGTGCTGCCGGCCATCGTCAATACCTTCGGCGCCAAGCCCACGGTCACCCTGCAGAGCCTGCTCGCCCAGGTCCCGCCGGACCTGCTGACCGACGTGCTCAATGCCAACGGCGGCGCCATCAACGTCAGCTCGCTGCTGGGCACCCTGGGAACCTCGGGCAGCGATCTCAACACCACGGTCACCGACGCCATCACCTCGGCACTGACCGACTACCTGAATTCGGCCACCACCGGTGCCGGCGCATCGGCGCTCACCTCGGAGTTGTCCAGCGCCATCTCGTCGGCGGTGGCATCGAAGCTCAACAGCTTCAAGATCAGCGTGGCGGGCTTCAGCCTGAGCCTGGCCGACATCGTCGGATCGTCCGGCGTCACCAATATCGCCAACGGCGTGGCCAACACCGTTGCCGGCAACATCGTGTCCAACCTCAGCAGCATCCTGCCCACCCCCGAACAACTGGCCGACGACATCACCCCGGCCCTACCGAATCTGCTCAACACAGTGCTCAGCACTGCGAACCTGACCGATGCGAGCGGCAACTTCCAACTCGGCAACCTGCTGAACCTGCTGGGCGTGAACCTCAGCAGCATCGAAGGCGCCAACGCACTCACCGTCACCAGCGCCGGCCCGCTGTTCACCCTGGCGCGACTCTTCGGCGGTGTCGACCTGGGCTGGGTGCCGGGCACCGAGACCGCCATCGCCAAGTCGGTCAACAGCACCGGCTATCTCGACGTCGGCACGGCCACCTTGAAGGCCAACCTGACCGCCGCGCTGGCCGGTGCACTCAGTGACGGAACACTGGCGTCCAGCCTCACCGACGACCTGACGCCCGTGCTCAACACTGTCATCGGTCAGATCGTCGACAACGCCACCGGGAACCTGGAATCGGACCTGACCAGCTCCATCAACGGCGCGCTGTCCGGGCTCAACTACACCTACAAAATCTTCGGCCAGACCATCAAGATCCCCGTCGGTGATGCGCTCAAGGGCGCGGTCGATCCGTTGATCGGTGGCTTGGCCGACAGCCTGAACAGCGGCTTGCAGGACAGCGTCAGCGGGGCGGTCAACGGGGCAATCGGTAGCGCGACCGGCAGCATCTCCGACGCTCTGAACAGCGCAGTCAACGACGCCATCGCGGCGATTCCCGACGAGGACATCGCCAACGTGCGGATCCCGATCGTCATCGGCACCGGACTGGGTGCGTTCTCGGCCGGCGCGGCCTATAAGGACGTGCTGGCCCAGCTGGCGTCGCAGCCGGGCGGGGCGGACTACACCGGCACCAGTTCGCTGCTGGGCAGCCTGACGTTGATGCCCGAGCTCCTGCTGAACAACGCCGGTCGCGCCAATGGCGGTGTGCTGGCCCGGTTCGCATCGATCCTCAAGCTGTTCGGCATCGACGCCGTGACGCCGGATGTGGCGATCAGCAGCAGCGGCGGCACCGCCGTCGGCAACACCGGGCTGGCGCTCGGCGGCGCGAATCTGATCCCGATCAAGATCGACGCGACCGCGGAGTACCAACTGATGTCCGACTTCGCGGCGTGGCCCAATCCGTTCACCCTGGCCAACAATGTGGCGGCGACCGTGCTGCCGACGTATCTACTGCGTGGCTTGAACGCCGGCGGAGCCCTGAGCCAGGTGACCACGCAGTTGGAGTCCCTGGTCAGCGGGTTGGCCAGCCAGAACTCGGTGGATCCGAACATCTACCTGACCATCGCGGCCCACACCCTGCCGATGCTGGAACCGCTCTATCTGGTGGGTGACGTGCTGAATCTGACCGGTCTCAAGCCGGTCGGGAACCTGGTCGACGGACTGGCCAATGCGCTGTCGCCGGCGTTGACCAGCCTGGTCAACCTCGGGTATTCCGATGCCTACTGGAATCCCGCGACCGGTCAGTACGAACGCACCCTGGACACCGCGGCCACCAAGGTCCAGTTCGGCACCCTGCCGAACGTCAACTGGTCGCAGGTGGTCCCGAACCTGCTCAAATCGTTGGTCACCGGTTTCCAGAAGGCGTTCACGTCGGACAACTCCCAGCCGAACGCGCTGCAGACGGTGATTTCGGGGCTCAGCGGCGGCAGCATCGCCGATGATATCGGCAAGGTGCTGTCCGGGGTGACCGGGGCTGCAAGCACCGCAGCGACCCAGACACCGGCGGCGACGGCTGCGGTGGCGGCCGGCGGTACGTCGACCGTCACCGACAACAAGACCGTCACCGACAACAAGCTGCTGGCGGCCACCAAGACCGCGACGCCGACGTCGGATAAGTCCGACACATCCGCCACCGACGGCACCCAGGCCGCCAACGTCAAGGACACCGACGGCGCGGACGCCAAGGCGCAGCGCAGGGCCGAGCGGCAGGCCAAGCGGGCGGCCGCCAAGGCGGCCCATGACGCGGCCACCGGGACCACCGGTGATACCCCAACGGCCGGCACCGACGGGACCGGCGGCAGCGCGGCGAATGGATCGGCCAACACCGGCACCAAGCACTCGCACAAGGGCGACCACAAGAGTGATCACCACGGTGTACACCGGACGAAGGCCTCTGCCGGATCCGGTGACTCGAACTCCAACAGCGATGGCACCAAGGGGAATTCGGTCAAGCACCACGGCAAGTCGGGTACCCACAAGCACGCGGCCTGAGGGGTGATTTCGGCGTGTTATGTATCTCTCGGCGATACATAACACGCCGAAGTCGTGATTACCAGTCGGACTCGTCGAAGGTGACCACGCCGCGAATGTTGTTGCCGTCCAGCATGTCCTGGTAGCCGGAGTTGATGTCCTCGAGCTTGTAGGTCCGGGTGATCATGTCGTCGATGTTCAGCAGCCCGGACTTGTACAGCGCCACCAGACGCGGGGTCTCGATGTGGCTGCTACCGCCACCGAAGATGTTGCCCTTCAACGTCTTCTGCAACATGGTGAACAGGAACAGGTTGAGCTTGACGTCGGCGTCGGTCATCGAGCCCATACCGGTGACCACACAGGTGCCGGTCTTGGCGGTCAGGATCATCGCCTCTTCGATGTACTCGCCCTTCATCTCACCGACCGCGATGATCACCTTGTCGGCCATCAGGCCGTAGGTCAGGTCGATCATCGGGGCGATGGCCTCGGCCATCGACGGGTACACGTGGGTGGCGCCGAACTTGATGGCCTGCTCGCGCTTCCACGGGTTCGGATCGATCGCGATGACGTGCTTGGCACCGGAGATCACCGCACCCTGCAGTGCGCTCATGCCGATCCCGCCGACACCGACGACCGCGACCGTCTCGCCCGGTTGCACCTGGGCCACATTGGTGGCCGAACCGAAACCGGTGGGCACCGCGCAGCCCATGATCGCGGCCGACTCGAACGGGATGTCCTTGTCGATCTTGACCACCGAGTCCTTGTGCACCGTCATGTACGGCGCGAAGGTGCCCAGCAGGTTCATCGCGGCGACCTCCTGGCCTCCGCCGGTGTGAATACGGTTGGTGCCGTCGGCGATGGCCTTGCCGCCCAGCAGCACCGCGCCCCGGTCGCACAGCGACCGGAAGCCCTTCATGCACGGCGGGCAGACGCCACAGGCCGGGATGAAGGCCAGGATGACGTGGTCGCCCTCTTCGATGCCGGTGACGTTCTTGCCGACCTTGGTCACCACGCCGGCGCCCTCGTGCCCGCCCAGGCACGGCAGCGGCATCGGGGTGGCCCCGGTGGTCAGGTGGTAGTCGGAGTGACACATGCCCGCGGCATGCATCCGGATCTGTACTTCGTCGGCAACGGGGTCACCGAGGTCGATCTCCTCGACCTGGAACGGTGAATTCACTTCCCACAGCAGAGCGCCCTTGGTCTTCATGGCGAAGATCATAGCCAGAAAGTGAGAACACGTTCCAGAAAGATGGTATGGAATGCATCTGACCAGTGATTTTAGCTATCCATAACATATTGTCTAGATGGCTGCCACGTGACGGGTGCTAGTTGTGGCCGGCCGTCGGGGTGAGCAATTCCTGCGCATGCGTCAGCGCGCCCTCCAGCTCGTGCAGGGTGAGCTCGGAGCGGCCGCCGAGATGGATCTCGATCTGATACTCGGGCTGCCCGTGGGCGCCGAAGATCGGCAGTACGACGAATTCTGTGCTGGCCAGGTCGGTCTGGATCGAGTGCGTCACCGATTGCAGCGTCACCATGGTCAGCAGGGTGCTGAGCCGGCGGGTGACCCGGTCGGTGGGTTCCATGGAGGCCAGCACCGACGAGAGTCGGTCATGCAGCGGCGCATGGGCCTCGTCGAAACGCCACGCGCCGTAACCCCGGGTCCGGATGGCCTCGAGCACCGAGCGATAGCGGCTGATGTCGGTCTGGTCGAGTCGTGGCGTGACCGCGCGCAGCCAGGACTCGACCGTGGCTTCGTCCCGCCAGGCCATGGCGACCAGCCCGAAGGGCGGATCGATCGGAAAGCATTGTCCGACAGCGTGTTCGCCGTCGGTGCCGTGTCCGAGTGCATCGACGGTGGTCAGCCGCTGATCACCGATTCGGGACATCGAACAGCCGGCCTGCAACCGGGCGTTCAGGAATACGAGGGCGTCGCGCCCGCGGTCGAGCAGCGGGAACTGTCGGCGCAGCCCGTGCACCAGGCCGAACAGGCCGCTGCCCAAGGCGTAGCGCCGATCGTCGTGGCGTACCACCCAGCCGTCGGCCTCCAGCTCGGCCAGCACCAGCGCGCAGGTCGAGCTGGTGATGGCGCATTCGCGGGCCAGTTCCGCGGAGGTGCGACCGGCCGGTGCCCGGGCGATCGCGGACAGCACGGCCATGGTCCGACGGGTGGGCGGGGACTTGACGACCTGGTCGGCCGTGGCCGCGGAGGTGGTTGACGCCGACACGATGACTCCCTAGCATCCGTCCGAAAATTAATAGTCGGCATCCTAATATTAGGAGAACTGATGGCGATCAAAGTTGGCGTGTGGGGCCCGGGATCCATGGGCATCGTGGCGCTACGGGCGGTGATCGATCACCCCGAACTGGAATTGGTCGCGCTGGTGGTGCACAGCGAGGCCAAGGTGGGACGCGATGCCGGCGAACTGTGCGGCATCGATCCGGTCGGCGTGCGCGCCACCGACGCCCCGGCCGTCCTGGACGATGCCGACGTCGTGGTGTACGCCGCAGCGGCCAACCTGCGCCCCCTGGAGGCCATCACCGACATGGCGCAGCTGCTGCGGGCGGGCAAGGACGTGGTGTCCTGCTCGGTGGTGCCATTGGTCTTTCCCGACGCTGTGGACGACGCACTGGTCGGGCCGTTGCGCGAGGCCGCGGAAGCCGGCCGATCGTCCTTCTATACCACCGGCATCGACACCGGCTTCGCCAACGACGTTCTACCCCTGGTGCTTTCCGGAATATCACGGCAGATCGACTCGATCCGGGTGACCGAGATGTTCAACTACGCCACCTATCCCGATCCGCAGGCGGTCTACGAGATCCTCGGCTTCGGTAAACAACCCGAGGAGGTCGCGCTGGCCGCGATGCCCGGGGTGTTCAGCTTCGGCTGGGGTCCGGTGCTGCATCAGTTGGCCGCCGGGCTCGGAGTGACTCTGGACGAGATCGAGGAGAGCAACGAACGGGTGCTCGCACCAACCGATTTCGACACACCGACCGGCCGCATCGCGGCGGGCACCGTCGGCGCCATGCGTTCCACGCTGACCGGCTGGGTGGACGGCAAGCCGGCGCTGGTCGTCGACCATGTCACCCGGATGCATGACGATCTGGCGCCGCACTGGCCGCAGCCGCAGATCGCGATCGAGCCCAAGGACCTCGGCTTCGGCGGCGCCTCGGGCCGCGGGGCCTACCGGGTCGAGATCGAGGGCTCGCCCGCCATCCGCTGCGAGCTGGAACTGGCCGACGACCATGACCACGACCTCGGTGCCCGGATCGCCGGTGCCTGCCGCATGGTCAACGCCATCCCCGCGGTGTATTCGGCTGCGCCAGGGCTGCTTTCGGCGGCCGATCTGCCGTTGGTCACCGGGGCCGGGCTGATGCGGCCGGTGGCCGGCCCGACACCGGACAGCCGGCTGGTGGGACGCTAGAGAACCGGCGCCAAACCGAACTTCTCGAACAACGTCGGGTCCATGAATGCGACCACATGCGAGATACCGCCGGGCTTGATGTCCAGCACGTGCACCTGGAAGGCCTCGTGCACTCCGGTGTCGGGATTGCGCAGGTACATCGCCGCCGCGGGCTGGCCGTTGGCCGCGGTGACCACGAAACGCATATCCCCGGGGCGCTCGGCGGGGCACTTGTGGCGCGACAGGTCCCCGATATCCTGTGGCCCGGAGTACCAGGTGTCGAACGGCGGCATCTCCCACACCGAATCGGCGGTGAACAACTCGACGAGGGCGTCGATGTCGTAGGACTCGAAGGCCGCGATGTAGCGGCCCAACAAGTCCCTGGCCTCCGGCGACTGCGGTTCGGCCAGTACGTCGTCGGCGCTCGGACCGACCGTCTCGAGCTGGGCGCGGGCGCGCTGCAGCAGGCTGTTGACCGATGCGGTCGAGGTGCCGACCGCATCGGCGACCTCGGCGGCCCGCCACTGCAGGACGTCGCGCAGTACCAGCACAGCGCGCTGCCGAGGTGGCAGATGCTGCAGCGCTGCGACGAACGCCAACCGCACCGCTTCCCGCGAGCCGACGATGGTCTGCGGGTCACTCGGTGCGTCGTGGACGTCGGGCAGCGGCTCGAGCCAGGTGATCTCCGGGTGTTCGGCGATCTCGGCGGTCGGGGACGCCGGCGGCCGGCCCAGCCCGGACGGCAGCGGTCGGCGGCCGCGGCCTTCCAGCGCGGTCAGGCAGGTGTTGGTGGCGATCCGGTACAGCCAGGTGCGTACCGAGGACTTGCCTTCGAACCCGTCGTAGGACTTCCAGGCCCGCAGGTAGGTCTCCTGCACCAGGTCCTCGGCGTCGTGCAGCGACCCGGTCATCCGGTAGCAGTGCGCCAGCAGTTCGCGGCGGTGCCGCTGCGCGTCGGCCAGGAACAGATCGCGGGCCGCGGGTTGCGGATTGGCTGTGTCATCGCTGAGGACACTCACCTGGCCGAGACTACGCGCGGGGGGCGACAACTTGCCGCGGCCGATAGTCTGCCCGATATGGCGACCACCCGCAGTGAAC
>Ga0164242_10006828_pt1 | contig 12535 bp, 6 predicted proteins | sample OricomgcompostMG_FD_108783 | JGI IMG/M metagenome (GOLD analysis project Ga0164242, IMG submission 108783) | Miracle-Growth compost microbial communities from Emeryville, California, USA - Original compost - Miracle growth compost (MG) ... | reverse complement strand
CTTCGAGGCGAACCCGCAGAACTACGACATCCCCGACTCGGTGGTCTCGTTCATGGCGGGCGAGCTCGGCGACCTGCCCGGCGGGTGGCCCGAGCCGTTCCGCACCAAGGTGCTCGCCGGGCGGCAGGTGAACCTCGCCGTCACACCGATCAGCGAAGGCGACGCGGCGATCCTGGCCGAACCCGGCCGTGAGCGGCAGAGGACACTCAACCGGCTGCTGTTCCCGGCACCCACCCGGCAGTTCGAGGACACCCGCGAGCTGTTCGGCGACCTGTCGGTGATCGACACCGCCGACTACCTCTACGGCCTCGGGGCCGGCACCGAGCACCGCGTCGACGTCGCACCCGGCGTGGTGCTCTACGTCGGGCTCGAGGCGATCGGCGAAGCCGACGCCCGCGGCATGCGCACCGTGCTCGCCAAGCTCAATGGCTCACTACGGCCCGTGTTCGTCCGCGACCGGCACGTCGAAGTCGCCACCAAAGCGCTCGAGAAAGCCAGCAGCGACAACCCCGGGCACGTCGGCGCACCGTTCTCCGGCGTCGTCACACTGCGTGTGGCCGAGGGTGAAGCCGTCACCGCAGGGCAAGCCGTCGCCTCCATCGAGGCCATGAAGATGGAGGCCGCCATCACCGCAGCCATCACCGGCATCGTCCAACGCCTCGCCATACCGACAACCCAACAAGTCGACGCCGGCGACCTGCTCCTGGTGGTCAAGCCGCTGCAGGCTTCCACCCGAGAACAGGCGAGTTGAGAAACGAGAGCCAGCATGTCCCCCGCGCTTTCGCAGCCGCCATTCGACCCTGAGGTCGCCGCTGTCCTCGCGAACTTCGCCGAGCAGACGCCGACGGTCATCACCGCCGAGATGATTCCGGCTCTGCGCCCCACGCTCGCTTCCGGCGGCATCCCAGCTGAGCTGCTCGCGGAAGGCAACGTCACCCGTCGGGACATCACCTTTTCCGGCTACGAGGGCGCCGAGACCGTCATGTCGGTGTTCGCCCGAGGCGACCACACCGGCGCCGCTGCGGGAATCTACTTCATTCACGGCGGCGGAATGATTGCCGGCGACCGGTTCGGCGCGATGTCCCGCGCCCTGCCGTGGGTCGTTGAGCACGACATCGTCGTCGTGACCGTCGAGTACCGGCTCGCGCCGGAATTCCCCGACCCCTACCCGGTGGAGGACTGCTACGCGGGGCTGGTGTGGACTGCCGAGCATTCCGCGGAGCTCGGGATCGACCCGCACCGGCTCATCGTCGCCGGCGCGAGCGCAGGCGGCGGGCTGGCAGCGGGTACGGCGCTCTTAGCTCGCGACCGAGGAGGGCCGGAGCTCGCGGCCCAGCTCTTGATCTGCCCCATGCTCGATGATCGCGACGGGACGGTCTCGGCACGGCAGTACGAAGATGCGGGGACCTGGGTGCGCTCCAACAACGTCATGGGGTGGACGGCGCTGCTCGGCGCGCGGCGCGGAACGGACGAGGTTTCGGTCTACGCCGCGCCCGCTCGCGCCACCGAGCTCGCCGGGCTTCCTCCCGCGTACATCGACTGCGGCTCGGCAGAAGTCTTCCGTGACGAAGACGTGGGCTACGCGACCGCGCTCTGGGCGGCGGGCGTACAGGCGGAACTGCACGTCTGGCCGGGCGGTTTCCACGGCTTCGACGTAGCCGCCCCTCATTCGGCTCTCGCTCGGGCCTGTACGGCGGCACGCAACGCGTGGGTAGCGCGGCAAATTCGGGTCGGGAACTGATCGGCCCAAGTCTTGACGCCGCTGGCCGCGTTCTCTAGTGTCCCACTTAATGAAATCCGCTGTTTCATTAAATGAAACGGATTTTGGACTCCACAAGCTGGTCCCTTGATCAACGACGCTCAACACGACCCAGGAGAGAACCATGGACAGGCGGCAATTCCTCAAGACCGGCGGCGTCATCGCGGGCGGCCTGCTGATCGGTGTGAGCACGGCCGAGCCGGCCGTCGCGGCCGGCGTACGAAGCAGCGGATCGAACACCGGCGCGGCCAGCGCATCGGTGCCCGGGACGCTGGCGACGACGGATCACGACCTGAACCCGATGAGCTCGGCGCTGACGGCGCCGGCGGCCGGCAGGCTGCTGCTGGATCAGGACTACCGCAGCGTGGGCCTGGACCTGGGCCAAGCGACGACGGTGAACGCGCTCCAGCTGGTCACCGACACCGCTGCCCACCGTCTGAACCCGCGCGACGTCGCCGTGTACACGAGCAACGACAACAAGACGTGGACCAAGCAGTCCTCCGAGTTCCTGGACCTCGGCACGACCATCTGGCTGTATGGGCTCAACGCGCAGACCCGGTATGTCAAAGTGCACTGCTACCGCGACGGGGCGGCGGCGGACGCGACCTTCGGAAACGGCGAGCCGCAGAAGCTCCTGGCCGCCTTCGCGGTCCCGGCCGGCTCGTTCGTCGGCGCCGGCGGCGGCACGTGGGCATACCAGGTGCCGATCAAGATCACGAACTCCACCGGCAACACGCTCACCGATCGGGCCGCATACATCTCCCACGCGGCGCTCGGAACGACGGCCCTGATCCAGGCCGGGAAGCTTCGCAGCGACCTCGCCGATCTGCGCTTCGCCGACCCGCAGGGCCACCAGTTGCACGCCTACGACGACGGCGACGGCGTGTTCGTACGCATCCCCTCGGTGAAGGCGAATGGCTGCACCCCGATCTTCGCGCACATCGGAAACCCGACCGCCCAGTCGGTGCTCGCCGACGCCGGAGCGCTGCAGGTGGAATACGGCAACCGCAGCTACCAGCCGCTCGGCGAGACGTCCTCGGCGGGCCTGGCCATGCAGGGCGACGTGCACCCGATCGCCCTGCCCGACGGGACCCTGCTGATGACGGGTGGCGCTGCCCCCGCCGCGGGAGTCCGGGGTGCGTTCATCGAGAACGACACTAATCCGGCGACGGGGAACTTCAGCTCGTACCCGACGACCAATCTGGCGTTCGACTACGACCGCCGCAGCATCGGCCTCTCCTTCGGCGCGCCGCGGGATGTGAGCAGCCTGGTGCTGACGGGGCTGCCCGCGAACGCGACGGGTGGCAAGACGACGCGCCTGCAGCCCTCCGATCTCGGCATCTGGATTTCCAACACGAACAAGAGCGACTGGAAGAAGGTCAGCGGCTGGAGCGGCACCAAGAGCGGGCTGACGATCACCATGACGGGCCCGACCTTCAACGCGGCATACGTCAAGGTCACGCAGCCCTACAGCGACAAGGCGTTCACCTTCGCGAACCTCTTCCCGGCGCTGCTCAAGGCGCTGCCGGTGCCACCCGAGGTCGGCGGGATCCTCGGGCAGTACAGCAGGGACGGCGGCCGCACCTGGTCGGCGCCTGAGCAGGTGACCGCCCCGAGCGACATGAGCAAGGGCTCCGACCAGCCGGGCGGTTTCATCGTGGACCCGGTCACCCGGGCCCTCACCGCGGTCTTCTACTCCACGGGGGTCTCCACCGGCGCGGACTGGACGGACCCGGCGCAGCACCTCACCCAGATCTGGGTCGCGCGGGCAAGCAGCTACGACGCTCAGGGACGCCCGCAGTTCGGGTCGCCTCAGCCGCTGCCCATCATCAACCCCGACACGGGAAAACCGGCCTCATGGGCGGTCACTTACACGAACCCGGTCCGGACGAAGAGCGGCGCCTACGTCGTGTCGGTGCCATTCATCCACACGCCGGATGGTCAATTCGCCCTCGCCATCCTCCGCTCGACGGACCAGGGGGCGAGCTGGACGCAGTCGACGAGCGTCCTCACCAGCTCGGGAGGCGGAGCTGGGCTTGAAGCGGGCGCGAGCGAGTCGACAGTGACCCAGCTCTCGACCGGCCGGCTCCTGATCATCGCCCGCAACGAGGAACTGCCGGAGTACTACTTCGGCACCAGCTACTCCGATGACGACGGCGTCACGTGGAGCCCGCTGACCGACAGCAAGATCCTCGCCAGCAACACCTCGCCTGACTTCCTCGCCCGCGACTCCGGGCTCCTCCTGAGCTGGTCGGGCCACAACGCCTTCGGGCAGTCGAGCTACTACCGCAACAACCTCACCATCGCGTACAGCACCGACGACGCCGCGCGGTTCGAGAAATACCACGACGTCACCGGCGCGACCAGCATCGCGACCCCGGGCTGGAAGTCCACCGCCGAGACCCGCCGGATGCAGGAGTCGTTCATCGTGCCGTCTGGCGCGGACGACCTCGTGATCGGCTGGCACTCCGGGGCCGGCTCGACAGGAGCATCCATGCTCATCGAGGGCGTCGACGAGTACCTCCACAACAGCCACGGCGCGCTCGACGTGATCCGCTACAGCAATGCGGGTGGCGCGACGAACGGCACCGAGCTCAGCCAGTCCCGCTGGTGGCGCACGGCGGCACCCGGCACCGTGACGCTGAGCGACGGCGTCCAGGCCGGGCGCACCGCGGTACGTCTGACGACGACGGCGGGCGAGGGAGCGACCGGGATCTCACGGCTCTTCCCCGGCAGCAGGCAGGCGCGGGTGCGGTTCCGGCTACGCTGGGACGCGCTCGGCAGTGGCGGTGCATTCTTCGCACTGCAGGAGGCGTTCGCCGCCACCGGCAACGCGCACGGAGCCATCGCCCTCTTCCAACTGGGGTCGGACGGCACCGTCACCGTCGCCAGTGACGACGTCTACGACGCGGACACCCGCGGAGGCTTCATCTCGGCCAACACGGACCCCGCGGCAGGGAGCCTGATCTGGAGCGGCAGCGCCGCAGTGGGCTTCGACTACGTCAACCGCAGCATCGGCCTCTACCTCGGCGGCAAGCGCGACGTCACGAGCCTCGTCCTGACCGGTGCATCGCAGTACGCCAGCGGGGGAACCACCACGCGGCTCGTGCCGTCCGATCTCGGCGTCTGGATCTCCGACACCAACAACAACGACTGGACTCGGGTGTCGGGATGGACCGGCACAAAACAGGGCCTCAAGATCACCATGACCGGACCGGCGTTCAACGCCGCGTATGTCAAGGTCACTCAGCCCTACAGCGACACCGCGTTCACCTTCGGCAACACCTTTCCGCAGCTCCTGGTCGCCCTTCCCGACGAGGGGCAGCCGCAGACCTTCCGTCCGTTGCAAACCCCGACCAGGCTCGCGGCGCAGCAGTGGCACCAGGTTCAGCTCGACGTCGACCTCGACGCGAACACGATCGTCACCGCCATCGACGGCACGACCGTCTCGCAGCTCGGCTCGGTGCACCCCGCGCAGGTCCTCACGCACTTCCTGGCGCTGGCCGGTGCCGGCGGCGGCGCGGACTTCCGCATCGCCGAGCTGATCGTGCAGGACACCTCACTCGGACTGCCGCAGCTAAGCAAGGTGAACGGCTGAACCAATGGCCCAGGCGAGGGACTTCTTCAGTGGCGACTGAGTTCGCCGCGTGGCGGCTCGACGCCGCCGACGCAGACGCGGAACAGCTGCCGGTGCTCGCCGACGTGGACGTCGTCGTCATCGGCGGAGGCGCCGCCGGGGTCAGCGCGGCCACTGTCTGCGCCGAGAACGGGCTATCGGTCGTCATCGTGGAGAAATACGGATTCTTCGGCGGCGCCGCCGTCGCGGGCATGTCGGGCACGATCTGCGGCCTGTACCTCGCGAGCGAGCGGGGACGGCCGCAGCAGGTGGTGCGCGGCTTCACGGAACGGTTCCGCGCCGCGCTGGCCGAACACGGCGGAGTGACCGAGCCGCAGCGCTACGGGAAGACCTGGACGGTCGCCCACGATCCGCTCCGGTGGCGCGAGAGCGCTGATGCCTTCCTCCAGAACGCCGGTGTGCGCATCCTGCTGCACACCACCCTCATCGGCGTGCTGCTCGATGGCGAGACGCATCAGGGGGTCGTCGTCGCGTCGAGCGCCGGCAGGTCGCTCATCCGCGCAGCTCGCACCATCGACGCATCAGGGGATGCCGCCGTCATCGCCCGCGCCGGCCAGCCGACACGATTCGGGGACGACGGCCGCATCCAGAACCCGACGATGTTCTTCAGAATCGCGGGTGTCGACGTGGACAGCTTCTGGCACGCATACGGCACCGACACGATCTGCCCGCCCTGGGTGACCCGCGCGATCGAAGCCGATCGAGATGCGGGGCACGACCTTCCGCGGTCGCACATCTGGATCTTCAGGACGACCCGGCCCGGCGAACTGCTGGTGAACGCGACCCGGCTGATCGGCGAGGGAGGCCGGATGCTCAACGTCATCGACCCGGAGGACTTCACCGAGGCCGAGATCCGTGGGCGGCGGCAGGTCCGCGAGTACGCGGGCTTCCTCAGGCGGCACCTGCCGGGCTGCGCCGATTCCTACGTCGTGGACACCGGCGTCGAGGCCGGTATCCGGCAGACGCGAACGATCGTCAGCGCCGAGACGCTGATGAACGAGGACGTGCTGCGCTGCCGCAAGCGCGAAGACGGCGTCGTGAGATCGCCGTGGCCCATCGAGCTGCACAGCGGCGAGCGGCCCGTCCTGAACTGGCTGCTCGACGACTTCTATGAGGTGCCATATCTCGCCCTGGTCCCGCGCCACGGGGAGAACGTCATCGCAGCCGGGCGCTGCCTGGGCGCCGAGCACGAGGCGCTGGCGTCCGCGCGGGTGACCGCGCAGTGCTTCGAGTACGGGCATGCGGCGGCACAGGCCACGGTGCTGTCACTGCGCGAGGGGCTGCCGTTCCGGCGCATCGACGGGCGCGACGTCCGCGACGCGATGCGCGCCGCAGGCAGTGAGATCTGACGAGACGGAGAAGAGAGACCATGCCAGAGCTTCCTCAACTGCCCGACCAGGACCGCTTCCGGAGGGACAAGCTGCGCAGCGAGTTCACGCCAGGGACAACCCGGTGGGCGGTGCGGCGCGCGCAGTGGACCGCGCTCGGCCTCGCGCCCGAAGACCAGGGGCGGCCCAAGATCGCCGTGGTGAACACCTCTTCGCGACTGGGCATCTGCTTCTCGCACCTCGACGGGATCGCGGAGATCGTCGCCGAGGCTATCTGGGAGGCCGGCGGCCTTCCCTTCGAGGTGCGCACCACCGCCCCGCTGGACTTCGTGACGAGCGCCGGTCGCAAGGCCCGCTACCTGATGCCGACCCGGGACCTCATCGTCAACGACGTGGAGGCCGCGGTCGAGGGCGCCGTGCTCGACGGCATGGTCTGCCTGTCCTCCTGCGACAAGACCGCGCCGGCTCATCTCATGGCCTCGGCCCGTCTCGACATTCCCTCGATCATCGTGCCGGGCGGATACCAGCTCGGCGGCCGCCACAACGGCTGCTCGGTCGACATCGACACCGTCTACGAGTCCGTCGGCGCCGTCCAGTCCGGGGCGATGACGGTGGACGAGCTCGGAACGCTCGCCGACGCCGCCATCACGGGTCCCGGTGTGTGCGCGGGCCTCGGCACGGCGAACACCATGCACATCCTGGCCGAGGCGCTGGGCATGACGTTGCCGGGCGCGGCGCCGATCCGCGCGGACTCTGAGCGCATGCGCGCGCTCGCCGCCGACGCAGGACGCCGGATCGTCGCGATGATCGACGAGGGCCTCACTGCGCGTAAGGTCATCACGCCGGATGCGATGGAGAACGCGATCAGGGTGGCGATGGCCCTGGGCGGGTCCGTGAACTGCGTGCGCCACCTGGCGGCCATCGCCAGCGAGGCGGACCTCGAGCTCGACGTCGTCGGCCTGTTCGAGGCGCTCGGCGCCGAGACCACCCAGCTCGCCGCGATCCGCCCCAACGGCACGGACCAGGTCTGGGATCTGGAGCGCGTCGGCGGCGTGCAGGCCGTCCTTCGCACGATGTTGCCGGCGCTCCGCGGGGACGCGCTGACTGTCACCGGGCGCACCGTGGCAGAGCACGCACAGCTGGCCCCGGAGGCGGACGGGCAGGTGGTGCGGCGGCTCGACGATCCCGTGGGGCGTGAGGCAGGTCTGCTCATCGTGCGGGGCACGCTCGCGCCCGACGGGGCCATCATCAAGGTGGCCGGCGCGGGGCGCGCGAGTCGCCGCTTCACCGGTGAGGCCGTCGTGTTCGCCGGTGAGGACGCCGCCATCGACGCGCTCGGCGCCGGACAGATCCGGCCCGGCACGGTCATCGTGCTGCGCGGCATGGGCCCGCGCGGCGGCCCCGGCACTGTCTTCGCGGCGAGCTTCGTGGCAGCCCTGAACGGAGCGGGGCTCGCCGGCCAGGTGGCGGTCGTCACCGACGGCGAGCTGTCCGGCCTCAACCACGGCCTGGTGGTCGGTCAGGTGATGCCCGAGGCGGCCGACGGCGGCCCGCTCGCCGGCGTCGAGCCGGGTGACCGCGTCACCATCGACCTCGATGCGCGCCGGGTCGACGTAGAGCCAGTCCGCGACGGCGCGCCGGTGACCTCCGGCCGGCCCGCCGAGGAGCGCGGCTGGCTGGGGCAGTACGCTGCGCTGGTCGGTCCGGTGCAGCAGGGCGCTGTGCTGAGGCGGCCGCGCCCCTGATCGGCAGGGCGATCCGGGTGCCGCACCGGCGGCGCCCGGCTTCCGCTAGACCTCGGTCGCGCGGTCCAGGAGTTGCAGGATGTGTTCGTACTCGCGCCCGGTCGCCCGGGTCATCCCCAGCTCGCACGTCCGGTTCAGCGACGCGTATGCCGCAGTGTCGGCGGCGCGCGCACCGGCCGCCTCCGGGGCCGTCGCCGAGGCGGTGAGCTCGGGGTGCAGCATGCCGCGGTCTCCCGCAAAGGCGCAGCAGCCCCAGTCATCCGGCACCACGACGGAGTCCGCGGCGGCCGCGGCCACCCTCGTCAAGGCCGCGTCGAGCCCGAGCTGCACAGAGGAGCACGTAGGGTGCAGCGTGACCGACGCGATCTTGTGGCGCGCCGCGGGCAGACGCGGCAGCACGACGCCGTCGACGAACTCGACCGCGTCGACCACCCGGATGCCGATGTCGGCGGCCGCCTCCAGCAGCACGCGAAGCCCCTCCGTGCACGACGACGCGTCACACACGACCGGCAGCTCGCCGTCGCGCGTCGCGCGTCTCAGCGCAGCCATGACGCGCGTCTTCATCGCCTGGTACCCGCCGCTCAGGCCCTTCGACTTCCAGGGCGTGCCGCAGCAGAGCGAGGGGATGTCGTCGGGGCTCGACACCTCGACGCCGGCCCGGTCGCACAGCCGCAGGAACGACTCGCCGACCCCGGATCCCGCTTCGCCGACCGGCCCGAACATCGTGCTGGTGCAGCTTGGAAAATAGACCGCGATGGGATCGGATGCCGTGATGCGCCGGCGCCGCCTGCCGCCCTTCGGCAGATCAGCCTCATACTGCGGAACCGTGTCCGCCCCGATCACGGCGCGGGCGAGCGAGGTCGCGAGCTTCGGCAGGACCGCGGGCGTGGCATCCGCCACGGTCATCGCGACGCCGCCCATGCGGCTCGCGACGTCCCAGTGCCGAGCGGCCGCCGCCCACCCGGCCTGCGCGACGGTGCCCTGGCTCTCCGCGCGGAGCCGGCGCACCAGGTCCCCGGTGTTGATCAGCACGGGGCAGGCGGTCTGGCACATGCCGTCTACGGCACAGGTCTCAATTCCGTCGTACTCGTAATCGGCGCGCAGCTCCTTGACGAGCGCCGCGTCGCCGGCCGCCTCGGCGTCGGCCAGCTCGCGGCGCAGCACGATGCGCTGCCGCGGCGTCAGCGTGAGGTCGCGGGAGGGGCAGACGGGCTCGCAGTAGCCGCACTCGACGCAGCGGTCGACCTCCTCTTCGACGCGGGGAGCCGTCTTGAGGTTGCTGACGTGCGCGGCCGGGTCTTCGTTGAGCAGCACGCCCGGGTTGAGGAGCCCCCGTGGGTCGAAGAGCCGCTTGACCTCCTGCATGACCTCATAGAGCTCGTCGCCGTACTGGCGGCGGACGAATGGCGCCATGATGCGGCCGGTGCCGTGCTCGGCCTTGAGGGTGCCGCCCTGGCTGAGCACGAGCTCGACCATCTCAGCGGTGAAGGCCTCGTAACGCGCCAGCGACTCCGGCTGGTCGAAGCGCTCGTTGAGCATGAAGTGGACGTTGCCGTCTTTGGCGTGCCCGAAGATCACCGAGTCCTCATAGGCGTACTTCTCGAACAGCGATATCAGCCGCGCGCAGGTCGTGTAGAGGTGCTCGACCGGAACCGCGACGTCTTCGAGCAGGGCCGTGGTTCCCGCGGGCCGGTTGCCGGCGACGAGTGTGTACAGGCCCTTCCGGAGGTGCCAGAGCTTGGCGCGCCGGCCGGCATCCGTGCTCAACTCGCCTGGGGTGTCGAGCACGAGCCGTGCGAGCAGGGCATCCGCCTCGGCGAGTCGCACCGCCAAATCCTCGGCGGTCGCCTCCTGGTACTCCACGAGCAGGGCGGCCTGATCGGTGATCGCCTTAGCGCGCAGCTCGTCGGGGGCCGTCGGGTCGCGCTGGGCGACGCGCAGGCTCGTCGCATCGAGCAGTTCGACGGTCGCGAAGCCGGCGTCGACGAGTGCCGGCACGGCCGAGGTCGCGCCGGCGAGATCCGGGAAGATCAGCAGCCCGGTCGCCAGGTGGGGCGTGATCGCGATCGTGCGGAACGTGGCCTCGGCGAGGAAGGCAAGCGTGCCCTCGCTGCCCACGATGAGGTGTTCGAGGATGTCGACGGGCCGATCGTGGTCGACGAAGCTGTTGAGCCCGTATCCCATCGTGTTCTTGATCGAGTAGAGGGAGCGGATGACGGCTAAGGAATCCGCGTTCCCCCGCACGCGATCGCGCAGCACGGCAAGGCCCCTGTACAACTCGGGCTCCGTCAGCCGCAGCACGTCGTCCGCATCGGGCCGCGCTGTGTCGATCGTGGTGCCGCTCGGCAGCACGATGACGGCCGAGTCGAGCGTGCGGTAGCTGTTCGCGTGCGTCCCGCACGACATGCCACTGGAGTTGTTCGACACGATCCCGCCGACGGTGCAGGCGATCTCGCTCGCGGGGTCCGGTCCGAGCTTCCTGCCGCGGCGCGCGAGCCGCGTGTTCACCGCGCGCACCGTCGCACCCGGCCCGCATCGCACGCGCTCGCCCTCTTCGAGGACTTCGATAGCCCGGAAATGCCGCCTCGTGTCGACCAGGATGCCGGAGGTGCCGGCCTGGCCACTGAGGCTCGTGCCGCCCGAGCGGAACGTCAGTGGCACACCGTGCCGACGGCTCACGGTGAACAGCTCGGCGACTTCGGCCGCGGACGTGGGCGTGGCAACCGCCTGCGGCGTCAGCAGGTAGTGAGAGGCGTCGTGGGCGGCCGCCAGGCGGTCGCTCGCGCGCGTCGCGACGGACGCACAGGCCTCCTCGATCGCCGCGAGCAGGGCCGGGTCGATCGACTGCATGCGGGTTCCTGGACGGCTCGCCTCAGGCATCGGGGATGACGGCCACGACGTCGACCTCGAAGCGGATCGAGCCGAGGCATCCGAGCAAGGTGGTACGCGCGGGCAGCGGCTCCGAGAAGAACCGCAGGTAGAGCTCATTGAACTCGCCGACGTCGTTCGGGTCGCCGAGATAGCACCGGGCCTGAATCACGTCGGCGAGGGTGCAGCCGGCCTCGCCGAGGAGCCGGGACACTGCTGCGAAGGCATCCCTCATCTCCTCTTCCAAGGTGCCCGGGAGGTAACGCGCGTTCTCATCGACGCGCGCCTGCCCGGAGACGAATATGAGGCCCGCGGCGACGCGCGCCGGCGAGAACGGCTGCCGCAGGCCGGGGCGCTGCGGGTCGCGGATGACGGCGGGGACCTGGGTCACGACACCGGCTCCGTGACGGCCGCGAGCGATTCCCCGAAGGCGGAGACCGTGGCGGCGATGTCCTCGGGCGTGTGCACAGTAGAGAGGTACCAGCGGCCGCCGGGAAGCCCGAAGACTCCGCGGCGCAGCAGCTCGACCAGCACCTTGTCGTAGCGGGCTTGGTCGGCCCGGAAGTACGTCAGCCCCTCGCCGGGGGCGACGTCGAGCGAGCAGTGCACGACCGGCCCGACCTGGCTCACCATGCCGGGCAGGTGGGCGAGCTCGAGCTCGTGCCGCAGGCCGTCGGCGAGTGCGCGGCCGCTCTCTTCGAGGCGGTCGTATGTCCCGGCCTCGCCGAGCGTCTGGAGCGTGGCGCGGGCGGCGGCCAGCACGAGCGGGCCGCCGTTGTAGGTGCCCGCGTGGGTCACGCCGTTCAGGGTGAGGTCGATGAGCTCGGCGCGGCCCGCGACGGCGGCCAACGGGTAGCCGCCGGCGATCGCCTTGGCGAAGACCATGAGGTCGGGCGTCACGCCGTAGCGTGCGGTCGCGCCGCCGTAGGCGATCCGGAAGCCGGTGATCACCTCGTCGAACACGAGCACCGTTCCGGTCTCGTCGCACAGTCGGCGCAGTCCTTCGAGGTAGCCCTCCGGGGGCGCCTCGACCCCGGAGTTGCACAGTACGGGCTCGAGGAACACGGCCGCGAGGTCGAGGGCCGGGTCCGTGAGCGCAGCGCGGGCGGCCGCGAGGTCGCCGAAGGGGAGCAGCGTGGCATCCGCGAGCGCCTGCGGGCTCTGACCTCGCGTGCCCTGCCCCCCGAAGTCGCCGTCG
>Ga0164242_10006827_pt1 | contig 12539 bp, 8 predicted proteins | sample OricomgcompostMG_FD_108783 | JGI IMG/M metagenome (GOLD analysis project Ga0164242, IMG submission 108783) | Miracle-Growth compost microbial communities from Emeryville, California, USA - Original compost - Miracle growth compost (MG) ... | reverse complement strand
TGGAGTCGACGATGACATTCGACGCGAGGCGGTGCTGCTCTGATGGATCGTCGCGTGGCCAAGGAGTTGATACACATCGTGGCTGACTCTGGCCGATGATCTTCCAGCCTGGCACGTGTCACTCGGAGAGTTGATCAAGCATGCCGAAGAAGTGATCACCGAGGACCGTGGTGAGATCAATAGGTCACGTCGACGCCCTCAGGAGTCTCGACGTCACGCGCACCGTCGGCGGTGGCCCGGACCCGGATCGGGCCGTGCGGAGAGGTGACACTTCCTTCGGCCCAGTCCAGTCCGCCCAGGCGGGGAGCGACAGTGACCGTCCGCATCCCCGGCGACGTCGGCCGTACGCCCAGCAACGAGGCGGCGAAGTGGAAGCGCGGGTGCGCGCCCCAGGCGTGGCAGTCGCTCCGGGTCGGTTCCGGCTGCTCGACCACCGTGGTCAAGCCGCTCTCGAGTTGGTCGAACCAGAGCCCGAGCCGCTCCAGGATCACATCCGTCCGATCGATCTGCCGCAGCGCTTCGAAGAGGTAGTGATCGAAATAGACCGAGGTCCGGGCGAGCGGGATCGTCCGCCCGGAGTTGTCGATCATGGTCCGGAGCGCCGCCTCGCCGTGTTCTGCGCCGGCGAGGACGGCCAACGCCTGGGCGTGTTCGCTGAAGGTGATCTTGGAGGTGTCATCGGCATACAACCCGGACTTGCCATCGTAGAACAGCGGATCGACGACAGCGCTCAGCCGGTCGGCGAGGCGGGTGTTGCGGGCGGCCAGCTCGGGTTCGTCCAACCAGGTCTCGAGTTCCGCGGCCAGCCGGAGGACGTTGATCAACTGCAGCTGGAGCACCGCCGAGACGTCCCACTGTGCTCCCGGCGGTGCGCCGGCGTCCCAGCCGTCGACCCAGTCGGTGAAGTTCCAGCCGTCGAGGGCGTGGAAGACGCCGTCCTGATCGACAGTGCGCCGGTGGGCGTCCAGGACGGCGCGGACGCCGGGCATCAGGCCGGCGACGAAGTCAAGATCACCACGCCACAACGCGAAGTCGTGCACCATCGCCACCCACCACAGCGAGAACGGCGGGATCCGCTGCACGATCCGCGACGGCGTACGGCTGCGGGTCAGGCCGTCGATGCTGCGGCTGCGGTCGAAGGCGACCAGCGCCTGCCGGGCCAGCCGGTCGTCGTCACAGGTCGCGTACGCCACCAGGCACTGCAGCCGGGTGTCACCGGCGTATTGCAACTGCTCGTAATAGGGGCAGTCCATCGTCGTCTCGTGACTGCACATCTGCAGGGTGCGCAGCGCAAGATCGGCAACACCGGCCAGCCGCGGATCCGATGCGCTGAAGGCCGCCGTGTCGTCGTAGGGATAGTGGGTCGCCAGGAACTCCAACGACGTCAGTTCCAACGGCTCGTCGGCGGTGGTGACCAGCACCTCGACATAACGCCCGGCCTCCCACCACAGCGTCGAGTGCAGCTCGTCGCCGCCCCCGGCGATGAAGAGATCGCCCGGTCCGTCCTGATCAAGACCGGGCCGGCCGAAGAGCTTGCCCTCGATCTCGTTCCGGTCGCCTTTGCCGCTGCCGTCGGGTGCGTACAACGATTCCTGCCAATGGACCCGCACCGCGGCACCGACGCCGCCGCGGACTCCGACCAGCGGAAAGGCACAGGTGTAGGTCTCGAGGTCGATCAGCGCCCGCCAGCAGGAATCCGGCGGAATGATCATGGAGCTGCCTGCGAGCAGTTGCTGCCATCGGGCCAGTTCCTCGGGGCGGGAGTCCTTCGCCCGGACCGGGACGTCGTGGGTGCTGACGCCGGGGGAGTGCGCGGCGACGTGCCGGACCCGGCCTGCCGGGGCGAGCTGCTCGCGCTGGGGCGGCAGCGTTGCGGGCACCAGCATCCGACCGGGCGGCATGTCGTTGACCCAGGCCAGGGCGTAGGCGACGTCGCCGACCTGGGGACGCGACCAGTCCGCGCGCCCGGCCGCGTCCTGTCCGGTTGCCCAGCCCCACGGGACGTGCCGGCCGTCGCTGACGAGTTTGGCGCCGCAGCCCCACGCGTCACCTTTCGTCCGGGTGGCGTATCCCGGGAGCACCGCGGCCTGCCAGTCGGCGCTCCCGGTGTCCAGGGCACCGTCGGCCAGGCCGCCGGAGAAGTCCTTCCCGGCCAGGAGAAATCCGTGCCCGACGCTGAGCTGCGCGTACGGCGCCTCCTCGCCGAGCGACCAGACCCGCGCGGCGATCCAATGTTGCCCGGGCTCGAGATCGATGCTGAAGCTGTGGAAGGCCCAGTGCTCGGGATCGCCGCGTTCCGGACCGCGACCGACCAGCAGTCCGTCCACGTACAACTCGAAGCGTTCGTCGGCGGAGACGTGCACGATGCCATGAGCGGCCTGGTCGCAGCTGACGGCGAGCCGATAGCCGGCGACCACCGGCGCGGCTGCATCCGCGACGCTGATCCAGTGCGCGGGCCAGCAGGCCCGGTGGGACCAGGACGGATCCTGCCCGGCGAAAGGATCCTGGTCGATCAGGATCGGGACAACATGACTACCGGACACGGTCTCGGGCATCACGGTCTTGGACATGAGAAAACCCTGGCCGATCCGTCGGTCGAATGCAACGTTTCAAACCAGGTTGCCCGCGATCCGATCCCGGCTCGTCCAATGAAACGTTCGGTACGGTATCGGTGGCTGAAGCGGTAGATGTAATACTTGTCCAATATCGCATCACGCCCGCGAAACCGCTCCACCGCGGAACGCTCCCCACAGAACCGGCAGGAGTCCTGATGTCAGTGGAAGCCCGACCTGCCCAGGTGCGGTTCCGCGCCGCCGGCGAAGGGGTCGTCAGCCCGTCTCGTCCGTCCGCTGACGGGCAACTCGTCCGCGCCAGCCTGAACGAGTCCCCCTTCCCGCCGATGCCGGGCGTCGCCGAGGCCATCGCGGCCGAGATTCCCCAGCTCGGCCGTTACGGCGGAGACATGGCGGGAGCGACCGCGGCGATCGCAGCCGCGTACGGCCGGACCTCCGATCAGGTGCTGATCAGCGCCGGCAGCGGTGCGCTGATCCAGGCGATCACCGCCGCCATCTGCGGGCTCGGGGACGAGGTGCTGCTCAGCTGGTTGAGCTTTCCGGGATACGTGACGTCGGCCCAGATGAACGAGGCGACGCCGGTCAAGGTCCCGTGGGCGGCCGACGGCGGCCACGACGTCACCGCGATCCTCGGGGCGATCACCGACCGCACGCGGATGATCATGCTCTCCTCGCCGAACAATCCGAGCGGTACCGCGCTCCGGCAGGAGCAGTACGAGGAGCTCGTGGCCGGCACCCCGCCCGATGTGCTGATCTGCCTGGACGAGGCGTACGCCGACTTCGCCACGTCGCCGGATGCCTTCATCGGAGCGGCGCATCCCGATCTGGCCGAGAACGTCGTCGTGCTCAAGACCTTCTCCAAGGCGATCGGCCTCGCCGGGCTCCGGGTGGGCTTCATGCTTGCCGCTCCGAGAATCGTCGAGGGCGTCGCGCGGATGCGCTCGGCAGCGGCCGTGTCCCGGTTGGGTCTCGCCGCGGCCACCTACTGCTATTCACCCGCCGGGCAGGCCGAGGTCGGCCAGCGGCTGACCTACTTGATCACCGAGCGCGAGCGGATCCGGACCGAGCTGCTGGCGGCGGGAGTGCCGGTGCCGGACAGCGACGCGAGTTTCGTCTGGTTGCCCGTCGGCGACAAGACGGCTGAGCTCAACGCCCGGATCGCGGATGCGGGAATCATCGCCCGCCCGTTCGACGGCCAGGGTGTCCGCTACACGGTCTGGCTGTCCGAGGTCAATGATCGTTTCATCGCGGCGGTCACGGAATGGTGGCGGGGACACAGTCGGTGATCACCGCGGCGCGACAGCGCGCCATGCGGTAGGAATGCTCCAGGGGGTGTTGCCTTGTGGAGCGCACGAGTCGGGCCGTGGTGATCACGGCGGCAGGCGTTGCCGAGCTGGCGGAGGTGACCGTCGCCGCCCCGGGCCCCGGCGAGGTCACCGTCCGGGCCGAATTCTCCGGGGTCAGCACCGGAACCGATCGGTGGACGGCGCAGGGCCGGTTCGACTGGGGGACCGCCCGGTTTCCGCTGGTTCCCGGCTACCAGAAGGTCGGCGTCGTCGTCGACGCCGGAGTGGGCGCCGAGGACTGGATCGGCCGGGCGGTGTTCGCCGCATCCGCGCACGACTTCGGCGACGCGGCGGCGCAGAGCGGTGGCCATGCCGAATACAGCAATCACCCGCTGGAACACGTCTACGCCCTTCGACAAGCTCAGGGATCCGAACAGGGACGGGGATCCTTCGATCCGCGGCTGTCGCTCGGGATCTCCATCCAGGTCGGCTACAACGCCGCACACCGGATCCAACCCGCCCGGGTGCGCCGGGTCGCGGTGATCGGTGACGGCATCATCGGGCTGTCCGCGGCCCTGACCGCGATCGGACTCGGATACCAGGTGGCGGTCGTCGGCCGCCACGAGGATCGTCTGGCGATCGCCACCGGTGCCGGCGCGATCGCGATCGACAGCAGCTCGGCCGTGGAGGATGTCAAGGCCTTCACTCCGGAGGCGATCATCGACACGATCCAGACTGACGCATCCTTCGTGATCGTGATCAACGCGCTGCCGCGGGACTACGGACAGGTCGTGTACTCCGGATTCACGCCGGGCATGCCTGATGCCTGGGCGAGCATGACGATCTTGCAGCAGCATTCGATCACCGCGCATTTCCAGTCCGGCTGGACCCGCGAGCGGCTCGCTCGGGTGCTGGAATCCATCGAGAACGACGAGACCGGCTTCAGCAGGATTCCTGTTGCCCAGCTGGGGGTCGATCAGGCCGGCGCATTCTTCACCGACCTGATCGGAGGCGAACGCATCCCGCCGGCCTCGGTGATCAACTGGAGGAGTGAGCGATGAAGATCATGATCACCGGAGCGGCCGGATGGCTCGGTCGCAAGGTGGCAGCACAGCTCGAACACCATGATCACGAGCTGCTGCTCACCGATGCCGCCGATCCTGCGGAGGCGACGATCTTCGACGGCACCGCGCCCGGCGGGCGACGGCGGGTCCCGTTGCAGACGACCTGGCCGTATCTGCGGGCCGACCTCTCCGACACCGCCCGGCTCGAGCAGTTCGCCACCGGGGCGGAGGTGATCATCCATCTCGCCGCGATCCCGGTCGGCGACTGGGACATCGTGATGCCCACGCTGCAGACCAACGTGATCGGCACGACCGGAATCCTCGAGCTGGTCCGCAGACTCGGCGTCCGCCGGTTCGTGAACGCCTCCAGCATCAACGCCTACGGCACCTTCTTCTGGCGGGTGTCCGGTCTCGACCCGGTGCGCCGGGAGCTGCCACTCACCGAGGACGAGAAGCCGGTACCGGAGGATCCCTATTCGCTGACGAAATTCCTCACCGAGGAGATCGGTCACGCCTACCACCGGGCCTTCGGCATCGAGGTGGTCAATCTGCGGTTCGCCGGCGTGATCTCCAGCCAGCGTTACGAAAAGTGGATGGTCGACGGGCTGCCGCCGACCGAGACCTTCCCGGTTGATCTTGGTCAGTGGGTCCACGAGGAGGACGTCGCGGCCGGGATCGTGCTGGCGGCCACCGTTCCCGCCGTCACCTCAGCTCCGATGGTGCTCGGCGCCGGCGACACCCGGCTGCCCGAGCCGACGATGGAGATCATCCGCCGGCTGCGTCCCGACCTGGAGCCGTACGTGACCGAGCCGCTGCCTGGCCGGGCACCGATGCTGTCGATCACCCGGGCGCGCACCCGGTTGGGCTACGCGCCGAGCTTCAGTCTCGACGCGGCCGGTTCCACCGCCTGACAGCCCCGCAATCCGTCCCGGCCCCGTCTGCGAATGCCCGATGAGTGATCGGTCGAGACGAGGGATCGGGACAATGCCAAGGAAACAGCCGGACAAGCAGTCAGAGAAACAGCCGGGCAAGCAGTCAGAGAAGCGGCCGGGGGAGCAGTCGTACCGGGGCAGCACGTCGTCGGCGGGCAGAGCCCTGCGCCGAGGGCTCGTCCCGGCCGTCACCGTCGCAGCCTTCGCCCTGGGATACGGCGGGACGGTCGCCGTCGGCCACGCAACCACGGCCGGCGCCCGGCAGGATGCGGTCGCTGTCGACGCCCCCGGGACACGACCGACTCCCGGCCCCACAGTTCCGGCCACCGCGACAGCCGAACCGGCGGAGGTCGGCAGCGGCGTCGTCGACGCCACCGTGAAGCCGTACCTCGCCCCCAAACTGCTCGCCGCGGTGCCGGTGGGACCGGGGAAGGTGTCCGAACGCGTACGCACCGTGCTGACCAGCAGGAAGGTGATCACGGCACTGGACACCAGCGGCATCCCCGTCGTCGCGGCGCAGGCCTACCGTCGTGCCGCTGCGAGCGAGGCGAGCTGTCACCTGCCGTGGCAGGTCCTTGCTGCGATCGGACGGGTCGAGTCGGACAACGGTCGATTCGGCGGAGCCCGACTGCGGGCCGACGGCGACGGTACGCGTCCCATCCTCGGCATCCCGCTCGACGGCCGGCACGGCGTTGCGCTGGTCCGCGACACCGACAACGGCCGGCTCGACGGGGACCGGAATTTCGACCGGGCCGTCGGGCCGATGCAGTTCGTCCCCTCCACCTGGGCGATGTACAAGGCCGACGGCAACGGTGACGGCAAGGCCGACCCCGGCAACATCTTCGATGCCGCCCGCGCCGCCGCCGACTATCTGTGCGACGGCGGAGCGGATCTGAGCAAACCGGCAGAGGAGGCGGCCGCGCTGTCCCGCTACAACAACGCCGACGAGTACGTGCGGGTCGTCCTCGGGCTGGCCGCGAAATACCAGCATCGGGAGGCTGCGACGACGGCCGGGCCGGCAGCGACCGGCGCCAGGAGCCACCGGGACCCCGCTGATGTCGGCTGGGCGCCTGCGATGCGACAGGTGGTGGTCACGATGCTCACGGACCAGGGACACGCCACGTCGGGGACCAAATGAGCCGATTTCGGGGTAAGTGCAGGGATCTCCGCCTGCGCGTTCCTGTGTGCCTGCTCGTCGGATCGGGTACACAGGGATGGTGAGTGGGAATGCGGAATATCGGCTGAAGAACACCAGCATCCTGTCGGTCTGCGCCGTCGAGGCCCCCGTCGTGGTGACGTCGACGGCCATCGACGACCGGCTGGCGGCGACCTATCAGCGCACCGGCATGCAGCGCGGAATGCTCGAGGAGCTGGCCGGTGTCAGGGAGCGACGCTGGTGGCCCGAGGATGTCAGCTTCGCCGATGCCGCCGCAACGGCCGGCGCGAAGGCCCTTGCCGAGGCCGGTGTCGACCCGGCGCAGGTCGGCGTGCTGATCAGCACCGCCGTCAGCCGGCCGCATCTCGAGCCGTCGTCGGCCGTCGCCGTGCATCATCAGCTCGGACTTCAGAGCAGCTGCCTCAGCTTCGACATCGCCAATGCCTGCCTGGGCTTCCTCAACGGCATCCAGGTCGCCGGTCTGATGATCGACGCGGGTCAGATCGACTACGCCCTGGTCGTCGACGCCGAATCGGTCCGTACGCTGCACGAGGCCACCCTGCGCAGGCTCGAGTCCCCTGATGCCACCGCCCAGGAGGTCAAGGACCAGTTCGCGACGCTGACTATCGGTTCGGGCGCCGCGGCGATGGTGCTCGGTCGCACCGACCGGCACAGTGAGGGCCATCGCGTGCTCGGCGGAGTCAGCCGGTCCGGCAGCGAACACCACGAGCTGTGCGTCGGTGACATGAATCTGATGCGCACCGACAGCCGGGCCCTCTTCAAGGCCGGCATCGCCCTGGCGATCGAGACCTGGCAGGACGCCGCCCAGAGCTTCGACTGGTCCGACATCGACTACTTCTTCTGCCACCAGACCTCGACCAAGCACATCGCCGCGATGGCAGCCGCGATGGGGGTCGGCGCCGACCGCTGCCCGACCACCGTCGAGACCTCGGGCAATCTCGCCGCCGCCGCGGTTCCGTTCACGCTGGCCCGCCACGTCGATCGGCTGCAGCCCGGGATGCGGGTGATGTTGATGGGCATCGGCTCGGGCCTGAACACCTCCTTCGCCGAGATCGCCTGGTGAATCGCCGGGCTCGCCGGCCTGGCGAGCGGGTCGGTCTGCCGGCGGTTCTGCCGGATCTCGGCAGCTTTGTCGACGTGGATCCCGCCTGGTCCCGCCTGGTCGAGGTGCCGGACGCCGACGGCTCGGCCCACACCTGGCACCTCCTCGACACCCACGCACATGCCGAAACCGGGGCTCCCGTTGCGGGCACCATGCTGTGCGTCCACGGAAACCCGACCTGGTCCTATCTCTGGCGCCGGTTCCTGGCCGAGGCACCGGCCGACTGGCGGGTGGTCGCCGTCGACCAGCTGTCGATGGGCTGGTCCGAGCGACTTCCCGCCCCGCGCACCCTCGCCGAGCGGGTCGCCGACCTCGGCGCACTGACCGACCGGCTCGGTATCACCGGACCGGTGGTCACGGTCGGGCACGACTGGGGCGGGATCATCTCGCTGGGGTGGGCGCTGCAGCATCGCGATCAGCTGGCCGGTGTCGTCCTGGCCAACACCGGAGTCGATCTCCCGGTCGGCAGGCAGCTTCCCGGGCTGATCCGGCTGGCCCGCAACCCGGCACTGCTGGACGCCGCCTGTGTCCGTACGCCGACCTTCGTCCGCGGTGCGGCCGCGCTCTCCCGCCCTGCTCTGCCACGGTCGGTGCGCGCGGCGCTGGCGGGACCGTACGCGACCCCCGCCCGACGGCAGGCGGTCGGGGACTTCGTGGCCGACATCCCCCTCGAGACCGACCACGTCAGCCGACCCGCCCTCGAGGCGATCGCAACCGGAGCCGGCGAACTCGACGTCCCGGCACTGCTGCTGTGGGGTGGCCGCGACCCGGTCTTCCACGACGGTTTCCTCGCCGACCTGGAGCAGCGGTTGAGCAGCCCCGACGTGCACCGGTACCCGTACGCCTCGCATCTGGTCACCGAGGACGAGCCCCGGACGGCGACCGACACCTGGCGCTGGGTCAAGGAGCGGGTGACGCAGGATCCGGGGACGGCGCCGCAGCCCACGCCCGAACCGGTGGCCTGGACCGAGGACGACCTGCCCTGGGCGGCGCTGCTGCGGCGCGCCGACGATCCGGCCCCGGCGGTGGCCGAGATCCGCGACGGGGTGACGACCACCCTCTCCTTCGCCGACCTCGAGCGGCGGATCGCCGACACCGCAGCAGGATTGAGCCGTTACGGGCTGCGGCCGGGTGACCGGGTGGCGATGCTGGTGCCGCCCGGGATCGACCTGACGATCGCGGTCTACGCCTGCTGGCGGATCGGGGCGGTGATCGTCGTCGCCGATGCCGGGCTCGGCGTCCGCGGCATGGCCCACGCGCTGCGCAGTGCCAGGCCCCGGTATCTGATCGGGATCCCCAAAGGGCTGCTGGCCATGCGGGCCCTGCGGGTGCCGGGACGCAGGATCAGTGTCGGTGCGCCGGGCGCGGTGGCCGTCGTGGGCGGCTGGGACACCGACCTGGCCGCGCTCGAGGCCGACGGCCGTGGTCGTACGCTTCCGGCCCGCGCACCGGCCGACACCGAGGGTGCGGTGCTCTTCACCTCCGGCGCCACCGGTCCCGCCAAGGGCGTCGTCTACCGGCAGAGCCAGCTGAAGGAACAGATCGCCAAGGTCGCCGACATCATGCGGATCGGGCCCGACGACCGACTGGTGGCGGCCTTCGCGCCCTTCGCGCTCTACGGGCCGGCGATGGGCATCGCCGCGGTCGTCCCGGACATGGACGTCACCGCACCGGGCACCCTGACCGCGCCGGCCCTGGCCGATGCCGTCGCGGCGATCGATGCGACGGTGGTGTTCGCCGCTCCCGCAGCGCTGCGCAACGTTGTCGCCACGGCCGACTCCCTGACACCCGCGCAGGCGAAGGTCCTGCACGGGGTGCATACGGTGTTGTCGGCGGGAGCGCCGGTTCCGCTCGCGCTGCTGCGCCGGGCGCAGCAGCTGCTGCCCGATGCCGAACTGCACACGCCGTACGGCATGACCGAGGTACTGCCGGCCACCGACATCTCGCTGGCCCAGATCGAGGCCGCCGGCCCGGGTGACGGCGTCTGCGTCGGCACCGCGCTGCCCGGGGTGACCATCCGGATCAGCCCGCTCGACGAGCTCGGCCGGGCCGACGAGCCGCTGACCGACGCCGCCGGGGTGACCGGGGAGATCTGCATCGCCGCCGGACATCGCAAGGAGCGCTACGACCGGCTCTGGGCGACCGAGCAGGCCGCCTCCCGCGACCCGGGCTTCCACCGCACCGGCGATGTCGGGCATCTCGACGACCAGGGCCGGCTCTGGGTCGAGGGCCGGCTGCAGCATGTGATCACGACCGCGGACGGCCCGGTCACGCCGGTCGGCATCGAACAACGCATCGAGGAGCTGGACCGGATCCGGGCCGCAGCGGCGGTCGGTGTCGGCCCGGCCGGCACCCAGCAAGTGGTTGCGGTCGTGGTGCCCGCGTCGGGACCCGGATCACGGCGCCGGCTGGCCGACCCGGATCTGACGGCAGCGGTGCGGGGCGCCTCGCCGGTCCCACTCGCTGCCGTGCTGGTGGCTTCCGCGCTGCCGGTGGACATCCGGCATGCCTCCAAGGTCGACCGAGTTAGGCTCGGCCGATGGGCCGGCAGGCTGCTCGCCGGAGAACGGGCCGGACGGCCGTGACCATGAAGATCCTGGTCACCGGAGCCAGCGGGATGCTCGGCGCAGCCACCGCCCGGGCGCTGGCCGACCGCGGCGACGAGGTCACCGTGCTCCAGCGCAGGGCGGCCGGGCTCGGGGTGCGCGAGGTGCTCGGTGACATCACCGACCCCGACGTCGTACGCCGGGCCGTACGAGATCAGCAGGCGGTGGTGCACCTGGCCGCCAAGGTGAATGTGACCGGCGCCGAGGCCGACTACCGACGGGTCAACGTCGGCGGCACCCGGACGCTGGTGCAGGCCTGTCGCGCTGCCGGTGTGCAGCGGCTGGTCAACGTGTCGTCACCCTCGGTGGCCCACAGCGGGTCCTCGCTGGTCGGTGCCGGCGCGGGCCCGGCGGATCCGCAGCGGGCCCGTGGGCCGTACGCCCGGAGCAAGGCCGAGGCCGAGCTGCTGGCGTTGGCCGCGGACTCGCAATCCCTTGCTGTGCTGGCGATCCGGCCGCACATCGTCTGGGGGCCCGGGGACACGCAGCTGGTCGGCAGGATCGTCGCCCGAGCCCGGCAGGGCCGGCTGCCGCTGTTCGGGCAGGCGACCGCGCTGGTCGACACGACCTATGTGATCAATGCGGTTGACGTGCTGGTCGCGGCCGTCGACCACTGCACTCCAGAGGCCGTGCACGGCGAGGCGCTGGTGGTCAGCAACGGCGAACCGCGGCCGATCGGGGAGTTCCTGAGGTCGATCGCCCGGGCCGGGGGAGCCCCGCTGCCGAGGCGGCACGTGCCGGTCGCCGTGGCCCGGCTGGCCGGTGCGGCGGCCGAGGCACTCTGGTCGCTGCGACCCGGTGACGATGCCGATCCGCCGTTGACCCGATTCCTCGTCGAGCAGTTGAGCACGGCCCATTGGTTCGACCAGCGACGGACCCGCGAGGCGCTCGGTTGGCGTCCTGCGGTCAGTCTGGACGAGGGGTTCGCCGAACTGGCCCGTTCCTGGGAGCGCTAGCTTCCTGGGCCCGATCACGACGCTCCAGGAGTTTGTGCATCCCGTCGCACCAGGGCGAACGGGTCGACGCACCGCAGCGACAGAGTGCGACCACCGGCCGCTGGACGTCGCGATGGGTTCCGTCCTCGTGGATGAGGCGGTCGGCACCACGGACCAGAAGGGGGCCGTCCGGGCTCTCGATCAGCCCGATCGAGGATCCGATGCATTCCCAGCGTGTCCCGGAGGTGGTGATGCGCACCGTGGTCATGATGCAGCCACCCATCGGTCCGGATCGGTCTGGGCCGGGGGTGTGACCAGATGCCGGCCCTCGCTCCACGCCTCCAGCAACGGGCCGGCGGCCAGGGCATCGATGGTCAGACAGGCCGCGGCCCCGACAGCGATGTCGCGTTGCAGACCAGGGTGCTCTGCGAGCAGCGCCGCGCAGATCCCGCGAACGGCGAGCTGCTCGTGAACCGCGTCGGCCTCGACGTGCTCGTCGAAGTATCGGGCCACCTCGTCTCCGAGCCCGACCCGGCGGATACCGGCCGCGTAGCGCCGGCACGGGACGGAACTGCTTGCCTCGAACGCCGCCAGATGTCCCATTGCGGCCCCGCGCCGGTGTCGGTGCAGGCCGTACAGCGACATCACGTTGCTGATGGCCAGCACCTCGGCGGGCACCACGTCCACGTAGGCGCCGTACGCCGGATCCAGCCCGGCGGCCCGCAGCGCGCGGGCAAAAAGCTCCTGGTGAACCCGATCGGCCTCGCCGTCACCGTATTCGTCGTACTGCAACTCCACCAAGCCGGCTTTCGCGGCGCCGGTCAGCCTGGGAATGACGAAACTGTGCGGGTCGGCCTCCTTGAG
>Ga0164242_10006826_pt1 | contig 12539 bp, 13 predicted proteins | sample OricomgcompostMG_FD_108783 | JGI IMG/M metagenome (GOLD analysis project Ga0164242, IMG submission 108783) | Miracle-Growth compost microbial communities from Emeryville, California, USA - Original compost - Miracle growth compost (MG) ... | reverse complement strand
AGCTTTCGCGCCAGAACAAGCCCGAAGGCTTCATGTGCGTGAGCTGCGCCTGGGGCAAGCCGGCCAAGCCGCACCTCGCCGAATTCTGTGAGAACGGCGCCAAGGCCACCGCCTGGGAGCTGACGAGCTTGCGCGTCACTCCCGAGTTTTTCGAACGCCATACCGTGAGCGAGCTGCTGAATTGGAAGGATCACGATCTCGAACAAGCCGGCCGCCTCACCCATCCGCTCAAATACGACGCGGCGACCGACAAATATGTCGCGGTAAGCTGGCCGGAGGCGTTCGCCGACGTCGGCGCGCATCTCAAGACATACGATCCGACCAAGGTGATCTTCTACGCCTCGGGCCGCGCCAGCCTCGAGACGTCGTACATGTATTCGCTGTTCGCGCGGCTCTACGGTAGCCAGAACCTGCCCGACAGCTCGAACATGTGCCACGAGACGACGTCGGTCGGCCTGAAGGCAGCGATCGGCTCACCGGTCGGTACGATTCATCTCGAAGATTACGATAGTTGCGACGCGATCTTCTTCTTCGGCCAGAATACCGGATCGAACAGCCCGCGCTTCCTGCACCCGCTCAAGTCGGGCGCCGATCGCGGGGTGGAGATCGTCACCTTCAATCCGCTCAAGGAGCGCGGCCTCGAACGCTTCACCGATCCCCAGAACCCCGCGCAGATGCTGACAGGCAAGTCCACGCAGATCTCGACGCAATATCACCAGGTCAAGGCCGGCGGCGACATCGCGGCGATCATGGGCATGTGCAAATACACGATCGAGGCCGACGATGCGGCGCGCGCGAAGGGCGAGCAGGCGGTGCTCGACCATGCGTTTCTCGCCGAGCATACGAAGGGCTTCGACGCCTTCGCCGAGCGGGCACGCGGCACCTCGTGGGAAGAAATCGAACGGGAAAGCGGCCTCAGCAGGAAATCGATCACCGATGCCGCCAAGGTCTATTGCCGCTCGGAACGGGTGATCGCGGTCTATGGCATGGGCCTGACGCAGCACCGCGGCGGGATCGACAACGTCCACATGCTGGTCAATTTGATGCTGCTGAGGGGCAATATCGGCAAGCCCGGCGCCGGCATGGGCCCGGTGCGTGGACACTCGAACGTTCAGGGCCAGCGCACCGTCGGCATCACCGAGAAGCCCGAGCTGGCGCCGCTCGATCTGCTCGCCAGGCTCTACGATTTCGAGCCGCCGCGCAAAAAGGGCTGGGACACGGTCGAGGCGTGCGAGGCAGTGCTGGGCGGCACCGCGCAGGCGTTCATCGGCCTCGGCGGCAACTTCACTCGCGCGATCCCCGATCAGGCGCGGATCGAGCCGCTGTGGCGGCAGCTCGACCTGACCGTCCATGTCGCCACCAAGCTCAACCGCTCGCATCTCCTGCCCGGCAAGACCTGCTATCTGCTCCCCTGCCTCGGCCGGATCGAGACCGACATTCAAGCAAGCGGCCCGCAGGCGGTGACGATCGAGGATTCGTTCAGCAACATCTACGGCTCGCGCGGCAAGGCCAAACCGGCCAGCCCGCACCTGCTTTCCGAACCGATGATCGTCGCCGAAATGGCCAAGGCGACGCTGCTGCCAAACCCGAAGGTCAATTGGGATGCCTGGGTCGCCGATTACGGCAACGTCCGCGACGCGATCGAGGCGACCTATCCGGACAAGTTCAAGGACTTCAACGCGCGGCTGTGGACGCCCGGCGGCTTCTGGAAGGGCAATGCGGCGGCGCACCGTCAATGGCTGACCAAAAGCGGCAAGGCCGAGTTCAATTGCCCGGAGGCGCTCAACGCGACCGGCTTTGCCGAAGCGCCGGGCCGCTATCGCCTGATGACGCTACGCTCCAACGACCAGTTCAACACGACCATCTACGGCTATCACGATCGCTTCCGCGGCATCAAAGGCACACGCGACGTCGTGCTGATGAACGAAGTCGACATGGCGAAGGCGGGCGTTGCCGAAGGCGACCGCGTGGCACTGGTCGGCGATTCGGGCGACAATATCGAGCGGCGGGTCGGCAACCTTCAGATCGTGCGCTATGACATTCCGGAAGGCTGCCTCGGCGCTTATTATCCCGAGTGCAACGACCTCATCCCCGTTGCCCACCACGCGCGGGAAAGCCATGTGCCGGCAGGAAAATCGGTGCCGGTAAGGCTGGAGGTGATGCGCTGATCCTGGGCGCCGTCACCGCCGGTGGCCGTTCGAGCCGGTTCGGCAGCGACAAGGCCGAGGCGCTGCTCGACGGCGTTCCGCTGGTCGACCACGCCGCCCGCCTGCTTCGCCCGCACGTCGCGGCGATCGTGCTGGCCGGCCGCGAACGCAAGGGCTGGGTGAGCCTGCAAGACCGGCCTCGTTCCGGCCTGGGGCCGCTCGGCGGCATCGCCGCGGCACTGAATCATGCAGCCCGGCACGGCTATGACCGTGTGCTGACGATCGGCTGCGATATGCCCTCGGTCCCCTCCGCCCTGTTCGCCGCCCTGATCGACGCGGCGCCGGCTTATTGTCGTGAGGCGCCGATCCTCGGCTGCTGGCCCGCCTCGCTCGCGCCTGCGCTCGACAATCACGTCGAGCACGACAGCAAGCGATCGATCCGCGGCTGGGCCGAGCGCGTTTCGGCATTGGCGATTGAAGCGCCGGAACCGCTCACCAACATCAACGCCCCGGCCGATCTTGCAATGTTATGCCCTCGTCCCGAACCACAAGCCTGACCGTTCTGCGCCGAGGCGGCAACGCCGCTGCTGAGCGCGACGTCGCCATCGAGGCACCCGTGGCGATCGAGATCAACGGGCTCGGCTATGCGGTGATGATGATGACGCCCGAGGCGCTCATCGAGTTCGCCACCGGTTTCATGCTGACCGAGCGGCTTGCCGACACGGCCAGTCACATCCTCGATATCGACTCGTTCGAGACCGCGCAGGGTTGGATCGTCCGCGTCACGCTCGCCGAGCATTGCGCCGGCCGCATCCACGATCGCGTCCGCCACCGCAGCAGCGATACGGGTTGCGGCCTGTGCGGCATTGCCGGGCTGGAGCAAGTCGTCCGTCCGGTCACGGCGCGACCGCCGCTGCCGAAGGTCGAACCCCCTGCCCTGTTCGCCGCACTCGACGCAATCCGCGATCACCAACCGCTCAATGCTTTGACGGGCGCGGTCCACGCTGCCGCGCTGTGCGACGGTGCGGGCGCGATCGTCGTCGCGTTCGAGGATGTCGGCCGCCACAATGCGCTCGACAAGCTGATCGGCTCGATTGCGCTTCACCGCCGCGGCGTCGCCGACGGCTTCCTCCTTGTCACGTCGCGTGTGAGCTTCGAGATGGTAGACAAGGCGCTGATCACAGGCGCGCCGCTGCTTGTCGGCATCTCGGCGCCGACGACGATGGCGATCGACCACGCCCGGGCGCACGGCCTCACGCTCGTCGCGCTCGCCCGGCCGGACTCGATGCTGGTCATCAACGATCCGGGGGGCTGCCTGGCAATCCGCTAACATAGCTTGTTCAGGCACTTACCCATTAAATTGCGCGAGTTGCGATAAGGGCATTGACTGCCGTTCCGGATTTAGGACGGCCGATGCTCTCAAGGCGCTTATCACTGGCACGAACTGCACGGCGCGGAGAAACTCGTGTCACTGGGCTGCCGGTCGCGCTGGCGGCGGAGTAAGGCGATATGGTTCCCGCGAAGGCGGGAGCGTACCTTTGGGGCTCGGCCTTCACACCCCGAACGGATAGGTATCCGGCAACCCCTCGCGTGCGTGCTCCGGGCCGAGCGGCGCCACCGCCTCGGTCTCGTCGAACCACACATAGGCGTCGAACTGCTCTGGCAGGATCGACTGGCTATAGTGGCTCCACAGCTCGGTTTCGGGGCGGTAGATCACACCAATGAAGCGTTCGAGCCGCGGCTCGACCAAGCGACGGCGCAGCGCCTCGTGGCGACCGGGCGCCAGGTCGAGCAGGAAGCGCGCCCGCCCGCTGTCGTGGCATTGCCGCTCGTAGCTATCGGAGCGTGACGGCAGTACGCGCTTCACCTCCATCGGCCCGTCCCAGTCGGGGGCGCCGCGGCAACAGTTCCGATATGCGTGCCAAAGCCGATCAGCGCCACTGCATCGCCGAACCGCTGCCGCGCGAGCTAACCGATGTTGAGCTCGCCGCGAACCGCGCCCATGTCGGTCGCGCGCGCGTCGCCGATATGGCTGTTGTGCGCCCAGACGATTGCCCTGGCGCCCTCGCCCTTCGCCTCGAGCAGATGGTCGAGCGTCTCGAACATGTGCGTGTCGCGCAGGTTCCAGCTCTCGGCGCCGCCGTAATACATGATCCGGTAATAGCGCTCGGCCGAGGCGACCAGTCGCGCGTTCTGCGCCGCGTCGAGAAAGCTGTCGCCATCGCCCGCGGCATAATCGAGCTGCTTTTTAAGCAGCGCCCGGCATTGCTCGATCACTGCGGCCTCGCACTCGGCATAACTGCGCGATAGCGCCGCGCGGCCGTAGGTCGCCGGCTCACGCTGCCACGGCGTCAGGCAGCCGTAGCGTTCGCGTGCGATTGCGGCGGCTTCGGGATCGATTCGATCGAGATAGTCGAGCACTGCGGCGATCGACCCCGACATATTGTAGATATCGAGGCCATAGAAGCCGGCGCGCCGCTCCGTCTCTGTAATGCCGGCATTGTGCTCGCGTATCCAGTCGATGAGCGCCATCACCTCGGTGTTCCGCCACATCCAGGTGGGGAAGCGCTGAAACGGCGGCTCGAACGGGCCGCTGAACGGACGGTGCCGCACATAGCAGTCGACCATGGCGGCGTCGGGCCAGTCGGCCTCGACCGCGACGATGGTGAAGCCATGATGCGCAATCAGATGCCGGGTGATCGCCGCGCGGGCGCGATAGAATTCAGCGGTGCCGTGACTCGCCTCGCCTAGCATCACCACGCGCCGGTCGGCGAAGCGATCGAACAGGCGGCCGAACGCCGGCTCGTCGAGCGGCGGCAGGTCCTCGGCCGCTTCGGCAATAATCTCTGCAAGCGACAAGTTGCGCGCCACGCCGGGCACATGGTTGCTCGCCGCGCAGCTGCCGTCCTCCTGCCACCCCTGCTCACCGATCAACGGTACGAAGGCGACCGCGCCCAGATCCTCCTCCTCATAACGATTGGCGCCGGTCCGCGTGATCTTGCACAGCTTCTGGTGACCATGCTCGCCAACCGGCATGACGAGGCGACCGCCGATCTCGAGCTGCTCCTTGAGTGCCTGCGGCACCGCGGGCCCGGCAGCGGCGACCAGGATCGCGTCGAACGGCGCCTGCTCGGCCAGGCCGGTGCTGCCGTCGCCGACCCGGATCTCGACATTATCGTAGCCGAGCTCGTCCATCCGCTCGGCAGCCAACCGCCCAAGCTCCTCGTGCCGCTCGATGGCACAGACGCGGTCGGCGATGCGCCCGACCACCGCCGCGGCATAGCCCGAGCCGGCCCCGACTTCGAGCACGCGGTCGCCCGGCGCGATCTCCGCAGCCTCGATCATCGCCGCGACGATATAGGGCTGCGAAATGGTCTGCTCCGCCTCGATCGGCAGCGGCGCATCCTCATAGGCGAATTCGGCGAGCTCCTCGCCGACGAACTGCTCGCGCGGCACGGCGCGCATCGCCGTGAGCACGCGCGCGTCGTGCACGCCGCGGCGGGCGATCTGCACTTCTACCATCTGTGCACGGCGTTTGTCGGCGTCGCGGATCATGGCCAGCGGGCAGGGATCAGCTTGATCGGAACAGGATCGTCGAGCTGGCGCCAGCCATGGTCGGCGATCACCTGGTTGCTCTGGATCGGCTCGCGGCCGCGCGCGCGGTCGAGCGACCAGGTGATGTGATAGGTGCCGCCGTCGGGCCGATCGGTGGTGCCGCCGATCGCGACCACCAGCGCCTGCAGCCCTTCCCCATCGTTGATCGCGCCGACCACCTCGCCGTCCGTTTCACGCGGCAACGGCGTCTCGCGGCCGGCGCGCATGTCGAGCGTGACATGATCGGCGATCACATCGGGCCATTCGGGCGGGAAGCGTTCAAGCAGTGCCGAGCGTTCGCCATCGTCGAGCTTCCAACCCGTCACGTCACCGCTGCCGGCCGCCATCAGCTCTTGCTCTTGCGCTCGGGCTTCCCTTTGCGCTTGGTCGAGGCCATTTTCTCGAGCTCTTTCTCGCTCATCGATTTTTCCATGCTCCTGGCAGGTCCCTTGAGCTTGGATTTGGGCTGATCGCCGCGCTTGGCGGACAGCGCCGCACCCGCGGCTTTCTGCTGTGCTGCTGACTTGGCCGGCATCGCATCGTCTCCTTCCGGCTTGCTGGAACGCGCCGAGCCAAAGCCCGTGCCGCGAGGCTGATCCAGGTTAGCGAATTTGCAGCGAAGTGGGCCGATCAGCCGGAGAAGCGGAAGCCGATCCATAATGTTCTGGGCGTGCCAAGGTCGATCGAGCCGCCCTGGTTTCGAGTGATGACGGTCTCGTTGAACAGATTTTCGGCGCGACCGACGATCGCGACATGGCGGTTGAGCGGCACGCTGACGATTCCGTCGACGATGGTCGCCGCGGGCAACACGTCCGTTTCCAGATCGTCCTCATATTGCTTGCCGACGTAGCGGACGGTAGCCGACAGGCTCGGCCCTCGCTTCGGAACCCAGGCAACTGTCGCGCTGGCGTTGTGGCGCGGGCTCTGCGCCGGAGCCAGGCCGTCGAACGCGCGGCCCGGCGCATCGACCGTGCTGTGGTCGTAAGCATAAGATGCGGTCAGCGAGAAAGCGCCGAGCGTGGCCTGTGCCGATGCCTCGATACCCTTGGCAACGATCGCGTCGACGTTCTGGCGTTGCAGAAGGTTTTCGCCGATCGTTACATTGGCGATCGCCCCGTCGAGCCGGTTGTAGAAAGCGGTCACGCCGAGCGTGATGCCATGCACCGGCGTCAGGTCGATGCCGCCCTCAACGCCCTTGAGCTTCTCCAGGCCAAGATCGGCATTCGCCTCGGTCGTCACCGGGAAGACGGTGTAGGGCCGGTATAACTCGTTGAGTGTCGGCAGGCGGAAACCGGTATAGGCCGCCGCGCGAAACGCCACGGCAGGACCGACGTGGAACAGTGCGCCGATACGGCCAGTCGCCTGCGTGCCATGACGATCGGCGAAATGCTGGTCGCTGTCGACGATGCCGGTGGCGCTCAACTCGTGATAGAAGCCGTCGGTGATCGTCCAACGATCGATCCGGCCGCCGCCGGTCAGCACCAGCTTGCCCAGGGTCCAGTCGTCCTCGATGAAGGCACCGATCGTGCTGGTGTCGCCGCCGGCGCGACGAAAGGCGGTCGCCTGCCCGGTCGCCGCACTGTACGGCTCCTCGTGCAGCGTGCCCTCGGCCCAGCGGGCATCGGTGCCGATCCTGAGCACATGGTCGGGGCCGACCGGCGGGCGCAGCTCGATCTTGCCGCCCAAGCCCGTCGCCGGCGTGTTGCGCTGGTCGAGCACCAATTTATAGCTCGTCGCGCTGATCACCTTGTTCGAGAAGTTGCGCCCCTGGACATAGGCCAGCGCGTCGACCTTCCAGGCACCGCGATGGATCAGCCGGATGCTGGCATCGTTCGTCTCGCTGCTGCTGTCGGCACCCTTGAGGCGCAGGGTGCGGTTGTCGCGATAGACCAGCGCGCGCGCCTGTATCTCGGTATCGGCGTCGATCGGCGCGACGGCGCGGATGCTGGTCGACCAATCCTGGTAGCGCGCTCGGGCGGTCGCCGGCACGCGCTGGTCCGCGGGCGTGGTGTAGAAGCCATCGCCGCGATCATATTGCCCAGCGATCGAAACGTAGCCCGAGCCGACATCGGGCGAGATCTCGCCCGTCAGCATTTCCGAATTGCGGCTGCCGTAGAAGGCGCTGCCTTCGTAGTCGGGCAATTCCGCGCGTGTCGCGCTGGCGAGCTCGATCGTGCCGGCGACCGCGCCGGCGCCAAACGGCCCGGTGCCACCGCCGCGGGTCACCCGCACCGCCGACAGGCGATCCGGCACCAGCGCATTGAACGGAATATACCCGAAGAACGGATCGGCCTGCGGCACGCCATCGAGCAGCACCAAGGTCCGGCTGGTGGCATTGCCGCCGATTGCCCGCAGCGTGACACCCTGCGCCGAGGGATTGGCCGAACGGCTGTCCGATCGGCGGAATTCCTGCAGGCCCGCGATACTCTGCAACACATCCTCGATCCGGCCCGAGGCGCTGTTCTCCAGCTGACGGCGGTCGATCAGGCTGGTGCCATAGGCCGGCGTTCCCGGCGGCAACGGCAACCCCTGGCCGAGCACGACGATGTCGCTCGATGCTCCGACGGACTGGCCGTCCTCGGCATAAGCGGCGCTCGGCAGGAGCAAAGCGATGAGGGCGGCCTGACGCTTCAATCGATGAGCCTTCCAATGCATTCGCCGGCCTGTGTCAGAGCGCACCGACCGCAATCATGGCCAGCCGCCCCGGTCCGATCGACCCGGCCGCAGGTGAGCGGACGGGCATGAGCCGGCCCCTCGTGCGTTGCAAGCGAAGGAGGTCGTCATGAGCAATACGCAACGCGATTCAACCGGAACCCGGGACGAGACCGACCGGAAATCCGAAAACCATTCTTCCAAGCACCGGGCGACGCGACACGAACCTGCCACAAGCCGGCTCCCGGGCCAGGCTCGCCCAAGGGGTGGCCGAGTCTCAGGCGTCGCGTTTCCGTCGAGCGTTGAAGCCCAGCCCCACAAGCGCGCCGATCACCACCACCGCTCCGGCAACGACGATCGGGTGAAGTGGCGCGCCGCCGTCTCGATCTCGTCGAGCTTTCGACGTCGGCCGCTGCCGTGATCGCAGTGACGATAACCTGCTCGTCTAGCGGCTTCAGTCGGATCGACGGCATCGCAGGCTCAGATGAAGGGCCGACCGCCCGTCACCGGAATAGTCGGTGACGTAGCTCGCCTCGTCGCTCGCCAGCAGGACGTAGGGCAGCGCCAGCTCCTTGGGCTGTGCTGGGCGGCCGATCGGCGTTGGCGGCGAAGGTCTTGCGCCATTCCTCGTCCGAAATATCCTCGAACTTCTCGAAGCTCGCCTGGTGCGCAGCGTTGCTGACCAGCACGTCGATCCCGCCGAGCGTTTCCAGCGCCTTGTCGATCACCGCGCGGCAATGCGCCGGATCGCTGAGGTCGCCGGCGACGCACACCGCCTTGCGCCCCGCCTCCTCGACCAGCCGCGCCGTTTCGCGCGCATCCTCGTCCTCGCATAGATAGGCGATCAGGACATCGGCGCCCATTCGCGCGAAGACGATCGAAACCGCTGTCGCCGCCGGTGATGACCACCGTCTTGCCCTCCAGCCGACCATAGCTCGCCTCGCCATGATCGGGGCGCGTATCCATCAGCCCGGTCTTGCCCGGCATCGGTTGCTGCTGTTCCGGCAGCGGCGGTTTCGGCCCGGCGGTCATCGGTATCACTCCGGGTCGGTCGACAGGAACGTCGACGCCGCCGCCGTGACGATGGTTCATCAAGTATCGGTTTTAATTTGCTGACTTCTGTTGGCAAATCGGGTTAACGCCGCTTCCAAATGGTATCACGGTGGAAGCCTCGTTGAAAAAGGGGTGCTCCTACGCTAGCTGGGCGCCGCGGTGACCACGTTCCCGCCCCGCTTCGGGCTTCAAGACCGGGACGGCCCGGCAGCTCACGATGGGAGGCTGCTGTTGGCTTGGGTGGTTCTGATTGTCGCCGGTCTGTTCGAGGTGGTCTGGGCGACCGCGATGAAGCAGTCGCACGGCTTCTCGCGATTATGGCCGAGCATCGTTACGATCGGTGGGATGCTGGTCAGCTTCGGGCTGCTTTCGTGGTCGATGCGCGTGCTGCCGCTCGGAACGGCCTATATTGTGTGGACGGGGATCGGCGCCATCGGCGCGTTTCTCGTCGGCGTCGCCGTTCTGGGCGAGACGATCACCGCTACCCGGCTGCTCGCCGCCTTGCTCATCGTGAGCGGCCTTGTCCTCATGAATTTGTCCAGTCAAGGCTAGGGTCGGCCAACGACGGACGCAATGGCGGCGTGGAAAGGCTCGAATTTGCCGAAATTGTTCCTATAATCATGCTTACATTTATATTCGACTTTCGTCGTATGCGTTCGAAAGTTAAAGACGACGAAGGAGAATGCAGCTTGATACGTCAAAATGAGACAAGCGGAGCCCGCACGCTGCATCGAGGACTCGATATTCTCGAGAATGCCTTGGTCCAACCGCGCCGTCTCGGCGAGCTCGCGCGTGACACGGGGCTGCCAGTCAATACGGCGCGGCGGCTGGTGAAGAGCCTCGTGGCCAGAAACTTCCTCCGGCCCGGTGATCGGGGCGCGTTCGTTGCCGGGGCTCAGATCTTCAAGCTTGCATCGCACGCCGCAGACAATGCCGATCTGCTGAAAATCGCCTACCCCCACCTCAAGGAACTCGCCAAGACAACCGGCCATTGCGCCTTCCTGGGACGGCGCGACGGCGACTATTCGGTTCACCTGCTCAGGTGCCCCGGCCGCAACCGCGTCCTGATCGCGACGCCGCCCGGCACACGCCGGCGCCTCGACGAGACCAGCATCGGCAAGGCGCTCAGATGCGACGAGTTGAGTGGACAGGCAGGCCCGCCTTCGCGTGATACCGATGCCGCGTCGCGCGACTATATTCTGAACGTCGGTCCTCCGCCCGACAATATCCGGTCGATCGGCGCGCCGGTGCGCGATGCTTCGGGCGCGATCGTCGCCGCGATCAGCATCGCCACGACCAGCCTCTATCTTTCGGAAGCCGACATGCCCGAAACCGCGCTACTGGTTCGGGAGGCTGCGAGGAAGATCAGCCGCACGCTCGGCTGGCTGTAGGAGGTCATCTCTCGCGCGGCAGGACCGCCGTGGCCTGAATTTCCACCTTGGCGCGGTGCTCGACCAGCCGTGCCACTTCGACCACGGCCATCGCCGGAAAGTGACGGCCGATGACCTCGCGATAGACGCAGCCGATCGCCTTGCGCCGCGCCGCATAATCGTCGAGATCGGTCATGAACCAGGTCATCGACACGATATGTGCCGGCTCGCCGCCCGCCTCGGCAACGACAGCGACGATGTTCTCCAACGCCTGACGAACCTGGTCGACCAGATCGTCCGACGCGAAGACCTGCGCTGCATCCCAGCCGATCTGTCCCCCGAGGAACACCATCCGCCCCTCCGCGGCGATGCCGTTGGCATAGCCGACCGCGGGCACCCAGCCCGCCGGATGAAGCACCTCAGGCATCGGCGGTGTCGAGATGCTGCGCCAGCGCGGCGCGGACGGGATCTGGCCAGCCCAGCGGGCGATGCGTATCGGCGGCCGTAGCAACCAGCCGCTGCTCGGCGCGCCACAGGACGTCGGCGGCTGAAACCTCATGGGCCAGATCAAGTGAGCTGTTGCCGATCCGGTCGATCCGGCAGCGGAACGAGAGCCGATCCCCTTCCATACCGGGTTTGACGAAGGTCACGTCGAGCCGAACGGTCGGGGTGGTGATCCGCCATTCGCGCGCCAGCCGCGGCCACGGCCAGCCGATCGCCTCGAACATATCCTCCGTCACGCCGACGAGCATGTCCATGTAAGAGGGGAAATAGGCGATCCCCGACGGATCGCAGTCGCCGAAACGCAGCCGGCGCGTCGTTTCAAAAGCCATGGCGGCGCGCCCTCCTCACAGCTCGGTCCGCACGCGCCACAGCTCGGGAAACAGCTCGACCTCCAGCATCTTGCGCAGATAGGCAACGCCCGAGGTGCCGCCGGTGCCACGCTTCAGCCCGATGATCCGCTCGACGGTGGTGACGTGATTGAACCGCCAGCGCCGGAAATAATCCTCGAAATCGACGAGCTTTTCGGCCAGCTCGTACAACATCCAGTGCCGATCGGGTTGGCGATAGACCTCCCGCCACGCGGCGAGGACCTCGTCATTGGGCACGCGCGGCTCACGCCAGCTCGGCCGGGTGGCGTCGGGACCGATGTCGAAGCCGTGACGAGTGAGGAGCAGCAGCGCCTCGTCGTATAGGCTTGGCTGGGCGAGGATCGCCTCGAGTGCCTCGACCGTCTCGGGCCGGTGCCGATGCGGTTGCAGCATCGCCGGATTGCGGTTGCCGACGAGAAACTCGATCGCACGATACTGATAGGACTGAAAACCCGAGGATTGGCCGAGCTGGTCGCGGAACTCCGAATATTCGCTCGGCGTCATCGTGCGCAGCACGTCCCAGGCATTGTTCAGCTGTTCGAAGATCCGGGCGATGCGGGTCAGCATCTTGAAGGCGTGGCGCAGCTGATCATCGTGGATCGCCGCCATCGCCGAGCGCAGCTCATGGAGAGCCAGCTTCATCCACAGCTCGGAGGTCTGGTGCTGGATGATGAACAGCATTTCATCATGCGCCGACGACAGCGGCGTCTGCGCGTCGAGGATGCGACCGAGTCTGAGATAATCGGCATAGGCCATGCGATCGGCGAAGCTCATCTGGGCGCCGTCGCTGGCCGGGTCGAATGAGGTCTCGTTCATGTCATCGCTCCACGCTCAAGTCGGCCGCCCGCAGT
>Ga0164242_10006825_pt1 | contig 12539 bp, 8 predicted proteins | sample OricomgcompostMG_FD_108783 | JGI IMG/M metagenome (GOLD analysis project Ga0164242, IMG submission 108783) | Miracle-Growth compost microbial communities from Emeryville, California, USA - Original compost - Miracle growth compost (MG) ... | reverse complement strand
GCCCGGGCCAGCGACGTGATCGGGGTCGGCCGGGTGCTGCGGCGGGGCCGGTCGCTGGTCAACTGCGAGGCCGAGATCGTCGACCCGCAGGGCACGCTGGTGGCCAAGGCGCTGGCCACCTACAAGGTGGGGTGAGCCGGCCGGCGCTCGAGTTGTCGGCCGGCGCTCAAGTTGTGTCGGCCGGCGCTCAAGTTGTCGGCCGAGCGTGCACCCACGGTGACGTTCGGGCCGTTTTTTCGCGCTGACTACACGCTCGCCGGACGAGTCTAGGGCTTGACCTCGTCGAGCTTGCCCGTGGCGACGTCGAACACGAATCCGCGGGCCGAGACGTGCTTGGTGACGAACGGATTGGCCTCGATGCGGCGCAGCGACTGCCGGACATCCTCGGCCAGATCCGCAAAGGCCTCCGCCGCCCAGGGCGGTTTGATCCCGGTCTCCTCCTGGATGCCGCGCTTGAAGTCGTCGTCGGTGAAGGTGAGCATCCCGCAGTCGGTGTGGTGGATCAGGATGATCTCCCGGGTTCCCAGCAGCCGTTGGCTGATGGCCAGTGAGCGGACCACGTCGTCGGTGATGACGCCGCCGGCGTTTCGGATGACGTGGGCCTCCCCCTCGCGCAGGCCGAGGATGCGATACACGTCCAGCCGCGCGTCCATGCACGCGACGACCGCGACGTGTTTGCTGGGTGGCATCGGCAGTGGTCCCTCGAAGCTGCGCGCGTACCCGGCATTGTGGGCCAGGTAGTCATCGGTAACCGCCATGCCAGTCTCCTCGAAAATTTGCTACGCGGACTGCCGCCGCGACGGATCTTAACAATCGGGTACCTGATTTTCACCGTTGGCAATCAGCACGATCGGAAGGTTCGCGTTCGTCTGGCTAACCTGTCCCAATGCGGCACTGTGGTGGGGCATGACTCGCTTTCTGGCGCGCCGGTTGCTCAACTACCTCGTCCTGCTGGCGCTGGCGTCGTTCCTGACGTTCTGCCTGACGTCGGTGGCGTTCAAGCCGCTGGACAGCCTGTTGCAGCGCAGCCCGCGGCCCCCGCAGGCCGTCATCGATGCGAAGGCCCACAGCCTGGGTCTGGACGAGCCGATCCCAATCCGCTACGCGCACTGGGCTTCACACGCGGTCCGCGGCGACTTCGGCAAGACCGTCACCGGGCAGCCGGTGGGCGCCTCGCTGGGGCGCCGCGTCGGAGTGACGCTGCGGCTGCTGGTGATTGGTTCGCTGATCGGCACCGTCGCGGGGATCGCGGCCGGCGCGTGGGGCGCCATTCGGCAGTACCGCCTCAGCGACCGCGTGGTCACCATGCTGGCGCTGCTGGTGCTGAGCACCCCGACCTTCGTCATCGCCAGCCTGTTGATCCTCGCCGCGCTGCGAGTCAACTGGGCCCTGGGCGTACAGGTTTTCGACTACACCGGTGAGACGTCGCCGGGCGTGACCGGTGGGGCCGCCGCGCTGCTCGACCGGCTGCGGCATCTGGTGCTGCCGTCGCTGACCCTGGCGCTGGCCGCCGCGGCGGGATACAGCCGCTATCAGCGCAACGCGATGCTCGACGTCCTCGGCCAGGATTTCATTCGCACCGCCCGCGCCAAGGGGCTCACCCGCCGGCGCGCGCTGGTCAAGCACGGCCTGCGCACCGCGCTGATCCCGCTGGCCACCCTGTTCGCCTACGGGGTGGCCGGTCTGGTCACCGGGGCGGTGTTCGTGGAGAAGATCTTCGGCTGGCACGGCATGGGCGAATGGCTGGTGCAGGGCGTCGCGACGCAGGACACCAACATCGTCGCGGCGATCACGCTGTTCTCCGGCGCGGTGGTGCTGCTGGCCGGTCTGCTCTCGGACGTGTTCTACGCCGCTCTTGATCCGCGGGTCCGGGTGTCATGACCGCCCAGGCGAATGTCGATGGTGCTCACGGCTTTTCGGGCCACGAAGTGGCGGGCTTCGCCTCGCGGCGCACGCTGGTGCTGCGCAGGTTCGGCCGCAACCGGTTGGCGGTGACCTCGCTGACGCTGTTGGTGCTGTTGTTCGTCGGCTGCTACACGCTGCCCGCGGTGCTCCCATATTCCTATCAGGACCTCGATTTCGACGCGCTGCTGCAGCCGCCGAACGCGCGCCACTGGCTGGGCACCAACGCGTTGGGACAGGACCTGCTGGCGCAGATCCTGCGCGGGATGCAGAAGTCGATGCTGATCGGTGTCTGCGTCGCGGTCATCTCCACCGGCATCGCCGCCACCGTCGGCTCGATCGCCGGCTATTTCGGTGGCTGGCGCGACCGGGTGCTGATGTGGCTGGTGGACCTGCTGTTGGTGGTGCCCAGCTTCATCCTCATCGCCATCGTGACGCCGCGCACCAAGAACTCCGCCAATATCCTGATGCTCGTCCTGCTGCTGGCCGGGTTCGGCTGGATGGTCAGCTCGCGCATGGTGCGGGGCATGACGATGAGCTTGCGCGAGCGCGAATTCATCCGGGCGGCAAGGTATATGGGTGTGTCCAGCCGTCGTATCATCGTCGGGCATGTGGTGCCGAATGTGGCGTCCATCCTGATCATCGACGCCGCGCTCAACGTCGCCTCGGCCATCCTGGCCGAAACAGGTTTGAGTTTCCTGGGTTTCGGTGTCCAGCCGCCGGACGTGTCGCTGGGGACGTTGATCGCCAACGGCACCCAGTCGGCGACCACCTTTCCGTGGGTGTTCCTGTTTCCCGCCGGCGTCCTGGTGCTGATCCTGGTGTGCGCCAACCTGACCGGCGACGGCCTGCGCGACGCGCTGGACCCCGGCAGCGGGCCGGCCCGCGGTGGTCGCCGATGAGCCCGCTGCTGCAGGTGACCGACCTGGCCGTCACCTTCCCGGCCGGCGATGCGCCGGTGACCGCGGTGCGCGGCATCAGCTATCGCATCGAACCGGGGGAAGTCGTCGCCATGGTCGGCGAATCGGGTTCGGGGAAGTCTGTTTCGGCGATGGCCGTGATGGGACTGTTGCCCGAGCACGCCAGGGTACGCGGCTCGGTCCGGTTGCACGACACCGAGTTGCTGGGCCTGGGCGACGACGCGATGTCGCGGTTGCGCGGCCGGGCGGTCGGCATGGTGTTCCAGGATCCGATGTCGGCGCTGACGCCCGTGTACACCGTCGGCGATCAGATCGCCGAGGCGATCACGATCCACCAGCCACGGGTGGGCAGGAAGGCCGCCCGCGACCGCGCGGTGGAACTGCTTGAGCTGGTGGGCATTGCGCAGCCGCAGCGACGCGCCCGGGCGTTTCCGCACGAGCTGTCCGGCGGGGAGCGACAGCGCGTGGTCATCGCGATCGCGATCGCCAACGACCCCGACCTGCTGATCTGCGACGAGCCCACCACCGCGTTGGACGTCACCGTGCAGGCGCAGATCCTCGAGGTGCTCAAGACGGCCCGCGACATCACCGGCGCCGGGGTGCTGATCATCACGCACGACCTCGGGGTGGTCGCCGAGCTCGCCGACCGGGCGCTGGTGATGTACGCCGGTCGGGTCGTCGAATCGGCTGCGGTGGCGAGCCTGTACCGGGACCGCCGAATGCCCTACACCGTGGGCCTGTTGGGCTCGGTGCCGCGACTGGACGCCGCCCAGGGCACCCGGTTGGTGCCGATCCCGGGCGCGCCGCCGTCGCTGGCCGGCCTGGATCCGGGGTGCCCGTTCGCCCCGCGCTGCCCGCTGGCGATCGACGAATGCCGTTCACAGGAACCGGAATTGCTGCCCGTCGGCCCCGATCACCGGGCGGCGTGCATCCGCACCGACCAGGTCGACGGGCGCAGCGCGGCCGACATCTACGGGGTGCGCACCCAACCCCACCCGGGCGAGCCGGCCAACTCGCCCGTCGTCGTTCGGGTGCGCGAGCTGTCCAAGACCTATCGGCTGACCAAGGGCGTGTTACGCCGCAGCGCCGGCGAAGTGCGGGCGGTGGACCGGATCAGTTTCCAGCTGCGACAGGGCCGCACCCTGGGCATCGTCGGCGAGTCCGGGTCGGGGAAATCGACCACCCTGCACGAGATCCTGGAACTCGTTGCGCCGCAATCGGGGTCCATCGAGGTGTTGGGCACCGACGTCGCCGCGTTGAGCCCGGCGAGCCGACGCTCGCTGCGACGCGACATCCAGGTGGTCTTCCAGGACCCGGTCGCGTCGCTGGACCCGCGGCTGCCGGTCTTCGAGCTGCTCGCCGAACCGTTGCGGGCCAACGGCTTCGACAAGGACCACACCAACGCGCGCGTCGCCGAGCTGCTCGAGACTGTGGGGCTGCGACGGGCCGACGCGGCCCGCTACCCCGCGGAGTTCTCCGGCGGGCAGAAACAGCGCATCGGTATCGCGCGAGCGCTGGCGCTGCAACCGAAGATCCTCGCGCTCGACGAACCCGTCTCCGCACTCGACGTGTCCATCCAGGCCGGGATCATCAACCTGCTGCTGGACCTGCAAGCGCAATTTCAACTGTCCTATCTGTTTGTCTCCCATGATCTTTCGGTGGTCAAGCATCTCGCCCACGACGTGGCAGTGATGTACGCCGGATCCATCGTGGAGCAGGGCGACAGCAGTCAGGTCTTCGGCAACCCGCAACACGAATACACGCGGCGGCTGCTGGACGCGGTGCCACAACCGAATCCGGGCAGCCGTGGCTAGCGGGCTTGGCTTGGGGCGCTGCGGATTTCGGCCGGCCGCGCTGGTCGCCGCGGTCGTGCTGGCGGTGGCGGGCTGCTCACCGGCCATCAACCTGGTTCCCGAAACCGGGCAGAACGCGCGGATCGGCACCACCAGCGACATCAACCCGCGCGATCCGGCCACCCTGCAGGACGGCGGCAACCTGCGCCTCGCGCTGACCGACTTCCCGCCCAACTTCAACATCTTGCACATCGACGGAAACTCCGCCGACGTTTCGGCGATGATGAAGGCCACCTTGCCGCGGGCCTTCGTCATCGGCCCGGACGGCTCGACCACGGTGGACACCGACTACTTCACCAGCGTCGAACTCACCGGCACCGCACCGCAAGTGGTGACCTACACGATCAATCCCAAGGCGGTGTGGTCGGACGGCACCCCGATCACCTGGGAGGACATCGCCAGCCAGATCCACGCGCTGAGCGGCGCCGACAAGACGTTCGAGATCGCCGGGTCCAGCGGGGCCGAGCGCGTCGCCTCGGTGACCCGCGGCGTCGACGACCGGCAGGCCGTCGTCACCTTCGCCAAGCCGTATGCCGAGTGGCGCGGCATGTTCGCGGGCAACGGCATGCTGCTGCCCAAGAGCATGACCGCCACGCCGGAGGCGTTCAACAAGGGTCAGCTCGAGGGGCCCGGACCGTCGACCGGCCCGTTCATCGTGTCGTCACTGGATCGCACCACGCAGCGGATCGTGTTGAGCCGCAACCCGAAATGGTGGGGGACGCGGCCGCGCCTGGACAGCATCACCTACCTGGTACTCGACGACGCCGCACGGCTGCCGGCGCTGCAGAACAACACGATCGACGCCACCGGGGTCGGCACCCTCGATCAGCTGACCATCGCCGAGCACACCGCGGGCATCTCGATCCGGCGCGCCCCCGCCCCGGCCTGGTCCCACTTCACCTTCAACGGCGCCCCCGGCTCGATCCTGGCCGACCGGGCGCTGCGCGTCGCGGTGTCCAAGGGCATCGATCGGCAGACCATCGCCAAGGTGGTGCAGTACGGCCTCACCAGCAACCCGGTGGCGCTGGGCAATCACATCTACGTCGCCGGACAACAGGGCTATCAGGACAACAGCACGACGGTTCCCTACGACCCGGCCGCGGCCGGCCGGGAGCTCGACGCGTTGGGCTGGAAGCTGCACGGCCGGTTCCGCGAGAAGGACGGGCGGCAGCTGGTCATCCGCGATCTCTTCTACGACGCCCAGGGCAGCCGGCAGTTCGCCCAGATCGCGCAGCACAGCCTGGCCCAAATCGGCGTCAGGCTCGAACTCGTCGCCCGCGCGGGCAGCGGATTCTTCACCAACTACATCAACGTCGGCGCCTTCGACATGGCCCAATTCGGTTGGCTCGGTGACGCATTCCCGCTCTCGGCGCTGACCCAGATCTACAAGTCCGACGGGGAGAGCAACTTCGGCAAGATCGGCAGCCCGCAGATCGACGCCGCCATCGAACGCACCCTACAAGAGCTCGATCCGGACAAGGCGCGCGCCCTGGCCAACGACCTGGACAAGCTGATCTGGGCGGAAGGGTTCAGCCTGCCGCTGACGCAGTCGCCCGGTGACGTCGCGGTACGCAGCACGCTGGCGAACTTCGGCGCCGCGGGTCTGGGCGATCTGAACTACACCGCGATCGGGTTCACCCGCAGCTGAGCCGGCGCCGCAGCGGCGCCGGGATCGGCAGCGCGCCCTCGATCATGGCGGCCGCCGCGATCAGGGCCCACAGCAGCCGCACCTCGGGGCGTGGCGGAAGCGCGTTCAGGGTGCAGGCCCGGGCGGCGAGTCCGGCCAGGTCGCCGCGCAGCACCGCGTCGGCGCTGGCCAGCGCGACGGCCTCGTGGAAATCGAGCGCGCTGTGCGCCATGTCCGGCAGGCTCAGCAGCACCGCATGGGGCAGTAGCGACGCGACGCGCTCGGCGACCGCCGGTGGGGTGATGAGGTCGCGACCGCCGGACACCACCGCGGTGGGCCAGTCGAAGCTCGGCATCTCGGCCGGCAGGTCGTAGGGCTCGTCCTCGAAAGTCGCTGTCTGCGTGCGTACTTCGCGTTCTGCCACGGCGGGGTCAAGCGGCAGACCGTCCGGTTCGGCGGCATAGTCCAGCTCGCGAAGCGCGATGCGGCTCACCAGGTCCTCTTCATACCGAAACGGCAGGTTGCGCAGGGTGGTGAAGCGGGAAAGCGTCCACCACAACAGTTTTCGGCCATCCAGCAGCAGGTCGAGTTGCCGCTCGAGCAGCCGCGCCCCGCCGTAGCCGTAGATCGTCGCCACCACCTGTGTCGCCGTCGCGGTCATCAGCCCGGCGTCGACAAGTTTGCGCATTTTCGGTGCCAGCGAAGCGGTTTCGGGGCTGTCGCCGCGCAGCAGCAGCCGGCGAATCGCCCGGCGCACGATCACAATGTCGTGCCGGGACAGCAGCGGCGAATCGAGCACCATCCCGTGCACCCGGGCGGGATGACGCACGCCCACGCCGGACGCGATGTAGGTGCCGTACGACGCGCCGTAGACCACCGCCGAATCCACGCGGGCGTCGTCGAGCACCGCCGCCACGTCGTCGACCACCTGATTGACCGTCATCGCCTCCGGCGGCAGGTCGGCGCCGGCGTCGTCGTGACGCGACATCCCCACCCCGCGGTGTTCGATCATGATGACGTCGAGACCGGCCGCAGCGGCGCGCCGGCGCAGCCCCTTGTACATCTGCACCGACGCCACGCCCGGCCCGCCGGGGATGATGACCACCGGGTGGCGGGACTTGCGGCCGGCGCGCACGTAGTACAGGTCGAACTCGTCGGCGGTGTCCGGCGAGATCGGCCGGCGCACGGCGCGCACACCGGGCAGTTTCGCCAGCCGCTGCTGCATGCGCCGCCGCTTTGCGTTCATCGTCATTCGGGTCGGACCGCCATGGTCCCATTCTGCAGGCGGGGCCGGCCGGCGGCTCGGCCGCGCGGGCTAAGCGCTGAGGTCGATGCGGTGCGCGCCCTTCACGCCGTCGTACCGGTCCGGGCTGCAGGTGAGCACGATCACCTGCCCGTGGCTTCCCACGCTGTCGAACAGCTGCCCCATCTTGGCCAGCCGGTCCGGGTCGGTGAAACCGAGCGCGTCGTCGACCACCACCGGGACGGCGTCCTCCTTGGCGACCAGCGCGGCGCCGGCCAGCCGTGCCAGGATGCCCAGCTGCTCCTTGGCGCCGCCGGACAGGGACTCGTAGGGCACGGTGATGCCGTTGAGGGTGCGGCTGCGGATGCACAGGTCGCTGTCGATGTCGACTTCGAAGGTGGGGCCGAACACCGGACGGCCGAGCCGCTGCAATTCCGCGCGGTAGGGCTCGACGTAACGCTGCCGGGTGGTGTCGCGGTGCCGCGTCATGACCGAGCGCAGCAGCTGGGCGGCGCGGGCCCGGCGGCCGACTTGGCTGTGCTCGCTGGCGGCGTGCTCGCGCTCCGTTTCCGCGGCGTCGAGCTTGCCCTGGCGCCCCTCGCTGCCGAAGACGGACAGCTCGATCGTCACCTCGCGCAGCGCGCCGGCCGCTTCTTCGTAGCGCTCCCGCAGCGACTCGGATTCCTGTGTGGCATCGGCTAATTCGGCGGCGACGGAGTCCGGAGACGCCGCGGCCAGGGCGTCGGCGAGTTCGGCGACCCGACGTTCGGCGGCCTGCTCGGCGCGCAGCGCCGCATCGGCTGACGCCGCCAGCTCCTCGTCGCCGACCGACGCGCGCTCGGCGGCCAGCCGACCGGTGGCCGCGTCCAGCTCGGCCCGCAGGGTGTCCAGCCTGTTCTGCAGAACCGTTGCCGCCGTTGCGGTTTCGGCAAGCCTGGCGGCCGCGGCGGTGGCGGCCTGACGGCGCGTGTCGCATTCGGCCGACGCGCAGGCGCGGGCCTGCGCGAGCGCTTCGAGTTCGGTGCGGGCGGCGGCGAGGTCGGCGGCCCCACCCGTCGGCTCGGCCGGCTGCTCCGGATGCTCGGCGCGCAGCCGGGCCAGCCGCGACCGCAGCTCGTCGAGCGGCTCGTCGCCGCACAATCCGGCCAGGGTGGCGCCGAGCTGGTCGCGAGTGCCCTGCAGCTCGCGGCGCCGCTGGTCGGCGGATCGGGCGGCGCCAAGGTCGGCAACGGCACCCGCCGTCAGCGCTGCGGCCAGTTCTTGTTGCGCCGCAGCTTGTTTCGCTTGCACATCCAGGGTGGTCGCGCCCGGGATGACGCGGGCGGTCAGCACACCGGGAACCTCGACCGCGGTGGGCCCGACGGCGGTGATCGACCAGCTCTGCCCCGCCGGCAGGGACACCTGCCGGTCGCCGATCACCAGGTGAATGTCGGCTACCGCGGTGAATTCGACGGCCGCCGACGTCGAGGCCAACTGGTCGCCGATGCGGTCGACCGCGGCGGCGGCGTCCTCGATGCGGCGCAGCAACTCCTCGGTGACCGCGATGGTGCTCAGCTCGGCGCTGATGCGCTCGCGATCGCGCTGGATGGCATCAATTTTGTCCAGCCGGGCGGCCAACCGGTCGGCCTCCTCGCGGCCGGCCGACCGCTCGACGGTGCGCTGCGCCTCCTGCACCCGGCGCTCCAGCTCGGCCAGGGCCTCGGTGGCGTGCTGCAGCGCGGTGTCGCAGGCCTGCGCGTCGGCCTGGGCCGCCGCGTGGTCGGCCGCGGCCTGCTGGACCTGAGCCTGTGTCTGCGTGACGGCGGCGGCCCGGCTGTCGATGTCGGCGAGCAGTTGTAGCCGGCCGGTGTGGGCCTGGGCCGCCGCGGCTTTGGTGGCCGCCGCGGCCTCGGCGACCAGCTGGGCTTCCCGGCGCTGGGCGGTGAGCTCGGCGATCCGGTCGGCGGCCTGCCGCGCGGCCGTCACTCGCGGGCCGGCGGCGATGCGCCGCTGGGACAGGTCGGCCACCTGTTCGGTCAACGCGGCGTGGCGGGACACCCGCTCGTCGACCTCGGCGACGGCGGCCGCGCATTCGGCGACGGCGGCCTCGGCGTCGGCAAGCCGGGCGATCGCGGCGGCCCACTCCCCCGTCGGGCGTCCGGTCGGGGTGAAATAGCGCGCGTATTCGGCGTCGATGCGTTCGATGAGCAACGGCTCGGTGCCGCACAGCCCGCCGCTGTCGCCGGCGGCGACGTCGAGCGCGCGGGACAGCGCGTCGCACCCCGACAGATCCACCGCGGCGGTCGACGCCGCCTGCAGCACGCGCTGGGCATGCCACAGGTCGCTGTCCACCGTCTCTGCCAGCATCGCCCGGACCCGTTCGTGGGCTTCGTCGCCGGTCAGCTGTTCACGGTACGGCGTGATCACCGTCAGCTCCGTCTCACACTTTTTGTGGAACCGTTTGCGGTAGACGAATCGGTATGGGCCGCAACTGATTTCGGCCGAAACCTCGGCACCCACGTCGCTGTGGGTGGGCTTGACCTGTTTGACTTCCTTCTTGGTGGAGCGGTCCTTGGCCTCCAGCAGCAGATCCAGGGCCTCGATCATCGACGACTTGCCGATCTCGTTGGCGCCGCACACCACCACCACACCGTGGTCGGGGAATTCGATTTCCCGGTGCGCGATGCCGCGGTAGTTCGTCAGGGTCAGCCGGTGCAGCTTCACGCCGCGCCCCGATCGGCGAGCCGTAACAGCAGCGCCAGCGCCCCCTGCGCGTCGGCGGCGGTGTCGGAATCCTGTTGGCGCGCGGTCGCCACCAGCTCCTCGACCGCGGCGGCGGCGAAGCCTCCGATGCCCAGGTCGCTGAATTCGCCGTCGGCCGGGATCACGGCCAGCTCGGTGTGGCTGTCCCAGGTGCGCAGGTGGGCGAACAGCCGCGCATACTTGTCCAGGCAGGCGTCCAGCGCGGCGCGGTCGGTGACGGTCAGCGAACCGGTCAGCGCCAGGCGCACCACGGTTCGGTCCTTGTTGGTCATCAGGTCCAAATTCATGTCCAGGTCGGCGATGTCGCGGCTGCTGTCGACCTGCCGGTGCAGCGTGACGAATCGCCAGCATCCGACGCGCCGGGCGGTCACCGAGACGGGGCGGCGCGGATCGGCCTCGTCGATGTCGACGATCAGCACATGGCCCGGGTCGGCTTCCACGTCGTCGAAGTTGGTGACTTCCGGCGAGCCCGAGTACCACACCCGGCCGCTGCGGCCGACCTGGGTCAGCGAGTGCTTGTCGCCCAGCGCCACGTAGTGCACGGCGCCGCGGGTCAGCGCGTCCTCGAGCTTGGCGAGCCGGATCAGCGAGGGTTTGTCCCGATCGGGGTCCAGGACGTCAACCCCGCCGTGCCCGACGAGGATTCGGGTGTCGTCGGTCTCGGGCAGGCCGTCGAGAACCTCGCCGACCAGGTCGGTGGTGGGCACCTTGGACCGCCACGGCGCCGCGACGAGCTGCAGCCCGGGGCGGACCGGGTGAACGCCGGCCTGATCGAGCACCGTCACGTTGTGGGGACGTTCGGCGGTGAACAGCGCACTGGTGTACACCGACGAGGCGTCCAGCGGGTCGTGGTTGCCCGGGAGCAAATACACCGGAATTCCGATGGCGCGCATGGCTTCCAGTGACTGCCCGACCACCTTCGGCGGAAGCTGGTTGTGCTCGAACACGTCGCCCGACACGACGACGAACTCGGCGCCGACCTCCGCCGCGAGCGCGCCCAGCCCGGCGACCGCGTCGCGGCGGGCCGCCGAATAGCGGGGCTGGGCATCACCGGCGAGGAAGTGCCGCGTCATGCCCAGTTGCCAGTCGGCGGTGTGCAGGAATCGCATGCCGGCGACCCCCTTTCGAAGTGCGTGTTTATCAGGGCATCGCGAGTTTAGGTCTGCGCACCGACAAGACGCGGGACGTCGATCGGCAGGTCTCGAAGGGAGAATCCGCCGGGTCTCGATGGGGCGGGCTTGATCGCCGGTTGGGGTCGTGGGCCACCGGCACGCTCGGAGGCGCCTGACTAAATCTCTTATGTCACTTTCGTTTCTGTGGTCACATTGCGGGCTTTTCTGTCGGTGGGCTGCCCTAGTTTCGGGGGCATGAGTTCGGGCGGCATCATCGATCGGGACGCGATCAGCGCGGCCTTCGATGCGCTCGATGCCGCGCTCGACGGCGTGGCGGCGCTCGGTTTCGACGGCTTGACCCCGCGGGAATGCCTGGCGCTATTGGGGCGCTGCGAAAAAGCCCGCCGACGCCTGCCGGTCGCCGAACACCAGCTGATCAATCACGTTGCCCGGCAAGCCAGCCCGGCCGAGTTGGGTGGCCGGCTTTCGCATGCGATCGCCGAGGCGACGCTGATCAGCCGCGCCGAGGCCGCCCTGCGGGTGCACACCGCCGCCGACCTGGGCCCCCGCGTCGGGCTGACCGGGGAACCGTTGCCGCCGCTGCTGGCGGCCACCGCGGCCGCACAACGGGCCGGGTCGTTGGGTCCCGAGCAGGTGGCGGTGATCCGTAAGTTCTGCCACCAGCTGCCCGGCTGGATCGACCAGGCAACCCGGGAGCGCGCCGAAACCGACCTCGCCAGGGAAGGCACCCGGTATCGGCCCGAACACCTCGCCGCGTTGGCCGGCACGCTGGCCGATTGCCTCAACCCCGACGGCCTCTACCGCGACGAAGACCGCGCCCGCCGCCGCAGCCTCACCCTCGGCAACCAACACGCCGACGGCATGTCCGAACTCCGCGGCTGGCTATCCCCCGAACTGCGCGCCACCCTCGAGGCGGTGCTGGCCAAACTCGCCGCCCCCGGCATGTGCAACCCACTCGATGAAAACCCGTGCGTGGACGGCAATCCCACCGAGCAGGCCATCGAGGGGGACACCCGCTCGGCGGCCCAGCGCAACCACGATGGGCTGCTGGCCGGCCTGCGCGCCCTGCTCGCCTCAGGAAACCTCGGCCAACACAACGGACTCCCGGCCTCCATCATC
>Ga0164242_10006824_pt1 | contig 12542 bp, 17 predicted proteins | sample OricomgcompostMG_FD_108783 | JGI IMG/M metagenome (GOLD analysis project Ga0164242, IMG submission 108783) | Miracle-Growth compost microbial communities from Emeryville, California, USA - Original compost - Miracle growth compost (MG) ... | reverse complement strand
CATTGGCGCTTCAGGGATTGGTCGACTACCAGCAGTACATACCCATACCGCGTTTCCCTAAAGTGACCCAAGACATAACCTTGAAAGTTAAGGCTGACTTGCCCTATCAAACGTTGTATGACTTTGTGGCGAAGGCTGTTGACGAGGCTGTGCATAATATTGGCGGATCAAGCCAGAGACGGCTGGATGAGCGTGATATCTACCAGGCACCCGATGACGTCGCTCACAAACAAGTTACCTTCCGCCTGGAAATTGCTAGCTACGACCGCACGCTAACCGACAAAGAAGTCAACGCCCTGCTGGATAGTGTTGCTGAGGCTGCCAAGTCCGACCTTGACGCAGAACGTGTCTAGTCGTACAATAACAGAGCTTTCGAGTGTGAGTTCCTGGTTAAGCCAGTCGAGCGTTTGTAACCTCAGGCATTAACAGATGCGATTGATCCCAACAGCTTTGGTTTGATAGCCCTCGCCCTAACGGGCCCACAATCGTGGTGTGCGGAGTCCTTGGTCCGCTCGACCGCATTGCTGAGAAATATAGCGATGCGCGCTTCGCACACCCGACCACTTTGGTGGATAAAACGGGTTGGGCCGCCGCGTTATTACGCGATGACTGGTCCCCCAATCGCCGAGGCGGCAGATGTCACATGCGGTGCGTTTCACTCGCAGTGACCTCAACGTTGTGGGCTTCTACTCGGGGTGGCCCACCGTTTTCGTTGATGTGCGGCACGCCCGCAATCTGCCGTCTCGGTCAGACTTTAAGGGAGACTCGCATCTGTTCTCTCTAAGAATTCATAAGCATTTGTGAGTTGCTAGAGAGCCTTGTAATAATCGTTATAAAAGTTTATAATAACTGTAGCTTTACAGGTAAGTTCCGTACTAAATGCGTCGAGCGTTATTAGCCTGCCAGAGCGTTAACAACAGACGTGATTATTTAGTGTTCCTACTGAACACTCCCCTCGGACTGGAGCGCAGGCTGCGTGTAGCGTGTACAAAAAACGCTGCCCATGAGATGCGGGGCGGCCATTTTGGGCCGTTTTTACTGCGGTGCTCGTTTGCCAGCGTTGCATTCTGCGCTCCTGCCATTTTACCTCTACAACACCTTGAAGGAGGTGATTATTCGTGGCGTACAAGGCGTATGCCAGCGACCCCGGTGGCATGACCAACAACAAGAAGGTCAGCTGCAGCGGCTGTCATGGGAACGCCTACGTCAAGCCGCTCGCCCTCCAGGCGGCCGGCGGCGCGTGGGAGTGCCCGCACTGCAAGAAGGTCAACTGACCAGCAAGGGGAGGCAGGGGTGCATACACCTAAAATCACGTCTGTCTTCCTCCAGAGACCACAAACACGTTTGTGGTTTGCGTAGGAAGTATATAAAATATACCTCATGCAAATGACTACGCGTCACAACGCGGTACGCGCCATTATTATCAAGGACGGCAAGCTCTTGTCGATGCACCGCAATAAATTTGGCAAAGAGTACTACACGCTAATTGGCGGCGGTGTGGATGTCGGCGAAACTCTAGAGCAAGCGATCATTCGCGAAGTCATGGAAGAAACCGGGCTAACAGTAGCCAGTGCCCGCCAGGTCTTCATAGAGGACGGCGGCGATATGTACGGCCTACAAAACATCTTTTTATGCGACATTGTCGGCAACGCTACCCCAGCTCTGCGGCCAGATAGTGAAGAAGCCGAAATTAATAAACTGGGGCAAAATACCTACGAACCGCTTTGGTTGCCCCTGGATCAGCTTAAAAACGTACCGTTTAGATCCACTTCTACTCGCGATGCTATTTTGTTTTGCGCCTACAACGGTTGGCCCGCAGAGGTAAAAACTCTGGATTGGAAGCCGGAAGCAGCAGCTACGGCGTAGCCTTTGGCCCCTCCATCTGTTAGAATATAGGTAAATTAAGGGGAATTTATATAATGGCACGCACGCGTGAAAAAGTTTTTGCCGGGCTCGGCACCTTGGTAATTTTGTTTGGGGCTTTTGGGACGCTTATAGCCGTAATCACTTCCGGCGACAGCAGTTCTTCTACCTCACAAACAACTGCCACTGGCCAAGTGCTACAGGGCACCAAGCTAGCCAACTTTACACCAGTTGCTAAGTTAGACTCTCTGCAGGTAACCGACACTAAGGTTGGCGACGGTCAAGAGGTCAAGGAAGGCGATACTGTAACAGTTGACTATACCGGTGCCTTAGCTGCTACTGGCGTTATCTTCCAGAGTTCGCTCGACAGCGGCCAGCCAGTTACTTTTAGCCTGAGCCAAGTAATCGAAGGTTGGCAGCAGGGCATACCTGGTATGAAAGTTGGTGGTACGCGTCGCTTGCTTATACCGGCTGCCATGGCCTATGGCAGCACTGCCCAGGACGGCATACCTGCTAACAGTGACCTGGTTTTTGATGTAACACTACACAGCATAGGAGGCTAGAAGTAATGCTAGACAATTTTACCCCAATAGATAATATCCCAGAGCTACAAAAAGTCGATTTGGTCGATGGAACCGGCGACGAAGTCAAAGACGCTAGCGCCACCGTAACCTGTCACTACACTGGCGCAGTCGCCAAAACCGGCGCTGTTTTTCAGAGCTCACATGACTTCGGCAAGCCTATAAGTTTTCCGCTTAGTGGTGTAATTGCTGGCTGGACCGAAGGTGTGCCTGGCATGAAGGTTGGTGGCAAACGTCGCTTGCTTATTCCGGCAGCCAAAGCCTATGGCTCCAACCCGCCTTACGGTAGCGGCATTCCAGTTGATGCCGACCTGGTTTTCGACATCGAACTGGTAGCCATAAACTAGTTAGGTGTATGACTGTTTCGGTTCGTCTGCCAGCCAGTCGGCGCGTGATACGCGCCATTAGCAGCCAAAGCTTATGATAGAACCTATGCCTATGCTCGCTGCTCAACTTTATCAGACAAACCCTAAAGGGTTTTTCCTAACGCTTAGCCTCGAACCTTTCGGTTCGTCAGGCTAGCTAACTTTTCCGGCGGCAGCGACGAAGTTTTGCTTATGTTGTGGTAAAAAGCACTATATCTGGTGTATTGACGGGCAACTAATGCGCTAGTGTATAGTTGTAAATGACTTAAGAAAAACAAAACTTAAGCCGAATGATATAACCACGTGGAGGGGTTAAATTAATGGTTAAAAATATAACAATCTTTACAACTACAACTTGTGCGTACTGCCCAATGGTCAAGAAATTTCTTGGTACAAAGGGACTAACATACGACGAGGTTAACCTGGACGAGCACCCGGAGCGCCAGCAAGAAGCGTTGGCCATTTCTGGCGCGCTAACCGTACCGGTAACGGTTGTAACTAAAAGCGACGATACTCGGGAGGTAGTCGTTGGCTTTAACCTATCCAAACTAGCACCAGCAATAGCTTAAAGGCTTAAAGCACTAGCTATCAGCCCAGGTATTAGTTATGCGAGCATCTTTGCTCACGAGCAAAGCGGAACGACAAGCCCCGTAACGACGGGCGCGAGGAGAGTTCGCATAACTAATACCTGGGCTGATTACACCACAGGCGTAGGGCGGAAAGAATATTTTCTGCAAGTACCTCGGAAGCGCGGAATGTGATATATCAATCACATTCCGTGACCCGCAAGTGTGAAGCAGAGAATATTCTTGGAGCAGAAATGTATAATGGGAGTAACTATGGCAGAGACGAACAAACACGAAGTTATTATAGTGGGGGCAGGACCAGCGGCTTTGAGCGCGGCCATTTATACTACACGCGAAGACATCGACACCTTACTATTTGACCGTGGCGCGCCAGGTGGTCTAGCAGCGATTACTGACTGGGTCGACAATTATCCAGGTTTTCCTGATGGCATAGCCGGGCTGGAGCTGGCCGAAAAACTGCAAAAGCAGGCCGAACGCTTCGGCGCTGCTATTGAGTTTGGCGAAGTTCTAAAGATTCACGACAGTGGCAAATACAAGCGGCTCGAAACAACCAGCGGCGACTACACGGCCAGGGCTATCTTGATCGCCACAGGTAGCGACTATAAGAAGATCGGCGTGCCAGGCGAGGCTGAGTACTATGCTCGTGGCGTACACTACTGCGCTACCTGTGACGGTGCTTTTTATCGCGACAAGAAGCTGGTAGTAGTGGGCGGTGGTAACTCGGCTGTGCAAGAAACTATGTTTTTGACTAAGTTTGCCAGCCACATAGACCTGCTGGTACGTAGCACCATAAAGGCCAGCGAAGTTTTGCAAAAAGACCTGCAAAAATATATCGACTCAGGCAAAGTAACTGTGCACCTAGGCACCTCCACTGAAGAAATCGTGGGTAATAGCGAGGGCAAAGTGTCAGAGGTAGTGGGTAAAAAAGACGGTAAAACGGTAAAACTACCCACCGATGGCGTGTTTGTGTTTGTCGGCCTTAAGCCCAACAGTGAATTCCTAGAGGGCAGCGGCATAGAGCTGGACCACCTACACCTGGTTAAATCCGACGAAAACCTGCAAACCAGCATGCCAGGCGTGTTCGTTGCTGGCGATATTCACTCCGGTGCGACTATGCAGATTGCCAGTGCAGTTGGCGAAGGCGCTACGGCTGCCCTAAAGATCCGCGAGTACCTAGAGGGCCATGCCCACCCCATCCAAAACTAGCTCACACAGAGATTGCCCCACCTTAATGCTTATGAGAAAATAAAAGCACAATGGGAATCCAGCAGTACCCCGACCCACTTCATGGTAAGGCCGACGATAGTTCTGTCGTACACAAAACGGGCGCCGAGACTATTAGTGACGTGAAATCGTACACCACTTCGCCTACGGTTCCTACGCCAACTTCTTACGTGCAGGCCGCCAACAAGGGTTATGTGGATGAGGTGTTTACGGCATTTGTTACTGGCAGCACTAACGGGGCGCAGACTACCTGTAGCGCCGGCGAAACCACATTGGCTACCATAACCATACCGACCGGGCATCCGTGGGACATCATCAACTATCGCGGTGTATATGTCGAAATAGGCATGGTGTCCGGCCCTAGCGGTACCTACGCTTACATTAGCGGCACGTCAGCTAATCCTACTGGCGCAACCGTACTTACAGCAGGGTTGGTTTATCCGCGTCAGAGCTGGAGAGCTATGCTTTATGCCGCCCCGGGAGACACGGTTTATCTAAAAGTTCATGTGCCATCCGGTAGCGCACTGATTGAAACCTATGCGTCCATAATGGTTACGCCAGTTTTATAGGCTAAAGTCCCGGAGTGCTCCATGTCCTATGCTAAGCTATTAGTAGAAGGTTAGCAAAAGATGAGCATGAAGAACCTTGAGGTGGGAACGGTTACACCTGAAGCCGTACAGCCTGTTAGCAACGCGGAACAATATGTTCCTGGCTGGCGGCGACTGCTTGCTGTCTCGGCTTTAGTGGGCGCAGCCATAGCACCGGCCGGGGCACTTACAGACATGCAGTTGGTACATGCTGGAGCATTAGTTCACTCCACGGAAGTAGATGTGTTAGGCAAAGTCCGGCCATATATAAAAATTGGCAGCAAGACCAGCGAAGCAGCGGATGGTGCGTTGGTGGCGGACGAAAGTTATCCGGTAAAGATATTTGGCAAGAACATCAAATATGTCGGCCTAAGAGTAGATGTGCCAATTGCCTGGCTGAACAGACTAGACGTCAATGATATTACCGTGCGAGCGGCTGGTCAGCAGATAGCAGGCGACCCAGAGCCGACGGTAGCACGCATTACCGACAAGGCTATTAATAACGCCGAATGGGATGCCGCCTTGGGCGCGGGAGTACCCTTGGCGCTTGAGCTAATAGTGGTTGGCGGCATAGCCTATCGATATAAACGCTACGCAAGTTATACGGCTCAACGCAGGCAGGAAACAGACGATAATAATCGAGCACTGCGCATCGCTATGGCGACTACGAGCGCAGTTGCCTCTGTTGCGTTGGTTTGTTCGGGCGTGTATGTAGCAATCCACAACGATAACCGTACTATTCAGGGAGATATGAGTTTTAGCGGAACTCAGCTGCATGGTGTAGCCCTGACTGGCAATATGGCTAACTGGGCTGAGCCCATAGCCAATTATTTGTCTGGTAAGGATGGTAGGTTGGCTGACACAATTAGGAAAAATATAGACGCCGCAATCGATGGACGTTCGGACCTAGAGCTTCAGCCGGGATGGAGCCGTATATTAGCAATTGACGATTTGCAAAACGACGAACCAATGGCTGACGGAGCTGGCGAAACAGCCAAACTTTTGAAGGCCAATGCTATAACTATGAGCGGGGATGTTGGCGATTCATTTTTTGCGTCTAACGTTGCTAACGCGCTTACTTATCGGGCGGGCGGTATAAAAATTGAGTTTGCCAAGGGCCTGCACGACGTTGACCCCAGCGCCGGCATCTTGGCAGAAACGCTCGACTGGGGCACGGCTGACGGCGAAACCCATGAAGTAGCCGGATTGCGCATTTTGCTGCTAGATGACCCCTATCAGACCACGGTAGATCGCGGTGGCGCAAGTAACGAGTTGCGCAATCCTGATATCGACGAAGATAAGTTCGTGGACGATGCGGTCAGTAAAATCGAAGCCGAAAAGCCTGACGTAGTAGTAATTCATGACTATAGACTCGCTAAGCTAATTGCCTCCAAGACAGCTGGTCTTTTTAGGCTAATGATAACCGGCCGTTCCTATGATGAGCTAGGCGCACAACCGCCTTATGAAGATACAGCGGGCAACAAATCTATAGTGTTTATAGGCGGCAGCGGTGGCGGCCATGCTGACACGGACCTTTCTTTTGTGCCTGAGAAGAACGCAACTTACGAAATATTTGATTTCAATATCAAGACGGGCGAGATACTGGAACGGGGCATTAGTGTCACGCCAGCCGGCGAGGTTACTATTGCTACTAGCCCCAACATGATAGCTCCGCCAAATCCATCCAGCACAAACGATGCCGCACCAGCGCACCCAAAGCACCAGATTACCGGCTAGTAATAAGTCGGCGTCGGCGGACGAAGCGTTCGGGGTGGTTAGTGCAAAACCAAACTTTGGGGTAAAAAGTTTTAACAAACCAATGCTCGACATAAGTGTCGGGTGCATAGATCATCAGCGGTTGCTTGGCGCGCATGAGCTGCCAGTAGGTTATGAAGTTGAGCAGCCCGTGAATTAAGTCCAGGCCGGCGCCATGGCGGGTGGCTACACGAGCAGCCATAAAAGGATTTTGGTTGTTTATGAACAAGCGTGGCACGTCAGGACGCAACTCTTCAGCGTCGGCTACAACCTCTTCGTGAAACGAACCGATATATACGTTAGCCTGCGGAAACTTATCTAGAACCTGGCAAATTTCTTCGGTGTGTCCGGTCGGCTTAATCTCCATCACTATAACGGACAAGTTTTTGACTATTTCCAGAGCCTCCTCTAGCTTGGGAATACGGCTGCCATTGATAAGTTTGACCTTCTGTAGCTGAGCATAGGTTAGGTCGGCCACGCTCTTCTTGGAGTTACTGATGCGACTCAAAAAAGGGTCGTGGCACAGTACCGGTACACCGTCTTTACTGACTTGCACGTCAAACTCTACACCGTCCACGCCTAAGTCAACAGCTAAACGCAAAGCTTCCAGAGTGTTCTCTAGCAACAACCCGCTCGCACCTCTGTGCGCTATTATTTTCATTGCTCTACAGTGTATACTATCTGTAAGATAAAACCGAACGAAAAGGAGTTCAGAATATGGCAGATATTAGTTATGGCGACAATGCGCCGGAAGTTGTAAACGTAGTAATTGAGATTCAGAAGGGCAGTGTCAATAAATACGAAATGGATAAAAAGACCGGCCGAATCGTACTGGACCGCGTAAACGGTACCATGCTGGGTTACCCGGCTGACTACGGATACGTGCCGGACACCCTGTGCGATGACGGCGACCCGCTAGACGCACTACTTATTATTACCGAGTCTGTACCGCCAGCAGTGGTTGTGCCAGCTCGCCCAGTTGGGGTGCTGCGCATGGTTGACGACGGCGAAGGCGACGAAAAGCTTATATGCGTACCGGCCGATGACGTAACTCATACGCACATTCAGTCAGTTGAAGACTTGGGACCGAACTTTAAGCCTATGGTTGAGCACTTCTACTCACACTACAAAGACTGGAAGAAGGACTGGAAAGGCAGCCCCGTATCGTTCAATGGCTGGGGCGATGCTAACGAAGCCAAAAAAGTTATTGCCGAATCTATTGAGCGCGCCAAAGCGGAAAAGTAGCACTCATGAAGTACACAATACCCGGTGCAGGTAATCTAGAGATCAAGACGATAATCTTGGATCTTAACGGCACTTTGTCGGTTGGAGGGGTAATCCCAGAGGGTGTCAAAGAACGTATTGATGAACTGAAGGCGCGAGACTTCCAAGTGGTGTTCTTTACGGGTAATACTCGTAATGATGCCGACGACCTGGCAGCAACGCTTGGGATTGATTGGCAGCTGGCAAAATCGGCGTCCGAAAAGAAAGCGGCCGCCCTTCTGCTTGATCCCGAGAGCTGTGCCTCGATCGGCAATGGGCTAATTGACCTGGAATTAATGCAAACGGTTAGGTTGAGAGTGGTAACACTGCAAGCCGAAGGCGTGCATGTGCAGACCCTGCTTAATTCTGATATTGTCGTGCCGACAATTCTGGATGCGCTCGATTTGTTTATTGACGAGCAACGTCTAATAGTCACGCTGCGAAAATAAGGTCTATAAATATCGAGCGACTGGAATTGCCGTTTGCGTCTACTGCGCTCCTGTTCTACAATGTAAGCGTAAGCATTAAAAACAGGGGTGGTAATAGATGAAATCAAGAATTGCTATCAACGGGTTCGGTCGAATTGGCCGCAACGCTTTTAAAATTGCCTTCGCGCGCGACGACCTGGAAGTGGTCGCCATAAACGACTTAACAGATACAAAAACATTGGCTTATTTGCTTAAGCACGACAGTAACTACGGCACCTATGACCGCGAAGTCAGCTTCGACGAGCAGAACATAATCGTTGACGGCAAAAAGATTCGCGTCTATGCCGAAAAAGATCCGTCAGCTCTACCGTGGAAGGAAAATGAGGTAGATGTTGTAATTGAGTCAACAGGCCGTTTCACCGACAAAGAGGGTGCCGGCAACCACATTACGGCGGGTGCTAAGCGCGTCGTTATTTCCGGCCCAACCAAGAGCGATGGTGTTGACACGATTGTGCTCGGTGCCAACGATGACAAGCTAGAGGGTTCAACCGAAGTTATTAGCAACGCTAGTTGTACGACTAACTCCTTGGGCGCTGTTATGGCAATCTTGGAAAGTGAATTTGGCGTTGAGAAATCACTACTGACAACCGTTCATAGCTACACTCAAAGCCAAATGCTGCAAGACGCTCCGGCTAAAGATCTTCGTGAAGGCCGTAATGCTGCCGAAAACATTGTGCCCACCACTACAGGCGCAGCCATTGCTGTCACGCTGGCTCTGCCACAGCTAAAGGACAAGTTTGATGGTCTGAGCATACGCGTTCCCACCCCAGTTGTCTCCTTGAGCGACGTTAGCGCGCTGCTAAAGCGCAACACCACCGTCGAAGAGATTAACGAAGTGTTTAAGAAGGCCGCCGCTGAGCCGTTTTACCAGGGTATTTTGGCTGTTAGCGACGAGCCGCTAGTCAGCAGCGACTATATTGGCAATAGCCACTCCGGTACGGTTGATTTGGCGCTTACCAAAGTTGTCGGCGGCAACCTAGTTAAAGTAATGGTGTGGTACGACAACGAGTGGGGCTATAGCAACCGTCTTGTCGAAGTGGTGGCTGACACCGGCAAGTTCCTGAAGAAACACGAGAGCTAAAAAAGGGTTTTAAAAGACGTGAAGCTATTTTTGGGTGCGGACCACAACGGGTTTGACTACAAGGTAAAACTGGCCGAATATTTGCGTGCTCATGGTTACGATGTGGTCGATGAGGGCGACGAAAAACGCGATCCCGAAGATGACTTTCCGCAGTTTGCCGCCCGAGTGGTAACCGCCATGCGCAGCAGCGACGACCCAGATGCCAGGGGCATACTAATTTGTGGCAGCGGCCAGGGCATGGCCATGGCGGCTAATCGCTTTAGAGGCATCAGAGCTAGCCTGTGTTGGGACACCGAAGAAGCGCGTGCCAGCCGCAACGACGATGATGCCAATGTACTGTGTCTAACGGCTCGCTATATTGACTTCGACAAAACTATGGCCATTGTAAATACTTGGCTCATGACACCATTTGCCGGTGCGCCGCGCTTTAAGCGCCGTATTCAAGAACTAGATGGCCTGGAGGGATAATAATGGCAAGGCGTACAGCAGACAAGAAGAACGCAACTCTTAACCTGACTACTCACTGGCAGTGGGCATTTGTGGGTGTAATGGTAATATCTTACGCTGTTCAGGTAGGATCAATCTTGAGATCTTTTGTCCAGGCCGGTTTCATTGGTTTTGGTACGTGGTTATTTCAAGTAACAAGTTGGGTATATCCGGTTGTTTTAGCGCTAGTTGGATTGGTCTTCGCTTGGCATAGAACCAAATCTTGGGCCTATCGTATCTTTTGGGCTGTATTCTTAGCCGTCATTGCCAGTGTTATTACTAATGCTATTACCATGGTGGTCGAGCAGGTACGGTCGGCCAATAACTGGTTCTATACGGGTAGCAGCAACAATCTGTGGCTTGCCTTTGGTTGGGAATGGAGCATTATGCTGGTATGTCTGGCAGCCTACATAGCTTTTCTGTATAAGATTTATCGGAAGGGTAAACGTGCGTGACAACCATTTGTCCGACCGTAACCACCGATGACCCTGAGGTCTACCGTTTGCAGATTGAGCAAACTTTGACATACGCTCATCGTATACACATAGACCTTTCTGATGGTATCTTTACTGGCAACAAACTCATGGAGATTGACCACGTATGGTGGCCTGGCGGCGTCAGGGCTGACCTGCATGTTATGTACCAGCGACCCTACGACCATATAGAGTTGCTAGTTGGCTTGCAACCGCAGCTAATAATCGTTCACGCCGAAGCCGAAGGTAATTTTGGCCAGTTTGCCCACGAGTGCCACCGACATGGAATTGAGGTGGGCGTAGCTTTGTTGCCTGAGACTACGATTGACACAATCGCTCCGGCCATTGGCGATATCGACCACGTGTTAATTTTTTCCGGTCATCTCGGCCATTTTGGCGGGCATGCCGATTTGTCTTTGTTGTCAAAAGCACAACAGTTACGGCAACTAAAACCAATTTTAGAAATTGGCTGGGACGGTGGGGTAAACGACAAAAACGCCAAAGCTCTAGCCGACGGCGGTATTGACGTCCTAAATGCGGGCGGTTTTTTGCATGGTGCTACTGCACCCGAAACCGCTTATGATACACTGTTACAAGCAGTGGGTAAAAAATGAGCAAGACATACACAATCAAGCAGCTTGAAGTAAAAGCCAACACTATTCGTGAGGATATTATTCGCATGCTCGAACATGCCGGTAGCGGCCATAGTGCCGGCCCTTTGGGGTTAGCCGATATTTTTACAGCCTTATATTTTAGCGTGCTAAAGCATGACCCGAAGCGACCCGACTGGAACGACCGAGATGTCCTACTACTAAGCAATGGCCACTGTGTGCCGGTACGTTACGCGGCAATGGCCGAAGCCGGTTACTTTCCAAAAAAGGAGCTAATGACTCTGCGCAAGTTAGGGTCACGGCTGCAGGGTCATCCAGAGCGCGAGCGCCTGCCTGGTCTAGAAAACACTTCTGGCCCACTCGGTAGCGGTCTAAGCCAGGCAGCCGGTATGGCGCTGGCAATGCGTATGGATGGGCAAACTAGTCGTCAAGTTTACGTTGTTATGGGTGACGGCGAACAAGATGAGGGCAATGTGTGGGAGGCGGCTATGCTAGCCGGCAAATATAAGCTGGAGAACATTACGGCTATTACCGATCGTAATCACATTCAAATCGATGGCTTTACCGAAAATGTCATGCCGCTGGAAGATTTTAAAGGTAAGTGGGAGAGCTTTGGCTGGTACGTGCTTGAAATTGATGGCAATGATATCGATGCCGTAATCGACGCTTGCAGTATGGCTAAGGCGATTCACGAGAAGCCGGTCATGATCATCGCCCACACCATTCCTGGCAAGGGTGTCGATTTTATGGAAAATGATTTTCGATGGCACGGTTACTTTGTGCAGACACCTCAAGGGCCAGAAATTGCCGAAGTGGCCAAAGATGCGCTGCATGAGCTACGCACACTGGGCGGCAAGATTAGGAGTGAGCATGAATAGCGACCTGCATCTAGTAGACATAACTTCACTAAATCTGGCTAGTGAGCCCAACCGCAAAGGTTTTGGTCGTGGCCTCAAGAAAGCTGGCGAGCTGGACGTCAACGTCGTAGCGGCTTGTGCCGACCTAACTGAATCGACTCAAATCAGCGTTTTTCGTGATGCTTTTCCGGATAGATTTGTGGAGATTGGCGTGGCCGAACAAAACCTGGTAACAGTTGGTTCAGGCCTGGCCGCCATGGGCAAAATTCCGTTTGTATCCAGCTATGCGGCCTTTAGTCCGGGACGAAACTGGGAGCAAAT
>Ga0164242_10006823_pt1 | contig 12542 bp, 9 predicted proteins | sample OricomgcompostMG_FD_108783 | JGI IMG/M metagenome (GOLD analysis project Ga0164242, IMG submission 108783) | Miracle-Growth compost microbial communities from Emeryville, California, USA - Original compost - Miracle growth compost (MG) ... | reverse complement strand
GTAAGCCCGAAACGAGCCGGTCGACCATAGATGGTAACGAAGGAAGGACTCACGGAAGGGACGAAGGGCTGAACCATTAATTAAAGGGAGGAACTATTATGAAACAACACAAAGAAGTAGAAAAGAAGAGACCAAAATCTTCATCCACTGGGCACGTAAAATCACCGGAAGTGAAAGGCGGCTCATCTGGAGCGGATCCTGTTGTTCCCATAACGGACAAAACCAACCCTAAGGGCACTCGATTGATTATGCAGGTTCTAGAAAAAGAGAACTTAAATGTGGCCTTTTATAATGTTGTCAGCAACAAAGGGTCTGCTGGTGTGGACGGAATGACGGTTAAGGAACTCAAGCCTTACCTTCAAAAACACTGGACACGCCTACAATCTGAACTAGAAAGAGGCACATATCGACCGAGACCAATCAAGAAGGTAGAAATTCCCAAGCCAGACGGTGGTGTAAGAATGCTAGGCATTCCATCCGTCATCGATAGATTTATCCAACAAGCACTACATCAGGTACTTAGCTCAATCTGGGAAGAGGTCTTCTCTGATAAGGGTTATGGGTTTTGACCAGGCCGGAGTGCGGCTGCCGGTGTATTCAAGTCCCAATCCTACCAAAACGAAGGTTACACCATAGTTGTAGATATGGACTTATCGAAATTTTTCGATGAGGTTAATCACAAAAGATAAATGAACCGAGTAATGGAAAAGACTCCGGGACAATGGGAAATTCATCGATTGATCCATCAATATCTGGTGACTGGTATATTAACTGGAGGCGTTGTTTCTCAACGAGTTAAAGGCGTTCCGCAAGGCCCACCTTTATCTCCACTACTTTCAAACATTGTACTGGATTAATTAGACAAGAAATTAGAAAAACGGAACTTGAAGCATGTGCGGTAGGCTATGATGCCCTGGGTCAGGTAAAAACAAAAGCAAAAGGCAAAAGAAGAAATAAGGGCACTGGAGTTGCTTCAGATTATATCACCACGCCACTGGAAATTCAGTCAGGTGGACATGCAGAGTTATAAAGTTGATTGCTTTGAGCTAGTCCATTTACGAAACGCTGCTTGGGGGCTGGAGGCCGCTTATCAATCTTGCCGTAAAATGGTTTTAATGAAATCCTCCTTTTATGATTGAGGTGGTTCTGTTATGCCCTTCTGTTTCCAAAACAGCGTAACAGGCGTTGAAGCTTAATTATAGATAAAAGCACCATGCTTTAACATATTTTTTATATAATACATGACTCATTTAAGAGGAAAAGCGATTTTTTCTGATTTTTTAAACATAATTCCAGTAAAATTTAACATCTATGCTAACATAAGAGCTAATATAACGATAAAATTGCAACACGAAAGAGAATTACAGCGGCTGAACTTTTTGCCGGATTTTAAAATTTTCCATAGCTGGTTAACCCTAGCGGATTCGTATTCAGACTAAAAGTCATATTGCAGATGAGGCGCGAGCACAAATTGCGGATGAGGATAATTTTAAATAAGAGGCAAGTCGGCAGGATCTGTTTGCGGCTTTTGCTTTTCGATCACGCACAAAATGCACTGAGCCTGATGCGGACTTACTGACAGCTTAAATGTTTTTTAATTCCTTAGAAGAAACGATTGCTCAGTATGCATCTTAGTTAGGATCATATATTAGAAATTATTAATTGATATCTTAAAATATAGTATAGATTAAACTTTTTATCGTGAAATTAAATAACAGATTACGCGTTCTTTGCGCTTCCACTCTATTACTCAGTGGTTACAATTTCGCTGAACTTCCCAAAGGTCAGCAAAAGGACACCAGACCTAATATAGTAGTCATTCTGGCTGATGATATGGGTTTTTCGGATCCTGGTTGTTTTGGCGGGGAAATAGCCACCCCCAATATCGACCGTTTGGCAAAAGAAGGGGTCCGTTTTACTGATTTTTACAACATAAGCCGCTGTTGTCCCTCACGCGCTTCTCTACTTACCGGCCTGTATAATCAACAGGCGGGGATTGGTAACATGACCATGGATGAGCATGCGCCCGGTTACAAGGGATACCTCACAGAAAACACAGTAACAATTGCTGAAGTCTTAAAAGAAGCCGGTTATAATACCGCAATGGCTGGCAAGTGGCACGTATCCAATACATTTAGCAGGCCGACAGCCAAAGAACAGTTCGCATGGCTGAACCACCAGTCTGATTATCAAGGCCCATTTTCTCCCATTGAACAGTATCCGGTTAACCGCGGTTTTGACAAGTTCTACGGAACAATCTGGGGTGTAGTGGATTATTTTGACCCTTTTAGTTTAGTCAATGGGGTTACCCCCGTTAAAAGCGTCCCCAAAAACTACTATCATACGGATGCGATTAATGATACTGCGGCTGCTTACATCCGGCAGATGAGTAAGGAAGCCAAGCCTTTTTTCCTTTATGTGGCTGAAAATGCGGCTCATTGGCCACTGATGGCTAAACCTGAAGATATTGAGAAATATAAAAACACCTATAAAGTGGGATGGGGCAAGATCAGGGAAGCCCGGTATAAAAAAATGGTGAACATGGGCATGATAGACCCTTCCAAAGCGCCGCTGTCTCCCCGCTGGCACGATGGACTGTCCTGGAAAGACAATCCAGACACCGTCTGGGACGCGAGGGCGATGGCCGTACATGCTGCGATGGTAGATTGTATGGATCAGGGAATAGGACGCATCCTCCAGGCACTGGAGCAGACTGGTCAGCTGGATAATACGCTGATAATATTTCTAAGCGACAACGGTGCCAGCCCTGAATGGGCCGCCAATTTTGGCTCAGGCTTTGACCGCCCCAGCGAGACCAGAGATGGAAGAAAAATTGTTTATGCAAAGCATAAAGAGGTCATGGCAGGCCCCGAGACAAGCTATACTTCTATAGGCCCCAGATGGGCCAATGTATCCAATACTCCTTACACTCATTGGAAGGCCTGGTCTTATGAAGGCGGTGTGCACACGCCTATGATCGCCTTCTGGCCCAAGGGGTTGAAGCTTAAGAAAGGCAGCTTTAATCGCCAGACAGGCCATGTTATGGATTTTATGCCCACTTTTTTGGAGCTTGCAAGGCAACAATATCCCACCCAGTACAAAGGCCGTCAGATCACGCCAATGGAAGGGGTTAGCCTGGCTCCTGTACTTAAAGGCAAACAGATTAAAGGCCATGACGCTTTATTTAATGAACATGTAGGAGGCCGTTATGCACGCCAGGGTGACTGGAAAATCGTTGCCCCCAATAATGATAATAAACACTGGCAGTTATTTCATATAAGTGAAGACCAGACTGAACTGCATGATCTTTCAAAACAGCACCCAGAAAAAGTCCGTGCGCTAGATAGTCTCTGGCACCAATGGGCAAAGCGGGTGCATGTATTTAAGAAGGATCAATAGCGTTCCAAAGCAGCGATCAATTTAATGAAACTTATGCATTAAGGCTAATATGACGTAGCCTTCAGGATTGCTTTTTTAATAATCAAAACAACAATGATCTTATTCACCTCAATTAATCAACTATGCGTAGCAATGTTTTTAAAAACGCGCTTTTCACGACCCTTTATTGTACGCTTTTTTCTTTTCCCGCTTTTTCCGAAGGTTTCCTGAAAAAGGGAACCCTGGTTGAAAATAAGACCTCGAGGTTGCTTTACACCCATGATTTATCTAACAATGGCATATTCATGGAATATCAGGCACCAGGCATGCCGGATAAAAAAATACTGATCAAAGGCCGTGTTATGGACTCCACCACAAACAAGGGGCTAGCCGGTGTGTCTGTCGAGGAATCAGGCACGAAAAACGGCACCACCACGGATGCAAACGGCAACTTTAGCCTGCAAGCTGATGCACAGGGCCTCCTTGCGTTTTCCTCGCTAGGATATACCACACAAACCATAAAGGTCAGTGACTACACTGCTGATGCAAACGGCATTATAGAAATAAAGGTTTTGCTTGCCAATAGTACAGATCATCAATTGGAAGAAATTGTAATTGTAGGCTTTGGTACGCAGAAAAAAGCCAGTGTTGTGAGTTCTATTACGACGGTGAGTCCCAAAGATCTGAAAGGCCCCACCAGTAACTTAACCCAGATGTTTGCCGGCAGGATTCCGGGCATGATCAGTTTTCAGAGAAGTGGCGAACCCGGCCTGGATAATTCTCAGTTCTTTATTAGAGGGCTCTCCACCTTTGGCTCGGGGAAAAGAGATCCCTTGATTTTAATTGACGGCGTTGAGTCTTCCGCCACAGATCTGGCGCGCCTTCAACCGGATGATCTAGCCGATTTTTCTGTTCTTAAAGATGCCTCTGCGGCGGCGGTTTATGGCGCCAGAGGGGCCAACGGCGTATTGCTGGTTAATACCAAAGTGGGGGTAGCAGGGAAGACCAAATTCTTTTTCAGGGCAGAGAACAGGCTTTCCTCCAACACCGAAAATTTTGGCATGACAGATAACATTACTTATATGTGCCAGTCCAATGAGGCAGCGATCACCAGAAATCCACTGGGCCTGCAGCCTTATTCTCAAAATAAGATCGCTCATACGCAGGCTGGCGATGATCCATATCTATACCCCAATAATAACTGGGTGGATCAACTGCTGAAAAAATATACGTTAAACCAGGCGTATAATCTTAATCTTAGCGGTGGGACCCGCCAGTTTCAATATTATATATCCGGAACCTATAATATTGATAACGGCGGATTAAATGTTGAGCCCATCAATGATTTTAATAATAATATTAAATTAAAAAACTACTCACTCAGAGCAAAGGTCAATCTGCAAATCACCAAAACGACGAACCTGATGGTCAATGTTTACGGTCAGTTTGATGATTATAATGGCCCGGTGGGTGGAGGAGCCCAGGCGTATAAAAATATCATATCTTCCAATCCTGTAGCCTTTCCGGCAGTCTACCCAGCCACTCTGTTACCCTATATGAATCATCCATTATTCGGTTCCGCACAAGTGCAGACTCCAGACGGAGTGGCCACGAATCTTTACCTGAACCCATTTGCAGAATTGGTGAAAGGTTTTCAGGTATATAAAAACTCTACGATTCAGCCTCAGATTCAGCTCAAACAGGATTTTGGGTTTATTACCCAAGGCCTCAGTTTCAGGGGGATGGGCTATCTGAGAAGATATGCGCATTATGCGTTGAACAGAAGTTATAGTCCATTTTATTATGATGCGCTCATAGATCCCCAGACGCACGCCTATCAACTGCGGGCCCTCAATGATGGAGGCCCCAACTCAATAGACCCTACTGGGAGGGAGTTTTTAGATTATGTTCAGGATGGCAAGGATATTAATTCGACTTTCTGGCTGGAAGGAGCTCTTAGTTATAATCGGATTTTTAGCAAACATGAAGTGGGCGGTTCCTTAATCTCTTATATCTCTGACTTTGAATCGGGCAACGCGGGTACTTTAATTGCCTCCCTGCCCCAACGCAATCAGGGGGTATCGGGCAGGTTCACGTATGCTTATGACCGCAGGTATCATTTTGAATTTGATTTTGGGTACAATGGATCTGAGCGTTTTGCCAGCAACCATCGCTATGGGTTCTTCCCTTCATTCGGTGTGGGGTATAGGATCTCTGAAGAAAAGTTTTTTAAAGACCATGTCCATTTTGTAGACAATTTAAAACTCAGAGCTACTTATGGCCTGGTGGGTAATGATCAGATCGGATCGGTGGATGAACGCTTTTTTTACCTGTCCAATGTGAATTTAAATGACGGAGGGTATGGGGCCTCGTTCGGGAAAAATACAGGTGTTGCCCCTTACAGTAGAAATGGTGTTTCAATTTCCCGTTATCAGAATAATAATATCGGGTGGGAGATTTCCAAAAGTCTGAATCTGGGCCTTGACTTGACATTGTTTCATAACCTGGATATAACAGTGGATGTCTACCGACAGATCAGATCCAATATCCTGCAACCTAAATCCAATATAGAATCAGCCGCAGGTTTCTCCGTCATTCCCTCTTCAAACTATGGCAAGGCGACCAGTCAAGGTATAGACCTGGCCTTGGACTATAAGAGGAATTTCAATAAAAATTTCTGGATGACTGGCCGTGCGACCATGACTTTCGCAACCAGCAAGGTGAACCTGATCGATGAGATTGATTACCCGGCAGACTTAAGCTACCTGTCAGCGGAGAATCATTCCATATCCCAGGCCTGGGGGCTGATAGCAGAGCGCCTCTTTGTGGACCAAAATGAAGTGAACAACGCTCCTGTACAGTTCTCCAATACCAATTTGCTTGGCGGTGATATCAAATATAAAGACGTCAATCATGATGGCGTGGTGAATGCAGACGATATGGTGCCGATCGGCTATCCTGCACAGCCTGAAATCATCTATGGCTTCGGGGCCTCTTTAGGCTGGGGAAATTTTGATTTCAGTTTCTTTTTCCAGGGGTCAGCCCGTTCTTCCTTTTTTATCGATGCCGAGGCCATTTCTCCATTTAATATAAACGGAGGATATCAGAATGGACTTCTTAAGGTTATTGCCAATGATCATTGGTCAGAAGATAACCAGAATTTATATGCTTTTTGGCCCAGATACAGTGGTGCGAGGATAGAAAGTAATAATGTTCAACGCTCTACCTGGTGGATGAGAAATGGCGACTTCTTAAGGCTAAAAACGGTGGAATTAGGCTATACCGTTTCCAGTTTCAAAGTACTGAAGCAAAAAATCTCCAAGCCGAGGGTTTATGTTTCCGGACAGAACCTAGGCCTGTGGAGTTCCTTTAAACTCTGGGATGTAGAGATGGGTGGCAACGGACTTGGGTATCCCATTCAATCTGTCTATAACCTTGGATTTGAAATTAATTTTTAATCATGTTTACGCTGAAATCAACGATAATGAGCAATAAGAAATTTAATTTTCCACTCGTGATGCTACTGCAATTGAGTTTGCTTTTAGGAAGCTCTTGCAATAAATATTTAAATGTGGTGCCAGATAATGTCTCCACCATTGATGATGCCTTTACACTGCGCAATGAGGCGGAGAAGTTTTTGTTTACCTGTTATGCCTATCTGCCCCATGACGGAGATATCTGGTACAATCCGGGCTTGGAGACCGCAGATGAACTCTGGGTTACGCTTGCTTCGCAAATCCACTGGCAGTCAGCCTTTAGAATTGCACTCGGCCAGCAAAATGTGTCTAATCCCTATTTTAATGAGTGGAGAGGCACCAATAAGGGAGTCTCTGGTTCCGGCAACACCACCAGCAGGACCATCTGGCAGGGGATCCGCAACTGCAATATCTTTTTAGAGAACATGAGAGATACCACAAAGGTCCGGGATATCTCGTCCGTGGAGCGCGCACAATGGATTGGTGAAGGCTTATTTTTAAAGGCATATTTCCATTATTATATGCTCAGAATGTATGGTCCCATTCCCATTATCAATGAAAATGTGCCGGTGGATGGAGATATTCAGTCTGGTTATCTGGTACGTAAGCCTGTGGATGAATGTGTGGATTCCATTGCAGCCTGGCTGGATGAGGCCCAGCAATTGTTGCCTCCGATCGTCTCTAATGAAAATAAAGAACTGGGAAGGATTACCCGGCCTATCGCCCTTGCAGTCAAGGCCAAATTACTGGTGATGGCAGCCAGCCCGCTTTTTAACGGGAATGCAGATTTCTCCGGTTTGAAGGATAAAGAGGGCAATATGCTATTCAATACGACTTATGATCCAGAAAAATGGGTGCAGGCTCAAAAAGCTGCCCTGGTGGCTATTGAGTCGGCCGAACAGGCGAATTTTTCCTTATACCATTATGAAAATGATCGGTTTAATTTAAGCGATACCACTCGGACGCAACTTAGTATCCGAAATGCAGTGACCGAAGCATTTAATCAGGAAATGATCTGGGGAAACTCAAATTCTTATTTCGTGAATCAGTCCGCCTGCATTCCACCGCTGGTTGGCAATCAAAATCAGGACAGGGGACAGTTCCAGGGATTTCTGTCTCCCCCGATTAAAATAGCCAAGCTATTTTACACCTCGCATGGTGTGCCCATCGATGAGGATAAGGTTTTTAATTTTAATAATTATAACCAGCTGCGCACGGCAGATGATTCAGAGAAGTTTTATATCCAGTCAGGGTATACGACCGCCAGATTGAACTTCGACAGGGAACCGAGGTACTATGCCGATCTGGGTTTTGACGGGGCTATCTGGTATATGAAAGATGGCAACCTGACAGGCAGTGATCAAAATACCTTCCACGTGGAGGCCCGTCATGATCAGGTGGCGACGTCCAACACCTTTAATAACTGGAGCGCAACTGGGTACTTTATCAAAAAGCTGGTTAATTGGGAATCCACCACCAACAGCTCTCAGGCGCCAGCCTGGAAGCAGTATCCCTGGCCCGAGATTCGGCTTGCAGACCTTTACCTTTTGTTTGCGGAAGCAGAAAACGAAGTGAACGGCGGATCTTCTTTAGCGATCCAATATCTGGACAAAGTCAGAGAGAGAGCCGGCCTGAAAGGTGTCGTGGAGTCCTGGACAAAGTACTCCAATAACCCGATTAAATATACAACCAAAGAAGGGCTTAGGGCAATCATTCACCGGGAACGCACCATTGAACTGATGTTTGAAGGGCAAAGGTTCTGGGATTTAAGACGCTGGAAAGAAGCCCCCGAGGTTTTAAATCAGAATATTACCGGCTGGAATCTAGAAGGCTCAGCACCTGCCGATTATTATCAGGAGACTTACATCTACGGTCAAAAATTCATCAGCCCCCGGGATTATTTCTGGCCTATTGGTAACTATGATACCAGAAGAAATCCCAAACTTGTTGAAAACCTGGGATGGTAAAGTGGCTATGGCTATGATGAAAGCTGTAATAATGAATACAATTGAACTTATTAATTTATGATAATGAAAAATATTTCTATTTCCTGGCTCCTTGTTGTAGGTCTGGCTTTTGTGTACGGCTGTACAGATAAAGGTAATATACATTTGCCGGTGGATGCTGACCAGACGGCTCCCATGCAACCTTACAATTTAAAAGTTGAAAACCTGCCTGGAGGTGCCCTGATCCTTTATCAGATTCCTGAGGATGCCAGGCTATTATACGTAGAGGCCTCCTATGATATGTCTAATGGTAAATCCAGTCAAGTGCGCGCTTCTTTTTATGATGATTCACTTAAAATTCTGGGGTTCTCCGATACCCTGGAGCATGAGGTGAAGGTCTTCGGCGTGAGCCGTGCGGGTGTTAAATCTGCCCCTCAGATTGTGAAGATCAAGCCTAAGGAGGCGCCCATATGGGCTGTTTACAGAAGCCTGAATATTCTAAATTCATTCGGAGGATTTAATGTGGAGGCGAAAAATAAAACCAGAGCGAATATTGTCATAGAAGTTCTTAGGAAAAATGACCTGGGAGAATTTGAAAGAGATCTGGATCGCAGTATTTATACTGCTCAGGATTCTATTGTGTCCAAAATCAGAGGAATGGATACGATCCAAGATGTCTTTGCATTTGCAGTGATGGATCAATGGGGAAATTCCACAGATACCTTGTATAAAGATATCAGCCCACTTTTTGACGCGCAGCTGGATCCATCAAAATTCCGGGATTTTACACTTCCGGGAGATGCGCTGGAAAACCCCAATACCTCTGGAATTCTGGGACTCTGGGACGGCAATTTTGACTGGCCCAATGTGAGTTTTACCTGGGCGGACGTCAATCAGCCGGCCAGTGTAAAAGGGAAGCCTCATATGATTACCTTTGATCTGGGCGTACTTGCGCAAATCAGCCGGTTTTGGATCCGCCCATATCCAGAGAGCGGTGACCGATACTATTATTTTACCACGATGAGAAAATTTGAGATATACGGATCCGCTAAACCGAACCTAGATGGCTCCTTAGACAACAGCTGGCATTTATTAGGCTCCTATGAGGTGATTAAACCCTCTGGACTGCCTTATGGGACGCATAATCAGGAGGATGTGCAGACTGCTATAGCAGGATTCAACTGGGAGGCGACACTGGATGTTCCGCGGGTCAGATATATCAGGATCCGCTGCCTCGAAAATTTTGGGGGTGGTAATCAGCAGAGTATCAGCGATTTAAAGATATATGGTGATCCAAGGTGATGGTTGTTTCCTCACCCCCGTGCCCCTTTGCTTTAATGATCGGGTTGATCATGATCATGATTTATAATTCTTTACTGCCTAATAATTTCTAAAAATGAGATATATATTTATATTTAAAGACTTAACAATGGTACACATATTGATCTTTTTGATTGGGCTGACCTCTTTCGCCTCCTGTTCCAAATGGAATGATTTTGAGAAATATATCAAGGATGGGGAGACAATCTATTCAGGTAAAGTGGATTCTATCCAGATTTTCCCCGGCTTTTATCGGGTGCGTTTTGTGGGAAAACTATCGCCGGATCCTAAAGTAAAAAAAGTAAAAATAATATGGTCCGATGGCTTAAATAAGGACTCGACAAATATTGCTATATCAGCAGACAGCAATAACGGGACTTTAGACACCATCCTGAAAATTGGACTAGAAGGGACCTTGAATTTTAAGATCCAGACATTTGATGATCAAGGAAACAGTTCACTGGTCGATGAGGCCTCCGGGCTGGTATATGGTAATAATTTTACCAAGGAACTACCCAACAGGCCCATTGCCAGTGCGGTATTCGGAATCGTGGCCAACAGATTGCGTATCAACTGGGGACAGATGGACAGGACTTTAATCCCTTTTAAGACAGTCATCCAGTATGTGAATCTGCAAGGGGACAGCGTTTCAGTGTCCACTCCAATAGATGAGGGAGCAACGGTCATTGAAGATGTTAACATGCAGGGTGGTTTAAGGTACTATACTGATTTTTTACCGGACTCTGCGGTCATTGACACCATAAACAGCTTGGCGGGTATGGTTGCACCCTATGCGGCCTTCTCGGATTCTGTTGCAACGGTTGCCTTTAATAGCTTTTACAGCAACTTCTTTAACCCCTCCAAAGGATTGTTTTATTTGAATACGAACCATGAGGAAGTCGCAAGCGGTTGGACCCAGGCCATTTTTTTTGATATAATGCTGGATAATTATGCCCGCACGAAAAATGCGGCAGATCTGGATAAGATCAATGCCATGTATCAGGGAGCCTATTCAAGGTATGCGTCTTTTGTCTGGGCAGATATAAAAAATAAAAACGGCTGGATCTATGATGATATGTTGTGGATGATTATTGCACTCATTAAAGGTTATAACGTGACAGGAGAAAAGGCGTACCTGGATACAGCCATAAGCGGCCTGGATTTTGTCTGGGAGGATGCCTATGATCCGGCTGTCGGCGCTATTAAATGGAGCTGGAAAGATGGCAGTAGGGCATATATGGCCACAAGTAACTACCCTTATATTATCGCGGCTATGATGTTATACAACATCACCCGTGACCAGGCATATCTTGATAAAGCCAAAAAAATATATAGCTGGACAAGAAATAACCTCTTCAGGCCTGCGACCGGAAGAGTAGCTGATCATGTCGTAGAGAATGATCCGCCGGGATTTGAAGATTATACCTACAATCAGGGTACCTGTATAGGTGCAAATATTCTCCTTTTTAAAGCAACGGGCGAGGCAACGTACTTAAATGATGCCATCAAGGCTGCTGACTATACGAAAAATAATATGAGTAATGTAAACGGTATACTGGTGGCTGAGGATTATGGTGAGCGGGGTGTTTTTAAAGCGATCTTTGCACAGTATATCTATGAACTGATATATGATATGGGGCAAAAGCAATATCTGCCATGGATCATGAGCAATATTGCATCGGCATGGTTCAACAGAGATTCGCAACGTAATCTCATGTATTTAAACTATACAGTGCCCACACCTACCAGCGTTATTAAAGCCTATGAAGCCTGCAGCGGTGTCGCTTTTATGCAGTTATTTAACCCTGAAATTGGGAATTAAATAATTATATGATACGTGGATAGCAGGTCTTATGAGCGAATAATCATTTTTGTAGAATATCGGGGCTGGTCTGAAGACCGCCCCGATATAATTTGTGCGTCCGGCATGCGGCAAAACTTGGAAGTAAAATCTTTTATGAGCCCTTGTAAAGTGCATCATGAATTGAGCGCAAAAGGTGTTCTAGGTGATGGGGAATCTGAGGTAAGGCGAAGAGTGCAAACTGAAAAGATCGGATTTGAATTGTGTCGACACTTTTAGTGTAGAAAAACCTGTTATTCTGTTACTAGTTTGCTATTACGCACACATCGCTGGTAATGGCTTTGTTTGAGTCTCGTGAAAATAATGTGTCAACGATCGAAAAGTTGCCTGAAGAGGATTGAATCAATTAAGGTGCAGGAAGTTTCGTCCTGTATATGTTTAAGGATGGAGATATGTATAGAATAGTTGAATGGTCGTTCGAGGCATGGATGAATTAAATTCTAAATTCCTTTGTGAAGATAATACAGGTAGTAGTTCCTATCATTTATTACCACAAAATTCAAATTTAATTAACGAGCAAACATTTATCCTGATTGGCAGATATCTATAACCGCCCGACGT
>Ga0164242_10006822_pt1 | contig 12543 bp, 7 predicted proteins | sample OricomgcompostMG_FD_108783 | JGI IMG/M metagenome (GOLD analysis project Ga0164242, IMG submission 108783) | Miracle-Growth compost microbial communities from Emeryville, California, USA - Original compost - Miracle growth compost (MG) ... | reverse complement strand
CTGGCCGACGGCGACTACACCATCACCGCCACCCAGACCGACCCGGCCGGCAACACCTCGCCGGCCTCGGCGCCCTCGACGTTCACCGTCGACACCACCGCACCGCAGGCGCCGGTCATCACCAGTCCCGCGGACGGGAGCAGCACCAACGACACCACGCCGACCATCACCGGCACCGGCGAGCCCGGCGACACCGTCGTCGTGGTCGATGAGAACGGCAACACCGTCGGCACGGCGACCGTCGGCGACGACGGCACCTGGACCATCACGCCGACGACGCCGTTCGACGACGGGTCACACTCGATCGCCGCAACCCAGACGGACCCGGCCGGCAACGTGTCACCTGCGTCCGACCCGGTGACGTTCACGGTCGACACCACCGCGCCCGACGCACCGGTCATCACCGGCCCTGCCGACGGCAGCGTCACCACTGACACCACCCCGACGATCACCGGCACCGGCGAACCCGGCGACACCGTCACCGTCACCGACCAGAACGGCGACACGCTCGGCACCGCCACCGTCGACGGCAACGGCGACTGGTCGTTCGACAGCACCGCGCTCACGGACGGCACCTACACGATCACCGCCACCCAGACCGACCCGGCGGGCAACACCTCGCCGGCGTCCACTCCGGACAGCTTCACCGTCGACACCACGGCGCCGGACGCCCCGGTCATCACCGGTCCCGCAGACGGCTCGAGCACCAGCAACCCGACGCCGCCGATCACCGGCACCGGCGAACCCGGCGACACCGTCACCGTCACCGACCAGAACGGCGACACGCTCGGCACCGCCACCGTCGACGGCAACGGCAACTGGTCCCTGACTCCGGCTGGCCCGCTGGACGACGGCACCTACACCATCACCGCCACCCAGACCGACCCCGCCGGCAACACCTCCCCCGCATCGGCACCCTCGACGTTCACCGTCGACACCACCGCACCCGACGCACCCGCCATCACCGGCCCCGCAGACGGCAGCAGCACCAACGACACCGCCCCGACCATCACCGGCACCGGCGAGCCCGGCGACACGGTGACCGTCACCGACGAGAACGGCAACACCGTCGGTACGGCGACGGTCGACGGCGACGGCACCTGGACCATCACGCCGACGACGCCGTTCGACGAGGGCGACCACACCATCACCGCCACCCAGACGGACCCGGCCGGCAACACCTCCCCGGCCTCCGCCCCGGTGACGTTCACCGTCGACACCACCGCGCCCGACGCCCCGGTCATCACCGGGCCGGCCGATGGGACCGTGACCAGCGACAACACGCCCACCATCAGTGGCACCGGCGAGCCCGGCGCGAAGGTGACCGTCACTGACCAGGACGGGAACGTCCTCGGCACCGCGACCGTCGGCAACGGCGGCAACTGGTCCTTCGACGCGACGCAGCTCGCAGACGGGCCGTACACGATCACGGCCACTCAGACGGACGCCGCGGGCAACACTTCCCCCGCATCGGCGCCCGACACCTTCACCGTCGACACCACGGCCCCCGACGCCCCGGCCATCACCGGCCCGGCCGACAGCTCGACGGTCGGCGACAGCACGCCGACCATCACCGGCACCGGCGAGCCCGGCGCCACCGTCACCGTCACCGACGGCAACGGCGACACGATCGGCACGGCGACGGTCGGCAACGACGGCTCCTGGAGCCTGACCCCGACCACGCCGCTCGGCGACGGTCGGCACACCATCACCGCGACCCAGACCGACCCGGCGGGCAACACCTCCCCGGCGTCGACCCCTGACACCTTCATCGTCGACACCACGGAGACGGCCCCGGTGATCCAGACGCCGGCCAACCAGAGCACGACGACCGACAACACCCCGACCGTCACCGGTACCGGCGACCCGGGGGCCACGGTCACGGTCACCGACCAGAACGGCGACACCCTCGGAACCGCCACCGTCGGATCCGACGGCACGTGGTCGTTCGACTCGACCCAGCTCCCTGACGGCACCTACACGATCACCGCGACCCAGACGGACCCGTCCGGCAACACCGGCCCGTCGTCCGACTCCGTGATCTTCACCGTCGACACCACCGCCGACGCGCCGGTGATCCAGACGCCGACCGACGGCTCTACCACCAACGACCCGACCCCGCCGATCACTGGCACCGGCGAGCCCGGCGCCACCGTCACCGTCACCGACGAGGCCGGCAACACGATCGGTACGGCGACGGTCGGCCCCGACGGCAGCTGGACGGCCACCCCGACGACCCCGCTGCCCGACGGTGACCACACCATCACCGCCACCCAGACGGACGAGGCAGGCAACACCTCGCCTGCGTCCGACCCGGTGACGTTCACCGTCGACACCACCGCCCCTGACGCGCCGGTCATCACCAAGCCGGCCGATGGGAGCAGCACGAACGACACCACGCCGGCGATCACCGGCACCGGCCAGCCTGGCGACACCGTGGCCGTCACGGTCGATGGCGACCAGGTCGGTACGGCGACGGTGGGCGACGACGGCACGTGGAAGGTCACCCCGACCACGCCGCTCGACGAGGGTCAGCACACCATCACCGCGACCCAGACCGACCCGGCCGGCAACACCAGCGATCCGGCGACGTCCACCTTCACCGTCGACACCACGGCCCCCGACGCCCCGGTCATCACCGGGCCGGCGGATGGCACCACGACGGCCGACAACACCCCGACCATCACCGGTACGGGCGAGCCGGGCGACACCGTCACAGTCAAGGACCAGAACGGCAACACCCTCGGCACCGCCACCGTCGGCGGCGACGGCACCTGGACCGTCACCCCGACGAACCCGCTGCCCGACGGCAGCGCCACGCTGACCGCGACCCAGGCCGACCCAGCGGGCAACACCTCCCCGGCTTCCGACCCGGTCAAGGTCACCATCGACAGCACCGCCAAGGCGCCGGTCATCACCAGCCCGGCTGATGGCGCGAGCACCACCGACCACAGCCCCACTGTCACCGGCACCGGCGAACCCGGCGCCACTGTCACCGTCATGATCGACGGCAACCTGGTCGGTACGGCGAAGGTCGGCCCGGGCGGGAACTGGTCCCTCCCCGTGACGACGACACTCGCCGACGGCAGTCACACCGTGGTCGCCACCCAGACCGACAAGGCTGGCAACACCAGCCCCGAGACGACCTCGAGCTTCACCGTCGTCCCGGCGAAGCCGACGATCACGTCGCCGAGCAACGGTGACACCGTGTCCTCGACGCCGACCGTCAAGGGCAATGCCCCGGCTGGCACCACGGTCGACGTCCTGGTCGACGGTGAGACGGCGGGCAGCACCCACGCCACCGGATCCGGGTCCTGGAGCGTGACGCTCCCGCAGCTGGACTGTGGCAAGCACACGCTGACCGCCATCGCCTCGACGCCTGGTCGCCTGTTCGACGCGTTCGCCCACCCGGCGGCGCGCTCGACGTCGGCCGCCTCAGCTCCGATCCACGTCAAGGTCGCCTGCACCGGCAACTCCGGGGCTGACACCGGCAACAACGGGACGAACGCCGGCACGAGCAGCGGCCCGGCCGCCGACACCGGTGGCAGTGGCGCAACGCTGCCCAACACCGGCGCACCGGCCAACGCCGTGCCGATCGCGGCACTCGCCGGCCTTCTGCTGCTCGGCGGATTCGCCCTGATCGGCGTGGCGCTCGGGCGCCGGCGCGAGCACGAGTGATCGCGCAACGCTGAGTCGGCAAGCGGCGGCCCCCTCACCGAGGTGAGGGGGCCGCCGCGCGTCTCAGGCGGTCTCGACCTGTTCGCGCAGCGAGCGGCGCTGTTGCTCGAGGCCGGCGAGCTCAGCGAACAGAGCCCGGTAGCCCTCGGGGTCCTCGGTCGGGCTGCTGCGCTGGAGCCGACTGTGGATGTCAGCGATGCGGCGCCGGAGTGACACCTCGCGCAACCGCACCACGTGCTCGGTGACATAGCCGGCGTCCGGCTCGCGGCGCGACGGCAACAGCTCGACCGCGAGTGCGCTGACCAGCGCGGCGAGCTGCGGAGTTGCGGCGGCGCCGCTGAGCCGAGCCGCCCAGGCGGGGTCACCAGCTCCGGCCCCCGGGCCACCGGCGGCAGCGATCAGCGCCCAGACCGCTTGGTAGGCGGGGTGCTGGAAGTCCGCGGTGGTGATCTCGCCGGTGAGCCGGCCGACGGTCATCGGATGCTGGATCAGCACCTTGAGGGTCTCGCGCTCGATCGCGAAGCGCGGATCGCGCAGGTCTGGTGCCGGCGGACGGGGCGGACCGGCCGGATCGGCGGCACCGGGAGCACCACCGCCCGGGACGGCTGCGGCGTCGCGGCGGCCGCCGGTCTGACCTCCGGCGGTCTGGCGAGCACCTCGAGCGCCAGCGCGGCGTACTTCCGCACGGGCCTGGTCGGGATCCACACCCACCATCGCCGCGAGCTCATGGGCGAAGGCGTCCACCTTCGACCTGTCGCGCACGCTCGAGACGAGCCGGGCGCCCTCGCGCAGAGCGTCCACCCGACCGTCTGCGCGGTCGAGGTCGTGCTTGGCCAGGACGTTGGCGAGGACGAAGCGATAGAGCGGCTGCCGGCCGGCGATGAGCTCCCGCACCGCCTCGTCGCCCTGCTTGAGGCGCAGGTCGCAGGGATCCAGCCCGTCGGGGGCGACAGCGACGTAGGTCTGGGAGACGAACTCCTGGTCACCGCTGAAGACCTTCATCGCTGCCGCCTGGCCGGCCGCATCACCATCGAAGGTGAAGACGACCTCGCCCGAGGACTGGGTGAAGTCGGCCATGAACCGGCGCACGACCTTGCCGTGGTCGGAGGTGAAGGCGGTGCCGCAGGTGGCGACCGCGGTGGTGATCCCGGCGAGGTGGCAGGCCATCACGTCGGTGTAGCCCTCGACGACGACCGCTTGCCCGGTCTTGCGCATGCCCTCCCGGGCGAGATCGATGCCGTAGAGGACGGTGTTCTTCTTGTAGATCGGGGTCTCGGAGGTGTTGATGTACTTGCCCGAGATCCGGTCGTCGTCGAAGAGCTTGCGGGCCCCGAAGCCGATCACGTCCCCGCTGGACTCGCGGATCGGCCAGACCAGCCGGCCCTGGAAGACGTCGTAGCCGTTCTGCCGGGCCAGGCCACCGACGACCAGCTCCTCGTCGGAGAAGCCACGGCCGCGCAGATGCTGGTGCAGCGCCCGGCCGTCGGTCGGCGCGAACCCGATGCCGAAGCGCTGGGCCGCGGCCTGGTCGAAGTCGCGCTCGGCCAGGAACTGGCGGGCCGGCAGGGCCGCAGGGGTGAGCAGCTGCTCGGCGAAGAACGCGGCCGCGATCTTGTGGGCCTCGATCAGTTTGCCCCGCTGCGGTCCGCGCGGGCGCTCCTCACGCCCGTCTCCCTCCTCGCGCTCGAGGACGACGCCGTACTTCTCCGCCAGTCGCTCGACGGTCTCGCCGAAGCCCAGCCCGTCGATCTTCATCAGGAAGCTGATCACATCGCCGCCGGCCTGGCAGCCGAAGCAGTAGAACATCTGCCGAGCAGGAGTGACGTGGAAGCTGGGCGACTTCTCGTCATGGAAGGGGCACAACCCCTTCATCGAGCCGCCACCGGCGTTGCGCAGCGTGACGTACTGGCTCACGACGTCATCGATCCGCGCCTTCTCGCGCACCTCTTGGATGCTCTGCTCGCGGATCCGGCCTACCACGGGCTGATCTTAGGCGACCAAGCGCATGGAGTGCGCCTACGGGCCAGGGAGGTAACGGCGCTCTCCCAGGGAGCTGCGCCGGTACAGCCACATCCGCTGCTGCACCCGGATCCGGGCGATCCGGATCCGGTCGACATCGACCACCACGAGTCCTTCGACACCTGCCGGCAGCTGCTCCAGCAGCCGGCCCTCGGGGTCGAAGGCAGCCGACCCGCCGATGAACCCGTGCGGTCCACCGACGAGGCCGGCGTGGACGACATAGAGGCCGTTGTCGAGCGCCCGGGCGGCGTGGTGGAGATCGCGCCGATGCTCACCGCCCGGGAAGTAGGCGCCGCTGTTGACGTAGAGGTCTGCGCCCATCTCCTCGTGGTCGGCGGCGTCGGCGGCATGCTCGGGGAAGCTCGAGTCGTAGCAGATCGAGAGCGCGACGTTGACGTCCTCGATCAGGATCGTGGTGCCGTGGTCGCCGGGCGTGAACAGGGACTGCTCGGTCTCGTCGAGATGCTGCTTGTCGTACGCCGCCACCGGCACATGGCCGGGGCGCAACACCACCGTGCTCAGCGTCCGGTGCGTGCCGTGGTCCAGCGGCGTGTTGAGGAACACCACCACGCGGGCGCGATCAGCCGCTTCCCGCACCGGTTCGCACCACGCGAGGTCCGCCCCCGGGAGCTCACCCGCGCTGTACAGATCCCTGAAGGTCTCCTCGCCGTACCCGGTGGTGAAGGCCTCGGGGAAGACGACCAGCTCCGCCTCGCGGGCGGCGGCTCGCTCGATCCACTCCACCGCGGAAGCGAGGTTCGCGGCCAGCTCACCGGGCACCGGCTCTGCTTGGACTGCGGCCACACGCAACATCAGTACTCACCATCCATCACATTGACGAGGGGCTTCCCCGCCGAAAACCGCTCGAGCTGCTCACGGATGAGCCGGTAGGCACGGGGCCACATCGCCGAGGTGGCGCCACCGACGTGCGGACTGATCAGCACGCCCGGTGCGGTCCACAGGGGATGGTCGACCGGCAGCGGCTCCGGGTCGACGACGTCAAGGGCAGCACGGACCCGGCCGGCGCGCAAGGCCTCCACCAGCGCCGCGGTCTGCACCACGGCGCCGCGGGCGACGTTGACCAGAAGGGCGCCGTCCTTCATCCGTGCCAGGAGGTCGGCGTCGACGAGGCCACGCGTCTGCTCGGTCAGCGGGACGATCAGCACCACGATGTCGGCCGTTGGCACGAGCCCTGGCAGCTCATCGATGGCGTGGACACCGTCACGGGCCGAGCGCGCGACCCGCACCACCTCACACTCGAACGGCAGGAGCCGGGACTCGATCGCCTCGCCGATCGCGCCGTACCCCACGATCAGGACGCGCTTGTCGGCCAACGCCTCGGTCCGCCCGCCCTGCCACTGTCCGCGATCCTGCTGACGGACGAAGCGCGGCAGCTCGCGCTGCGAGGCCAGGATCAGGGCCAGCGCGAGCTCGGCCGTCGACGTGTTGTGGATGCCCCGGCCGTTGCAGAGCGTCACGCCGGCCGGGATCACCGACCGGATGTTGTCGACGCCGGCCGACAGGGTCTGGACGACCCGCAGCGACGTCATCCGTGGCAAGACCTCGGCGACGGCCGGCCCCATGTTGTACGGCGTGACGTAGAGGGAGACCTCGCCGACCGAGGACGGCACCTCGTGGGTCGGGTCGACCACCTCGTAGCGCAGGCCGGTCGGCACCTCGCCGAGCACGCTCGGCTCGAACGGCAACCACACCAGCGGATCCATCTCAGGCCCTCCTCAGTCGTTCGTACCAGGCAAGAGCACTGGCGTCGGTCAGTGAGGCGACCTGGTCGATGACGACCCGCAGTCGCGCAGCGTCGTCACCGGCGGCGGCCCAGTCCTCGGCGTACTGCCGGTCGAGCGCCTCGTCCCCACGCTCCATCAGCACGGCCACCAGTTCGGTGATCAGCTCACGCTGTCGCGCCATCAGACTGATCCGGTCCTCGGTCTGCATGACGTAGTGGGCCGCGATCCCCTTCAGCACCGCCATCTCCCGCCGGGTCGCCTCGGGCACCACCAGGTCGGCGCGGTACCGGGTGAACGGCGTCGCCGGACCGGCGGCCTCGAAGGTGGCGTGCTGCACGGCGCCGCAGAAGCGACCGACCAGGTCGCTGGTGAGGTTCTTCAGGGCCGCCAGGCTGCGCCGGGTGCCGTCGTGGGACGTGGTCGGCCAGGAACTGACGGCGGACAGATCGGCCAGGACCGCACCGACGTCGTGATCGTCCAGGTCAGGTCGGTAACCGGCCCGGACAGCGGCGCCGACGGCAGCGACGTCGAGCGCGGTGAGATCGACGCGTCCGGCGACGACTCCGTCCTCGACGTCGTGCACGGAGTAGGCGACGTCATCGGCGAGGTCCATGATCTGCGCCTCGACGCAGCGTCGATGCGGCGGCGCCCCGTCCCGCAGCCAGTCGAAGACGGCCTCGTCGTCGGCATAGACGCCGAACTTCGGGCTCGCACCCCACGACGACGGAGCGCCACCCCGGGCCCACGGATACTTCGTGCACGCGTCCAAGGTGGCCCGGGTCAGGTTGAGCCCGGCCGACTGCCCCGCCTTGTCGAAGGTCTTCGCCTCGAGCCGGGTCAGGATGCGCAGCGTCTGGGCGTTGCCCTCGAAGCCGCCCGCTCCCTCAGCCAGTACGGCGAGGGCCTCCTCGCCGTTGTGCCCGAACGGCGGATGCCCCAGGTCGTGCGCCAGGGCAGCGGTCTCGGCGATGTCGGGCTGGCTGCCGAGCGCCCGGGACAGGTCGCGGGCGACCTGGGCGACCTCGAGGCTGTGGGTCAGCCGGTTGCGGACGAAGTCGTCCGACTGCGGCCCGACCACCTGGGTCTTGGCCGCGAGCCGACGCGACGACGCCGCGTGCACCACCCGCGCGCGGTCGCGCTCGAACGGCGTGCGCTCGGGCGCCACCACCCGCTTGGGTGGCTCGGCCACGAGGCGCGCGCTGTCATGCGCGTCGTAGAGGGCATCCATCACGAATGACCCTATGCGGCAGCACCGACAAGCGGGTCAGTTAGTCCCCAGGTGGACGTGGTCCATGTGGTTCGCCGTCGGCGATCCGTGGTCGCCATAGTCACGCCACCCCTCGGCGGCGCGCACCGGCGTCCAGATGCGGTCGTACCAGATGACGTCGTAGAGATCGAGCTCGGCGGCGTGCGCCTGGGCCCACGCCGCGATCCGGTCGCCGAGAGCCTTGTCGCCGTACACCATGACGTCGATGGCATTGCCGGTGTCGTGCTCGGACCGCGGGCCCCACCCGAGGTAGTTCTTGACCTCGGGAAAGGCATGGCAGACCGCGTGGTAGAGCCGGATGGTCTCCGGCTTGAGCCGGTCCTCGACGCTGCCGTCCGGACAGGGCGCGTCGGAGAGCGCGCCGTCGGCCGGGTCCGGCTTGTCGGCCGAGAGGTGACCGGTGGTCACCCAGCGGGTGTTGCCGTCGACGACGATCTCGTCGCGACCCTTGCGGGTCAGGCCGGTGAACATCGCGGAGTCGCCCGAGGAGAGCTCACCGACCTGGTCGGCGGCGTCGCCGGGAGCGGTCCACAGGTTGAGGTCGACCTCGGCGTACATCTTCTTGCGCTGCATCGAGCGGGAGGCGACCGGCGGTCGCTTCGGCTTGGCGGTCTTCGACGGAGTCGCGGAGGCCGACACCGAGGAGGCCGCGCTGCTCGGCGCGGCGCTGACGGCGGGACCGCTCGAAGCGTGCGGGGCGACCTGGGACAGGCTCTGCGCAGCGTCGGTGGCGACGAACGACGAGCCGCCCTGGGTGGCCACGCCGAGCGCGACGGCGCCGCCGGTCACGGCCAGCGCGATGGGCGCCGCGAGGAAGGGAAGACGGGTCCGTCGCAGAAGCGACGGGCGGGCATCGGTGTCCCGCTTGTGGCGTGCATCGGCCACAGCGCTGATCCTTTGCTGTTGCTGACAGAGGCGAGCCGCCCCACCCCCATTGGCGGTTCGACTTCGATCGAGTAGACCATACGGTCCACAAGGACACCGAATCCGCCTCGGGAAGGTAAAACCTCGATCAGCCGCCGGAGACCATGTCCTCCGGGATGGCGCAGTCGGTTCCGTCGGTGTCGTCCAGCCAGCCCTCCGGCATGACGACCTTGGTCCGCGGCGCACCTTGACGTCCCCGCGGCGCACCGAGCTCGGAGGCCGGGAAGGGCTCGCTCGGGTCGAGCTGTGCGAGCAGCGCGTCGAGGTCGGCCAGAGTCTTGACCAAGCCGAGGTCGCGGCGCATGTCGCCACCGGCACGGAAGCCTTTGAGGTACCAGGTGACGTGCTTGCGGATCTCCTTGCAGCCGCGCTCCTCCCCCATGTGGTGGCAGAGCAGCTCGGCATGCCGGCGCATCATGGAGCCGACCTCGCCGAGCGTCGGGAGGGTCGCCACGGTCTCGCCGGCGAACGCGGCCGCCAGGTCGCGGAAGAGCCACGGGCGGCCCAGGCAGCCACGCCCGATGACGACGCCGTCGACACCGGTCTCCTCGACCATCCGGAGGGCGTCGGCGGCCTCCCAGATGTCGCCGTTGCCGAGCACCGGGATCCCGCCCACCGCTGCCTTGAGCTCGGCGATCGACTCCCAGTCGGCGACACCGGAGTACGCCTGCGAGACGGTCCGGCCATGCAGCGCGATCGCGGCCACGCCGCTCTCGGCCGCGATCCGGCCGGCGTCGAGGAACGTCAGGTGGTCATCGTCGATGCCCTTGCGGGTCTTCATCGTCACGGGTACGCCGAAGGGCTCGGCGGCCTTGACCGCAGCGGTGAGGATCTCGCCCAGGAGCGTCCGCTTCCACGGCAGCACACCGCCGCCGCCCTTGCGGGTGACCTTGGGCACCGGGCAGCCGAAGTTGAGGTCGACGTGGGCGACGCCGTACTCGGCGCACAGGATCTCGGTGGCCTTGCCGACATAGACCGGATCGGTGCCGTAGAGCTGCACCGAGCGGCGCGTCTCCAGCTCGTCGAAGAACAGCATGTCCTTGGTGTGCTGGTCACCCTCGACCAGCCCGCGGGAGGTGATCATCTCGCAGACGAACAGCCCGTCCGCGCCCTGCTCTCGCATGCCCTCGAGGCACAGTCGCCGGAACGCCGCGTTCGTGACACCGGCCATCGGCGCGAGCACGACAGGGGTCGTGATCTCGAGGTTGCCGAGGCGCAGGGGTGTCATGACACCCATTGTCATGGCGGCACCGCGCCCCGCCCAAACCGTCAGCCCAAGACCTCAGCGGACGGGCGATCCCGACATGTGTACGCCGAGGGAGGCGGTCGGCGACGACGCCGGCGTACTGCCGCCCGGGGCACCGGTCGCGCCGCCGGTCGGAGCCGTGCTCGGGGACCCGCTCGCCCCGGCACCGCCCTTCCCCTGTCCCTTGCCCTTTCCGGCCACCGGCGTGACCTCGCCGGACCAGGTGATGGGGACGAACGCCTCGCTCGGGCGGAAGCTGACGCCGTCCAGGGCGCCCTTCGCTGCCGCGGAGGCACCGGGCACGAGGTAGACGAGGCAGACGTTCGTGGTCGCGCCGGGCGGAAACGGCGTCGGCAGGACACCGGGATGGCACGGCTTGAAGTCGGTGGCGAAGCTCGATGCCTCCACCAGCGCGCCCGAGGCGGCCGATCCGTAGAGCGGGACCTGCTGGCCGCTGAGGTCGGTCCGGCCGGCGTTGCGGACGGTCGCGGTCACGAAGTAGGGAGTGTTCGCCTTGGTGGCCGCGTCGAGCTGCCAGCCGTTGAACGACTTCTTGAAGGTCGTGCTGTGCAGCGCGGTGACGGTGAGGTCGAGGATGCCGACGGTCTGTTGGTTGGGCTTCCACGCGACGGTGGCGCTCTGACCGAGCTGCAGGGCCTTGCCGGGCGCGGTGAGGCTGACCCCGCTGGGCACGGGCGGATAGCCGGCATCCGAAGCCGCCGACCCGGTCACGGCCGAGGACGTGGCCCCTGCTGTCGCGCCGTTGTCAGCGTTGTCGCCGTTGCCGGAGGAGCCGCCGCAGGCGCTCAGCGCCGTACTGGCGAGCAGGAGGGTGCCGAGCGTGAGGCCGAGCGAACGTCCGGGACGAGCCATGGCGCACATCATGCACCCTGAAGCGTCCGCAGACCTGTCGATTCGCCCGGCCTCCGCATCGCGATCACATCCCGTTCAGCGCCCGATCGACGTCGGATCAGTCGAGGAGCTTCTCGGCGAAGTAGGCCGAGATCCGGTCCAGCGAAACGCGCTCCTGGGCCATCGAGTCGCGCTCCCGCACGGTGACGGCCTGGTCCTCGAGCGTGTCGAAGTCGACGGTGACGCAGAACGGCGTGCCGATCTCGTCCTGGCGGCGGTAGCGGCGGCCGATGGCGCCGGAGTCGTCGAAGTCGACGTTCCAGTTGCGGCGCAGCTCCGCGGCGAGGTCCTTCGCCTTCGGCGACAGGTCCGCGTTGCGCGAGAGCGGCAGGACCGCGATCTTCACCGGCGCGAGCCGCTTGTCGAGCTTGAGCACGACGCGCTTGTCGACGCCGCCCTTGGTGTTGGGCGCCTCGTCCTCGGTGTAGGCGTCGACCAGGAAGGTCATCAGCGACCGGGACAGACCGGCCGCCGGCTCGATGACGTACGGCGTGTAGCGCTCGTTGTTGGCCTGGTCGAAGTAGGACAGGTCGGCGCCGGAGTGCTGGGCGTGGGTCGAGAGGTCGAAGTCGGTCCGGTTGGCGACGCCCTCGAGCTCGCCCCACTCAGAGCCGGCGAAGTTGAAGCGGTACTCGATGTCGACGGTGCGCTTGGAGTAGTGGGACAGCTTCTCCTTGGCGTGCTCGTAGAGCCGGAGGTTGTCCTCGTTGATGCCGAGGTCGACGTACCACTGCTTGCGGGTGTCGATCCAG
>Ga0164242_10006821_pt1 | contig 12543 bp, 12 predicted proteins | sample OricomgcompostMG_FD_108783 | JGI IMG/M metagenome (GOLD analysis project Ga0164242, IMG submission 108783) | Miracle-Growth compost microbial communities from Emeryville, California, USA - Original compost - Miracle growth compost (MG) ... | reverse complement strand
GCGCATCGGCCGACCGCATAAGCTTCATCATCATGTTGAATGCGGCCTTGCCGTACATCCGGCGGGCCGACTCCAGGGTCTCCGGATCGCCGGCCAGCGCCAGGCGCTCGGCGATCAGCTCCTCGGTGACGATGTCCTGGTTGTAGACCATCGAGTTGAGCCAGTCCACCAGGCGCTGGCGCGTGGGGTCCTCGGTGAACTCCTGCAGCAGCCGGATGCCCTCGGACGGCCCGGGGCTGAAGATGTTGGTGCCGATGCCCCCGATGGTGACCAGCTTGCCGATCCGGTCCGGGTTGCCGATGGCGAAGTTGATGCCGACACCACCACCCATCGAATTGCCGACGATGTCGACCTTGTCCACCCCCAGCGCGTCCAGAAACGGCACCACGGCGCCCTGCGCGTCGATCATCGGGTGACCACCGAAGTCGTCACTGACCCCGAAGCCCGGGAACTCCAGGATCAGGCAGCGGAAGTGCTCGGCGAAGGTGGGCAGCACGCCGCGGAAGTTGCGCCAGCCGGTGACGCCGGGGCCCGAGCCGTGCAGGAACAGCAGCACCGGGCCGCTGCCTTCGTCGTAGTAGCGCAGGGTTCCGCGCTTGGTCTGCACTTCCTTCAGTTCGGTCATGCGACCCAAGTTACGGGGCGGGGATGGGCCGCCGGCGGTCGCCTCCCATGAGCTGGAACGCGGGCAATATGGTGGCCGCATGACTGTGCCGGATTCTGCGCGCCCGTTGGCCGGTGTGCGCATCGTCGAGATCTCCAGTTTTGTCGCGGTTCCGCTGGCCGGGATGACCCTGGCCCAGCTCGGCGCCGATGTGATCCGGGTCGATCCGGTCGGTGGTGCGGCCGACTATCACCGTTGGCCGGTGACCGAGTCCGGTGAGAGCATCTACTGGGCCGGGTTGAACAAGAGCAAGCGTTCGGTGGCGGTCGACATGCGCTCGCCGCAGGGCCAGCAGCTGGTGACCAAGCTGATCGCCGAGGCCGGCGTGCTGATCACCAATGTGGCCGGGCGGCAATGGCATTCGTACCAGACACTGGTGGCCCAGCGCCCCGATCTGATCCACGTCGAGGTATCCGGGCGGGCCGATGGCGGCACCGGGGTGGACTACACCGTCAATGCTGGCCTGGGTTTTCCGCTGGTCACCGGACCGGCCGGGCTCGATGTCCCGGTCAACCACGTGCTGCCGGCCTGGGACGTGGCCTGCGGGCTCTATGTCGCGCTGGCGGTCACCGCGGCGCTGCGGCACCGCGACGCCACCGGAGAAGGGCAGCGGGTGGCCATCCCGCTGGAGAACGTCGCACTGGCCACCGCCGGCAACCTGAGCTTTTTGACCGAGGTGATGGTCAACGGGGTGTGCCGCGAGCGGATCGGCAACTCGCTGTTCGGCCAGTACGGGCAGCAGTTCGTCAGTTCCGACGGTGCCGCATTCATGATCGTGGCGCTGACCGGGCGGCACTTTCGCGACCTGGCCGAGGTGACCGGGACAACGAAAGCCGTTGCCGCACTGGCTGAGTCACTGGGCGCCGACTTCTCCGACGAGGGTCAGCGCTATCACCACCGCGACGCGCTGACCGGGCTGTTCACCGTCTGGTTCTGCTCGCACACCGCCGAGCAGATCGGCGCGGCACTGGGCGCCACCTCGATTCTGTGGGAGCGCTACCGCGACTTTGCCGAGGCCGCGGCCAGCGCGAAGGTCACCGACAATCCGCTGTTCACCGAGCTGGACCAGCCGCGGATCGGCCGCTACCTGGCGCCGGGTCTGCCGCTGCAGATCGACGGGCAATACCGGGCCGCCGAGCCGTCCCCGGCACTGGGTGATCACACCGCAGCGGTGCTGACCGAACTGGGACTGTCCGACGACGAGATCGCCACGCTCACCGAATCGGGCACCGTGGCATGAGCGTGCTACCCGGTCTGCTGGATGTGTCGGCGGGCACCGAGCCCGATACCTGGGTGGGCGCGGCCGGTGGTCCGCCCGGCAAACGGGCATTCGGCGGGTTGCTGATGGCCCAGAGCCTGTCCGCGGCCTGTCATACCGTCGATGCGGGCAAGCGGCCGACGTCGATGCATCTGCAGTATCTGCGCGGTGGCGAGGCCGGCGAGGTCGCCGACTATGCCGTCACCCGGGTGTACGACGGCCGGACCGCGGCGTCACGGCGGGTGGAATCGTTCCAGTCCGGCCGGATGCTGACCGTGGCGTCGGTGCTGTACTCGAGCGACCTGGCCGGGCCGTCGCATGGCCAATTATCGGCGCTGCCAGGTGATCCCGAGGCGGTGCCGCTGACCGGTCCGCCCGGCCCGGCGCCGGCCGTGCCGCTCGATGAACTCGACATCCGGATCGAGGACGACCGCTCCACGGGTGAGTTCGTGCGCCGCATGTGGTGGCGGGCGACGGTCCCGGTGACCGGGGATGCATTGGTACACACGCTGATTGCCTGTTACGTGACCGATCTGTACGGCATCGACCCCGCCCTGCAGGCGCACGGGCATTCGATGCAGGCCCGCACCCACCGCAGCGGCACCACCGATTTCTCCATCTGGTTCCATCACCCGATCCGCGCGGACCGCTGGAATCTGCTGGAATCGCGCTCGCCCGCGGCCGGGCACGGCCGCGGGGTGATCACCGGTCAGCTGATCGGCGCCGACGGGACCATCGCGGCGACGCTGGTGCAAGAGGGCCTGATCGCGGACCGCGAGTGAGGGGAAGCTTCGTCGACCTCTGATGATTTGCTGTACGTTCAGTTGCGACCTTGCGAAGGAGAAATCACATGGCATTTTCAGCTGCGCGTCCGATGACCATCGGCGCCGTCGCCGCGACGTTGCTCGGGACGGCGCTGGCCGTCACCCCCGTCGCCAACGCCGGTGGGCCGTGCTCGGCGAGCGCTGGGGCCAACATCGCCAGCGGTGTGCTGGGCGCCATGGGCGGCTATCTGGACGCTCATCCGGAGGCCGATAAGGTGATCACCGCCGCGGGCAATCAGGGGCCGGGGGCCGCGAAGAACTCGCTGACCGCCTACTTCGCCACCCACCCACAGCAGATGATGGAGATGAAGGGCATCGCCGATCCGCTGCTGAACTTCAAGCGTCAGTGCAACATCACCATGACTGCCGGCCAACTGGCCACGCTGATCCAGTCCTTCGGCTGATCACCTCCCGATGAACGGCGCCCAGGCGCTGATCGGCACGCTGGTCGATGCCGGGGTGACCGTCTGTTTCGGTAACCCCGGCACCAGCGAAATGCATTTCGTCGCGGCATTGGATTCGGTGCCGCAGATGCGCGGTGTGCTGTGCCTGTTCGAGGGCGTGGTGACCGGCGCCGCCGACGGGTATGCGCGGATGGTCGAGAAGCCGGCGGCCACCCTGCTACATCTGGGGCCGGGCCTGGCCAACGGTATGGCCAATCTGCACAACGCCCGGCGGGCCGGTTCGCCGATCGTCAACGTGGTCGGCGATCACGCGCTGGGCCACAAAAAGTACGACGCGCCACTGGAATCGGATATCGAGTCGGCCGCCGGCACCGTCTCGGGCTGGGTGCGCCGGTGCACCAGCACTGACGACATTGCCGCCGATGCGCTGGCCGCGGTACAGGCGGCGTCGGCGGGTCAGGTGGCCACGCTGATCCTGCCGGCCGACGTGTCATGGAACGAGGGCGCTGCGCTGTCATCGCCGGGCAGTGCTGAGGGCGGGCGTCCGGAGCTCGACTATCGCGTCGGCCTGGACCCGGCCGAACATGAACTGCACGAGATTCGAAGCGCCACAGACATTGCCGGGGTATTCGGCGCCGACACCGTGGTGTTGATCGGTGGCCCGGTGTGCCGCGAGCGGGGGCTGCGGGCGGTCAGCCGGATCGCGGCGGCCACCGGCGCCATGGTGCTCGTCGAAACATTCCCGACTCGGCTGGAGCGCGGTGCCGGGGTGCCGACCTTTGACCGGTTGGCGTATCTGGCCGAGGCGGCCGGGGCGCAGTTGGCCGGCGCCAAGAACCTGGTGCTGGCCGGGTCGCGATCGCCGGTCTCGTTCTTCGCCTACCCGGGCAAGGCCAGTGATCTGGTACCCGATGGCTGCGAACTGCACGCGGTGGTCGGTGACGTGCCGGCTTTGCTCGACGAGATCGCCGACGCAATGGCGCCGGGACAGGAGCCGGTGCTGCAGGAGCCTCAGATCCCCGCGCTGCCAATGGATTCGGCCGAGCTGAATTTTCAGACCTGGGTCGACGTCGTTGCCGCGACCCTGCCGGAGAACGCAATCATCGTCGACGAGGCCAACACCAGCGGGACGCTGCTGCCGCAGGCGACCCGGGGTGCGCCGCGCCATGATGTGCTGACCCTGACCGGTGGCGCCATCGGTTTCGGTCTGCCCAACGCCGTCGGCGCTGCGGTGGCCTGCCCCGACCGTCCGGTGCTGTGCCTGCAGGCCGATGGCAGTGCGATGTACACGATTTCGGCGTTGTGGACCATGGCGCACGAGGGGTTGAACGTGGTTACGGTGATCCTGAACAACGCCGCCTACGCCATCCTGCGGATGGAGTTGCAACGCGTCGGGGCCACCGGCGGCGGACCCAAAGCGTCGGCGATGCTCGACTTATCCAATCCGACAACCGATTTCGCCGCACTGGCGCAATCGATGGGGGTGCCGTCCGGCCGGGCCACCACTACCGCGGAGCTGGCCGAATTGCTGCGGGTGGGCTATGCGACGCCCGGCCCGTATCTCATCGATGCCGTGGTGCCGCCGCTGCTGTAGGCGGTCAGTAACTCGGGGACGTCGGTGGGCAGGTCTTCCACTCTTCGTTCAGGTCGCCTTTCCATCGGAAGGACGGGTCCGATGGCGCCTTGTGCGCACCGTCGGGAATGACCCAGTCCGAGAACGGATTACTGGGGTCAACGGGGTAGGAGCCGACGTAATTGTCGGCCATCCAGCCCTTGACACTCGGTGCCGCCATGAACAGTCCGGGCACTGGGGCATTGGTGCATGAGGCATTGCCGGAGAACGGATTGATCTTCGGTCCGGTACCGGGTGCCACCCGACTGCAGATCTCGGCGGCCGTCATGGTGGTATCGGCGTGCGCCATCGGCATCATGAGCAAGCCGCAGGCCGCAGCGGTCGCTGGGAGAATCAGCCTGATCATCGGTGGATCCACTGCGGACCGCCGCCGCAGGCACCGGACCCGGCGCCCTGGATGGAGCCTTCGATCCACTGGCTGCACCCCGGGTCTCCCATCCAGTGGCCTGGGTTCCACGGACCGCCGGGGCCGAAACTCCATGTCTGTGCGTAGAACGTGCCATCGGCGAATGGTGCACCGAGGCAGTACTTCTGGCCCCCGTATCCCGGGTGCTTACCGCCGGGACACCAGTCCGCCGCGCCGTTGGGGACATGTGGGTCGGGGTCGGCCGATGCTGCTGCCGGGAACGTGAGCGCCGCCGCCAGCGCGGCCGCGGTGATGATGGTCTTGATCATGACTTCCTCGAATGTCCTTGTGGCACTGGGTGTGCTCGATTGGAGCATTGAGGAGATCGTAAGGAGCTGATTACTCGCTAGATAGGCCTGTGCGCAGGATTCAGACGTTCGGATGACGCCGCAGGGGGATGATCGACGTTGTCCGATTCAGCGGTGATCAGGTGCCGTAGACCATGAGCGTCGAGCCCCTGGGCGATCCCCAGGGCAACCAACAGGCGTGCGCGGTGTGGTGACAATCCCGGCGCCAGCTGCGCTCCGCGGGCAGCGAGCGTGGCGACCCCGCCGGGATAGCCGTAGCGCGGTGCAACCCGGGCATCGGGCGCGCGAGTAGTGATGACCACCAGCGTCCCGTCATCGATCAATCGGTGTGCGGCGGCGGCCTGCCTCGGAGGCAGATTGCCGGCACCGTTGGCTGCCACCACGACCGCGGGCTGTCCGGCGCCGGCCCAACTCAGCAGGGCACCATCGTCGCCGAGGGCCGCGACCACTATCGGCAGTGGACGCACGGGTTGCCGCGGCGCGCCGTGTGCGCTACCGCGGCGCAGGCGTCGGAACCAGGTGATCTGTCCGCCGCCGACGATCCCGAGTGCGCCACGGCCGGGTGCGTCGAAGGCGTCGCGCGCGATCCCCGACACCTTGAGAACCTCGCGGGCCGAGTACACCCGGCCGCCGAACACCACGACCGGATCGGTGTCGGCGCCCGAGGCGGCCACGGTGCGGGCATCGGACAGATTCGCGATTCCGTCGCTGTCCGAACGTGCGCCGGCGATCATTGATCCGGTGACGACCACCGGGATCGGCCAGGTGTGCCGATAGGTCAACCACGTCGACAGTTCTTCGATGGAGTCGGTCCCGGTGGTCACCACGACGCCGTCGGCACCGTCGTCGACGAGTTCGGTGATCCGGCCGACGACCCGCTCCATCAGGTCGAGATCCACCTCCGACCCGCCGACCAGTGCCAGATCCTCGGCTCCGCCGAATCCATCCACTCGTGCAGCCAGGTGGTCCGCACCGATGAAGGGCACTGCGCCATCAACGGTTTCGTGCATCGAGATGGTGCCACCCAGCCCGATCAGCCGAACATCACTCACGAGCCGGCCCCGTCCAGCACCGATCGGACGATCACGGTGTTGTAGTCCGGGATCGGGGCGCTCTGCGGTATCCGGCCGATGCCCTGCGCCCAACGCGCCCGGTCGGCGAGATCGCCGGCAAGTTCCGGGCCGAGCTGGGTCTTGAATTCGAATTCCTTTGCCACTTCGGCGATCAGGGACGGACTCAAGGCAGTTGCGGTGGCCACCGCGCCCAGTGCTGCGGGATCGCGGTTCGTCAATGGTGCATCCGCGCGGCGGATCGCAGCCACGAAGTGTACGAGGTCGGCCTGTCGGTTGGTCACTGTGTCTGCGTTGGCCAGATACAGGCTGTGCTGGTTGTATTTATCCCTGCCCTGCAGTTCGATCGCGTCGCTACCGAGCGCGGCGACGACCTTGGCCAGCGGCGGCTGGAACACCGCCACGACATCGACATCGTGATCGGCTATGGCGGTGACAACCTCGGAGGGGCCGGTCTGCACGAGTTGGGCGGTCACGTGCGCTTCGGCAAGGAACTTGGTGGCGAAGTAGTGCGCGCTGCTGCCGAGCGGTACGGCGATCTTGCGCCCGGCCAGATCGGCGATGGAGTTGATGCCGGCGGACCTGCGAGCCACGAATCGTCCTTCGGTCCACCGTGATCCGTCGGCGATGATCCGAACCTTTGGATTCTTCAGCACTGCCGCCGAGGTCGGTACATCGCCGCCGTTCACCACGTCGATGGCGCCGCCGGCGAGCGCCTCCAGTGCGGCGGCGCCGGTCGGAAACGGCACGATCTTCACGTTGACGCCGGAATCCTTGAAGTACCCGGCCTTTTCGGCCACCGGAACCTGTGACCAACTCGGGTCCACCACCCAGCCCACGGTCAGTGGTCCGTGGGCATCGGAGCGGTGCGCACCGCACGCGCTCATGGTCCAGACGGCGGCCACGATGACGATTGCGCTCAGAAGTTTCTTCACGTGTGTTCTCCGGTGGCTTCTTCGAGATGCTGATCGGAACGGAGTAGGTCATGCAGCTGCCTGCGCAGCGGCGCGTAACCATCGAACTCGGCGACCCGGTCAGCGGGTCGTGGTCGGGGCAAGGGGTTTTCGATGATTCCGGCGATGCTGCCGCCGACGCCCATCACCACCACCGCGGACGCGATGCGTATCGCTTCATCGACATCGTGGGTGATGAAGATGATGGTGGTGCCGGTCTGCTCCCATAGGTCGATCACCAGGTCCTGCATCTGGGTGCGGGTCAGCGCGTCAAGGGCACCGAACGGTTCGTCCATCAGTAACACCTGGGGGTTGTTGGCCAGCGCACGGGCGATACCGACGCGTTGGCGCATACCACCGGAGAGCTCATGGGGCCGTCTGCTGGTGATCTCGGTCGGCAATCCGACCGCTTTCAGCAGCGTATCGATCCGCATTTTACGTTGCGCACGTGGTACTTTGGCGGCCCGCAAGGCGAAGGCGATGTTTGCACCGACCGATGCCCAGGGAAACAGCACATCGCGCTGGAAGACCACGCCGCGTTCCCGGCTGGGGCCGCTCACCACCGCTCCGTTGAAATAGACGTGGCCGCCGGTGGGCCGGACGAACCCGGCAATGGTGTTCAGCAGTGTCGACTTACCGCAGCCCGACGGTCCCAGCACCGCGACGAATGCTCCGGCGTCGATGGTCAGGTCGATGCCGTCGAGAACCTTTTGGCTGCCGCTGTATTCGACGGTCAAGTCGGCGATCCCGATGCCTGCGGCGATCACGCCTGCTCCCGGGACCAACGCACGAAACGGCTTGTGCTGCGGTGGAACAACTGATCAGCCAGCGCTCCGACGATGCCGAGCGCCAGCAGGCAGGCGAACAAACGGTCCGGCTGGCTGAATAATCGGGCCTGGTCCAGACGAAAGCCGAGACCTTCGGTGACACCGGCCTGTTCGGACGCGACGATCAGGATGAGCGACATCGCGATACCCTGCCGCAGACCGGTCAGGATGAAGGGCAGCGCGGCCGGCAGGATCACCGAGGTGAAAACCTGATGCCGTGGGGCCCCGGCGCATGCCGCGACCCGCAGGTAATCCTCGCGCGTCGACGAGATGCCGACGTGTGTGTTCACCCAGACCGGGAAGAACACCCCGAGGCTGGTCAAAAAAAGCTTCGATTCCTCGCCGATGCCGAACCACAGGATCGCCAGTGGCACCAGAGCGATCGCCGGAATGGGCCGGATCACCTGGATCGTCGGCTCCAAGAGTGCCCGGGCGATTCGGCTGCGACCGGTGAGGGCACCGACCACGATCGCAGCGGCGGAACCGACCACAAAGCCGCTCAGTGCGCGCCGGAAGCTGGCGGTCGCGTCGCCGAGCAGCGTGCCCTGGCGGTTCATCTCCGCGGCAGCCTCGACCACCGCGCCCGGTGTGGGCAGCAATGATGGCGAGAAGATGTGCAAGTGCACCAACAGATCCCACGCCACCACGACGCCGGCCAGGCTGAACACAGGGATGAGGGCGAACAGGTTCAGCCGTTTGGGCACGGTGGCCACACCCAACTGCCGTATCGCCAACGTGGCCGGCACCATGGGCTTTTCCCTTCTTGCCGGTGAGCTGTTCGTGCGTCACGCTAGCCGCGGACCGCGGTGGGCGGTCGTGGGCGGCTGCCGCTACGCACCCGGCCGGTCGGCAATGCGCCACCTGGTCGGACGGGCTACCAGCGAAAACGCTGCCACGATGGCCTTATCCGCCACCTGCGGTATGCGGTGGGCCGTTTTCCTCAAGATGATTCGAGCGGCAGCGCCGGTGCCGTGGTCACTGGGCCCGGGGAGCCGTATTGACCAGCAACAGATTTGATGCGGCGCGGTGGGTGACGGTGTTGGCGGTGGATCCCAAGATCCGAGAGAAGCCGGCCATCCCGCGATTACCGATGACCAACAGGTCGTAGCGCTCGGCATCCTCGGCGAGTATCTCAGCAGGGTTGCCGATCAGCACCCGTCGCTCGATGTCGGCGCTGCCCAGGTGATCGGCGACATCGGCCAATGTTGCCGTGCCACTCGCGACATCACGGGCGACGGTGAGCAGGAGGGGCTGGGCCCCGGTCATCTCCGCGAACTGCAGGCCCCTGCGGGTGGCCTGTAACGAGGTCGGAGAGCCGTCGGTGGCCAGCGCCACCGTGGTGAACCGCGCGGTGGGTCTGCGTACGAACAGCACGTCGACCGGGCTGTTGTGGGACAGCCGGTTCGATGTGCTGCCGAGCAGCCGGCTCGAGGTCTGGCCCAGACCCGCGGCGCCGACCACGATCAGTGGCTGCGATGTCTGGCCGGCAATGGCGATGAGTGCATCAAAGGTGTTGGCCTCCAATGGAAATTGCTCTATTGCTCGCACCCCGGACGTGCTGAGGTCGATATCGGCGCCCCGCGCTGTCAGCTCGGCCCAGGATTGTTCGCGCGCCCCGGGCACCGAGATGCTCGGCTTCCAGGTGGTCACCACGGCAACCGGGATATCGGCGACCGCGGCGATCACCCCGGCGACGGTGATCGCATCACACGCTGCGTCGGATCCGTCGGTACCGGCGACGATCTTCGAATAGGGCGGCACTGCCGGTCCTTTCGGTCGGTCGGCGCCGGTCACGCACCGAAGATGAGGATGTGGACGGCGCCGACCAGGATGCCGAGCAGGCCGCCGTGCGCGTACAACAGCCAGGCGTCCTGCTCGATCGCCGAATACAGCATCTCGCCGAATTTGTCGGGCGGTAAGGCCCGGAACTTCTCGGTCGCGAAGGCCTCGATCTTCTTGGCTTGCGTCTTGTTGAACGCGGGGTCATAGAGAACGCTGGGGGCGAATTCGACCAGCGTGTCCCCGGCGCCGCGCTGCAGACCCTGCACATCGACAACACCGAAGGAGTTTCGTGCCACGACGATGAACGGGCCCAGGATGCGTTCGGCTTCTTCGGCCACCGAGGCTTCGATCAGCGCCCGGGTCTTGTCGGCACTGGCTCCGTTGAGCAATTCGTGGGCGAAGTTCTGCACCGTGAGTACTTGCAGCGACAGCATGGTGGCCAGTTCGTGGGCGGCCTGATGTTGGCGTTTGGCGAACAGGCCCTGCTTCCAGAGGTACTTGTAGCGTGGTTGGGGCTCACCGGGTTCGAACACAACCTTGATCGCGATGATGTTGACGATGATCCCGATCACCGCGGCACCGGCCAACACCCACAGCCATGACGGCAGCAGATGAAGGATCGACGTGACGAAGCCCGGCAGCGCAATCGCGAAGCCGCCGTGCGCGCTGTGCTCGGCCGCTTCACTGCCGGTGTAGTAGATCAGCGACAGCCACAGCGCCAACAGGATTCCGAAGGGAAACCCCAGCGCCCCGACCCGCACCATGAACCGCAGCTCGGGTACGGCCATTCCTCTGATGATGTCGCGCAGCACCTCGGGATTGCGACGCAGGTAATTGACCGTCATGAGCTTGACGTTCAACAGCTGGTCGATGTACTGGCCGATGTTGGCGAATGCCCGCTTGGATATTGCCGGTAACTCGGCATCGACGGTCGCGATGACCTGTTCGCGCATCGCCGGCGGCAAGGATTGCCACAGTTGCGGATGCCGGGCCTCGATGATCTCGGTGGTGAGACGCCGAATATCGGGGCGTGCGGCTTTGGCGATGGACTTGGCCAGCTTGTCCGGATCCAGTTGTTGATAGAAGTCACTGATCTTGCCGATCCGGGCGATGGAGGTGTCGACGATCAGGCTGGCCATCTTTTCGGCCCGGCACGGAATGAAACCCTGAAATCCCAGGATCCCGTTGGGCGCGAACGTCGGGAGGATCTGCACTTTGCGTGGCAGATAAGGAAATATGCGTTTGAGCCCCGGTACATAGAACCCGGTGAATCGCACCGGGGCGAACAACATGATCACCCCGGTCCAGTTGGTGATCAAACCGGCGAAGGCGCTGAATATCGGCACGCTGATGATGTCGACGACGAATTTGGATTGGCCGGTGAGTTGCTCCCAGTCGAGGAACGGGCCGGCGGCGAGCGTCGTCATCGGTGGTCCTTGGGTCGGCTCGGAATTGCGTGAAGGGGCGCCTCTTTCAGTGTTTGTGCCCGGCTTTGGCCGGATCGGGTGGCCCCTTGCCCTTGATCTTGTCGCCGCGTTCGTTGGTGGCCCAACCACCGGCGTCATACCCGGTGGTGTCGATGCAGACATCGCAGAATTGCTGGCCGAACGTCGACAGGTAGACGCTGCGGTAGACGCTGATGGAGTTGGCGGCCTTTTCGGTGGCGTCCAATGCGCGCGGTTGCACCTCGAGCAGGGCGTAGCGGCGGTAATCGTCGACCGGTTCGGTGGAAAAGCGCACCAGCCCAAGTCGATTGAGATTCACCAGATAGCGGTCGTCGAACTCGGGCCAACGGCAGCCGGCCATCTCGGCGATCATGTTGATACCGGCGGCCAGTCGCTCCGAACCGATCTGGAACAGCGTCTTGGTGCGGATGTCGATCGATGGTTGTGGGCCGGCCACGGCCAGAAAGCGCACGATACGGGCTTCGTCGGGGGTGAGCTGGGCCAGGATGTCGCCGAACGCCGGATGGCGGTCCGATGGTTTGGCGACGGGCTGCTGTGACGCGGTGATCAACTGATCGCCGATGATGCGGAGCTTGGCGTCGCTGTCGGTGGTGTTGTCGGTCCGGCCGCCGGGCCCGACGATCCGGCGTACCGGTGAGACCGCGGCGCCCAGCACAGCTGCGGGATTGAGTATCGTTCCGGCGGCCCTCCTGAGACCGCCGACGATTCCGGTGTCGGTCGGCGTCGTCGGTTCCGGGCCGGCGTCGATCTCGGCACCATTCGGGAATGTGTCTGCACCGGCTGAATTTTCGGCATCGTCAATAGGGTGCCCGACTGTCGGCGCCTCGGCCGGTCCGGGCGCAGCGTGGATCGAATTCTGTTGTGCCCCTTGGTCGTGGTTCGGTATCCGATTGAGCACGTTCACCAGCCGCCACAGATCGCGGCCGGCGGCCCGGGTGGACTGCAGGG
>Ga0164242_10006820_pt1 | contig 12545 bp, 13 predicted proteins | sample OricomgcompostMG_FD_108783 | JGI IMG/M metagenome (GOLD analysis project Ga0164242, IMG submission 108783) | Miracle-Growth compost microbial communities from Emeryville, California, USA - Original compost - Miracle growth compost (MG) ... | reverse complement strand
TGCGCCGCCGAGAGCTTCCGCCCCTCGCCCGCCAGATCATAGACGCCACCCTTGTGGAACTCGCTCGCCGCACAATCGAGCGCGATCGCAACGTCCTCGCCGGGGCGGTAGCCGGCCGCCTCGATCGAGGCCATGATGAAATCGAGCGCGGCGGCGGGGCTCGCCAGATTAGGGGCGAAACCGCCCTCGTCGCCCACCGCGGTCGCCAGCCCCTTGTCGTGCAGCTTCTTCTTGAGCGTGTGAAACACCTCCGATCCGCAGCGCACGGCGTCAATCATGCTCTCCGCGCCGACCGGCATGATCATGAATTCCTGGAAATCGATCGGGTTGTCGGCGTGGGCGCCGCCATTGATGATGTTCATCATAGGCGTCGGCAGGACGTGCGCGGCGACGCCGCCGACATAGCGATAGAGCGGCAGCCCGCGCGCATCCGCCGCCGCCTTGGCAACCGCGAGGCTGACGCCGAGGATGCCGTTGGCGCCCAGCCGCGATTTGTTGTCGGTGCCGTCAAGCTCGATCATGATGCCGTCGATCTCGGCCTGATCCTCGGCCTCCAGCCCTTCGATCGCCTGCGCGATCTCGCCGTTGACCGCGTCGACTGCGCCCTCGACGCCCTTGCCGAGCCAGCGGCTCTTGTCGCCGTCGCGCTTTTCGACCGCTTCGCGCGCCCCGGTCGACGCGCCCGATGGCACGGCGGCGCGGCCGAAGCTGCCGTCCTCCAGCGTCACATCTACCTCGACGGTCGGGTTGCCCCTGCTGTCGATCACGGTGCGGGCATGGACGTCGACGATCGCGGTCATGAAAGATCCTTCGTGGGACAGAAAAGCCGGTCCAGGGCCTCTATCGGTGGCGCTCGCGATAGGCAATAATTGCGCGTCCGATATGGAACGCACCCCTTGCCGGGATGTTGAATTGACGAACCCGTTTACGGAGACTCGTAATGCCCGCAGCCGAACCGCCGCTCCCCGAGGGGACCGACACGATCATTCCCGGCGCCGGCCTCGATGGGGACGGCGACACCGGCGCCGCCAATTCCGCGACGGAGAATCCCACGATGACGACTAATCAAGACCGCCCGCAGGCCCAAGGCGCGGAGAGCGTGCGGGAAAGCCTTCTGGGCGGCTTCGCCACGCTGCGCGGCCAGGCCGGCGACAGCGCCCGCAATTTCGCGGAGGCCGGCCGCGAGCGCGCCACCAGCGCGTTGGACGACGTCGTCCGGCTCGTCGAGGACGCGGCAGAGCAGATCGATGAGCGGCTTGGCACGCAATATGGCGACTATGCCCGCCGCGCGGCACAGGGGATCGGTGATTTTTCAGACGGCGTCAGAGGCAAGGATGTCGATGCGCTGTTCGACGATGCCCGTAACCTCGTCAAATCGTCGCCGGCGATCGCGATCGGCGCGGCCGCCTTGCTCGGATTCGTGGTGGCCCGCCTCGCCCGCGCCGGGGTGCCCGATACGAGCGGACCCAGCGAAGATGCACCGACGGCCTGACCTTGCCGCAGGATCTGGACAAAGGGGAGACGCTGGGCGCTCTCGTCGCGCGGCTGATCGACAGCGCCCGGGCCTATGCCCGTGCGGAAGTGGCGCTCGTGCGTCAGATGGTAGCGAGCCGGATCGCTCAGGCCCGGCCCGCCATCGTCCTGGTGACCTGTGCGCTGCTGCTGGCGCAGGCCGCCGTCACGATATTGATCGCGGCGTTGGGCGTGGCGCTCGCCTCGTGGCTTGGATGGGCGGGTGGCCTCGCCGTCGCGGCTTTGCTTGCGCTGGTGCTGGCGGCGCTGCTCGCGTGGCTGGCCGTGCAACGCTTCAAGGGGGGCGCTCGTGACTGAGGACCCTGCTCTCGCCGAAGCGCGGCGCAAGGCTGCGGCCGCCCGCGAACGGCTCGTAGGCAATGCCCACGCGTTGCAGGAGCGACTGAACCCCAGCCTGATCGCCGGCAATCTCTGGGCGGATGTACGCCAGCGGAGCGGCGCCATGGCCACGGATGCGGCGCGCGTCGCCACGAAGCGGCCTCTCGCTACGTCGCTGGTGGCGGCGGGACTTGCCGCGCTGATTTTTCGCAAGCCCCTGGCCAGTCTGGTCACGCGGCTGAGGACACCAACCGAGCGGAGCGCCACCCCGACCCGGCGCCCGCGGCGTCGCAATGGAGACCATCGATGAGCAAGCACCACAAATCCGGCGACAAAACCCACCGGGACGACGCCGCGACGACCGAAAAAGCGGGCGGGCGGGTCGCCACCGCTTACGAAACGATGCGTGAACGGGCGGAAAACACCGCCCAATCCACCGCATCCGAGATCGAGGCCAATCCGATGGCCGCGTTGCTGGGCGGGCTGGCGATCGGGGCGATTGCGGGCGCGCTGCTCCCGCGCAGCCGTAAGGAGCGCGAACTGCTCCAGCCGGTCGGCGATCGCATCGGCAAGGCGGCGCGCGCCGCGATCGACGCGGGCCGCGTCGCCGGCACGGAAGCATTGGAGGAGGCCGGGCTCAGCGGTAACAACCTGCGCTCCCAAAGCGCGAAAATGTTCGAGCAGGCGGTCAAGGTAGCCGGCGCCGCCGGCACCGCCGCGGCCAGCGCGGCGCGCGATACGGCGCGGCGCTGAGGTTCAAAGGCTATTCAGGCAGATCCTGCCAAACGCCGCGTCAGAGATTTGGAGAATGAGGATTATGACGACCTTTCGTGGCGCCTTTCTGGCGTTCGGTCTTGCCACCGGCGCGCTGCTGGCCCCGACTTTGGCGACACCGGCTTTGGCCGCTGTCGATGCATCCAATCCGCGCAGCTTCATCGAGACGCTCACCACCGATGGCTTCGCGGCCATGCGCACGGGCAACAAGGCCGCGGCGAAAGCCCAGTTCCGTACGCTGCTGGCGAAGCATGTCGCGGTCGATCAGATCGGCGATCGCCTGATCTCGCGCTGGGCCGCGCGTATCACCCCCGCGCAAAGGGCGGCCTACAAGGCGACGTTGCCGAACTATATCGTCGGCACCTACGCCGATCGGCTGTTCGAATATGCCGAGGCCACGGTAAAGATCATCCGCACCCAGCCCACCGCCGGCGGCGGGACAGACGTCATCACGCAGGTCCTCAAGCCGGGGCGCCAGCCGATCCCCGCCATCTGGTCCGTCACCAAGGTCGGCGGCGCGTACAAGGTGCTGAACCTGCGGGTGGCCGGCATCAACATCGCGATGGCGCAGGCGGCGGATTTCGATTCCGTGATCCAGCGTCAGGGTTTCGATGCGCTTGTGGCGATGATGAAGGCGCGCGGCTGATCGATCTAATCAGTTGCATCCCGATCGCCGCAACGGCAGGAGCGCACGCATGAGCTTGGTACATCTGGTATTTGGCGGCCGGGTCAAGGATCCGCGCGGCCTTGATTTCGAGGATCTGAGCAAGATCGAAGTGGTCGGCTTCTATCCCGATTATGCCAGCGCGGAAAAAGCCTGGCGCGCGGCCGCTCAGCGCACCGTCGACGATGCCGAAATGAAATATGTGGTGGTCCACCTTCACCGCATGTTCGAGCCGGACCATATGCCGCACGAATGATGATCGCCGGCTGGCGAGGATCCAGCGGGCTCTCTCCCCTCCCGGCGATCCTACGCGCGTTTCCGGCCGCTATGCCTTGCGATAACGCCAGTGCAGCAGCGGCCGCGCGAGGATCAGCCCGGCGATGAACCCGCCGATATGGGCGGCAGCGGCAATCGCCACCCCCTCGGTTGCCGAGGCAAGGCCGAGCAGGAGCTGAACGACCACCCACGTCACCGCCAGCCACGCAATATGGATCCAGCGGGCCACTTCGGGTGAGAAGCGGGAGGGGCGCCGCTGCCCGTAGAGCATGGCATAGGCACCGACGAGCGCCGAAATCGCGCCGCTCGCGCCCACCACCGGCGTGGAGGCATGCGGACCGGCCAGAAACTGCGCCGCCGCCGCCGCATAGGCGCCGATGCCGTAGAGCACGGCAAGCCCGGCGGAGCCGATCGCGACCTCATCCTCCCGGCCGCAATAAGCCAGCATCAGCAGATTGAAGCCGAGATGGAGCGGATTGGCGTGCAGCAGCGTGCAGCTCAACGGCGTGAGCCAAACCGGCAATCCGCCGATCACCTCGAGTCCGGACAGGCGCGCGGGAATGAACCCGCCCACGGCCGCCGCAGCGTCGGTCTTGCCCATGCTGGCGAGGAGCACATAACAGGCGACGGTGGCGACACCGATCGTGATCGTCGTTTGTGGAGTGGGCGCCTTCATCCGCGTCCGCCCTCTCGATGGCTCAAATGAACTCGAGAGCCGACACGACGTAGTAACGATCGCCCGAAGGCACCGTCACCTCGACCTCGTCACCCACATGGCGGCCGATCAGCGCCCGGCCGAGCGGCGAGGAATAAGAGATACGGCCGGACTTCACATCCGCCTCCGTCTGGCCGACGATCTGGTACGTCACCGGCTTGTCGTCCTCGTCGAGCAGGTGGACGGTCGCGCCGAACACGATCTTGTCGCCGGAAAGCGTAGTCGGATCGATCACCACGGCGCGCGCCAGCCGGTCCTCGATATCGGCGATCATCGCCTCGATCTGGCCCTGACGCTCCTTGGCGGCATGATATTCGGCGTTTTCCGAAAGATCGCCATGCGCGCGCGCTTCCTCGATCGCGTCGATGATCTGCGGCCGCTCGGTCTTGAGGCGCGCGAGCTCGTCGGTGAGCATCGCATAGCCCTCCGCAAGCATTGGCAGCTTCTCTTCGGTTGCCATGTCAAACACCCCTCAAATGCGTCAAAGCCCTTCCCCGCGCCACCTGTCCGGCGACGCCCGCACCTTGGCGATGTCTGGGGATCGTGATCAACTATGATAGGATTGGAGGGGACGCACTTCAAGGCTGTGCGCTTTTAAAGCGGCGATGGCCTTCACCGCCGCCAATCCGCCGGCCGCCGTGGTGAAATACGGCACGTGCCAGCGCAGCGCGGAGCCGCGTATCGTCGCGGAATCCTGCAGTGATTGCCAGCCTTCGGTGGTGTTGAGCACGATGCTGACACCGTCGTCCTTGATGCGATCGACGATGTGCGGCCGGCCTTGCGCCACCTTGTTGACCGTTTCGACGGCCAGGCCCTGCGCGCGCAGATAGTCTGCCGTACCGCCCGTCGCCACGATAGAAAAGCCGAGATCGATGAGGCCGCGCACCGCCGGCTCGATCACCGGCTTGTCCGAATCCTTGACCGATACGAACGCCGTCCCGCCCATCGGCAAGACGACGCCGCCGCTCAGTTGCGCCTTGGCGAAAGCCGTCGCGAAATCGCTGTCGATCCCCATCACTTCGCCGGTGGATTTCATCTCCGGCGACAGGACGGGATCGACGCCCGGGAAACGCGCCCAGGGGAACACCGCTTCCTTCACCGCGACATGATCGATGTGCCGATCGATCTTTGGCAGATCCTTGAGCTTCTCGCCGGCCATCACCCGCGCCGCGATCTTGGCGACGGGGGCGCCGATCACCTTGGCGACGAACGGCACCGTCCGGCTCGCCCGCGGGTTCACCTCGATCAGATAGACCTCGCCATCCTTCACGGCATATTGGACGTTCATCAGCCCCTTCACGTGCAGCGCACGGGCGAGCGCGTCGGTCTGCCGTTCGATCTCGCGCACGATCTCGGGAGAAAGGCTGTAGGGCGGGAGCGAGCAGGCGCTGTCGCCCGAGTGGACGCCCGCCTCCTCGATATGCTGCATCACGCCCGCGACCACGACGTCGTCGCCGTCCGCGATCGCATCGACATCGACCTCGACGGCGTCGCGCAGATAGCGATCGATCAGCACCGGCGAATCGCCTGAAACCTGCACCGCCGTCATGATGTAATGATCGAGCTGGGCCGGCGTATCGACCACCTCCATCGCCCGTCCGCCGAGCACGTAGGAGGGGCGCGTCAGCACGGGATAGCCGATACGTTCCGCCACCGCGATCGCCTCGTCCCGGCTGCGGGCGATGCCGTTGGCCGGCTGCTTGAGGCCAAGCTGCGCCACCAGATCGGCAAACCGCTCCCGATCCTCGGCAAGGTCGATCGCGTCCGCCGACGTGCCGAGGATGGGGATGCCCGCCTTCTCGAGCTCCTGCGCCAGCTTGAGCGGCGTCTGGCCACCGAACTGGACGATCACGCCGACCAGTTCGCCCCGCGATTGTTCGACGTGCAGGATTTCCAGCACGTCCTCCACCGTCAGGGGCTCGAAATAGAGGCGGTCGGACGTGTCATAGTCGGTACTTACCGTTTCCGGGTTGCAGTTGACCATGATCGTCTCGAAGCCCGCGTCTGACAGAGCGAAGCAGGCGTGGCAGCAGCAATAATCGAACTCGATGCCCTGCCCGATCCGGTTGGGCCCGCCGCCCAGGATGACGATCTTGCGCTTGTCCGAAGGCTGCGCCTCGTTCTCCGGCTCGCCGAAGGTCGGCGCCTCATAAGTCGAATACATGTAAGGCGTTTTCGCCTCGAACTCGGCGGCACAGGTATCGATGCGCTTGAAAACGGGGCGCACGCCGAGCCTGTGGCGCAGCGCTCGCACGTCCGTTTCGGTAACGGCGCCCGACATCGCGCTGATGGCGTCGTGGACGATGCCTGAGCCCTTGGCCTGTGCCTGTTCCATGCCTGCAAGGTTGGCCGAATGGAGCGCGAGCCAGGCGAGGCGCTTGTCGGAAAAGCCCATGCTCTTGAGCTTGCGCATCCCGGCCGCGTCGTTGGGCAGACCCTCGCGGCAGACCTTTTCCTCGGCGGCGACGATTTCCGCCAGCCGCTCCAGGAACCACGGATCATATTTGGCGATACGGTGCACTTCGTCGACCGTGAGCCCCTCGCGCAGCGCCTGCGCGGCGACCAGCAGGCGATCGGGCGTCGGAACGGCAAGCGCCGCCTCGATCTCCGCCTTGGGGGCGCCCTTCAGCCGATCGACGACGTTGAGACCGGCCAGGCCCGTCTCCAGCCCGCGCAGCGCCTTTTGCAGGCTTTCATGAAAATTCCGGCCAATCGCCATGACTTCGCCGACGCTCTTCATAGCGGTCGTCAGGTGATCGGATGCGCCCTTGAATTTCTCGAAGGCAAAGCGGGGAATTTTGGTGACGACATAATCGATCGTCGGCTCAAAGCTCGCCGGCGTCGCGCCGGTGATGTCGTTATCGATCTCGTCAAGCGTATAGCCCACCGCCAGCTTGGCCGCGACCTTGGCGATCGGGAAGCCCGTCGCCTTCGATGCCAGCGCCGACGAACGCGACACGCGCGGGTTCATCTCGATCACCACCAGCCGCCCGGTTGCGGGGTTGACCGCGAACTGGACGTTGGACCCGCCCGTCTCCACCCCGATCTCGCGCAGCACCGCGATGCTGGCGTTGCGCATGATCTGATATTCCTTGTCGGTCAGCGTCAGCGCGGGCGCGACCGTGATGGAGTCGCCGGTGTGGACGCCCATCGGATCGACATTCTCGATCGAACAGATGATGATGGCGTTGTCGGCGCGATCACGCACGACCTCCATCTCATACTCCTTCCAGCCGAGCACCGATTCCTCGACCAGCACCTCGGTGGTCGGCGAAAGATCCAGGCCGGTGGTGACGATCTCGATGAATTCAGGCCGGTTGTAGGCGATGCCGCCGCCCTGCCCGCCCATCGTGAAGCTCGGTCGGATGATCGCGGGCAGGCCGACGAAATCGAGCGCGGCCAGCGCTTCGTCGATCGTATGGGCGATGCGGCTGCGGGGGGATTCCAGCCCGATCTTGTCCATCGCCTTGCGGAACTTGAGCCGATCCTCCGCCTTGTCGATCGCCTCCGCGTCGGCGCCGATCATCTGGCAGCCATATTTTTCGAGCGTGCCGTCGTTCCACAGGGCGAGCGCCGTGTTGAGCGCGGTCTGCCCGCCCATCGTCGGCAGCACCGCGTCGGGCCGCTCCTTTTCGATGATCCGGGCGACCACCTCGGGCGTGATCGGCTCGATATAGGTGGCGTCGGCCATGTCCGGATCGGTCATGATCGTCGCCGGGTTCGAATTGACCAGGATGATTCGATAGCCCTCCTCACGCAGCGCCTTCACCGCCTGCGTTCCCGAATAATCGAACTCGCACGCCTGACCGATGACGATCGGACCGGCGCCGATGATGAGGATGGAGGAGATGTCGGTGCGTTTGGGCATTTACTTAAACCAACTCATGATGACCGGAGCAGCGGCAATAAGAGCAGCCATGGCTGCCACGAACGCCCACAATGTCCCCCAAGGCTTGTTATAAATTCTTTCTTTTATTGTACGCGGTCGCAGCCTCTCTCTCCAAACATCGGCCATTTTTTGGCCTTCTGGCTTTGGTATAAAGTGAGGGATACCGCCATCCCAGTAAATCTCGGCCCATCCACGTACTTTCCATTCGCTCACTATCTGATGGGCTCGTTCCCGAGGAATGCCCATGTTGTCAATTATTGGGTTGAGCTTTACCCAGCTACTTCTCTTGCCATCCCAACTGCCAACGGCAACGATAAGAAGTTTTCCTTCTTGTGTCTCGTAATCGAGATTCACGCGTTGCCCCCCAACATCCTCACGAACTGCGCGAACAGATAGTGGCTGTCCTGGGGGCCGGGGCTGGCCTCTGGGTGATATTGCACCGAGAATGCAGGCTTGTCGGTCAGGCGCAGGCCGGCAAGGCTGCCGTCGAACAGCGAGAAATGCGTCGGCTCGGCGTTGGCGGGAAGCGTTTCGGTCAGCACGCCGAAGCCGTGGTTCATGCTGGTGATCTCAACGCAATTGTCGCTCGTGCGCTTGACCGGATGGTTTGCGCCGCGATGGCCCTGATGCATCTTCGCGGTCTTCGCGCCGACCGCCAGCCCAAGGAGCTGATGGCCAAGGCAGATGCCGAAGATCGGCAGGCTGATCTTCAGCAACTCCTGGATCATCGGCACGGCATATTCGCCGGTCGCGACCGGATCGCCGGGGCCGTTGGAGAGGAACACGCCGTCGGGCTGATGCGCCATGACCTCCTCGAACGTCGCCGTTGCCGGCACCACCGTCACGCGCGCACCGGCGGCGATCAGGTTGCGCAGGATATTGCGCTTGAGGCCGTAATCGACCGCGACGACATGCGGCCCCTCCGGATTGGCGGCGTGGGTGGCATAGCCTTCACCGAGCGTCCACAGACCGTCATCCCACGTATAGCTCTGGGTGGCGCTGACTTCCTTGGCGAGGTCCATGCCCTCGAGCCCCGGCCACTCGCGCGCCTGTGCCGCGAGCGCGTCGAGATCGAACAGGCCGTTGGCATTGTGCGCGATCACACCGTTGGGCGCCCCGTCAATGCGGATCATGCGCGTCAGCGCGCGGGTATCGATGCCCGAAAGGCCGATGCGGCCGTTGTTGCGAAGCCAGCCGTCGAACTTCTGGGTGCTGCGGAAATTGGACGGATCGGTTACGTCCTCGCGCACCACGCAGCCGAGCGCGTGGGGATTGATGGCCTCGATATCCTCAAGGTTCGCACCGACATTGCCGATGTGCGGAAAGGTGAAGGTGATGATCTGGCCCGCATAGGAGGGATCGGTCATCACCTCCTGATAGCCGGTCATCGCCGTGTTGAAGCAGACCTCGCCGACGGCGGCGCCCTCCGCGCCAAAGCCGCGCCCCCACAAGGTGGTGCCGTCGCCGAGAACGAGCACGCCAGTGGCACCGTTCGGCGCGCGTGATGGCTTGGCGTCGGCCATGATGGGCGGGCACTCCTTTGTATGGTGGCAGCAATGTCGCTAAGCCGTGTCCGCTAGACCCCCAGACCCCACCGGTCAACTCTACCAAATCGGCGCGGATCGGGCTATGTCCGGGGTTTCCGCATTCCCGCGAAAGACCTTCATGATACGAGACGAGATCAAGGCGGCGCAGATCGCCGCGATGAAAGCGCGCGACACCGCGACGGTGAACGCCACCCGCCTGATTCAGGCCGCGATCAAGAATCGCGATATCGAGCTGCGCACCGCATCCGCCGCGTCCGACGACGATGTTGTGGTGACGGAAGTGCTGCAGAAAATGATCAAGCAGCGCCGCGAATCGATCGATCTCTACAAAAAAGGTGGCCGTCCCGAGCTGGCCGAGGCGGAGGCTACGGAAGTGGCGGTGATCGAGCGCTTCCTGCCGCAGCAGATGAGCGAGAGCGACGCACGGCTCGCGATCGAGGCGATCGTGAGCGAGCTGGGCGCGTCCTCGATCAAGGACATGGGCCGCGTGATGGCGGCGCTGAAGGAACGCCACGCCGGCCAGCTCGACATGGGCAAGGCGGGCGGTCTGGTGAAGGAGCGGCTGGGCTGACCCGGCCCCTTCGGCAATTTCCGCTTCGCCGCGGCTTTGTTCGCGTAGGTTTCGAGTGCTCGCAGGTTTCCGTTCGCGCCGGAGCATTTTTCCGCCGTTGGTCCTGAGCGAAGTTGAAGGACGTGCTATAGGGAGCAGGGATGGCCTTCTGGACCTACATGCTGCGCCGTGCGGATGGGCGATCTTATGTCGGCCATACGGGCGATCCTGAGCGGCGACCGGGCCAGCACGAGGAAGGCGGTTTTTACGATTACGCCGCGCGTCGGAAGCCGGTTGAGCAGGCCTGGTCGGAGATGCGTCTCAGGACGAAGGGCGGGGGCAACGCACCGGCGATTTCGGAGGGGAGGGTGTGAGCCTCTCCCCGCAATTCCTCGATGAACTGCGCAGCCGCACCTCGCTTTCCGCGCTGATCGGGCGATCGGTGAAGCTGCAGAAGGCAGGGCGCGAATACCGTGCCTGCTGCCCGTTCCACAACGAAAAGACGCCGAGCTTCTACGTCAACGACGACAAGGGCTTCTATCACTGCTTCGGCTGCTCGGCGCACGGCGACGCGATCCGCTTCCTCACCGATGCCAAGGGCCTGCCGTTCATGGAGGCGGTGAAGGAACTGGCGCAGGCCGCCGGGATGGAGTTGCCCGCGCCCGATCCGCGCTCCGCCGAGAAAGCCGAGCGGGCAACCGGCCTGATCGCCGCGACCGACGCGGCGCAAAGCTGGTTCACGGAGCAGTTGCAGGGCATCGCCGGCGGCGAGGCGCGTGCCTATCTCGCCCGGCGCGGCGTGCCGGACGCTCTGGCCCGGGCATTCGGATTGGGCTTCGCGCCCGATACGCGCGGCAAGCTCAAGAGCGCGCTTGCCGCCTACGGAACGGATACGCTGATCGAAGCGGGGCTCCTGATCTCGGTCGAAGGCAAGGAGCCTTACGATCGGTTTCGCGGGCGGCTGATGATCCCGATCCGCGATGCGCGCGGGCGGACGATCGCGTTTGGCGGGCGCATTATCGATTCGGGCGAGCCCAAATATCTGAATTCTCCGGATACGCCCTTGTTCGACAAGGGGCGCACCCTTTTCAACCTGGACCGCGCCGGGCCGGCCAGCCGCAAGGCCGATCGGCTGATCGTGGTCGAAGGTTATATGGACGTGATCGCACTCGCCAAGGCCGGTATCGACGAAGCCGTCGCCCCGCTCGGCACGGCGCTGACCGAGGCGCAGATCGAGCGGTTGTGGCGGCTCGCGCCCGTGCCGATCCTCTGCTTCGATGGCGATGCGGCCGGGCAGAAGGCGGCGGTCCGTGCCGCGATGCGCGCGCTGCCCATGGTGGCGCCGGGACGGAGCCTCCGGTTCGTGACGTTGCCCGCCGGCCAGGACCCGGACGATCTGGTGCGCAGCGGCGGCCGCGCGGCGATCGATGCGGCGTTTACGCAGGCCACGCCGCTCGTCGATCTCTTATGGCGGCATGAACAGATGGCCGAGCCGCTCGATACGCCCGAGGCACGCGCCGGCCTGCGCCGACGGGTAGGCGATCTGGCCGCCGCTATCGCCGACGCGCCCACGCGCGAGCAATATCGCATGGAATTCCGCCGGCGCTTCGATGCCTTGTTCACGGCCCCTGCCCCGCCCGAGCGGCGCCCTTATCGACCCGGCTTCACCGGGCGCCCCCTGCCCCGCCCGGCATCGGAGCGCGCGCGCAGGATCGGCCGCGCCGGGATCGACACGACCGTCGCGCGCGCGGTGGTCGCAGGGCTGCTGCTGCACCCGCAGATCGTTGCCGTCCACGCCGAAGCACTCGCCGGATTACCGCTGGGCGATCCCACGCTGGAACGCATCCGGGACGTGCTGATCGATGCCGCCTTTGCCGGCGAAACGCTTGAAAGCAATCAGAGTAGCTCCATATTGGCGGCAGCGGGCCTGGGCGGAGCGGTCGAGGAGTTGTGCGGGACGAACGGACTTGCCTTTTCGTTTCTGCGCAGCGATGCCGATCCCGAACGCGCCATGCGCGATCTGGGGGAAGCCATCGACGTTCTTGTCACGCGGCCGCTGATCGAGCACGCGCTGGCCGAAGCGACGGCGCGGCTGGGAACGACGACCGATGAGGCAGGGTTTGCGGAACAACAGCGGCTAACCCGCGAAAGGCAGGACGTCGAACGTCGTCTTATGGATTTGATGCAGCCGGATGCCGGCGCAACACGGTGACGGGATCTTGAGGTAGCATGGCGAAGAACGGCATGGCAGCGGACACGAACGACAAGACCGAGCATGG
>Ga0164242_10006819_pt1 | contig 12545 bp, 17 predicted proteins | sample OricomgcompostMG_FD_108783 | JGI IMG/M metagenome (GOLD analysis project Ga0164242, IMG submission 108783) | Miracle-Growth compost microbial communities from Emeryville, California, USA - Original compost - Miracle growth compost (MG) ... | reverse complement strand
CGGCCGCAATCATCTCGGCATCCTCGACGCCTTCGAGAACTTCATCCAGACCGATGCCGCGATCAATCCCGGCAATTCCGGCGGCGCGCTGATCGATGCCAACGGCAACCTGCTCGGCATCAATACCGCGATCTATTCGCGCAGCGGCGGCTCGCTCGGCATCGGCTTCGCGATTCCGGTGACCACGGTGAAATCGGTGATGGACGCGATCATCAAGGATGGCCAGGTGATCCGCGGCTACATCGGCGTCGAGCCGCAGGACATCACGCCGGAACTGGCCGAGAGCTTCGGCCTGAAGAAGAGCAAGGGCGCCATCATCGCCGGCGTGCTGAAGGGCGGCCCGGCCGACAAGGCGGGCATCCGTCCGGGCGACATCCTGGTGTCGGTCAACGACAAGCCGGTGGTCGACATGTCGGAAATGCTGAACGACATCGCGCAGCTGAAACCCGGCAGCAAGGCGAAGATCGCCGTGCTGCGCAACAACCAGGAAGCGACCTACACGGTGACCGTCGGCAAGCGGCCGAAGGCGCAGCCGCGCGCGATGGACGAAGACGAGGAATAAGCGCATGCACCTGCGCGACCTGACGCGGTTCCTGGCCGAACTGGCGGAGAACAACAATCGCGCCTGGTTCGTGATGAACAAGCCGCGCTATGACATCCTGCGCGCGGAATTCCTGGAACTGGTGACCGGCCTGATCCGCGAGATCGCCCGCTTCGATCCCGCCGTCGCCGACTGCAATCCGAAGAAGGCGCTGTTCCGCATCAATCGCGACCTGCGCTTTTCGCGCGAGAAGATTCCGTACAAGACGCATTTCTCGGCCGCGATCACCGCCAGCGGCCTGAAGAAACCCAGCCAGGGCGGCGGCCCGGCCTATTACTTCCACATCGATGAAAAAGGCCTGCTGCTGTTCGCCGGCGGCGAATACATGCCGCCGCCGGAACGCCTGCGCGCGATCCGCCGGCGCATCGCCGACGATCCGGACGGGTTTGCGAAAGTCCTGAAGAACCGGAGACTGAGGCAGGCCTACGGCGAGCTGCAGCAGGAAGGCAAGCTGAGGCGTCCGCCGAAAGGCTACGACGCCGACGCGCCGCACATCGAATACATCAAGCTGAAGAGCTTCATCGTGTGGCAGGAAATGCCGGCGATGAAAGCGGCCGGCGCGCTGGAGAAAACGCTGATCGACGGATTCCGCGACGCCCTTCCGCTGGTCGAATGGCTGCGCGCGATCAGGTAAGCGATCAAGCAGAAACTACATCGATTCCGATTCCGCCGGCACCTGCGTCGCCTTGACGAACATCGGCGCGACGATCAGGCCCAGTTCATACAGCAGGCACAGCGGCACTGCCAGCAGCAGCTGGCTCATCGCATCCGGCGGCGTCACCACCGCCGCGATCACGAAGGCGCCGACGATCACGTAAGGGCGGATCTGCCGCAGCTTGTCGATCGACACCAGACCCAGCCGCACCAGCACGATCACGACCACCGGCACTTCGAAGGTCATGCCGAAGGCGATGAACATCGTCATCACGAAGCCGAAGTAGGCGTCGATGTCCGGCGCCACTGAAATCGAATGCGGCGCGAAGTTGTTGATGAAGTGGAAAATCACGCCGAACACCATGAAGTAGCAGAACGCGACGCCCGCCAGGAACAGGATCGACGAGGAAATCACCAGCGGCGCGATCAGCTTCTTTTCGTGCGCATACAGGCCGGGCGCGATGAAGGCCCACATCTGGTACAGCACCCAGGGCAGCGTGATCATGAAGGCGACCAGCAGCGTGACCTTGACCGGAATCAGGAAAGGCGTGATGACGCCGGTGGCGATCATCTTGCTGCCCTGCGGCAGCGCGCTGATCATCGGATAGGCCAGCACGTCGTAGATCTGACCGGCCCAGGGCATCAGGCACAGGAACACGATGACGACCGCCGCCGCGGCCTTTATCAGGCGGCTGCGCAGCTCGATCAGGTGCGAGATGAAGGATTCCTCGGCGCCGAGCGTGTCGTTGTCTTCAGTCATGGCAAATCACGGGGGAAAGCGGCCGGCATGGGCGAGCGTCTTCATCAATGGAAAAAAGTGGTCTTGCTTCGGCTTGCCGTGCCGTAGCGCGCCATGCGCGCGGCGGCGGAAGTCACGCGCGAGCGGTGATTGCCCTGGCGCTTGTACCAGGAAGGCAGCGCGGTGGTATGCGCCAGTTTCTTCTTGCGGAAATTCTTCGATTTGAGCGAAGGCTGGTCGACGCCGGGCGGATCCATCAGGGGATTCCGCTGGGCGTCGCCGCCGCGCAACGCGGCATGCAGATCGCTCTCGGTTTCGGCCACGCTCTGCGCGATGCTGCGCTCCATGCTGCCGGCCGCTTCGCGGATGTCCTGGTGCATCTTGCGCAACTCGTCCAGCTCCATCTCGCGGCTGACTTCCGCCTTCACATCATTGATGTAGCGCTGCGCGCGGCCGAACAGCGTGCCGGCCATGCGCGCCACCTTCGGCAGTTTTTCCGGGCCGATGAAAACCAGCGCGGCCGCGGCGATGATCGCGAGTTTGGAAAAGGCGATGTCGATCATGGGAAAAGCGCAGCGCGCGCCGCTTCGCCGTCACGGCGAAGCGGCGGCAGCGCTCAGCTGTTCGACTTCTCTTTGACTTCGACGTCGACCGTGCTCTTGTCGGCGACTTGCGAAGGCGGAGCGGGCTGATGCGCGGATTTTTCTTCCCCGTCCCGCATGCCGTCCTTGAAGCCCTTGACGGCCTTGCCGAGGTCGGAACCGATGTTGCCGATCTTCTTGGTGCCGAATACCAGCATCACGATGACCAGCACGATCAGCCAGTGCCAGATGCTCAATGAACCCATCATTTTCTCCTTGGGACTTCTGCCCGATCAGTGATTTGCGTCAGCTCAGCGTTGACGACCCCAGGGACGCGGTCCGCCGAGCACGTGCATGTGCAGATGGTACACCTCCTGCCCGCCTTCCGGTCCGACGTGGAACGAGGTTTTGAAGCCGCCGGCCGGCGCGCCGTCCGTCTCGCGGCGGAAACCGACGCCCTGCTCGGCCGCCAGCTTCGGCGCCAGCAGCGACATGCGGCCGACCAGCGCCGCGTCTTCCGGCGCGCACTCGGCCAGCGAACTGATGTGTTTCTTCGGCACAATCAACAGATGCACGGGCGCGGCCGGATGGATGTCGTGGAAGGCCAGCATCTCTTCGTCTTCGTACACCAGCTTGGCAGGAATCTGCTTGGCGGCGATCTTGCAGAAAATACAGTTATCCAAAACGGAACTCCATCAATGAGTGGACAGAGAAATCAGTCGTTCTTGCGGCCGGCTTTTTCTTCCAGGCCGGACAGGCCTTCGCGGCGCGCCAGTTCGTTCAGCACATCCTGCGGCTTCAAATCGAATTGCGCCAGCATCACCAGCGAATGAAACCACAAATCGGCGCACTCATACAGCACCTTGGATGCATCGCCCTGCGCGCGCGCATCCTTGGCCGCCATTACGGTCTCGGTCGCCTCTTCGCCGATCTTCTTCAGGATCGCATCGTCGCCCTTGCTGAACAGGCGCGCGACATAGGATTTTTCGGGATCGCCGCCCTTGGCCGGCTTGCGCGATTCGATCGTTTCGGCCAGTCGTTGCAGGATGTCGCTCATCGCGTTTGCCTTTTTATTTTTTGTAGATGTCGTCGGGATTCTTCAGCACCGGCTCGACCGTCTGCCAGTCGCCGCTCGCCGCATCGCCTTCGAATTTCTGGAAGAAACAGGAATGGCGGCCGGTGTGGCAGGCAATCTTGCCCACCTGTTCCACCTTCAGCAGCACCACGTCTTCGTCGCAATCGAGCCGCACTTCATGCACCTTCTGCACATGGCCCGATTCCTCGCCCTTGTGCCACAGCTTCTTGCGCGAGCGGCTCCAGTACACCGCTTCGCCGGTTTCCACCGTGCGCGCCAGCGCCTCGCGATTCATCCATGCGAACATCAGCACGTCGTCGCTGCCGACTTCCTGCGCGATCACCGGCACCAGGCCGTGCTCGTCCCACTGGATCTTGTTCAGCCACTTCGCGTTGACGCTCATGCCAGCCTCATCGGTATGCCTTGCCCGGCCATGAAGCGCTTGGCTTCCGGCACCGTGTACTCGCCGTAGTGGAAGATGCTGGCGGCCAGCACCGCGTCGGCATGGCCCAGCTTGACGCCATCGGCCAGGTCCTGCAGATCGCCGACGCCGCCCGAGGCGATCACCGGAATGCGGATCGCATCCGACACCGCGCGCGTCAGTTCCAGATCGAAACCGGCCTTGGTGCCGTCGCGGTCCATGCTGGTCAGCAGGATTTCGCCGGCGCCCAGGCTTTCCACCTTCTTCGCCCATTCGACCGCATCCAGGCCGGTCGCCTTGCGGCCGCCGTGCGTGAACACTTCCCAGCGGCCCTCGGCCGATTTCTTCGCATCGATCGCGACCACGATGCACTGCGAGCCGTATTTCTGCGCGGCGTCCGCCACCAGCTGCGGATTGGCGATCGCCGAACTGTTGATGCTGATCTTGTCCGCGCCCGCGTTCAGCAGGCGGCGCACGTCGTCGACCGTGCGCACGCCGCCGCCGACGGTGAGCGGAATGAAGACTTGCGAGGCCACCGATTCGATGATGTGCAGCATCAGGTCGCGCCCGTCGGAAGTCGCGGTGATGTCGAGGAAGGTGATTTCGTCCGCGCCCTGCTCGTCGTAGCGGCGCGCGATCTCGACCGGATCGCCGGCGTCGCGCAGCTCGAGAAAATTGACGCCCTTGACGACGCGGCCGGCGGTCACGTCGAGGCAGGGGATGATGCGTTTTGCGAGGGTCATTCTTCCTCTTCCGCGGCCGTTTCCGGATCGACGCCGCTCAGTTCATCCGCGCGCGCCTGCGCCGAGCGCAGGTCCAGCGTGCCTTCGTAGATCGAGCGGCCGCAGATCACACCTTCGATGCCTTCGTCCTGCACCGCGCACAAGGCTTCGACGTCCTTCACGCTGTGCACGCCGCCGGAGGCGATGACGGGGATCGTCATGCTCTGCGCCAGCTTGACGGTCGCTTCGATATTGACGCCCGCCATCATGCCGTCGCGGCCGATGTCGGTATAGACGATGGATTCGCAGCCGTAGTCTTCAAATTTTTTCGCCAGGTCGATCACTTCGTGGCCGGACAGCTTGCTCCAGCCGTCGGTCGCGACCTTGCCATCCTTGGCGTCGAGGCCGACGATGATCTGGCCCGGGAAGGCGCCGCAGGCGTCATGCAGGAAGCCCGGGTTCTTGACCGCCGCGGTGCCGATGATGATGTAGGAGAGACCGTCGTCCAGATAGCGCTCGATGGTATCGAGGTCGCGGATGCCGCCGCCCAGTTGCACCGGAATCTCCTCGATGCCGTGCTGCTCGGCGTAGTCGCGCACCGCTTTCAGAATCGCCTTCACCGCCGCCTCGTTCTTCGGCTTGCCGGCGAAAGCGCCGTTCAGGTCCACCAGATGCAGGCGTCGCGCGCCCTGCGCCAGCCAGTGGCGCGCCATGTCGGCCGGGTCTTCGGAGAATACGGTTGCCTGGTCCATATCGCCCTGCTTCAGGCGAACGCAATGACCGTCCTTGAGATCGATGGCGGGAATGAGCAGCATGGGTGTTCGGTGTGGGTTGGTGAAAGAGATGGGCAAACGGATGCTTAAGGATTCCAGTGTACGAAATTCTTGTATAGCTGCAGGCCGGCGCCGGCGCTTTTTTCCGGATGAAATTGCGTCGCGAAGATGTTGTCGCGGGCAATCGCGCTGCAAAACGGTGCGCCGTAGGGCGTCTCGCCTGCGACATGGGCGCGCTCGGCCGGGGCCGCATAATAACTGTGCACGAAATAAAAGTAGCTGTCATCGGCCACGCCCTTCCACAGCGCATGGGACAGCGACTGGTGCACGCGGTTCCAGCCCATTTGCGGCACCTTGAAGCGCGAGCCGTCTTCCTGCAGTTGTCCTTCGAGATGGAAGCGGACTACCTTGCCGGGGAACAGACCGAGGCCGGGCGTATCGCCTTCCTCGCTCCAGTCGAACATCATCTGCTCGCCGACGCACACGCCGAACAGCGGCTTGCTGCGCGCCGCTTCCAGCACCGCGTCCTGCACGCCGGACTCGCGCAGCGAACGCATGCAGTCCGGCATCGCGCCCTGCCCCGGCAACACCACGCGGTCGGCCGCGCGGATGTCCGCCGCCTCGCCGGAAATGCGCACGTCCGCCTCCGGCGCCACCTTCAGCAGGGCCTGCGCCACCGAGCGCAGGTTGCCCATGCCGTAATCCACTACCACTATCTTGTTCATGCGATGCGTCAGAAGTCGGTGCTTACAGGCTGCCCTTGGTCGATGGAATCGTGCCGGCCGCGCGCGGATCGAGTTCCGCCGCCATGCGCAGCGCGCGCCCGAAAGCCTTGAACACGGTTTCGCACTGGTGGTGCGCATTCTCGCCGCGCAGGTTGTCGATGTGCAGCGTGACCAGCGCGTGATTGACGAAGCCGTGGAAGAATTCGCTGGTCAGGTCGACGTCGAAGGCGCCGATCATCGAGCGCTTGAACGGCACGTGGAATTCCAGCCCCGGACGCCCCGAGAAATCGATCACCACGCGCGACAGCGCCTCGTCCAGCGGCACATAGGCATGGCCGTAGCGGCGGATGCCCTTCTTGTCGCCGATGGCCTTCGCGACCGCCTGGCCCAGCGTGATGCCGACGTCTTCCACCGTGTGGTGCGCGTCGATGTGCAGATCGCCCTTGGCTTCGATCTCGAGATCGATCAGGCCGTGGCGCGCGATCTGGTCCAGCATGTGATCGAGGAAAGGCACGCCGGTCTGCAGCGATTGCTTGCCGCTGCCGTCGAGATTGACGGCCACACGGATCTGCGTTTCGTTGGTGTTGCGGATGACTTCAGCGGTGCGGGACGTGGACATGTCGAATGAAAATCAGGATGAAAAAAACGGCGGCTGATGCCGGCGCAGGGTATCTCAGGCAGTTCGTCGGGAAGTGCGGGAGCGCGCGCGGCGGCTCAAAACCGCAATTTTTCGGTCATGCCGGCATTTTACCCATATTTTGCGCGTCTACCCGCCGAAAAAGGGCGTCAGCATTCCTCAGGCGCGCCGGGCGAGACCTGCGGCAGGCAATTCCCCGGCATCTTCCTGCTGCTCCGCCAGCGCCGCCAGCCGCTGCGCGATCAGTTCGCAGTAGTCGGCGTTCAGTTCGAAGCCGGCGAAATGCCGGCCGCAGCGCCGCGCCGCGATCGCCGTCGTGCCGCTGCCCATGAAGGGATCGAGCACCACGCCGCCCGCCGGACAGGAAGCCTTGACCATGCGCTCGACGATTTCCAGCGGTTTCTGCGTCGGATGATCGGCGCGCTCGCGGTGTTCGCGGTGCAGGCGCGACACGCTCCACACATCCTTCGGGTTATAGCCGATTTCCAGCCACTTGGCGCCGACGAAGATGGAGCGCGAGCGCGCCTTCTTGGTTTCGGCGTCGTAGGGGATGCGCACCGCATCGAGGTCGAAATGGTAGTCCTTCGCCTTCGCGAAAAAACCGATGGTGTCATGCACCGACGAATAGCGCCGCGTGCTGCCGCCCATCGAAGGCACGCGCCGGTCCCAGACGATTTCGTTGATCATCGTCATGCGCTTTTTAAGCATCACGAAGATTTCCGGCGAATAGCGCCAGGTCAGAAAAATGTACAGGCTGCCGTTGGCCTTCAGCTTGGGCAGCGCGGCGTCTATCCAGCGCTCGGTCCATTGCAGATAGGCTTCGGCCGCCAGCTTGTCGGAGTCGTTGCCGTAATCCTTGCCTAAACCATAAGGCGGATCGGCGATGATCAGGTCGACCGCGCCGTCCGGAATGCGCGCGAAACCCGCTAGCGCATCCTCGCAGAAAACGCGGTCGAGCCAGTCGCTCATTGTCGTTATTTCAGTCGATACTCGGCGGAGCGCGCGTGCGCCTGCAAGCCTTCGCCGTAGGCGAGTTCGGCCGCCACCTTGCCCAGCGTCTGCGCGCCGCCTTCACTGACCTGCAGCATGCTGGAGCGCTTCTGGAAATCGTAGACGCCCAGCGGCGACGAGAAGCGCGCAGTGCGCGAAGTCGGCAGCACGTGATTCGGGCCGGCGCAATAATCGCCCAGCGATTCGGACGAGAAGCGGCCGAGGAACATCGCGCCGGCGTGGCGAATCTTGTCCGCCCACTGCTGTGGATTGTCGGCGGAAATTTCCAGATGTTCGGCCGCGATCAGGTTCGCGATCTCGCAGGCTTCGTCCATGTCGCGCACCTTGATCATCGCGCCGCGATTGGTCAGCGAAGTTGCGATGGTTTCCTTGCGCGGCATTGCTTCCAGCTGGCGATTGACGCTTGCCGCCACCGCATCGAGATAGGCCGCGTCCGGGCACACCAGGATCGATTGCGCCAGCTCGTCGTGTTCGGCTTGCGAGAACAAATCCATCGCGATCCAGTCCGGATCAGTGCTGCCGTCGCACACCACGAGAATTTCGGAAGGACCGGCGATCATGTCGATGCCGACCGTGCCGAACACGCGGCGCTTGGCAGCGGCGACGTAGGCGTTGCCGGGACCGACGATCTTGTCGACCTGCGGAATCGTCGCCGTGCCGTAGGCCAGCGCGCCGACCGCCTGCGCGCCGCCGATCGTGAACACGCGATCGACGCCGGACATCGCGGCCGCCGCCAGCACCAGCTCGTTCTTCACGCCGCCCGGCGTGGGCACCACCATGATGACTTCCTGCACGCCGGCGACCTTGGCCGGAATCGCGTTCATCAGCACCGACGAAGGATAGGCCGCCTTGCCGCCCGGCACGTAGATGCCGACGCGATCCAGCGGCGTCACCTTCTGGCCGAGCACGGTGCCGTCGGCTTCGGTGTAGCTGAAACCGGCCGAGCCGATTTCCTGCTTCTGCCGCTCGTGATAGGCGCGCACGCGGTCGGCTGCGGTCTGCAAGGCGGCGCGACGTGCTTGAGGCAAGCCGTCCAGCGCGGCCTGCAAGTCCGCGCGGCTGATTTCCAGCGCGGCGACCGACGCAGCCTTCACCTGATCGAACTTCTCCGTGCATTCCAGCACGGCGGCATCGCCGCGCTTTTTCACGTCGTCCAGGATGCGCGCGGCGGCGCGGTCGATCGCTTCGTCTTCGCTGGCTTCGAAGGCCAGCACTTCGGACAGCTGCGACTTGAAATCGGGATGCGTGGAATCGAAGCGGCGGATCTGGATGCTCATGGCGGTTTCCGGTAATCGTGTGGTTCTTTGTGTCGTTCTTTGTTCGTTCAGGCGCGCTGCGCCGATGCCTTCTCGAAGGCGTCGAGGATAGGCTGCAGGCGCTCGCGCTTCAGCTTCAGCGCGGCCTGGTTCACCACCAGGCGCGAGGAAATGTTCATGATGTGCTCGACCTCGACCAGGTTGTTGGCGCGCAGCGTGCTGCCGGTGCTGACCAGGTCGACGATCGCATCGGCCAGCCCGACCAGCGGACCCAGCTCCATCGAGCCGTACAGCTTGATCAGGTCGACGTGCACGCCCTTGTCCGCGAAGTGTTCGCGCGCGGTCTGCACGTACTTGGTCACCACGCGCAGGCGCGCGCCCTGGCGCACCGCGTTCGCGTAATCAAAGCCCTGGCGCACGGCGACCGACATGCGGCATTTCGCGATGTTCAGATCGATAGGCTGGTACAGGCCTTCGCCGCCGTGCTCGAGCAGCACGTCGCGGCCGGCCACGCCGAAATCGGCCGCGCCGTATTGCACATAGGTCGGCACGTCGGAAGCGCGCACCACGATCACGCGCACGTTCGGATCGTTGGTCGGCAGGATCAGCTTGCGCGAGGTTTCCGGATTCTCGGCCACAGTGATGCCGGCCGCTTCCAGCAGCGGCATGGTTTCCTCGAAGATGCGTCCCTTGGACAGCGCCAGCGTCAGTTGCGTATTTTCGTTTGTCATCATTTCACTCGCTGTATGTCGGCGCCGACGGCGGATAGCTTGCTTTCCATCCGATCGTAACCGCGATCCAGATGATAGATGCGATCGACCAGGGTTTCGCCTTCCGCCGCCAGACCGGCAATCACCAGCGAAGCCGAAGCGCGCAGATCGGTTGCCATCACCGGCGCGCCTTTCAGCCTGTCGACGCCGTTGATGATCGCGGTGTGGCCTTCGATGGTGATCGCAGCGCCCAGGCGGTTCATTTCCTGCACATGCATGAAGCGGTTTTCGAAGATCGTTTCGATCACGCGGCTGCTGCCTTCGGCGATGCAGTTCATCGCCATGAATTGCGCCTGCATGTCGGTCGGGAAACCCGGATATTCGGTGGTGCGGAAGCTGACTGCCTTCGGCCGCGTTCCCATCTGGCCGCGGATCCAGCCCTCGCCGGTCGTCACCACCACGCCGGCTTCGCGCAGCTTGTCGAGCGCGACGTCGAGAATATCGGTGCGCGCATTGCGCAAGGTGACATCGCCGCCCGCAGCGGCGACCGCGCACAGGAAAGTCGCGGTCTCGATGCGATCGGCGATCACGGTATGCGAGGCGCCATGCAATTGCTCGACGCCCTGAATCACCAGGCGGTCGGTGCCTATGCCTTCGATCTTCGCGCCCATCGCCACCAGCAGATTGGCGAGGTCGGTCACTTCCGGTTCGCGCGCGGCGTTTTCCAGGATCGTCTCGCCTTCGGCCAGCGTCGCCGCCATCAACAGGTTTTCGGTGCCGGTCACCGTGATCATGTCGGTCACGATGCGCGTGCCCTTCAGCCGCTTCGCCTTCGCATGGATGTAGCCGCCTTCGATGGCGATTTCCGCGCCCATCGCCTGCAAGCCCTTGATGTGCTGGTCGACCGGACGCGAGCCGATCGCGCAGCCGCCGGGCAGCGAGACCCTGGCTTCGCCGAAACGCGCCAGCAGCGGGCCGAGCACCAGGATGGATGCGCGCATGGTTTTCACCATTTCGTAGGGCGCTTCCGGCTTGTCGACGGCGCGGCCGTTCAGCGTGACGCTTTCGCCATCCTGTTCGACGCACAAGCCCATCTGCAGCAGCAGCTTCAGCATCGTCGCGACGTCCTGCAGGCGCGGCACGTTGCGCAGCTGCACGGTGTCGGCCGTCAACAGAGCGGCGCACAGGATAGGCAGCGCCGCGTTCTTGGCGCCGGCGATCGTGATTTCACCGGACAGTCGTTTGCCGCCGCGGATCAGGAGTTTGTCCATGCTATGCGTTTCTTGCCTGTTTTCTTATTTCTGGAATTCGTCCGGCGTCAGCGTCTTCATCGACAGCGCATGAATCTCCGCGCGCATGCGGTCGCCGAGCGCGGCGTACACCAGTTGGTGACGCTGAATCGGACGCTTGCCGGCGAAGGCCGGCGACACGATCACCGCTTCGAAGTGCGAGCCGTCGCCGCTCACTTCGAGATGCGTGCAATCGAGCCCGGCGGCGATATATTCTTTTACCAGTTCGGGTGTGGGCAACATGATCTGCCTTTTCAACAATGATTAATGACGCAGCTTGTAGCCGCTCTTCAGCAGCTTCAGCGCGAAGGATACAAGCACCAGCAGGAACACGATGACGATGCCGCAGCTGAGCAGCGGATTGACATCGGACTGGCCGAAGAAACCGTAACGGAAGCCGTCGATCATGTAGAAGAACGGATTGCCGTGCGAAACCGCCTGCCAGAACGGCGGCAGCGAGTGCACCGAGTAGAACACGCCGGACAGGAAGGTCGCCGGCATGATCAGGAAGTTCTGGAAGGCCGCGAGCTGGTCGAACTTCTCGGCCCAGATGCCGGCGATCAAGCCCATCGTACCGAGGATGGCGGCGCCCAGCAAGGCGAAGATCGCGATCCACCACGGCGCGACGAAGGACATGTGCGCGAACCACGCGGTCACCGCGAACACGCCGGCGCCGACTGCGATGCCGCGCACCATCGCCGCCAGCACATAGGCGCCGAAGATTTCCCAGTGCGACAGCGGCGGCAGCAGCACGAACACCAGGTTGCCGGTGATCTTGGACTGGATCAGCGAGGACGAGGAATTGGCGAACGCATTCTGCAGCACGCTCATCATCACCAGGCCCGGCACCAGGAAGCTGGTGTACTTCACGCCCGGATAGACGTGCACGCGGTCTTCCAGCACATGGCCGAAGATCAGCAGATACAGGATCGCGGTCAGCACCGGCGCGGCGACGGTCTGCGTCGCCACTTTCCAGAAGCGCAGCAGCTCCTTGTAGAACAGGGTCTGGAAGCCGATCATTTCTCGCCCTCCATGATCTGGATGAACACGTCTTCCAGGTCGGCCTGCTGCAGATGCAGATCCTCGATCTGCGCGCCGGACAGGCGCAGCTGCGCCAGTATCGGCTCGACTTCGCTGTAGTGATTGATGCGCAGGCTGTATTGCAGATTGCCCGGCGCCAGTTCGTGCGGATGCAGCACCAGCGGCTTCAGTTCATCAGGCAAGCTGCCGGACGCCAGGCGCACGATCAGCTGCGAACCGGCGATGCGCTTGATCAGCGACGAGGTCGTGTCGAGCGCGACCACCTGGCCGGCCTTCAGCATCGCGACGCGGTTGCACAGCGCCTGCGCCT
>Ga0164242_10006818_pt1 | contig 12546 bp, 9 predicted proteins | sample OricomgcompostMG_FD_108783 | JGI IMG/M metagenome (GOLD analysis project Ga0164242, IMG submission 108783) | Miracle-Growth compost microbial communities from Emeryville, California, USA - Original compost - Miracle growth compost (MG) ... | reverse complement strand
GGCCCGCAACAAGTCCGAGCGCAAAGCCGACCAAGGTCAGCTGGCGCTGAGTTTCGGTGCCGAGACCCTCAACGTCGAAACCAGCCAGTTCACCAAGGCCGCCCGCGACGCCGACACCGGCACGGTCGCCTCCGTCGCAGCCCTGCGAGCCCGCGCCGACGCCTGGCGACGGCTGGAAGCCGACCCCGACCTGGTCGCTGCCAAACTGGTCGCCGACGCGTGGTGTGCGGCCTTCGTGCAACCCAAGACCGGGTCGACCACCTCGGGACAGGGCATCACCCACGCCACCGTGCGCGCGCTGTCCGAATCCCCCGAATCCGTCCCTGACACCCTCATCAGCCAGATCAACGCCCTGGCCCGGCAGTACCGGTTCTTCCACTGGCACTTGGAATTTCCCGGCATCTTCACCGTTCCCGACGACGGCAGCGCCGACGCAAGCACCGGCTGGACGGGCGGGTTCTCCTGCGTTGTCGGCAACCCGCCCTGGGAGCGGGTGAAGATCCAGGACAAGGAATTCTTCGGAAACGCCGGCCGTCCCGACATCGAAGGCGCGGCGACCGCGGCGATCCGCAAGAAGATGATCGACAACTTGGCCGACACCGATCCCGATCTGCACCGCGCCTACCTTGCCGCACTGCGGCAATCGGACGGCACCGCGCACCTGCTCCTCAAGAGTGGCCGCTACCCGTTCACCGGCCAAGGCGACGTCAACACCTACAGTGTGTTCGCCGAAACCATGCGCACCGTCACCCACCCCGAGGGTGCGGCCGGAATCATCACACCCACCGGCCTGGCCACCGACAAAACGACCGCGCCGTTCTTCGCCGACACCTTGAGCAACCATCGGCTGTATGCGTTCTACGATTTCGACAACGAAGCCAAGATCTTCCGCGATGTGCATCACGCGTATCGGTTCGCCGTCACAACCATGACCGGGACGCAACGCCCGGTGAAGCGCACGAAGTTCGCCTTCCTCAACCGGCACATCTCCGATGTGCCCGACAAGCGGTTCCAGTTGGCGGCCAAGGAAGTACTGGCGCTCAACCCGAACACCGGGACACTGCCGATGTTTCGCACCCGCAAGGACGCCGACATCACCCTCGGCATCTACTCCCGCCACCCCGTACTCATCCGCGACGATGATCCGGATGGCAACCCCTGGGGATTGTCGTTCGCGACGCTCTTCCACATGGCCAACGATTCCGGACTGTTTCACACCGCCGACGATCTCACCGACGCGACATTCAACGGCTGGTCCTACACCCGCGGCAACAAGGAGTACGTACCGCTGTACGAGGCGAAGATGCTCAGCCACTTCGACCACCGGTTCTCGACGTACAAGAACGCTACCCAGGCACAGTTGAATGTCGGCGCGCTGCCGCGACTGACCGATGAGCAGCACGACGACCCGAACCTCGAACCGCTTGCGCGGTATTGGATCGAACGACATCAGATGAAGGCGACGTTGGATGGCCGCTGGGATCGCGATTGGCTGTTCGGCTGGCGCAACATTGCCCGTGCAAGCGACTCCCGCACCCTCGTCCCGTCTGTACTGCCCGCCACTGCGATCAATCACGCGTTTCCACTGGCGTTTTCTGGAGAACCGTCGAACGGCCCACTGTTGCACGCGCTCTGGTCGAGTCTCGTATTCGATTACGTTGTTCGGCAGAAGCTCGCGGGCGCCAACATGACTTACACGATCCTCCAACAGCTGGCCTGCCCGCCTCCGACGCGTCTCCAACAGGTCGCCCCCTGGCGCCGCAGGGAACAACTCGAAACATGGTTGAAGCCATACGTTCTCGAACTGTCCTACACGTCATGTCGCCTCGCGCCATATGCCCAAGACCTCGGTGACACCGGTCCGCCATTCCGCTGGGACCCCGAGCGGCGCGCCCTACTTCGCGCTGATCTCGACGCCGGATTCCTCCACATCTACGGCCTCGACCGCGAGGAGGCCGAACATATCCTCGACGCGTTCCCCGTCGTCCGCAAGTACGAAGAACGAGACTTCGGCGAGTACCGCACTAAACGCCTCGTCCTGGAAGCCTACGACCGCATGGCCGAGGCGATCGCCAACGGCGGCAAGGGCTGGAAGCCGCTCGCCGAGCCCCCGGCCGGCCACGGACCTCGGCACCACCGATGACGCGAGGAGAGAACTTCGGAATGGACAGTCCGAAGCCGAACCTGCTAGCCGGGCTGATCGAAGAGCTTTTCACCTCGCAGGATGCCCAACCGACCGTCATTTTCACTGATCCACTAATCGAGAAGACCGTCGCGCTGCTACCGGCTACGTGGCGCAGGGAGACGGCATCTCCGGAATCGTTCCCGGCTCAGGTATCAGCCGCATTGCTACACGGTCCTGTCGTTGCATTTCCACCATGGGGGCGGCAGGAAGGTTCTCGTGAACCTCTTGAAGCAGTTGCGCTACAGGGCATCCGATCATCCGAGTGCGGCCACCCCCTGCTGGCGGTTCTCCCGTCCAGCGCTCTCGTCTCAGCTGCGAGTGAGGCATTTCGGATTGACCTCGCCAAGCACTGGCAGCTCCACGCAGTTGCTACCTGTGATGCGGCGATCGTGGGCACTCACCCCGCGTTCGTGACGGGGCTCCTACTCCTCGGGCCGGCCGGACAAGGAGACGGCCTGCTACGAATGTTCGAAGCTCCGCGTGGACCGCAACGAGTGGACCAAGAGGTGATTCAGGATTTTCACCGATTGCTTCGAATGAAGGGCGGCACAACGGACCATGGTTACGTCCTTCGCGAACCACTAACACCAGGCACACCCCTCGCCTACCAACTGCACGACCCACGAATCGTGCAGCGACGTGCCGAACTGAGTGACTATGGCAGATCCGCTCAACTCGACGACCTATTCGAGATCTGGTCGGGCGAGCCAATGGTGCACCTTCGAATGGCAGAACCGGTTGAGGCGCACAGTCCCGGTTCCGGCCGGATGGTTGGCGGCCGCGAGGTTCTCGCAAGCCATCAGATAGCGCCAGAGGATGAGGATTCGAAATGGGTTCAATCCGACCGGGGGCACCTACAATCCGGGGACATCGTGGTACGCGCATTGCGCAACCCCAGTACTGTTCGGCCCGGCCTGGTGTGGGCTCAGGTGTCGGACTCGGACCTACCTCTGATCGCAACCGACTTGGTCACTGTGCTGCGCCCTCGCGGGTCTACTCGGCGCAACGACATCGACTTCGTCCTCCGATATTTCTCCTCGCGACATGCCGTCGAACTGCTCATGACGCCGTCGTCCGGTTCGTTGCTGCGCGTGACTCCCCGTGTACTGGCCTCGATGAAGGTTCCGCTACCCGATCAGCATCTCGCCGATGCACTCGAAAGCGTTGAGTCGGCGAGACTTCGCGCCGACGAATGGGCCGACGAGGCCAATGAGATTCTCGAATCGATGTTCAGCGACGACAACGCGCGTATGTCCCGGCAGAAGGTCATTGAGCGCAGCCGCATAGTCAGGTTGCGTATCCAGGCAGTCGAAGACGTCGAGACGCTCGGTGGCCAAGTCCGCACACAATACCCACTTCCGATTGCCTACCGATGGCGCGCTCTGGAAGCAGCGGGCAGTCGCGGCCCGACTAATGAAACCTACCTCGCTACGCTGGACCTCGCCGAGCAAATAATGGCACTTACCGCCAATATTGGCCTCGCCCTCGCGCACCAGAGCGGCTTGGAGGTCGCCGCGGTTGGTCAGATCAGCGACAAGCTCGCGCGGGGCGAAGGGCCCACCATGGGCGACTGGTCAAACGTGCTCGACGAACTCGCTGGCCGCAAATTCACTGCCATCGATGACCTGATCGCCAGCACCGAGTTTCGCAGGTTCTGTGCCGACGAAGCGGCAATAGCTGCACGACGCGATCTACGCCGCCGGCGTAACGACGAGTCTCATCAGCGCAAAGTTCAGAGTCATGAGTTGGCTGACGCATGCAGCACGGCCAAAGCCCAACTGGAGGTGCTATTGACGCAACTATCCTTCTTCCTGGACAACCCACTGGTACTCGCTCACGAATTGCGTTGGGACTCCATCGATCAGGCCGGGTCTCTGATGTATCAAAAATTGGCCGGCGACCACTCCGTCGTCCCGATTCGAGAACTCACGGTCAACGACCCCACAGTCGAGGCGGGCAGTCTCTACCTCTTGGACTCTGACCGGAAACTGCACCTGCTGCGCCCGTTGTTGGTCGCAACGAACTGTGAGCAGTGCGGAACGTTCTCGATATTTCACGTCGATCGCTTGCTGGCCGGAAAGCTCACTCTGAAGAGCATGGAGCACGGCCACACCATCGATGCTCCGGATCGCTTGCAAACAGCGATGCGCAGAACTGGGCTGTTGAACGCGTGAGTCGATAGATCCACCCATGAATAACCACTCGTCAAGCGGTCGTCCCGGCCCTGGTGTCCGTCCCCTCGTTAGGAAGAAGCCATGCCAACCCTAGCCATCGACAAGGGATTCCTCAAAGACCTGGGGAAGCTGGACAAGCCGGTCTACAACCGGGTCACCGAGGTATTCGACGAGTTCGACTCCGCCACCCACACCGGGCTACACCTGGAGAAGATCGCCACGGCCCGCAACCCGCGATTCCGGTCCATCCGGATCGACCAGTCCTGGCGCGGCATCGTGCTCGCCCCCGTCACCGGTGACGTCTACACCTTGCTCAAGGTACTGCCGCACGACGATGCCTACGCCTGGGCGGCGCGCAGCAACGTCTCGGTGAACGCCGCCACCGGCGGTATCGAGATCCGCGACGAAGCCGAGCTCGACCGCCATATCCCCGAACGGGCAGAAGCGGCCAAGACCGGCGGCACGCCCATCTTCGCCCACATCAAAGACGGCGAGCTGACCAAACTCGGCATCGACGAGAAGGTACTGGCGTTCGCCCGGACGGTCACCGACACCGACCAACTCGACGCGGCGAAATCCTTTCTGCCCGAGACACAGTGCGACGTGTTGACCGGCCTCGCCGCCGGTTTCACCCCCGAGGAAGTGTGGGCCGACCTCGGCGCACAGATCCTCAGCGAACCGGTCGACACCCAGGACATCGACGCCGCCATCCTGCGCAGCAACGACCGCGTCGTCCTCGTGTCTGGCCCCGACGAACTGATGGACGTGTTCGCCTACCCGTTCGCCACCTGGCGCGTGTACCTGCACCCCACCCAACGCGCCGTTGTCGACGCCGCCTACAAGGGACCGGCCCGCGTCACCGGCGGCCCCGGCACCGGCAAGACCGTCGTCGCCCTGCACCGAGCCCACCGACTAGCCCAACGCGGCGACGGCAAGGTCCTGGTCACCACCTTCACCTCCACACTGTCCGAGACGCTGCAAACCGGGCTCGACATGCTCGTCGACGACGAAAAGGTCGAGAGCCGCATCGAAGTGTCGCACGTCGACCGGATTGCCCACCGCGTCTTCCGGAAGGCCCACGGTGCACCGCACCTGCTCGCCAGTGAAGACGAGAAAGCGTTGTGGGCCGGGCTGATCGATGAACTCGGACTCAGCTTCACCCCGACGTTCCTGTCCGAGGAATGGCGGCAGGTGGTTCTGGCCCGGCGCATCAACACCGCCGATGCCTACCTGGCCGCCAAACGCACCGGCCGCGGACAGGCTCTCGGAGCGGTTCAACGCGCACACGTCTGGCAAGCCATCTCGGAATTCGAGCAAACACTGACCCAGCAAGGTGTCTGGACGCATGAGACCATCCGGCGCGAGGCCACCCGGCTGCTGGAGGAAACAGCAGATAAACCGTTCCGTCACATCATCATCGACGAGGCCCAGGACCTCAGTCCCGACCAGTGGCGACTGCTGCGCGCCGCGGTCGCCGAAGCCCCCGACGACATCTTCATCGCCGGCGACACCCACCAACGCATCTACGACAACCGGGTCAGCCTGCGTGAAGTCGGGATCAACATCGCCGGCCGGTCCTCCCGGCTAAACATCAACTACCGCACCACCGCCGAAATCCTCGGCTGGAGTCTGGGCCTGCTGCATGGCGAACCCATCGATGACATGGAAGGCGGCCTGGACTCCATTGCCGGCTGCAAGTCCTACGTGCACGGACTCGCTCCGGTATTGAGCGGTCACCCGAGCGCCGATGCCGAGGCGCGGTTCATCGCCACCAGAGTCAAGGACTGGATCGACGGTGGCGTCGCACCATCGGAGATCGGAATCGCCGTGCGCGCCAAATGGCTGACCTCCAAAATCGAAAGCGCGCTGCGCAAAACAGGCGTCGACAGCATCGACCTGGCGAAAGCCTCCGATGACGACGACGCGGTTCGAATCGGGACGATGCACCGCGTGAAGGGCCTGGAGTTCCGCTGCATGTGCGTCGCCGGTGTCAGCGCAAAACTCGTTCCCGCCGCCAACGCCGTCACCCCGATCGAAGACGACAAGCAGACCCACCAACAAGATCTGGAACGCGAGCGCTGTCTGCTCTTCGTGGCCTGCACCCGTGCCCGCGAGGAACTTCTCGTCACCTGGCACGGCGAGCCCAGTCCGTTCCTGACCGCGGTCGTCGAGCCGTGATCGTGTCCTACGCGGCAATCCTGATTAGCCTGGGCTCCCTTTTCCTGAGCATCGCGAACTACCAGTACACGCGGTACGCGTACGTCCGCGACTTACAGACCCCGCTGCGTAATGAATTGCGGAACAACCTGCATCGGTTCGACTACTGGCGGATCGAGAAGATTCTCAACCAGCTTCAGGACCGGACTCCAGCCGCCGACGTCGGTGACGAGCTTCGCAAGCTCAGTGAGTCCATCGCTCTCACCAAGGGCAGCTTTGTCGCCCCCACGCCCCGACAGCTCCAAACTCTGATCGATACCTTCGAATCGGCCCGCGCCGCAGTCGACGAGACCCGAATACCGCCTACGAGCGACGAAGCCTTCGATAGCGGCTATCAGGCGAAACAACGCGCGAACCTGACCAACCATTTCACCGCTCTACGCCGTGAAATTCGTTGTATTGTAAGTGGTTTGGATGCGATCCAGACCAAGCCGATGACTCGGCGCAAGCAGATCAAGCAGTTCAAAGCTCTTGATCGGAACCAACAAGGGTGACTCTGCTTCAGACCGTCTTTTCTGGAGACCGCATCATCCAGGTGTCGGACCGCCGACTCACTCTGAACGGGGCGGTGTTCGATGATGAGTACACGAAGTTAGTCTGCTGGAACCAGACGTTCTCGGCGGGGTTCACCGGCATCGCTCGTGTTGACCGGCGTGCTAGGAAGTCGACGGCGGAATGGATCGCCGAAGTGCTGTGCGACTACACAGCGTTCGTTCCCGGTGTGCAGGCACTGCGCCAGGAGGCGCAGAACAGAGTCTCCAAGTTGTCCTGGGCCGACAAGAGGCTGGCCATCGTCGTCGCTGGGTTCGACTTCAGACAGGTTCCCCTCGTTGCCGAGATCGCCAACTTCGACACAGCCACGAACGTCACCCATGACCCGGACAGCTTCCGCCTGAGGTATGCCCAGCCTCCGCCCGGACGAACGACCGGCACCCACTCTGTTGGAGCGGGCCTGGGTGACCTTGAACAGCGCCTTCTCTCTCGATACGTCCCGCGCATTCTGCGGAAGGACAAGGCCAACGGTCACAACCGTGCGATCAAGCTGTTGGTAGAGAACCAGCGGCGGGTCCACCGTAAGGATCCGCTGGTGGGGGCCGACGCGCAGGCCGTGACCATTCCGTCCACCCAGATAGGCCACGGAATCGTCATGAGCAACCTCGACGGCACCGACATCCCCTCTCACAGCAGCAGTTTCGTGTACTTCGATCAGCACGGCTTCCGCTACAAGCAGCTCGGACCGCTCATGGCGCAGGGCATGCAGGTCATCGACCAGGTGATTGGGGCGGCCGACGAAAACAACCCCGACAACCAGTCGATGAGTATTCGGTTCGTGAAGGTACCGCCAAGACCGACCCGAGCTGAGCGGCGCAGGACGTCGCACTAGTTGCTGGACGACACGCACCGTCCGAGCACATTGTTGTCGGACCCAGGTATCAGACTGTTGGCATGGTCTACCCCGCCCATGTCGTCCATGTGCTGATCGCGTCGCCCTCCGATGTTGCTGCCGAACGCACAGCCCTCCGTGAGGCAATCTGGGAGTTCAACGACGAGCACACCCCGGCCAACAAGGTCGTGCTGCTGCCACGCACGTGGGAGAAGAACAGCACGCCTCGATTGGGCGCGCCGCCGCAGGACATCCTGGATGAACAGATCGTCGACTCCTCTGACATCGTCATTGGCATTTTCTGGACGCGGATCGGACAGCTACTCGAGGACGGAACCCCTGCAAGCGTCCACGAGTTGGAACGATTCGTAGCGGCGGGCAAGCCAGCGCTGCTGTACTTCTCCAACACACCCGTAATCCCCGGGTCGATCGACAATGAGCAGTTCGAGCAGGTCCAGAAGTTCAAGGAGCGTGCGAAGTCCTGGGGTATCTACCGGGAGTACTCGGGGGTCGAGGAACTGGTCCAACACGCCCGCCACGACCTTCTCTCCACGGTACGGGACCAACTCAACCTTCCGCAGGTGACCGAGCCCGTTGCCACCTCGCAGCGGGCACGTCCCGTTGCCCGCGTCGAGCGCCGGGAAAGCCAGCGGTTTGACTCACGGGGCAATCCGAAGGTTGATCGGCGCACTTACCTCATCCTGGAGAACAAGGGCGAAGGCGACGCCCGGAACGTCAAGTTGGCGTGGGATCATCCTGCCGAAGACCGCAACCGCATTCCGCTGGCCCACGGGGCGTTCGACGCCCCGATCAATTCGTTGGTCGCAGGGGGACATGTCGAATTCTCGTTAACGGTCATGTCTGGCGTGCTGGATCGCGTTGAACTCCGGGTCGACTGGGAGGACGACGATGGCCCACACGTGCAGGTCCAGACCATTGTGATGTAGGCCGAGCTCCGTGCCGCTTGTCGGTGCCACCGTCCCGAACGGGCGTCACCAACCTCCGTCTTGATCCCAGTAAAGAAAATCCTCACCACTGTTGTCAGCCGACGTTCGGAACCGGTCTCCTGCCAGCCACGACAGCTCGGTCCGTGGCGGCGGACGGGAGCGCCAGCGGACGGGAGCCGTCACGGCGTTGACGTCAGATTCGCGGCTCGGAAAGCACCGTGATCAGGTCGCCAGCTGCTTTGCCGAGATGGTCGAGGACCGCGTGGCCCTTGTCGGCACTGGCTAGCGAGGGATAGCCGATCACACCGCTATCGGTGTACGCGCTCATACCGAGGGTGGCTAGGAGCCGACGGTCGGGCGCGCTGTGATCGGCGCTCTGCCATCCGTCGTCGAGGACCTGGCCGGGATGCGTGGCGAGCAGGATTGACGTTTCGAGTTCGCCGGCGTGCACGTCGTCGTGACTTGTGCTGACGATGCCAGTGGCCTCTCGTGCTTCTGTCCAGTGATCCCGACTCGGGAACAGACCGACGCGGATACGGCCTCTGCCGTCGGCCTCTTGAACCACGTTCGACAACACGTAGTTGCCTCCGTGCGCGTTGACAATGACGAGCCCAGAGGTTGAACCATCCCGGGTTTGATGCCGCTTCCTTCTGTGTGAAGGATGGCGATTGTGCCCAAGCATTACCCGGTCGAGCAGCGTGAGCGTGCGGTGAAGATGGTGCTCGATCATCTCGGTGAGTATCGGTCGGTGTACGCCGCGTGCCAGGCGGTCGGCCCGAAGGTCGGGGTGGGTGTGGAGTCGTTGCGCCGGTGGGTGCTGCAGGCGCAGATAGATACGGCGGAGAGGCCGGGTGTCAGCTCTGCAGAGGCGCAGCGGATCAGGGACCTTGAGCGGGAGGTCCGGGATCTCAAGGAGGCCAACGAGATTTTGAAGGCGGCCTCGATTTTCTTCGCGCGGGAGCTCGACCCGCGCCGCCGCTGATCTGTGGATTCATCGATCAGATGCGGGCGGCCGGCCACCGGGTCGAGTCGATCTGCACTGCCCTGTGTGAGCTGGGTGTGCAGGTTGCCCCACGGACCTACCGCAACTGGAAAACCGCCGAACCCGCGCGGCGCACCGTGACCGATGCGCAGATCACCGATGCGCTGCTGACCACGGTCGACACCCCCGAAGGCATGTACGGGCGGCGCAAGATGACTGCGTATCTGCGCCGCCAGGGCGTCGATGTCGCCCGCTGCACGGTGGACCGGCTGATGCGCGATGAGGGTCTGTCCGGGATCGTTCGAGGCTGCAAACATCGCACCACGATCGCGGACAAGAACGCTTCGCGGGCGCCGGATCTGGTGGACCGCGATTTCACTGCCGCGGCACCAAATTGTAAGTGGGTCACCGACTTTACCTATGTTCCGACTTGGTCGGGGTTCGTGTATGTGGCGTTGGTGATCGACTGCTTCTCGCGGTTGATCGTGGGCTGGCAGGTCTCGGCGGTCAAGGACACCGCGATGGTCACCACCGCGTTGAAGATGGCGTTGTGGCGCCGCGATCACCACGGCCAGACGGTCGGTGACGGGTTGATTCATCACAGCGACGCCGGATCGCAGTACACGTCGATTGCGTTCTCGGAAACCCTTGTACTGGAAGGCATCGCGGCATCGATCGGCAGCGTCGGGGACGCGTACGACAACGCGTTGGCCGAGACCACGATGGGGTTGTTCAAGGCCGAAGCGCTCGGTCCCGCGAGCCCGTTCCGCGCAGGGCCACTGAGAACACTCGAGGATGTCGAGTACCCGGTGATGGAATGGGTCGACTGGTACAACAACCGCCGCCTGCACAGCCTGCTGGGCTACGTCCCGCCCGTCGAGTACGAGAGCGCCTACTACGCTCAACAAGCGATGTCCCAGCCGGCGATGTCTCAACTATGAAGCCGGCATCAAACCCGGGACGGTTCAGGTTTCCTTGGCTTCGAAGCGACCCGATAAGGTCGGTGACGACGCTTGCTAGCGCGGTTGCGCCTATGCTCACCGTTCCCGGGAATGTCGAGTGCTCGTGCGAGCATCCGAACGCCATCGCCGGGAGCTGAAAAATGTTGTGCTGTCGGTTGATCGAGTCGGCGATGGACGTCGCGATCAACGTGTCGGTTGCAAGGGGGAGATAGGGGCCGTGTTGCTCGAACGAACCGATCGGGAGTAGTGCAACCGGCACCTTCGTCTGCTCGTCGTTGGTGGTCGTCGATGGCAAGTCGCAGCCGGAAGTTTCGTGGCCGTGAGTGCGGGCGAACTGCTGACGCAGCACCTGTCCTCGAGGGCTGGGCGGAAGTTGAGGGCAATCTAAGCCGGTGAGCGGTGTAGGGCCGAGGTCAGAATGGCGCGCCCGGATGGAAGAGCGAGACAATATTTGCCCATTTCGGGCGAGCGGACAGCTCGAAACGATCGCCAAGCCCTTTAGCAAAGGACCACAACTCGTAGTCCGTCGGGTAATCGCCAGTCCCGAGATGCTCGTTCCCGAGAAGCAAACACAGCCTTTCCAGTTCCGCGGCCTGGTCCTTGATGGGAGTAAGAAGGCCGGGCACGCGTTCGATGGCCCACCGTGTGGTCCGCGCGTTGCCGTTCTCATCGAAAAGCAGACCGTCCACTACTCCACGCCGGTAGTGCGGCGGCCAGTCATCCAGCGAATCGGAATCCGCACATGCTTGCACGCCCTCCATCCGAACGAGCACCGTGTCGCGCATCGCACGGATTCCTACCGCGTTCCCGAGCTTTTGTTGGATGGACGGATCGAGGCTGGCGGTGTCGGCCGCCCGCAGCCGTTCTTCGAGGTTTCCTTTGTAGAAGATCGCACCGTCGAGCAGATCGCTGACCAAACTTGCGGGTTGGCCCAAGATGAGCGGGGCGAGTCGGTGCAGAGCCCAACGCACCCACAGCATGGTCGCTGCAACAGCGGCATCGACCATCTCCTGTTCAACTCGGGGTTCGCGAGCGCGGCCGTGCCCGGAGCCGAAGGAGTTGCGGATCGCGCCAACGCTCTTGACGATCTTCATCGCGCTCTGAACGAGGTTACGCAGCTCAGCATCGTTGCTGAGATGCGCACCCGGCTGGCGCTTGAGCACTGCGTGGGCCGAATCGACGAGCGCTGGAAAATCTGTTGACGCTGGAGCGACTTCTCCGCGTTCAGTAATCACGACCCGCGCGACGGACTCGGCAAGTTCCTTCGCGCGGCCAAGAATTAACGATCTGTCGGTGCTGCCCACGGCTTCCGCCAAACGATCGCGGTGAGCAAGGATTGCGGTCCAGGCCTGCCCGTCGATACCCAGCGGACGGTCAAGTGCAAGGTCGTCTGACATGCCGTCCCCTACTGTCCCGGTCGCGATATTTGATGCCGATTACGAACCGGACGAGCGGTAGCCGAAGTACCAGCGCAACTGCTGGCACTCGCCCGATGTGGTCCCAACGTGGTCCCAGAGACCCGCGGCACCCACCGGGCCTCAACCGGCTAAACACCAGGTCAAAACCTACTTTTCTTTGTCGGGCTGACAGGATTTGAACCTGCGACCACTTGACCCCCAGTCAAGTGCGCTACCAAGCTGCGCCACAGCCCGCGGCGCTACCGGTGTAACCGGCAACGGATCGAAAGCCTACCTC
>Ga0164242_10006817_pt1 | contig 12547 bp, 10 predicted proteins | sample OricomgcompostMG_FD_108783 | JGI IMG/M metagenome (GOLD analysis project Ga0164242, IMG submission 108783) | Miracle-Growth compost microbial communities from Emeryville, California, USA - Original compost - Miracle growth compost (MG) ... | reverse complement strand
GGCTGAAACGGGCGCTCTTTGTCCGCCGCAAACAAGGCCTATCATGCACATTATGAGCGAAACCTTATCGACGCCCCTGACGATCCGGCTCTGCCAGCCGCGCGGGTTCTGCGCCGGCGTGGACCGCGCCATTCAGATCGTCGTGCTGGCGCTGAAGAAATATGGCGCGCCGGTCTATGTGCGCCACGAGATCGTTCATAACCGCTATGTGGTCGAGGGATTGCGCGCGAAGGGAGCGGTTTTCATCGAGGAACTGGCGGAAATCCCGGAAGAACACCGGGACAGGCCGGTGGTTTTCTCCGCCCATGGCGTTCCGAAGTCGGTGCCTTGCGAGGCGGAAGCGCTGAACCTGCTTTACCTCGATGCGACCTGCCCGCTGGTATCCAAGGTGCACAAGCAGGCTTTGCGTCATCAGCGTCGCGGTCGCCATGTGCTCTTGATCGGTCACGGCGGACATCCGGAGGTCATCGGCACGATGGGGCAGCTGCCGGACGGGGCGGTGACGCTCGTTGAAGATGAGAGGAAGGCCGGCGAGATTGTTCTCCCTCAGGGAACGGCGCTCGGCTACGTCACGCAGACCACTCTTTCCGTTGACGACACGGCCGGCATCATCCGGGTGCTGGAGGAGCGTTTTCCCGCCCTCGAAGCGCCTGCCGCCGAATCGATCTGCTACGCCACGACCAATCGTCAGGAGGCGGTGCGCGAGGCGGCGCCGGGCGCCGACCTCTTCCTTGTCGTCGGCGCTTCCAATTCCTCCAATTCGCGCCGTCTCGTGGAGGTCGCCGAGCGGGCGGGCGCGAAACGGTCGCTTCTCGTCCAGCGGGCGGCCGACATCCCCTGGGATGAACTTGGGCGATTGTCGATCGTCGGCCTGTCGGCAGGGGCATCCGCCCCTGAAATCATCATCGATGAGATCATCGAGGCCTTCCGCGCGCTCTATGATGTCGTCGTCAACCCGGTGGTAACGGCGGTGGAGACGGAGGATTTTCCCGTCATGCGGACACTGAGGGACGTCGAGTTGACCACAGCCGACATGGCTTTCGTCCACGGTGTACATTGATGGCCGTTTACACGGACATCTCCGAGACGGAACTTGGAGCTTTCCTCGCCCGCTACGAGATCGGCGCTTTGCTGTCCTACAAGGGCATCGCCGAAGGCGTTGAGAATACCAATTACCTCCTGCACACGGACATGGCGTCGTTCATTCTCACGCTCTACGAGAAGCGCGTCGACAGGCGGGATCTGCCCTTCTTTCTCGATCTGATGCGCCACCTCTCGGCGCGCGGCGTGAACTGTCCGCTGCCCGTACCGCAGAAATCCGGTGAACTGGTTGGCGAACTTGCCGGCAGGCCGGCGGCGATCGTCACCTTTCTCGAAGGTATGTGGATGCGGCGTCCGACCGTGGAGCATTGCCGCGCTCTCGGCGCGGCGCTCGCCAGGCTGCATATTGCCGGATTGGATTTTGAGGGAAACCGGCCCAATGCGCTCGGCGTCAAGGCCTGGCGTCCGCTCTGGCAATCGTCGTGCGCGCGCGCGGACGAGGTGGAGAGAGGGCTGGCGTCGGAAACGGAGACGGACCTGCAAATGCTGGAGAGGGGCTGGCCGGAGAACCTCCCGGCCGGCGTCATTCATGCCGACCTGTTCCCCGACAACGTGTTTTTCCTAAAGGGGCAGCTTTCTGGCCTTATCGACTTCTACTTCGCCTGCAGCGATCTTCTCGCCTATGATCTGGCCATCTGCCTGAATGCCTGGTGCTTCGAGCGCGACCATTCCTTCAACCTGACGAAGGGCAGGGCGCTTCTCCAGGCCTATACGCATATCCGGTCTTTATCGCCCGCGGAGGAGGCGGCGCTGCCGATCCTCGCCCATGGCGCGGCCATGCGCTTCATGCTGACGCGCCTGCATGACTGGCTGAACGTGCCGGAAGGCAGCTTCGTCGTGAAGAAGGACCCGATGGAATATGTCCGGCGCATGCGCTTTCACCGTGCCGTAAAATCCGCCGCCGAATACGGCCTGGCGGTGGAGGAGGCCCGGTGAAGACGGTCGAGATTTTCACGGACGGAGCTTGTTCGGGCAACCCCGGACCTGGCGGCTGGGGCGCGATCCTGCGCTACAACGGCACGGAGCGGGAACTGTCGGGCGGCGAGGCGCTGACGACCAACAACCGCATGGAATTGATGGCCGCAATCGAGGCGCTCGGCGCGCTAAAGGAAGCTTGCCGCGTCGAGCTTTATACCGACAGCAACTACGTCCGCGAAGGCATCTCGGGCTGGATCGCCGGCTGGAAGCGGAACGGCTGGAAGACCGCGGCGAAGAAGCCGGTCAAGAATGCGGAGCTCTGGCAGGCCCTCGACGCGGCGCGGGAGCGCCACGACGTGCATTGGCACTGGGTCAAGGGCCATGCCGGCCACCCGGAGAACGAGCGCGCCGATGAACTGGCGCGCAAGGCGATGGCGCCTTTCAAGAAGAGCAGGAAGACGGCGCCGGCTGGTCAGTAAGCGAGGCAACTTTATAGGGGCGTTGCCATTCATCCGCCTGCCAGCGCCTTCTCTCCGCACGCGGGGAGAAGATCAGGGGCATCGTGATTCCGAAGCGAGCCTGGAACTTACAGCTTCTCCAGCATGGCGGCGGCGCCTGAAACGACGGCCTGGCCGGGCGAATCCTCGACATTGAGCGACGTCACCTTGCCGTCCTCGACGATCATCGAAAAGCGCTTGGAACGCCGGCCGAGGCCGCCGGCGCTGAGATCGGCTTCCAGGCCGAGCGCCTTGATGAATTCTCCGTTCCCGTCGGCGAGATAGAGGATCTTGCCTTCGCCGCCGGTGAATTTCTGCCACGCGCCCATGACATAGTGATCGTTCACGGCGACCACCGCGATCGTGTCGACTCCTTTTGCCTTGATGGCGTCATAGTTCTCAAGGTAGCCGGGAAGATGATTGTTGCTGCAGGTTGGGGTGAAGGCGCCGGGCACGCCGAACAACACCACCTTCTTGCCAGCGAAAAGCTCGGCCGTGCTCACGTCCTTCGCTCCGTCCGCGGTCATTGTCTTCAACGTCGCATTCGGAAGCTTGTCTCCGACGGCAATGGTCATGCGATACTCTCCTGCTGGCTTGGGTGAAACGGAAGCTGACGCCGAGATAATACAGCCTCGGCATTTGTCCAGTCGGCTTGCGGGACATCTCTTCTACAACTCTCCCGTGACGGCCTGATCGCCCTGGACGAGAGTGTAGGGGATTTTGACGGAACCGCTGCCGATATTCTTTCCTCCCCGGAGCACCGGGACGGAGAAAATCGCTTTGCCGTTTTCGCTTTCGAGCTGCTTCGGCGAGCCGAAGGAGTAGCCCTTTGGCGCGGCGACGAAGAGTTCCGCCGCCGCGCCTGGTTTGGGAAGAGCGGCGCTGACGGCGAGCGCGGTCGGCGTCTTTTTTACTTCGACGGCATTGAAATCCTTTCTCGGCGCCGCGGGAAGCGCCGCGAAGGCGTTCGCGACGATAGCGGCGTCCATGAGATCGTCGGCGTTTTTCGACGGATCGAGGGAAAGTTGCGCCTGGAAGGGGACGCAAATGCTCCGGCACACGCCGATGAAGACTTTTGCGTCCAGTTGCATGGGCTTTGACGTGTTCCCCGGCTTCAGCACGAGACCGAAACGGACGGGCTTCTTGTATCCGGCCCAGATGCCTCCCTCGTCATCGAAGCGGCGCGGAGCGGGGTAGGCGATGTCGACGACGGAAATGTTCCGGCTGCCCGAAAAATCGAGCTGCGGCGGAACGCCTGCATCTCCGGGATCGCGCCAATAGGTTTTCCAGCCGGGCGCGAGATCGATATCGAGCGCGCCCCTGATCACGCCGTTTCCGTCGGGCGCTCCGGTCGTGACGAGCCTCACCCGCACTCCGGTTCCCTCCGCCCATGGGGACGACGCGGCCAGAGCCGCCTGGCTAAACAGCGCCGGAAACGAGAGGAGAAAGACGAGTGCAATGGATTTCCGCATGCGCGGACACTTCCCGCATATCCCGCTCTTTGCAAGGCGGTGTCGCCGTGACGGCTTCATTTTTGCGTGACATCTGCCGGCCTCCGGCGTGGCGGATTCGAAATCCGCGTCATTTTCGGTTCGGACCGCCATCGACGCGCCATGCCGGCGTGGTTTTGAAATCGGTCCCCACCTCTTTTCGATCCCTGGCCACCTTTCATATGGGCGGGAAAGAGGTTAGCCTCTCCGCTATGAATTTGCGCAGCCTCAAAAAAGCATCGCAGAAGTCAGGCTTCCTGGACAACCAGTTCCTGATCGCTATGCCGGGCATGAAGGACGACCGGTTCGCCCGCACCGTCATCTATGTTTGCGCGCACAGCGAAGAAGGCGCCATGGGCATCATCATCAACCAGGCCCAGCAGATGCGCTTTCCCGACCTTCTCGTCCAGCTTGGCATCCTCAAGGAAGAAGAGACGATCAGGCTTTCGCCACGCGCGCGCGACTTCGTGGTTCGGCATGGCGGTCCGGTCGATCGAAGCCGCGGCTTTGTCCTTCACTCGGACGACTATACGGTTGACTCCTCCATGCCGGTTTCGGAGGAGGTATGCCTGACGGCGACGGTGGATATATTGCGCGCCATTTCCTCCGGACGCGGACCGCGCCAGGCCCTGATGGCGCTCGGCTATTCCGGCTGGGGCGCCGGTCAGCTTGAACAGGAGATAGCGGAAAACGGCTGGTTGACCTGCCCGGCGGATCCCGAGCTTCTCTTCGACGGCGACATCGACCGCAAATATGACCGCATTCTCGCCTTGATCGGCATCGATCTCGCGCATCTGAGCCACGTCGCCGGACACGCCTGAGAGCCCCCTCCGTCGGCTTATGACCTCCCGGCAAGGGGAGGGTGACGAGCGAAGCGAGGCGGGTCGGGCGAAAGCGGCGTCGAAATCCCTTCCCGCTACGCCTGCGTCAGGGGAAACTGTTCGTTGAGCATCCTCAGGATCGCGTCGCTCGTGATCGGCGCGCCGAACATGAAGCTTTGCACATATTCGCATCCCATCTGGCGCAATTGAAGAGCGTCGCTCTCGTCCGAAACGCCCTCGGCGACAACCGACAGGCCAAGTTCATGCGCCATGTCGACGATCGACTTTATGAGCACCGCCCGCTTGGGGCTGGCGTCGTCGATGAAGCTCTTGTCGATCTTGATCGTGTCGAAGGGAAAGCGGGTGAGATAGGCGAGGGAGGAATATCCCGTTCCGAAATCGTCGAGCGAAAGGCCGATCCCCAGATGCTTCAGCTTGTTCAGCACCCGCGCGGACTGTTCCGGATTGTCCATGACGAGGGATTCGGTCAGTTCCAGGCGGAAGCAGCGCGGCTTGATGTTCGATCGGGAAATCACCGAACGCACGTCGTTCACCAGATCGCGCCGGATTAATTGGCGGCTGGAGAGGTTGACGGAAACGGAGAGCGGCATGTCGCCGATCTGCTTCTGCCACATGCTGAGATCGTCGGCCGCCTGCTGCATGGCAAACAGCCCTAGCGGAACGATGAGGCCGCAGCTTTCCGACAGGGGCACGAAATCGGAGGGCGGTATGGTTCCTCGCCGCGGATGCTCCCAGCGCAGAAGCGCCTCGAATCCGGCGACCGAGCGGTCCTCGAGTCTGACGATGGGCTGATAGACAAGCTTGATTTCCTGGCGCTCGACGGCGCGCCTCAGATCGGATTCCAATTGCAGCCGGTCGGATCCGGCCGATCGGAAGGCAGGCCGGAAAGGCTCGATCCTGTCGCCGCCGAAGCGTTTCGCCTGTTGCATGGCGAGTTCCGCATCCTTGAGCATGTCCTCCGCGCTCGACTGCGATGCCGTCCAACTGATGAGCCCGATCGAGGCCGTGAGCACGATTTCACGCTTGGCGAAGGTGATCGGTGTGCGAACCGCGTGCCGGATGGCATCGGCGACGCCCGCGATACTGCCCGGATCCTGTTCGGAAAGCAGCATCAGCGCGAATTGATCGCCGGTGAAGCGGGAGAGCGAATCGCGCGGCTTGAGCAGCCTGTGCAGCCTGCGTGCGACCGTCAGCAGGATTGTGTCGCCCGCCGCCATGCCAAGGGATTCGTTCACCTGCTTGAACCGGTCAATGTCGATCATGAAGACGGTGGGACGCACATTTTCCTCGGTCTTCGCGATGGCGATCATCGCTTCCAGCCGGTTGAGGAAGAGCTCGCGGTTCGGCAGGCCGGTCAGATTGTCGTGGACGGCGTCATGAAGAAGCCGCTCCTCGGCCTTCTTCTGCTCGGTGACGTCGGCCAGCGTACCGACGCAGCGAATAATTTCGCCGTCGGAACCGATCACGGGGCGCGCCCGAAGCATGAACCAATGATAGTGCCCGTCGGCGGCGCGCAGGCGGAAATCCTGACTTACCTTTCCGCGGCGATGTTCCAGCACGATGTCGAGCGTCGTGCGGAACGAATCGCGGTCATCCGCATGCAAGGCCGGCAGCCAAAGTCGGGCGGCGCCATGCAGGCTGTTGGCGGGAAGTCCGAGCGAAAGCGCCACGTCCGGCTTGGTGACGATCCTGTCGCGCAGCACGTCCCAGTCCCATACGAGGTCGCCCGATCCCGAAACGGCCAAGGCCTGACGCTCGAGATCGCTGAACAGGCCCTGATGGATAGCGCCTCCCGCGAGTGCGTGTTGCATCACCGTGAAGCCGATGAGGAGCACAATCAGGATGAGCCCGCCGTCGAGCGCCGACTGAACGATGTCGTTGTTGAGCCTTCCCTCTATCGTCATCCATGTGCCGACCAGCCAGACCAGCACCATCAGCCAGCTTGGAATGAGCATGATGGCCCGGTCGTAGGCACGGAAGCTGAAGAAGCCGATCAGCCCTATTCCGATGATGGCGGTAGCCGCCAGCGATATGCGGGCAAGTCCCGCCGCAATCGCCGGATCATAGATCGCCACTCCGGCAATTGCCGCCAATACAACGATCCAGGCAAAGATGCCGTAGCTGAAATGGCCGTGCCAGCGATTGAGATTGAGATAGGCGAAAAGGAAGACAAGAAGCGTGCCGGCAAGCGCGACCTCCGATCCTGCGCGCCAGATCTGCTCGCTGCCTGGAGAAATGGCGATAATCTTTGAGAGGAAGCCGAAATCGATGCAGATATAGAAGAGAACGGCCCATGCCAGCGCCGCCGTCGCCGGGAAAAGCGACGTTCCCTTGACCACGAAAAGAATGGTGAGAAAGAGCGCAAGCAGGCCGGCGATGCCGATGACGATGCCATGATAGAGCGTATAGGAGTTGACGGTGTCCTTGTAGGCGCCGGGCTCCCAAAGATAGATTTGCGGCAGTTTGGGCGAGGCGAGCTCGGCGACGAAGGTGACGACGGAATTCGGGTTGAGCGTCACGAGAAAGACGTCGGAATCGGGCGAGGCCTGGCGGTCGAGCGCAAAGCCTTCGCTCGGCGTGATCGCGGTGATGCGATTGGAGCCGAGGTCGGGCCAGAAGATGCCGGAGCCGACGAGTCGGAAATGCGGTGCGACGATCAGCCTGTCGAGCTGTTGATCGGTCGTGTTCGCCAGCGCGAAGACGGCCCAGTCGCCGCTCGACTTGGGCCCCTTCGCTTCGACCTCGATCCGGCGGACGACACCGTCCACGCCGGGAGCGGTCGAGACCTGGAAGTTGCTTCCCTTGTTGCGATAAATCTGGACCGCCTTCGACAAGTCGAGTGCAACATCGTCGCGCGATATCTTGATCGGCTCGATTGCAAGAGCGGGCAGTGTAATGGTGAAAAGGGCAAGAATTGCGAGAAGGACCGCTGCCAGGCGTGGAACTTGGAATTTTGTCACTGGCCGTCGGCCTTCCCTTCAGGCGGGCTCGCCGCGGCGATCACCCTCGATGAGCGAAAAGAGATAGTGATCCTGCCAGCTGCCATTGATCTTGAGGTAGGATCGAAGCAGCCCTTCGCGCGTGAATCCGGCTTTTTCAAGTACGCGGATGGACCGCGCGTTTCCAGGAATGCAGGCGGCCTCGATCCGGTGCAGGCGCAGCACGTCGAAGGCATATGGTACAACGAGTTTTACCGCATCGACCATGAACCCTTTCCCCGCGAAACGTTCTCCCACCCAATAGCCGATCTGCGCCGACTGCGCCACGCCGCGGCGGATGTTTCCAACGGTAATCCCTCCGGCAAGCTTGCGGCTGGAGTTTTCGATGATGAAGAATGCGACCGCATGGCCCCGCGCGAAGTCCTCGCGATATCGCTGCATGCGCTGGCGCCATGCATGGCGCTCGAATTCGTCGGGCGACCAGCGCGGCTCCCACGGCTCGAGAAAGCTGCGGCTCGCCTGCCTGAGCGCCGACCATTCGTGGAAGTCGCCTGGTTCGGGAAGCCGGAGCGTCACTCGGGCGCCTTTGAGTTCCGGTGTGTCGCGTCGAAAGAAGGGCAGCGCCAGCATCGGTGCAGACCCCAGCCGGGTCATTCTGGAGCCTTCCTTCTCACCGGCTTACACAGCGATCCGCCGCGTTGCGTGCCCGGTAGCGGACATCATATCGCTGATCGTCTCGAAGGGCGCGAGCGAGCCGACAGGGCCGATCGCGGTGACGGTGGGCTTGGTGTAGAAAAGGCGTCCGGCAAGATCGCGCAGCCTTTCGGTCGTGATCGCCGACAGCCGATCGAGCAGTTCGTCGACGCCGATGGGACGGCCATAGAGCATCAATTGACGCGCGAGCTGCGATGCGCGGCTGGCGCAGCTCTCCTGCGACATGATGAGGCCCGCGCGATACTGGGCGCGGGCCCGGTTCAGCTCTTCCGGAAGGATATTGTCGGCGGCCTTCTGCAGTTCCTCGAGAATGACCGGAACAAGCCTGCTTATGTCCTGCCTGCCGGTCGCGGCATGAATGCCGAAGATGCCCGTATCGGAGAAACCCCAATGGAAGGCGTAGACCGAATAGCAGAGGCCGCGCTTTTCCCTCACTTCCTGGAAGAGCCGCGACGACATGCCCCCGCCGAGTATCATCGAAAGAAGCTGGGACGCATAGAAATCGCGCACGTGATAGGCGCGTCCTTCGAACCCTAGAAGGAACTGCGCGTCCATGAGCTCGCGGTTCTCTCGGAAGTCGCCCCCGACATAATGCGCATATTGCGGGGAAGGACCTTCCGCCTTGGGGCGAAAGCCGCCGAGCTTCGCTTCGACCTCGCGGACGAAATCGTCGTGGTTCACCTTGCCCGCCGCGACGACGACCATGCGGTCGGCGCCGTATTGTCTCTCCATGAAGGCATGAAGCTGGGCCGAGGTGAAGGACTGGACCGTCTCCGGCGTTCCGAGAATGGAGCGGCCGATGGTCTGGTGCCGGAAGGCGGTTTCCGTGAAGCGGTCGAAGACGATGTCGTCCGGCGTGTCGTGCGCGGCGCCGATCTCCTGCAGGATGACATGTTGCTCGCGTTCGAGTTCGGACGGATCGAATTTGGAATCCGTCAGGATATCGGCGAGTATGTCGATTGCGAGCGGCACGTCCTCCGAAAGGACGCGGGCGTAGAAAGAGGTCGTTTCGACGCTCGTGGCCGCATTGATTTCGCCGCCGACATCCTCGATTTCCGAAGCGATCGTCCAGGCGCTGCGCCTTCCGGTGCCTTTGAAGGCCATATGTTCGAGAAGATGGGCGATGCCGTGCTCATCCTCGTGCTCGTTACGGGAACCCGACTTGACCCACACCCCTAGAGCCACCGTATCGACATGGGCGATAGTATCCGTTGCAACCGTCAGGCCGTTCGGAAGACGGCTTACTTCAACACTCATAAAGGTACTTCTCCCTGCAACTCACCATGTCTGCGGGCTAACGTGTCGCCCGTGAATGGCGCAGAATATGATCTTCCACCATTTTGATGTCCGAGGAAAGCGCTGTAAACCGCTCTTCCCGCTGCATCAGGTCGGCCAGTCTTGCCGGCAGGGCCGGGCTGATCCCGCAGGCGGCTTCGACGGCGGCGGGAAATTTCGCCGGGTGAGCGGTCGCGAGCGCGACCATCGGCACGTCCGAGCGGGGCCGCTGCCGCGCCACGGCCAGAGCGGTCGCGCTATGCGGGTCGAGGAGATAGCCGCTCTTTTCCATGACGGAGCGGATCGTCTCGGCCGTTTCCTTCTGCGCCGAGCGCCCGGCATCGAAGCTGTCGCGGATGCGGTCGAGCTGCACGTCGTCGAGCATGAAGGCGCCTGACTGTTTCAGGCTTTCCATCTCGGCGCGGACGCTTTCCGCCCGGCGTCCGCTTTCCTCGAACAGCAGCCGCTCGAAATTGGAGGAGACCTGGATGTCCATCGACGGCGAGCTCGTGGCGACGACGCGCCGCGTTTCGTAGCGTCCGGTTTCGAGCGTCCTTACGAGAATGTCGTTCTCGTTCGTCGCGATCACCAGCCGTTCGATCGGCAGACCCATGCGCTTGGCCGCGTAGGCGGCGAAAATGTCGCCGAAATTGCCGGTTGGGACCGTGAAGGAAACGGTCCTGTCGGGCGCGCCGAGCGAAAGGGCGGAATAAAAATAATAGACGATCTGGGCCATGATGCGGGCCCAGTTGATGGAATTGACGCCCGAAAGCGCCGTCCTGTCGCGGAAGGCATGGTCGTTGAACATGTCCTTCACCAGCGCCTGGCAATCGTCGAACGTACCCTCGACCGCGAGGGCGTGGACATTGGCCGCGGGGGTGGTGGTCATCTGGCGCTGCTGCACGGGCGACACCCGGCCTTGCGGGAACAGGATGAAGATATCGACCCTGTCGCGGCCGGCGAAAGCGTCGATCGCCGCGCCGCCCGTGTCGCCGGAGGTGGCGCCGGCGATCGTTGCGCGCTGTCCGCGCTCGGCCAGGACGTGGTCCATCAGCCGCGCGAGAAGCTGCATCGCAACATCCTTGAAGGCGAGCGTCGGCCCATGGAAGAGCTCGAGGACGAATTCGTTCGGCCCTGTCTGCACCATCGGGCAGACGGCCTCATGCGAGAAGGTGGAATAGGCTTCGGCGACGATTTGGCGGAAGATCTTCGGCTCGATTTCATTGCCGATGAACGGCGAAAGCAGCCTGACCGCGAGTTGCGGATAGGACAGCGCGCGCATGCCGCGTATCTCGTCCGCCGGGAAGCGCGGCCATTCCAGCGGAACATAGAGGCCGCCGTCGCGGGCGAGCCCGGCGAGCAGGGCGTCGCAGAAACCGAGAACGGGCGCTTCGCCCCTGGTGCTTATGTAACGCATGGCAATCCGTTCTGTGGGCGGAGATGAATGTGTCTTGGAAAAACCGCATTCCCTCGGTCGCATTTCGACCGTTGCATTGATATAGAACAACGGCTTTGCGAGAGGGAAGTGCAGTTGATGTTATTTGACATGAGGAACAATAAAGTTGCCGCCGGTGCGCTGCTGATCGGTTTGGCGTTTGCAATCTCCGCCTGCCAGTCTGATTCGGCCAGGAAAGCGGCGGACGCTGGCACGATGCAGGCGCCTCCGCCGCCCACCGCGGATGAGCTTGCGGCATATTGCCCCTCCGTCAACCTGCGTTCCGGCACGGCGTTCTATGACGTCTACGCCAAGGGCACAAAGAAAAAGAAAGCTTCCAGCGACGAAACCGGCGCGACGGGACAGACCAGCGACACCGGCGACAATTCCGATAACGTCGTTTACCAAGCATCGATCTCGCAGGTGACGCGCAATTGCAAGACCGCGAACGGGACGATGACGATGACGATCGCCGCCGCCGGCAAGATCGTTACCGGACCGCAGGGAAAAACCGGCCAGGTCACTCTGCCGATCCGCGTGGCGGTGTTGCGCGGCGACCAGGTGCTTTATTCGAACCTTGCGCATTATCCGGTCGAGATAAAAAGCACCGCGGCCGCCACCCAGTTCATCTACACCAATCAGAGCGTGTCGTTTGCCGCGCCAAAGTCGCATGACACGCTCGTTTTCGTCGGTTTCGACGCGGGGCCGGAAAAGGCCGCCTCCAGGAAGAAAAAAAAGAGATAGAATCGATCTTCTCTCCGCCGGTTGCTGATCTTGAATCGCCGCTACGACCCGGGGGTGGCGGTCAATCCACGTCCGCCCATTCGGACAACGCCGCCAGTACCGGCATGAGATCGGCCCAACGCCTGATGACCGTCTCCGCGCCGGCCTCGGTCAGCCTGTCGGCGTGACCGGGATAGGAATGCGAAGCCCCTGTGAAGCCGATGACGCGCATTCCCGCGGCCTTGGCGGCGGTGACGCCGTGAACAGAATCCTCGATGACGAATGTCTGCCTCGGATCGGCCTCGAGTTTCTCGGCGGCATAGAGAAATACGTCCGGCGCGGGCTTCGGCCGCTTGAAGGGCGTGTCGGATGCTGAGAAGATCCTGCCTTCGAAAAGCGGTTTCAGCCCCGTCCGGGTGAGCATCAGGTCCAGGCGTTCCTGCGTCGAATTCGAGCAGATGGCGCGGTTGGGACCGACGGAGAGCACTGCCTGCCGTGCGCCTTCGACCGGCCGCACCTCGGAGGCCAGCCGTCGATCGACCAGCGTCTCGCTTTCGCCGATCAGGGAAGCCTGGAAGGGGATGCGCGATTCGGCCTCCACCCTGAGCAGCAT
>Ga0164242_10006816_pt1 | contig 12549 bp, 16 predicted proteins | sample OricomgcompostMG_FD_108783 | JGI IMG/M metagenome (GOLD analysis project Ga0164242, IMG submission 108783) | Miracle-Growth compost microbial communities from Emeryville, California, USA - Original compost - Miracle growth compost (MG) ... | reverse complement strand
TGGGGTGGGTCAGGTGTTACGCTTTCGCGGTCATTCGGGCGAGTGGCGGAATGGCAGACGCGCTGGCTTCAGGTGCCAGTGTCCTTCGGGACGTGGGGGTTCAAGTCCCCCTTCGCCCACAAATTTGTGGCTTCCAGAGCCGCAGACGCAAAGGTCACGGACGCATTCGGGTTCGTGACTTTTGTGTTTGGTGGGATGGCGTGGTGCCGGATGCCCATGGGCCTAGGGCGGCACCCAGCCGCGGGTGTCACTGACGGTATCTACACTTCACCGGTGAGCTCGACCGCGGCGGATGACGCCGATACCTCGCGACGACTGCTCAAGCTCGCCCTTGACGACGAGATCAGTAACTGCCGGCGCTGCGACGGGATGAACGTCAAGCACGTCACCGCTTCCGCGCCGGCCTACGGCTGCTTGACTTCACCGGTGGCCTTGATCGGACAGAGTCTGTGCGAGAAGTGCATGCAGACTCGGATTCCGTTCACCGGTGGCAGCGGCGAGTTGATCGAGAGAAGCATCAAACACGCGGGCCATGAAAAGCCGGACCTCTTCATCAGCAACGCAGTGCACTGCCATCCGCCGAAGAACCGCCGATCCCATGAGCACGAGATCGTGAACTGCTCCCCCTACCTACACCGCGAACTCGAGATCGTCCGGCCACAATTGGTGATCACGCTGGGCCGTGACGCCGAACGCGTTCTGTCGTTCTTCTATCCGGGGGCGCGCTTCCATCCGGGAGCGCGGGTTTCGTCGGAGGGCTTCGAGCCGCCGCGTGGGCGACTACCGAAGGGGGTGCCATACATCTTCAACGCCAAGCACCCGTCGTGGGTACAACGTCAGCACAACCAGCGACTCGAAGATGACTATGTGTCGTCGCTAGCTGCGGCCATTCGGTGGAGTTTTGATCGTGCAGGCGAGAAAACGGCACTTTCGTAACGGAGAGGCCACCTGGGACCGTACGGCTTCAACTCGGAGCTTGCACCCGTCCAGCGAAGGTCGCTGTCCATTCGTTCAGGTACTCGGGGTCCGAGGCCGGTGCCGGGTGATCGTGCCGATGACGCGGTGCACCGGCCGTACTTCGACGAGATCATGACCGGCCTGCAGACGGCGGGCGTCGACGTGCAGCACTTCGCCCTCGTGGCGTCACCGGACACATTGCGCGACCGTCTGCGCACCCGCTCCGGCTATTGGATAGGCCGCCTCCTCGGCCGCGAAGAACTCTGGGCGATGCAACAGATCGACCGGTGCGTCACCGCTTTGGCCGACCCGGCCTTTGCCCAGCACATCAACACAGACAACCTGACTGTCCATGACGCGGTCGAGAATCTCGCAGCCCTGGCCGGCCTGCGATTGAGCCGGCCCCGGTTGCACCCCGCGCGCTACCAGCTGCGCCGGCTCGCCGTCGGGGTCCGACACATCAGGGTCTAACCGGTAGCGAGGCGATCTGAGGCCTAATCCTCTGTCCCACTTGGGCCGGGCGGGTCTGGTGGAGTGATTTGACAGCGGATGACGCCGCGCCCACCTCCAAGCGATTCGGGTACCAGCTTGACGGTTCTTTCGGATGGCGCTGACCGATAGGATCGCGCCATGAAAGGTTCGGTCACCGTGCACATGAACGCCCGAGCCGATCGGGTTTGGCACCTGATCGCTGACATTCGCAACACCCCGAAGTACTCACCGGAGGTGTTCGAATCCGAATGGCTGGACGGGGCGACCGGACCCGCACTGGGCGCGCGGTTCCGCGGCCACGTCAAGCGCAACGAGATCGGACCGATCTACTGGACGACGTGCCGGGTCACGGCCTGCGAGCCCGGTCGCGAGTTCGGTTTCGCGGTGCTTGGCGGCGACAAGGCGATCAACAACTGGCACTACGCGTTTGCACCCGCAGGTGACGGCAACGGATGTCACCGAGTCGTTCTGGATGACGCCCGGCCTGCTCGACACCGTATTTGGCATCTTCGGTGGCCAGTTGCGCACCCGGCGCAACATCCGGGACATGACCACCACGCTCAACCGGATCAAGGCCGAGGTCGAGGCCGCCTGATACCTGAGCGTTCACGGCGCCCGGGCTGGCTGACTTGTCGCGGCGCCTGGGTATTGAACCAGCGGAGATGAATCTTGGTCGCCGCGGCGTACCTCATGTCCGCTAAGAGTTTGTGTCGCAACAGCATTCGTGACGAGGCAGATCAAGCCACAGCCACGCCTGCCGCCTCGTTGCGCTGTACGACTCAGAGACCTACGGGTGGCCCGAACTCGTTCACAGGTACTTCGGCGGATTTGCCCGTTTGGCTCCCAGCGGAGGTTGTTAGCGTGACCGCGCCAGTTGCCGGCCAGCCTGAGCCAGCCGGCCACCTGGTATCAATATTCGGTTTGAACTGGGAGTTGATCAGATGAAGCGAGTGTTCGCCACGTTGGCCGTGGGTGCGGCGTTCGTGATGGCCGGTCAAGTTCCGGCGGCCTTTGCTGCGCCGAGTTCTACCGCGACCAGCACCACCGCCCCGGCGCCCGCCCCGGCCTCGCCGAGTGCCAAGGTAACCCCGGCTCCGACTGCAAAGCCGGCACCGACTGCGGCGCCGCAGGCAAACGGTGCGCCGACTGCGGGCCGATTCTGCAAGAAGGATCTTGCGGGCAAGACCGCGAAGGCCAGCGATGGCACCACGTTGACCTGCACCGCTGGGTCTGATGGTCGCAACCGCTGGACCAGTAAGTAGACCTCGGCCGACCTCGGGCCGACGCCGGATCACCGGGCGGTACGCAGTGTACCGTAAGGGACGGAAAAATTAGCTAGCTATTCGACACCACATCGTTGACATGTGCACATGTCGTTCTATGGACATAGCTGTACCCGCCTGCTAGCGTGCGACGACAGGGCTCCCCAGATTGCGGCGCCCGAAAGTCGCTGATCGCGGACGGGGACCGGGGTGTGGACAAAGCTGCGTAGCTTGGGAGCCGTCGGTCCGGCGGCCCGCAGCTGGTGGTTCGACCCCGCCGACTATGAGACGCAAATCGGATATTTCGCCCAACGCGGGTTGCTCGACGGAGTGCAGCTGCTGGTGGGCGCATGCGCTGCCCTGCTCGCGGTCATCTCCCTGGTCATCCAACTGTCGCCCGCGGGCCCCCACACCACCCCTTCGCGGGCCGTGGCGTGCGTGTTCGCGGCATCGGCCATCGGCTGGGCGATGGTGTGGTGGTTTGGCCGCTGGCCCTCTCGACGGACATCCGTCATCTTCATCATCTATGCCGACGTCGGCATTACTACTGTCGCGCTGTTGGATTCTGACCGCTTGGCCGGCTTCTTCGGTCTGAACGCCCTGCTCCTCATCAGCGTTTATGTTCAGTTCTTCGAAGGACCCAAAAGCCTTGCACTGCATACGCTCTGGGTGCTCGGCGTGACGGGTGTGTTCGCCGTGATGATCGGTGTCGGCCCGCACGGCGATCCCTACCTCGCGGCCGCAAAGACTTTGGCGGCGGTCGGCTCGTTCGTGGTGTTGCCGGCGGTCGTGCAGTTCGGCATCTGGGTGCTACGGAACGATGCCAATGACTCGGTCACCGATCAGCTGACCGGGTTGCTCAATCGCCGCGGACTGAACCTCAGGATCGACGGTCTTTTGGCCGCGCATCGTGACGAAAGCGTCACCGGCGCATGCCTATTGGTGATGGTGATCGACCTCGACCGGTTCAAGGATGTCAACGACACGTATGGGCACGCCGTCGGCGATGCAGTCCTGGTGCGTAGCGCACGCCGGATCATCAATGCGCTTCGCTCCGACGCCCTGGTTGCCAGGATCGGTGGCGAAGAATTCGTCGTCGCCGACGTCGCGTCACCGGAGCAGGTGCCCGTCGTCGGCGAGCGGGTGCGCGCGGCCATCTCAGCGGCCGCCGACCAGGCACCGGTGACGGCCAGTATCGGTATCGCGACCGTGGGCTTGGCCGAATTCCCCGGGGGCGCCGACGCAGAAGATGTCTTGGGTGCCGCCATAAAGTGCGCAGACCGAGCGATGTTCGCGGCCAAGCGCACCGGGGGTGACGTCGCGGTGAGGGAGCCACTGTCCGCCGAGGAGGCGGTGGATTGCGAGTGCATCGGTTCCTGTCGCAACGACATGTGACGGCGGTGCTCCCCTTCTTGAGCACTCACAGCTAACCGATCACTGGCTAGGGCTTCACTTGCCATTGTCCTGATTCGTCAGAATCAAAGCGATTCACCGTCGCACGGGACGAATTGTCCTTGAATATGTAGGCCTTGCACGTGAACCGCGATCGCGCGGCTGCACCGGACTGGCCGGATGATTCGACGTCACCGCCCACACCCCAGACTTCTCTGACCCGGCGGGCATCTGCACCCAAGCTCGCGTTGTCGTCCTCGGACAGTCGATCACGTTTTATGTACAGGTTGAGAAACGTTGCGGTACCTGGTGCGAGCAGGTCGTGCCGTACAAGATTCTCACAGAGTGTCTGCGCCGCACCACTATTCGCGACTGGTCGACTCAGGCCGAACCAGTGCGTCGTGCTCCCCGCGATAGCGGTCGCAATCAATGCGGACGCGATAACTGCGCCGACCATTATTCGTCGATTCATCGTGATGGTCCCCCGGCCGTTGACGGCACCTCAGCGCTGCCCACTTCCGATTTTAACCCCTGGGCACCCCCGAAACCCCGTCCTTCCAACGCATTCGGGACAGCGGCCAGCGCGCGGCTGTCCCGCCGCGCGAGGTGTTCACCCCACCCGCGCTACGCCCGACGGTGCTGGGCTGCTGTCCCGCTGGGGTGCGGGTGCCGCGTTCAACACCTGGGGCGTGTTCGCCATCGCCTACGCCACCAAAGCCCTGAGTTTGGCCAAGGTGCCGGTGCTGATCCCGGTCACCGCGGCCGCACTGCTGATGGGCACGCTGCTGCCGGTATCGGGACTGCTGGTCGACCGGTTCGGCGCCAAGCGGGTATATGCCAGTGGCATTGCCGCCTTCGCGATCACCACCCGTGGTGGCGTTCGGCATCATCGGCCTGGTGGCCACCCTGTTGCTGAAACCGACTCCGCTACAGGACATCTAGCTGAATTGTCACGCTGACTCGCCCCTGGTCGTCGCGGTGCGCGACGGCAAAGCCCGGCCGGTATTCGCCGTCGAGCCGAATCGAAATCGGCCCGCCGTCGCCGAGAAAGTTGCGCCACCACGTCTTGCGGTCCGGTAATGCGACCTGGATGGTGATCCGGTCGCCGGAGCGGCGATAGCCCACGGGCGTGGTGATGGTGCGCCCGGACCTGCGCCCGACATAGCGGATATCGGTGATAGCCCGGCTCACCAGTGAACCGACCACCGGCGCCCGGCTCAAGGCAGAGAAGCCCGCGTTCATCGCATTGACGATCGGCGACAGTATTGACCTTGCATCCATTGGTACCCCTGGTTGCGTGATGGGCCGAAAACTCCACCGTACCGATCGGCGCGCCACCAGGCTTTCGACCAGGGGTGAACATTGCAGGACAACTGATTTGAAATCCGACCCTACGATGAACCGCATGGCGCGCAAACTGGCAACAGCCGACCAGGTCGATCTCCCCGAACTGCTGGAGTTCATCCGGCCTCGGCATGCAATGGTGTTGACCACCTTTCGCTCAGACGGATCGTTACAGAGTTCACCGGTCACCGGCGGCGTGGACGCGCAGGGCCGGATCGTCATCGCGAGCTATCCCCAACGCGCCAAGAGCGTCAATCTGCGGCGTCGGCCCACCGCCAGCGTGCTGGTCCTGTCCGATGTCTTCAATGACGCTTACGTTCAGGTCGACGGAAATGCCGAGGTGATCGACCTGCCCGAGGCAGTCGAACCGCTGGTCGACTACTACCGTGCGATCGCCGGCGAGCACCCCGACTGGACGGAATACCGTCAAGCCATGGTTGACCAAGGGAAATGCTTGATCCGGATCACTCCGCGCAGCTGGGGACCGGTGGCTACCGGGGGTTTCCCGCCACGGTGATGGGCGGCCCGGAAATCGGAACACGTTCGTAACCGGCGGTCCGTACAGTCAGTGGCATGCCCGCCCAGTACCCTGATCTGGCTGAGCAGACATTCCACGAATTGCTCAGCGCCGCACTGACGTACGGTCACCGCCCGCGGCACACCACCGCGGTGGGCCCTACCTGCTGGGTCGCCATCGATGTGCTGGCCCGCGAGCACCCCGACGCGACGCCCGAGCACGTCATCGCCGCCTATGACGCCTTCGCCATCGAGCATCAGAACACCGAACGCGTACGCACGGACGACGCCGATCCGGTCACGACCCGCGCCGTCGAATACGCCGCCATCGATGCGCTGGTCGCACAATTGAGCATCACCTACCCCGCCATCGATCCGAACACTGTGGCGGCGATCGTCCGGCGCATCCACGCCGATCTGCGCCACGACCACGCGCCGCAGGAATTCATCGCGTTGCGGGTGGAGCACGACGCGCACCGCCAACTCGGCTGAGCGGGTTCGTTTCGTAGGTTTATCGACCCGGCTTATGCGGTAATCCGTCACTGTCCGAGCAATCCAAGGGGCGTTGATCGCCCGCAATCTCCGAGATTGGAGGATCGCAATGAGGATGAAGAAAACTGCTGTCATCGCCGCTGTTGCCAGCGGACTGCTAGCCGGGGCTGCCGGCGTAGGCGTGGGGACGGCCAACGCCATCATGCCCCCGCCGCCGATGCCCCCCGCGGGTCCTACTGTGACCGCGCCACCTGCCTGGGCACCGCCGAGGCCGGCGCCCCCCGCATGGTCGATGGGCGCACCGCAGGTGTGGGACGCCGGCTGGAATCACTGGGGCGTGTGGATGAACGGCACGTTCGTTCCGACCTTCTGACCCAGTCGGACGCCAATCCAGGGCGAGCCGCTGTTGTCCCCCGCCATGACAGCAGCGGCTTTGCCCTGCACCGCGCGCCGGATGGCGCGCATCAATAGGTCTAGTCGCCGGCATCGATAAACGCCGCACCGTGACCGGTGTGCGGATACTCGTCATCGGGCAGCGAGACGGTGTCGTGCTGTTCTGCCCAATCGGTCAGGTCGGCCTCGGCCGTGAGCAGATCGACGCCGTCGACAGGGACCTGAGTCTGCTGCCACATGTTGTTGCCTTCCCACTGGGGGCTACGCCGTGAGTCCGGCGTCAGTCCAGAATGCTGGAGAAGCCGGGCGGCCCGCCACGAAAAGTGTTGCCTGGATCGGGCATTGGGGTGGCTGCGGTACAGACCACGCCCAGGTTTGTGGTCTGTGGGGGCCGCACCGGCCTCGTTGCGAGGTTGTTTTCACCTCCTTGCGTGCACGTGTCTCCGGCTTGGGTTCAGGACCGAGAACAGCCGGAGGGCTGCGTTGAACGGGATCCACCTGTTGCTGCGGCGCCTGCCGGCGTTGTGGTGCGGACTGGCGCCACGACCGACCAGCGCGCCGGGGCTCGCACAGAGCGCACCCGACCGCTGGTGGCGCCGGTCGACGATGGCGGGGAGCGAGCGCTTCACAGAAGATGGCGTCGACTTCGGCGATCAGTTCCATCACCACCGATGGGTCATCGACAACCAAGGGTGCTGCCAGCTGCGCTGGTTCGATGGTGTGGGCTGATGTCGGCGCCGCCATGATGCTATACTGCGTCATCACTACCTCCCTTCGCCTATCGATATCGACCGACCGATCACGTTCTGAAATGGTCGGCGGACCTGCTGCGGGACACCCCACGGGGGAGACGGACCCGGCCAACAGCTCAAGGGGACAACTACTTTCGCTGTAGACCACGCACCTGTCGATTACCGGTCACCACCACGGAGGGGACGTCGCACGGCTCGTTGTCACGTGTGCTTGCCGGGCGGCCGTGCCGAAGAATCACGTCCCGGGTGCGTGGTGGCCAGGCCCGTCACCGCCGCGGGGTGTCCGCAGGAGGATCAGACGCCGGCGGGTTCGCGGACCGGAGATCCGTCTTCGGTGATCACCTTTTGGTCTTCGGTGATCGCTTTCGATTCGTCGGCTCGGCCGATGGTGATCTTGCGCGGTTTGGCCTTCTCGGCAACCGGAATCACCAGCCGCAGAACACCGTCGTGGTAGTCCGCGGTGATCCGCCCGGTGTCGAGGTTGTTGCCGAGAACCAATTGACGGGAGAACACCCCGCGCGGCCGTTCGGCGGCGAGCATCTCGCGGCCCGGATCCACCGGAGCGCGTTCGGCGCGTACGGTCACCACGTTGTTCTCGACGTCCAGGTCTAGCGAATCCGCACTGATACCGGCCAGATCGAATTCGACGATGAACTCGTCGCCATCTCGCCAGGCGTCCATCGGCATTGCCGCAGGCCGTGCGGCGGTGCCCAGAACCTGTTCGGTGAACCGGTCCAACTCGCGGAATGGGTCGCTACGCATCAGCATGGTTACCACCTCCAACGTTCCTTTCTGCTTTCCATCTGTGCGTCCACCAGTTGGTTATCTGTGCCATCTGGTATAGATTTTTATATAGCACTACCGGATATCCGATGCAAGTAGCAGAACAGGAAAAATTGTGAGCGTTTCTGGCCGGGGTCGAGTTCGAGCACCCGTCGAGCCGCCCACGAAGCCCCCGGCCTCCGATCGGGGCGTGTACGGCATCACGGTTGCGTCCGAATTATCCGGTGCACCAACACAATCGCTTCGTCTGTGGGAACGCCAGGGGCTGCTTGCGCCGGCCCGCACCGACGGTGGCACCCGGCGTTACAGTGCCGACGACGTGGCCCGCATCGAGCGGATCGTCACGCTGGTGGCTGCCGGGGTCAACATCGCCGGCATTGGACGCATCCTCGAGCTCGAAGACGCGAACGCTGCGCTGCGCCTGGTGGTGGAGCGCAACAAGCGGTCGAGATGAATGACTACCCGGACGCGCCGGCTTCCGCGCATACCCGCGGGATGAACAGCGTTGCCACCAGACCGGCCAGCAGGAAACCGGCCGCCAGATAGCCGCCGACCGACACGGCATGCGCCATCGACTCGCGCGCCGCGCCGGCGACCGACGCGGTCTGCGGGTGGGCGGCCAGCCCGTCGATGGCCGCCCCCGCGCTGCGCACCACCGCATGGGTCAGACCGCCTGCCTGCTTGCCAGGCACACCCAAAGCCACCAGGGCGGCGTTCAGTCGTGAGTTGACGACGCTGAAGAACGTCGTCGTCAGCACCGCAATGCCCAACGCGGAACCCAACTGCCGGAACACGCTCTGCACTCCTGAGCCCTGCCCCGAACTCTGTTCGGGAACCTCGGCCAGCACCACATTGGTGACTTGGGCGGTGGCAAACCCGACGCCGATCCCGTACACGAACAAGGCAATTGTCAGCGCCCACCAGGAACAACTCGGCTGCGCCAGAAATCCGAGTGCCGCCAGACCCAACGCTTCCAGCAGCAGCCCCGCCCGCACCAAGCCGAGCGACGAAACCTTGGACGCCAGAGCGAAACTCGCGCCGCTGGCGAAAAAGCTGCCCGCAGCCACCGGAATCAGGGCCAGCCCGGCCTGCACCGCGCTGTAGCCCATCGCGAACTGCAGCCACAGCGGCAGCACCGCCACGATGCCGAACTCACCCAGACCGATGACCAACGTGGCGATGTTGCCGTTGCGGAAGGAGCCGATGGAGAACAGGTCGATGTCGATCAGCGCGCGGGCCCGGCGCTGCGGGTCGCTACCGGTACACAGTTGCACCTGCCGGACCGCGAACGCGGTCAGGGCCATTGTGGCCAGCAGCAGAGCGATCAGCACCGGCGACGGCCCACTGTCCCAGCGCAGACCGGCGAATTCGAGGGGCGCGATGCTGTTGGTCCAGCCGTAGGTGCGGCCCTCGATCAGACCGAACGCCAGCAGTCCCAGGCCGATGATCGAAACCACAGCGCCCAGCACATCCACCCGCGCCGGGAGCCGCGATGACCGCGGGATGAACAACACTGCGCCGATCACGATGATCGCCACCAGCGGGATGTTGATGCCGAAAGCCCAACGCCACGAAGCGTGTTCAGAAAGCCAGCCGCCCAGGAACGGACCGATAGCGGTAGCTGCGCCGATGGTCGAGCCCCACACCGCGAAGGCCTGTCCGCGGGCCTTGCCGGTGAACATGGCGTTCAGCAAGGCCAGGGAGGTCGGCAGGATCAGGGCAGCGCCGGTGCCCTGCAGAAAGCGGGCCAGCACCAGTGTCCCGCCGGTCGGCGCCAAGCCGGCGAACAGGCTCGTCGCCCCGAAAACCACTACACCGCAAAGAAATACGGCTCGGGCACCGGCGATGTCGGAGACTCGGCCGACCACCAGCAGCAGCGCGGCGAAGGCGATCGCATAGGACTCCTGCACCCATTGCGCCTGGGAGGAGGTAACGCCGATGTCGCGGACGATCGACGGGATGATGACGTTGACGATGGTGGCGTCCACCACGATCAGCGCGACCCCGAGGGCGATGGCCACCAAGCCCAGCCACGTTCGGGCCGATTTCGACAGGGGCATGCGATTCCTTCGTGGTGGCGTCGGGTGAACACCAACGTAGTTGGCGCCCCGTCACCCTGACAGCGCGGGCGCGTACCGCGCCTGATTGCCACCACTTCGTTTGGCGGCGTACATTGCCGCGTCGGCGGCTGCCACGAGTTGCTCGAGCACCCCGGACCGGTCCGATCCGCGCATCCGGTGCAGTTCGGTGGTGGTCGCACCGACACTGGCGGTTATCCGGTGCGGCAGTTGGGCGATCGCGGCACACAACTGGGCCGCCAACGACTCGTGATCCGCGGCGCCGGAATGTACCGCGATCAAGAACTCCTCGCCGCCGGAGCGGCAGATCACCCCGGCCGACGGGGTGTGCTCACGCAGCAGATCGGCCACGGCCAGCAGCACCTGGTCACCGACGGCGTGCCCGTGGGTGTCGTTGATGCGTTTGAAGTCGTCGATATCGACCATCAACATCGCCAGATGAGTCTGATCGGGCGTCGGCTTGGCGCTGCTGCGGGCGATGGTGTCGATGAAGCCGCGCCGGTTGAGCAACCCGGTCAGCGGATCCTGTTCGGCCCGCTGCGCGTAGATGCCCATGGCGTGCGCCAGACCCCAAATACCCAGACCCACAGCAATATTGGGAAAGCAGACCAGCCAGAACGACATCACGGCAGTGGTCATGTCGGCAACCTCGGCCAGCCGGTGCGCCGCCACCGCCGCGGTCCCGATGGCGACCGCGAAATTGAACGTCAGGGCCTTGGTGCTGTGAAAGACCGCCAGATACGCGCCGGTGACCGCCAGCGCCGTACACCCAAGCGCGGCGATTGCGGGCCACGGCTGCATCAAGCTCCAAGCCGCGATGCTCACCGTCCCGGTGAGAGCCAGCGCTGCCGACTGCCGGCGGCTGGGCCAGCGGATCAGGAAGAAGACCGCCAACAGCAGGGTGAACGCGCTGATCACCGCGCTGGCGGCCAGGCTCACCACGGTCTGCGCTTCACGCTGGGAGATCAGCATGGACCACGGCGCGAACGCCGAGAAGACGGCGACGGCGGCCATGATCCGCTGCGCCGGACGCAGCAGCTCGCGTTGTCGCAGGAATGCGGTCATCGAATCGAACTGGGCGGGCTGCTGCCACCAGGAATGCAGACGTGACATGACGAAACGCCTCCTTCCCCGGACAGTGGAAAGCCTCCACCGCTATGGCCGCGATGTGTACAGCCTGTACCAGTGTGGCCACCAGATCGACACCAGGGGGTGATTGCGCACAATGGTCCCGGTAGACCGAAGAGCCCGGCCCCACCCACGGGAACCGGGCTCTTCTGGCTGGATCTACGAGGTCGGCTGCAATTCGCCCAACGTGACCTGAATGGTCTGCGAACCGCCGCCGGACGGATCGGTGTAGGTCAGCGCGACATTGTCACCGGGGGCCTTCGACCGCACCGCCGCAATCAAGGCCTCCGGGCCGTCGATGACGTGATCGTCCATCTTGGTGATCAGCACACCGCTGGGCAGGCCGGCCGTCGCGGCGGGACCGCCCTGGGCCACCCCGGCCACCGCTGCGCCGCGTCCACTGTCGTCACCGGTGAGCTTGACCCCGAGCGAGGCGTGCTTGACGGTTCCGGTCGAAACCAGTTCATCGGCAATGCGTTTGGCCTGATCTACCGGAATGGCAAAGCCCAGCCCGATGGAGCCGGCCTGTCCACCGGAGGCCTGTCCGCCGCCGAGCGAGGCGATCGCCGAGTTGACGCCGATCAGGTTGCCGTTCATGTCGACCAGCGCGCCACCGGAGTTGCCCGGGTTGATCGCCGCGTCGGTCTGAATTGCGTTCATCACCGAATGCTGGCCGCCCTCGTCGTCGCCGGTGGCCACCGGGCGGTCCAGTGCGCTGATGATGCCGGTGGTCACGGTGCCCTGCAGACCCAGCGGTGAACCGATTGCCACCACGTTCTGGCCCACCCGCAGGTCCTTGGACGAGCCGATGCTGATCGGGGTCAGATCGGTGACGTTCTGCGCCTTGACCACGGCGATGTCGTCGTCGGGGTCGGTGCCGACCACGGTGAACGGCACGGTGCGTCCGTCGGACAGCGTGACAGTGGCCTGCGCCCCGGCATTGCGGGCCGATGGTGTCGC
>Ga0164242_10006815_pt1 | contig 12551 bp, 17 predicted proteins | sample OricomgcompostMG_FD_108783 | JGI IMG/M metagenome (GOLD analysis project Ga0164242, IMG submission 108783) | Miracle-Growth compost microbial communities from Emeryville, California, USA - Original compost - Miracle growth compost (MG) ... | reverse complement strand
TGATGCGGCGGTCAAAGCTGCGATGCAACGACTGCGTCGGAACTGTGCGTGAGCGCGGTGGGCGACAAAACGAACACCCAGCGCTGATAAGGTCGCGACAAACGGGCGGCTCGCGTCGATTATGCGACGCAGGGACACGATGGCGGTCAACACGTCAGCAGAGCGGCTGGGCGTTGCGTCCTCTGCGTCGTCCACACCGCGATAGACCGCTTCAACTTGGTTCTCTGCGTCTGCAAGGCGTTCGGCGGAGCCGCTGTCGCGCACTCCGCTCGCCACCAGGTCGGCGACAGCGTTGATCGCAGCGGGCAGCCGCTCGTCGACGACGTCTTTGCTTGGCCCGCCGCTGTCATCACGCTCCGCTATTCGGTCGACGATGTCGATCAGGTCGCGAACGAAGAACGAGGTGTGCTCGAGCGCCCGAAGACGCTCATAAGACTCCGGCAGCACATCGCCAGACCGTCTGCCGCGAAGATTCCCTTTGCGGCTCTCATCGGCTTCCCGCACAGCATCCCGAACGTCTCGCGCCGTGTCCTCCAGCCGCGCCGCCGACGGCAGGCCGTCGTCGCCATCCGCAGCATTGATCGCCGCGGCCGCCGCGCGCAGCTGCTCCGCGACCATATCGCGCAGGCCGTCAAGACGGCTGGAAGCATCCCGCACGTATAGGGGCGGAAAGATCACGATGTTCACAATGATTCCGACGAGGATGCCGAGCAGCACGTGCACCAGATAGTTGGAGGAGTACCGATCGGCATTCGGACCGCCGATCAACAACACGAAAAGCGCGGTGATCGGCACCCAATCACGGCCGACACCGAGCGCAGGGATGCTGGCGAGCAGCACACCGATGCCGACGACGAGGGCGATGCCGACGATTCGTGGGCCGCCGATCGTGAGCGCACCGATTGCGAGCCCGACGCCGACCGCGAGCCCGAGCAGCGTCTGCACGCTCGAACGTACCGATCTGAACAACGTCGGATACATGCTGATGACGGCGCCGAGCGGTGCGTAGTACGAGTACTTGTCATCGGTGAACGGCATCAAAGGAGCAAGCGCCCACGCGATGCAGGCGGCCAGAGCCGTTTTGCCTGCCAGCAGTAGCCGGCGCCGTGTGCGAATCTGCTTCAGCCAGTGCCAGAAGCGCCGTGCCGCTCTCACTCGGCTCGCGTCGCCGCCACTCGCGGAGCGCCATGGGTGAGTTCATCGCTGAGTTCTTCGCTGAGTCCTTGGCTCGTGTGCTGCTCTTGATCGAGGCTCCGCTGCAGCATTGAGTTGGTCCTTCTTTCGATGATCGTCCGCGGTTCTTCCGACGCTTCCTGTCTACCCGGGCCCTCTGCTTCCGCGCGAGGCCTTGACATGATTCAGCTCCTCGAATAGCCAAGTACGACCGTGAAACCCGGCACCGACCCCGGCCGCGGGCCCTTTACGTCTGCAGAGCAGGAGCGCAGCATGGAATTGATTGGCCATACGAAGGAGGCTTGATTCGATTGCCAGCGAATGTCAAGCCCTGTTCAACATTTTTCCTTTGTCTAGTGTTGCTAGAAATAGCGATCTGATCCATTGGAGGGCATCGTGAGCACCCTGATTGATGACAAGGTCTTGGCCTGCTTTCGCGACCTGGACTTCCCGGCGGACCGTGACGACCTGGTACGAGCAGCGCGCCAAGCGGGCCTCGAACCTCAGGTTCTTGACGCACTACGACATCTTCCTGCTAAGGGATTCAGCGGGCGTTACCACCTGCAGCAGGCGTTGAAGCTTCAACAGCTGACGGACCACACCGATTTCTAAACAGCGCGGGGCCGCCGCTTCTGCGTACAATCGATGCCAAGGTAGTCGTGCTGCCGAATTGGAGTGGCACTTGCCCAGGCAGCATGTCTCGATGGAATCGTTTGTCGTCGGTCGAAGAAAGTGGTGATGCTGTGGGCGCGCTGATCTATGGGTCCCCGTCGATGGAGCTGCAGTTCGACGATCGAACGCTGAGCCATCTGCAGGTCGTTGTCGGCAGTAAGCTGCGGCGAGGAGAGAGCTTTTTCTTCTCCTGGAAGGAGAACCAGCGGACCGAGGATCGGCGCAGCAGCGTGTGGTTGAGCCCCGGCATCCCGCTGATGTTCAAGTACTCAGGCGGTCGGTCGCCGCAAATGAACGTCGAGTGGCTTCGGCTGCTCGAGGAGACGGCGAATAGCGGCCGAGGGCTCCTGCTTCTGCCGGAGCCGCCCGTCGCTCCGACAGCCGATTCCGCCCGTGCCAAGACGCGCCCGGCTGCGAAGTCGGCCGCACCAAGCCGACCCCAAGTGCCGAAGAAATAATCCCGACCTAGCTGACGACATCCTGAAGGTAGGCGTCGACCTCGTCTTCTGACATGAGGATCATGCCGCGTCCGCTGTGCGCAGAGTGTGCAAGCGCCTGAAGCCACAGTCTGTTGAGCTCGGGCGGCTTGCTTCCTGAGAAGCGGAATTGAAGCGGAATGGACGGTGAAAGCCACAGGCTGACGCGCCCGGATCCGTCTGATGGAGCGAGGCTCCAGTTCAGGAGGAAGCTCTCCTGCAGCCTGAGTTTCGCAACGACTGCGATCTTCAGGTGCGCGAGAGCCCGATCTTCGATCTCGTATTCCGCACCCGCGCCATAGATGAGATAGCCCATGTGATGATCATGCCATCTCGCCCTGGCAATTCGAAGTCACGGGAGCCATCACCGGCCTTTCATCAGGTGAATCAACCAGTTCTTCTCGGCTTTGCCCGACCCGCCGGTGTGAATCAGCGCGAACCTGCGCACTCCGCCGAGTCCTCCACCCGGCCTGCCATGCAGCGTGGCGATGATCTCTTTGCCGTCCTCCCATTTCTCGACCTCGTAAGTGCCCGAGTCCCAGATCGCGACGTCGCCGCCGCCGTATTCACCCTTGGGGATCGTCCCCTCGAACGTGCCGTACTCAATGGGGTGATCCTCGGTCTGGACAGCGAGGTGGTTTCGGCCGCTGTCTGTCGGTGTGCCTTTCGGCAGTGCCCAGCTCACGAGCACGCCGTCGTGCTCGAGTCTGAAGTCGTAGTGCAATGCGCGTGCGTGATGCTCTTGGATGACGAACGATCGTCCGTTCGATTTCGCTGAGGCTGTCTCCGGAATCGGCTCGGGAGTCTTTCGGGGGTTTCGCTTGCCACGATAGGTGGCCAGCCGGTCACCTGCGCTCGGTTTGGAGATGTGGCCGACTTCCATGGAGGCCAACGGGTCGCCTCGTCGTTTGACGCGGCGCACGATCTCTGGGTACTCCAACTGGCGCAGATTCTTCGACGCGAGTTCCCGCCAGGTGCGTGGCGCGGCGACCGTTGGTCGGAAACGCCCACGTAAGGAATACGGAGCGACAGTTGTCTTCGCCGCATTGTTCTGACTCCAGTCGACGAAGACTTTTCCGCGGCGAATCGATTTCTTCATGTCGCTGACGATCAGGTCAGGGTGATCTGCCTCCAGAGAGCGGGCGAGGTCGTGCACGATGGCTGAGACCTCCTGCGCGCCTCGAGCGCCATCGAGCGCCGAATAGAGGTGGATGCCCTTGCTGCCGCTCGTGACAGGAATGCAATCCAGCCCGAACGCGCTCAGCACGTCTCTCGCATACCGTGCTACCTCGGCACATTCGAGCAGACCGACGCCTTCTCCAGGGTCGAGGTCGAGCACGAGTCGGTCCGGATGCTTCGGCTTGCCGTTTCGTCCGAATCGCCACTGGGGAACGTGGATCTCGAGGGTGGCTATTTGTCCAAGCCACAGCAGGGTCGCCAGGTCGTTGACGACCGGATACGCATTGGTTCGCGCCTTGTGCGTGAGTGTGCGCCGCTTGACCCAGCTGGGTGTCGAATCGTCGAGGTTCTTGTGAAAGAACATGTCACCAGGCGCATCGGGGGTTCCGACGCCATCGACCCATCGTTTGCGCGTGGCAGGCCTGTCTGCCACGTGCGGGATCAGCACATCGGCGATCGCCGTGTAATAGGCGAGTACGTCGCGTTTGGTGGTGCCCGCCTGCGGATAGAAGACCTTATTGAGGTTGCTCAGCCGCAGACGTTTGCCATCGACCGTTATCGTTTCTGAGTCATTCGACGATCGTTTCTGAGTCATATGACGCTTTCACGTTCAGTTCAGCAGTTCATCTGGCAACTCAAAGTCGGAGCCTTCTGACATCGCCATCGGTTTCGGATCTCGAAGGCGAGCCGCGCGCCTTCCCAAATCGGCGACGAGTTCCTCATCAACGGGATCCTCCCGCTCGTTCGTCACGGTCTCGACTGCGATCTGGCTGGCCGGTCCGAGAATGATTTCAACGTGGGAGACGCCGTCATCGACAAGAACGGGGATGTCCACACGGTCGGCCCGCGCCCGCCTGGCGAGAACGGTCGCGTAGTCCATGATGGCATCGGCGATCCGATCGCCGGTGAGAAGATCGCGGCCGACGTAGCTAATGCACTTCATCGGTCAGGTTTCCTCCTTCCAACGCCGCTTGCGCCGCGTTGTCACTACGGATGTAGACACCGTGCTCGCTGTGTCTGGTAACACGCTACGGTGCGCTTTTCGGCGAGATAAGGGGGTAGTGCCAGGCGTCGGAACGTGCTAACGGCTTCGGCGCCTGGCGCTCACCCGGCTTTCTTCTTTTTTGGGGTCTTCGTCGACTTCGACGTCGAACCCGACTTCGACTTCGAAGTTGGCTTCTTCGCGGCACCTCGAGCGCTGTCCACGCTGCGCCGCAGCGCATCCATCAGATCTATGACTTCGCCAGCCGACTCGCCTTCTTTGGAACTCTCGCCGAAAGTGGCATCCGTGTCGAGGGAATCTCCCTGTTTGAGCTTGGCGTCAATGAGCTTGCCCAACTGCTCCTGGTATTCGTCCGTGAAATCTTCCGGCGAGAAATCAGACGCAAATGAGTCGACCAAGGCTGCTGCCATCTCGCGTTCCTTTGCCGAGATCCGCACCGTCTCGTCAAGAGCTTCGAAGTGCGCTTCTCGCACTTCGTCGTCCCACAGCAGCGATTGCAACATCAGCACGTCGCCGCGCACACGAAGAGCGCCCAGCCGCGTCTTTTGCCTCAGCGCGAATTGCACGATCGCGGTGCGGTCGGAGTCTTCCAACGTGCGCCGCAGGAGCGTATACGCCTTGACCGATTTCGAATCCGGCTCGAGAAAATAGCTGCGGTCGAACATGATCGGATCGATCTGGTCACTCGGAACGAACTCGACAACGCTGATCTCTTTGCTGCGTTCCTCCGGGAGCGACTTCAAATCTTCGTCTGTGAGCACAACGGTCCTGTCGCCGGCTTCATACGCTTTGTTCGTGTGCTCCCAGCTGACCACCTTGCCGCAGATCTCGCAGCGGCGCTGGTAACGGATGCGGCCGCCATCCTTGTCGTGCACTTGGTGCAGAGTGATGTCGTGATCCTCTGTGGCCGCATATACCTTGATCGGCACATTCACGAGGCCGAATGCAACAGCGCCTTTCCAAATGGCTCTCATGACTCAAGTAGACACCTTTGCCGCCTGGCGGGCCAGGCCCTGTCAGAATCGGCGGCAACAACCGTCGGTCGGCGTTGCGCGCAAAGCCGAACCGGAGCAGGCTAGTACAACAGGGCGCCGTGCCACTGTCGGAAAGGTTTTTTGTGATGACGATCAATGAACTGCAGCCGCAGACGCGGCTCGCGCACAGAGGGCGTTTGTTCACACTTGAGAGCATCGACGCGACTTCGTGGAAGGTCACAGACGAGCACGGACGCAACTATGGGACCGTTGTCATGATGAATCGGGAAGGCGAGGGCGGCGACCCGGTCTATGGTGGCATTCTTCCCGCCGCGCATGACACGTTGTATGAAGGTTCGGATTGGGGCGCGATTGTTCGAGGCATTATCAACGAGGTAGATGCGGACTGAGCGATCATGGGAATCCTGCATTACAGTGCGACCGGAATTGAGATCGAATTCGACGATCGTGTGCTCACGCACCTTCAGATCGCAATGGGAAGCAAGCTGAGGCGCGGGGAGAGCTTCTTTCTTAATTGGAAGGACGATCCGAAAGTTGGCGACGGGCGCAGCAGCATCTGGGTCGAGCCGTCCATCCCACTCGCCTTCAGTTATTCGAACGACAAACGCCAGGATGTCAACCGTCGTTGGTTGGCGGCGCTCACAGAGAGCGCCGGGGGACTGCACGGGATGCAGTTGGTAGACGAACCGGAGCCAGACGGCGAAGACGGTCGAGCTCTGGATAACAACCAGAAGCCCTGATGGCACTCCTCGCCGCAATCCCGTGAGTTGCGAGTTTCCGTCCTTCGCGCACGCGCGGAAGGACGGAAACTCGCAACTCACGGGTCCGTAGCACATCGAATCTGCCCGCGGCAATCCCTTGTTCGCGCTGGAAACCGGAGATAAACCGGAAGGACAGCCGACGAAGGCTTGAACCGCGGAAGGAACACGATGTCTATTCACATTCAATCCCGGCATGTTCGATCAAGGCATTCGCGGTCACGCATTCGCGCCGGGTCCATTGAACTCCGACGAATTTCCAGCTCTGAATGGCGCGTGAGCGACACGAGCATCCCAGACGGAGACGCCGGAAGCGTTCTCGGATTCGTCGAGTATGTCGACAGCGGACACTACGAGGTCCTGCGACTCGGACACGGTCACGGAATCGACCGTATCTCGTTCTCTGACCTAGACGATGTGGTGACCTACTTTGCACGCCACAGCTGAGCGGGCGTCGTCGGGCGCCCCCGCGACGGCCAACACGGTGGGCGTTGACAGCGTCGGCGACTACCTGCGCCGTATCGGTCGGTTCCCCCTGCTGGAAGCATCCGACGAGATTAGGCTTGCGCGACAGATCGAGGTGGGGCTCTTTGCGCAGGAGCGGCTGGACTCACGCGAGGATCTCGACCCGTCAGCCAAACGCGAGTTGGCAACGCTTGCCCGTGAAGGACGGACGGCATACACGTGGTTCGTGTGCTGTAATCTGCGGCTGGTGGTCAGCGTGGCGAAGCGCTACACCGGCTATGGGCTGGCGTTCATCGACCTTATCCAAGAGGGCAACCTCGGCTTGGACAGGGCGGTGAAGAAGTTCGATTACACGCGTGGATTCAAGTTCTCGACGTATGCGACCTGGTGGATCCGTCAAGCGGTCTCGCGCAGCCTCGCAGACAGTGCGCGCCTGATCCGCGTTCCGGTGCACACTGCCGAGAAGATCAGAGTACTTTCGCGCGTGCGACGTGAGTTGTCCGTCGAGTTCGGACGAGAGGCAAAGATCGAAGAGCTTGTCGAGGAGACCGGATTCGAACGAGCGACGATTCTGCGGCTGCTCGCATCTGAGCGTGAGCCGGTTTCGTTGCAGTCGGTGACCGGCGATTCCGACGCTGAGATCGGCGAGTTTCTCGAGGACGCGGATGCGCTTCCGATCAGCGACATCGTCTGGCAGACCCGCCGCAACGACGAATTGTGGCGCCGTGTCGAACAACTCCCGCGCAGGGAAGCCGAGATCTTGCGCTTTCGCTACGGTCTGCGTGAGACCCCGCCGATGACTCTGGCAGAGGTAGGGGCAACGGTCGGCGTTTCGCGTGAAAGAGTGCGCCAGCTGGAGCGGAATGCTCTTTCGCGGTTGCGTTGTTCTGAACTTGCGGAGTTCGTCGACTGATGACAGCGGTGCTGCATCGTGCAATGGAGTTCACGCCGAACATCGCGATTGTCACCGGTTCGAGTTCTGGCATCGGCCGCGCGACGGCCATTGCGCTTGCAGCAAACGGAATGGATGTCGGAATCACCTGGCATTCCGACGAGGCCGGCGCAACTGAGACGGCGCGGCTCGTTCGACAGGCAGGGCGTCGCGCTGCCGTCGCCCGGTTGGACACGACGGATGCCCCGGCATGCGGCGATGTCATCGACACGCTGTGCCAGCAGCTCGGCGGAGTCGATGTCTTCGTGAATAACGCCGGCATCAACGGTGGACCGGCATTCTTCGACACGACCTGGGAGATTTGGCGCAAAACGGTCTGTGCCGACCTTGATGGCGCGTTTGTTTGCATGCAAAGAGCCGCGCGTCACATGGTCGAGGCCGGACGCGGTGGCCGCATCGTCGCGGTGACGAGCGTGCATGAACATCAGCCGCGAGTGGGGTTCGCGGCATACGACGCGGCCAAGCACGGCCTCGGCGGGCTGATCAAGACGCTGGCCATCGAGCTCGCCCATTATGGAATCACGTCCAATGCGGTTGCACCTGGGGAGATCTCAACGGCGATGAACGACGCCGAGGGGGACGACCCGCACGAACAGGAGCGACCGGGCATCCCAGTTGGGCGCCCCGGGGACGCGCGCGAGGTCGCATCCGTCATCGCCTTCCTCGCATCGGGCGCGTCCAGCTATGTGAACGGCGCATCCTTAGTGGTAGACGGAGGCATGCTGCTGATGGGCCCACACGGTGGCTCACACCTGAGCAGCGGCGACTGGCGTGGCGCATGATCGCTCACGCCGCCGCCCGCTCACCGAGCGATCAGATCGTGGCGACGGATCCGCCGTCGACCCGGTAGTTTGAACCGTTCACGAAGGAAGCTCGATCTGAGCAGAGAAACACGATGACTGCTGCGACCTCGTCTGGATCGCCCCGACGTTTCAGTTCCAGAAACGGACGCTCTGTGTCGAGGAACGACTCGATCGCCTGGTCACGGTCGACTCCCAATTGTTCGGCGCGCTTGTCCATCATGGCGTCTGTCATCGGGGTGCGCACAAAGGCGGGGGACACCGCGTTCACCAGCAGTCCTTCTCTCGCGTAGCTGCGTGAGAGGCCCTTCGCCAACGCGAGTACGCCGGCCTTGGCTGCGCAGTATGGAAGCTCGTCGGGGTACGGCTGCACCGCGTCTTCGGATGCGATCAGAATCAGCCGACCGGTTCCGCTTGCGCGCAGATCGTCGAGAAACGTTCGGATGACTCTGACGGGCGCAAGGAGGTCCGTCTGAATGGTTGAGACCCATCCGTCGTCGGTGATCTCGTGGAAAGCTCCCTGCGCCCCGGTCACGCCTGCGCAGTGCACCAGGATGTCCAGCCGGCCGACGGATGCCGAAACGTTTTCCCGCAGGCCTGCCAGGGATTGGATGCTGGTCACATCCGCGGCAAATGCGTGCAGCATACCGATCGGCGCATCCAGTTTCGTTGCTGCGGCGTCGAGTTTGTCCTGGTCAATGTCGGTGATGACGACACGAGTGCCTTCCGCCAGCAATTGCTTGGCCGTGTGCCAGCCGATGCCGGAGTCTGCGCCTGTGACCAGCGCCGCGCGGTTCTCGATTCCTAAATCCATCGTTCGTCTCCCTGGTTCACTGGCCAAGATTCGGCACGGGAATGCTTCCGCGCAGCGCATCGACGCGCACATCTTCCGCCTGGTCGATGACGGCGCGCGCCGCGTCGCGCTGGTTCTCAACGTTCCAGAGCAGAACGCCCGCGACTCGTCCGTCGTCGACGTAGTACACCACGCCGGCGTCCCGATCCTCGTTCCACTCCTCGACCGTCGTGAGCGATGCGTCGAGTGTGCCGATCGCTTCGTAACGATTGCCGAAGATCACAGAGTAGAAGTACGGTGTGTGATCGTATGGTTCGTCGGCCCCGGCGAGGTTGCGCCCGGCCTGGCGCCCCATCGATGTTGCATTGTCAACGTGTTCAATTCGCGTTCTACCCAGGATCTTGTCCGGATATGACGCGATATCTCCCGCAGCGAAGATCAGCGGGTCGGACGTGTGTAGTCGATCGTCGACGACCACGCCGTTGTCGACTTCGATGCCTGCGTGTACCGCAAGATCCGTGTTGGGTTCGATCCCAAGTCCCACAACGACGGCATCGACATCGAGGTGGGCGCCCGTTGACAGCTCGATGTCGATTCGACCTTCATCTGACGAGCCCCGCTCGAGCTTGGTGCCCGCCATGAGGGTGACGCCTGCGTGCTCGTACAACCCGTGGAAGCGCCGTGCCAGATCATCCGGAAATACGGATGCGCCGAGCGTGTTCTCGGGAAAGATCAGCAGCACGTCTGTGTCGTTTTGAGCCAGCGCCGCAGCCAATTCCGTGCCGATGAAGCCTCCGCCGACGACGGCGATGCGCCGGCCCTCACCCGCCAGCGCACGTAGTCGCCGGTAGTCCTCGACCGACCGAAAATAGATAACCTTCTCGTCGTTCGGCAGATCGAGCGTACGCGGGGAGCCGCCGGTCGCCAGCAGCAGCTTCTGATATCCATAGCCGTTTCCGTCATCGGTGCGCACGGTGTGCCCGGCCCGGTCGATGGTTACTGCACGCTGCCCAGGATGCCGCGTCGCGTGCGTGTCGCTCTCGGTGTTCAGCCACACCTTGTCGAACGTGAAGTCAGGATCGGTCCAGAGCTTCTTCGTTAAGGCGGGTCGCGTCACCGGGGCAGCTTCCTCTTCGGCGATGATCCCGATGGATCCGACAGGATCCAGTTCGCGGATGCCGCGCGCCGCGCTGTCTGCGACCATCCCACCGCCGACGATCAAGTAGCTGTATTCCTTCACTCTGTATTCGTTCACCCTTTCGATGTCAGCGCAACCGTGGTGCAACGGCAAGGCGTTGCGTGAACGCGTCTCGAAGGTGTACAGACGCCAATCGACAGGGCAATCGACCTGGGGGACTGCCGGTGGCATAATCGTCCTATGGGTCATCTCATTTACGGACCTGGTGCCGAATATGAGATTGAGGACCGAACGCTCGCTCACGTGAAGATTGCGATTCTTGCAAAGCTGCGCGTCCAAGAGAGCTTTTTGATGAGTTGGACGATTGATCCAGCGCAAGGCTCGGGCAGGGTCAGCGTCTGGATGGATCCGGCGATCCCGCTACAGTTCAGATTCTCCGGCAGCAGGCCGCCCGAATTGAATCGGGTCTGGCTGGCGGCGCTCGCCCATTCGGCGCATGGCACACGGGGCATGTTGATCATGGCGGAGTCCGAGGCGGCGGACTATCTCGCCGCGAACCAGCTAGCAGCGTAGTCCGGTGGCATAATCGCACACATGGGACACCTCATTTACGGCGCGGGCGCCGAGTATGAGATTGAAGATCGCATGCTGGCACACTTGAAGATTGCCATATTGTCCAAACTGCGGCTGCAAGAGAGCTTTCTGCTGAACTGGGCCATCGATGCGGCGCACGGGTCAGGGCGGGTCAGCCTGTGGTTGTCACCGGCGATTCCGATCCAGTTCCGATTCTCCGAGAAGATGCCTCCTGTTCTGAACCGCGAGTGGCTTGAAGCTATGGCTCGTTCGGCACATAGCAGCCGCGGAATGATCATCATGGGCGAGGAGGAGGCGAGCGAATACCTCGCTCGCGAGAATTCGGCTGCGGAGCACTGAATACGCCGGCTGGCAAGCCCCTTTCGCTCGCTCGCCCGAAGGAGCTACCATCGCATTATCGCCCTGGACGTCGGCGGATAATCGCGACCTGAACCAGGGCGAGGTATGACATGCGACAGATCTCAATCACAAGCACGATGTCCCTCGACGGAAGCGCGTTGGCTGACGCGCTTGTTCGTCACGGTTTGGCCCTGTGCGATCGTGAACACGTCGACCTTGTGGATGTGTCCATCATGACGACAGATGGCACAAGCGAGCGCGTGCAGTTCGCCATCAGTGATAGCGCGGAGCCGATCGCCGCAATGTCGGTCGAACTCTCGGACCAAGTCGTGGATGCGAGGACGGTTACGGGTTCGGCGACCCCAGACGTACCGCAGCGCGTTCGTCCGTTCACCCTCGGCGACCTCGACGGGAAATCGTGGTCGAGCTTCCTTCGATCGCCCGAGATCGACGACTTCGACCTGTAATCGAGCGGCCGAGCAGCACGCTGGTTGCCAAGCGGTCGGTGCTAGCGCGCCGCGGTGGTAAGTGCCAGCGCGGACTGCACGACCTGGGCCCGTCCGATTCCCGCCTCATCCATCAGCTCGGTTGCCGTACCAGAACCGGGCAGTCCCTGCACACCGAGCAAGATCGCACGAGGCGGCTGCGCCGAGTCAGCCAACGCCTCGACCACAGCAGAGCCGATGCCGCCCTCGACATGATGGTCTTCGACGACGACCAGCTTTCCACCGGTCGCGTTCGCTGCTTGCATCAGCGTCTCACGATCGATCGGCTTCACGGAATACAGATCGATGACACGCGCGGTTACGCCCTTGGCTGCCAGCTCGTCCGCGGCCGCCAGGCAGGTATGAACCGTGACGCCCGCACCGATCAGAACCACGTCATCCGCATCGGACGAGCGCAGCGTTTTGCTGCCTCCGATGGGGAACGTCTCACCCGACTCGTACAACACCGGGTATTTTCCTCGGGTTGTGCGCAGGTACACGATTCCGTCTCGATCGAGCATCTCCCGCACCAGCCCAGCCGTGCTTGTCGCGTCGGCGGGGTACAGGATCGTCGAACCGCGGATGGCGCGAAGCGACGCGATGTCTTCGAGTGCCATCTGCGACGGCCCGTCCTCGCCGATTTCAACGCCTGCATGGGATCCGCACAGCCGAATGTTCGCCTGTGAGACCGCCGCCATCCGCACGAAGTCGTAAGCGCGAGAGAAGAAC
>Ga0164242_10006814_pt1 | contig 12554 bp, 13 predicted proteins | sample OricomgcompostMG_FD_108783 | JGI IMG/M metagenome (GOLD analysis project Ga0164242, IMG submission 108783) | Miracle-Growth compost microbial communities from Emeryville, California, USA - Original compost - Miracle growth compost (MG) ... | reverse complement strand
TGCTGAAGCCGGAGTTCGAGGAGGTCGAGCTCGGCACCGCGGAGATCCGCGAGATCTTCCGGTCCAGCAAGTTCGGCAACATCGCCGGTTCGATCGTCAGGTCCGGCGAGATCAAGCGCGGCTCGAAGGCGCGGATCACCCGCGACGGCAAGGTCGTGTCCGAGAACATCGAGGTCGCCGGACTGCGGCGCTTCAAGGATGACGTCACCGAGGTCCGCGACGGCTTCGAGTGCGGTATCAACCTCGGCTCGTTCAACGACCTGCAGATCGGCGACCTGATCGCCACCTACGAGATGCGCGAGAAACCGCGCGACTGACCGCACGCAGGTGCGTCCCCTCCTGACCGAGCGGACACGAAGAACACCGAGAGGACCAGTAAATCGCCCGATTTACTGGTCCTCTCGGTGCGTATGGTGTCCTGTCGGCGAGGAGGGTCTGCGAGGCTGGGCGCATGCGATTCGGACTCGTCGGCACCGGCTACTGGGCGCGTGAGACGCACGGCCCCGGCATACAGGCATCCAGCCACGACCTGGTCGGGGTGTGGGGGCGTGACCCGGACAAGACCTCGGCCGTGGCGCAGTCGCTGGGCGTCGAGGCGTTTCCCAGCCATGCCGCACTGCTGGACGCCGTCGATGCCGTGTCGTATGCCGTGCCACCGGATGTGCAAGCACCGTTGGCGCTCGAGGCAGCGCGGGCCGGCAAGCACCTGCTGCTCGACAAGCCGGTGGCCCTGGACGTCGCCGTGGCACGCGAGTTGCGCGACGCCGTCCACGGCGCCGGCGTGCGCTCCGTGGTGTTCTTCACGGCACGCTTCGCGACCGAAACCCGCTCCTGGCTGGACGAACTCGCGGACTCAGGCGGTTGGCGGGGCTCCTGGACCGAATGGGTGGTGGCCAACCAGCGACCGGACAGCCCCTACCAGGACTCGCCCTGGCGGCAGCGGGAAGGCGCCCTGTGGGACATCGGGCCACACCTGCTGGCCACCCTGACCGCGGCTCTCGGCCCGGTCGAGTCCGTCGCAGCCACGCCGGGCGTCGGCGACGCGGTGCACCTGAGCCTCACCCACGCCTCGGGCGCCGTGAGCACCGCGACCCTGGCGTTGTGGGGGCCGCCTGCGGCATACACCTGGGGCATGCGGGTGTGGGGCGAGCGCGGCGTCAGCTCGGCGCCGGCAGCGGTCACCACGGCGCAGCAGGCGCTGGCGACCGCGGCGGACGAGCTGGGCGTCGTGATCGCCGGAGCTATGGAGCACCCGCTCGGCATCGACCTGGGCGTGCGCGTGGTGGAGCTGATCGCGGACGCCGCCCGGCAGGTGGGTCGTTAACCTCGGAACATGGCCGAGTGGAAGATCGTGCACTGCTCCGGGGGCGCTTATTACGAGTCGAAGTGGGTGCCGCTGGCGTCGCTCAAGGCGATCCGGTTGGGCAACAGACGCCTGCAGCGCTGCCCCGTGCATCACAAATGGGAGGTGACGGTCAAGGTGCCCGATGACCTGGTCACCCCCGAGATCCGCGAGCAGGCGGCGCAGCACCGCGACTCCGGGCTGATCTGATCACTGCATCGTCAGCACGATCTTGCCGAAGCCGTCGCCCTCGGCGAGACGCGCGAACGCATCGCGCGCCTGCGCCAACGGCACGGCGCGGTCGATCGTCGGCGAAATCCCCTCACGGTCGACGAAGTCGACCAGCCGGCGCAGCTCGGCGATCGAACCCATGGTCGAGCCGATCACCCGCAGCTGCTTGAAGAAGATCTTGGTCAGTTCCGCCTTCTCCGGAGCGTCGCCCGACGTCGCACCACAGGTGACGATCGTGCCGCCCGGGTTGAGCGAGTTGACCGAGTGGCTCCACGTCGCGGCGCCGACCGACTCCATCACGGCGTTGACCCGCTCCGGCAGGCGCTCGCCACTGGCGAACGCCCGGTCCGCCCCGAGCTCCACCGCGCGCGCACCGCGCGTCTCGTCCCGCGAGGTGACCCACATCCGCAGACCGGCGGCGGCGCCCAGTTGCACCAGCGCCGTGGACACTCCGCCGCCGGCGCCCTGCACGAGCACGGTGTCACCCGGGGAGACGCCCGCGTTCGTGAAGAGCATCCGGTATGCCGTCAGCCACGCCGTCGACAGGCAGCCCGCGACCTGCCAGGACATGCCCTCCGGCTTGGGCACCAGATTGGCGGACGGCACCACGACCTGGTCGGCGAACGTCCCGTCATACAGCTCCGAGAGCAGGGTGCGACGTGGGTCGAGCGTCTCGTCGCCGGACCAGCCGGGACTGGCGATGACGGTGTGCAGGATGACCTCCCGCCCGTCGTCGGTCACGCCCGCCCCGTCGCAGCCCAGGATCATCGGCACGCGGTCCTCGGCCAGCCCCACGCCGCGCAGGGACCACAGGTCGTGACGGTTGAGGGCGGCCGCTCGCAGGTGGACGCGGGTCCAGCCGTCCCGGAGCTGCGGATCGGGCCGCTCACCGACCTCGAGGGCGGCGAGCGGGTCGTGGCGGTCGATTCGGGCGGCGTAGGCGGCGAGCATGCTCACCAGACTACGAGCAGCGGCACGGGGTCAGAGCGTGCCCTCGCCGACGGCCGGACTGCTGCGCAGCAGCCACCACCGTGCGGTCAATCCGATGAGAAGCGCCCAGAACGCGGACTCGATGCCGCCGATCGTCGTCCCCGAGGCCGCGACGACCAACGTCAGCACGGCGACGGTCGTCTCTGCGGGCTGCCGCTCATCGTGGGCGCCGGCCGTGGGCAGCATGCCTTTCAGCGCGCCGCCCAGCGCCCCGAGCAGGGCGAGCCCGGCGACCGTTTCGACGACTCCGGAAGGGGCGAGTGTCACCAGGACGGTGAGCGCGCTCGATGACAGGCCGAGCACCACGTAGGCGGCGCCGCTGCTCGCGGCGGCCACCCATCGCCGAGAGGTGTCCGGACCGGCGTCCGGGCCTGCGGCCAGTGCGGCGCTGATCGCCGCCAGATTGATGGCGTGGCCACCGGCCGGGGCGCCGACGACGGTACCGGCGCCCGTCACGAGCATGACCGGACGCCACGGCACGGAGTAGCCGAAGCCGCGCATCACCGCGACTCCGGTGATGTTCTGCGACGCCATGGTGACGACGAAGAGCGGCAGGGCGATGCCGAGCGCGGCCTGCAGACTCAGCTGCGGCATGACGGGCGCGACAACGGGCAGCAGGCTGCTGCTGGTGAAAGTCGTTCCGGTGCGGGCAAGTTCGATCCCGATCACCACGGCAGCGGCGACGAACGCGCCCGGCACCGCCCATCGGGCACTGACACGTAGCAGGGCGAGCCAGACGATGATCACGGGAAGCACGTCCCAGGGGTGTATGGCGACGGCGCGGACCGGCTCCAGGCACAGGGGCAGGAGTACGCCGGCCAGCATCGCCTGCGCGATCGTGGGCGGGATCCTGACGATCAGATCGGCGAGCCCGGACCACAGGGCGCTGGCGATCACGAGGACACCCGTCACGAGGAATGCGCCGGTTGCCGCCGGCCAACCACCGGTGACCGCGCCGGCACCTACGAGCAGGGCAGCGCCCGGGGTCGACCAGGCCAACGTGATCGGGATGCGGTAGCGCCTGGCCAGCACGATCGCACTGACGCCCTGCAGCAGGCTGATCGCCATCAACCCCGATGCGGCCTGGGCAGGAGTCGCGCCGACGGCACGCAGGCCCGTCAGCACCACCGCGAACGAGCTGGTGAATCCGACCAGGGCGCAGACGATTCCGGCAACCACCGGCGTGGTGCTGCTGGTGCGTGGTCGGGGTAGGGTGTCGAGCACTGATGTTCCGTTCACGAAACGTTCTGTTTACGGAACACTAACGAGAGTCGCCCGGCGACGCGAGAGGAGTCCACCTGATGAGCGCTGAGGCGCGGGCGGCGGCGGTGGGCGCCCGCATCAGGGAGGCCCGTGAGGGCCGAGGTATCAGCCTGTCCGCGCTCGCTCGGGAGGCGGGCGTCGGCAAGGCGACGCTGTCCCAGTTGGAGGCGGGCGAACGCAACCCGACCATCGAGACCCTGTACGCCCTGTGCCGGCCACTCGGGATGCCGCTGTCGGCGCTGGTCGGCGAGGTGGGCGGTACGCAGGCAACGGCAGCCGGCGGGATGCGCACCGTGCTGCTGGACCTGCGTCGCCGCTCGGACGGCACCACGGTAGAGGTGTTCCGGCTGGAATTCCCTGCAGGTGCACGGCATTCATCGCCGGCCCACGGACGGGACGTGACCGAGCACCTCGTCGTCACCGTGGGCGCCGTGCGGGTGCGCATCGCCCGCTCGGCCGTGGTGAACGCCGGGGAATCGAGGACGTGGACCAGCGACCGCAAGCATTCCTACGCGGCGGTGGGCGGCCCCGCCGAAGCCGTGTTGGTCATCACGACACCGTCGCCGTCGGGCGCGCAGTGATCAGCCCCAGTTGGCGAGGTCGGTGATGCAGAACGGGTGTCCCGCCGGGTCGAGCAGGACGGTCCAGGTCTCTCCGGGTTGCTGCTCCGGCTTGGTCGCGCCCAGCTCGACGCAGCGGGCGACGGTCGCGTCGACGTCCTCGCCGGCCAGGTCGAGGTGGAACTGCTTGTGTCCCTCGTCCGGCCAGGACGGCCGGCGGTAGTCGGGCGTCTCGCCGAATCCGAGCCGCTGGTCGCCCTGCTGCAACATCGCGTAACCCTCGCCCTGGTAGGCGATCGGCCACCCGAGCACGGCGCTGTAGAACGTGGCCATCGCGCCGGCGTCGTCACAGTCGATGGTGACCATGCCGAGGCTGGCGGCCGGCTTGGTGGTGTCGGTCATCTGGTGGCTCCTTGCCGAATGTCGGATGTGGCTGTCGGGCCATGCTCCTACGCTGCGAGACATGCCGGATAGGACATTCGCGACGACCGACGGAGTGATCCTGGACCCGCGTCGTTTCGCGCAGCACGCCACCCTGGCCAGGCCGGCCTGCCACCCGGCGCTGACGCCATGGGTCGAGCACTACTGGTCGGTGCGGTGGAGTCTGCCCGGCGGTGCGTCCTATCGATCCTCGCTGGTGCCCGCCGCGCAGACCAATCTCACCGTCGAGGCGGGCGGGGTGCGCCGAGAAGGTGCCGCGACGCCGGGAGTCTTCGTTACCGGAGTGGTCAGTCGCAGCCGCTTCGACGTGACCTTGACCGGCTCCGGGGGAGTGGTCGGCGCGAAGTTCCGTCCGGGCGCGCCCACGGTGATCACCGGGGTCGAGGCGCGGCGCCTGCGTGACCAGGTCGTGCCTGCCACCCGGTTGTTCTCCGGAGCCGAGGAGTTGGCCGGCCTGCGCGCGGACACGCCGGACTGGGTGGAGCGGCTCGACGGCTTCCTGCTCGACCTGGTGCCGGCCGACACGAGCGAGCTGCAGACGATCGCCGCGGTGATCGCGACCCTGGAGGACTCCACGCCGACGATGTCCGCCGGTGAGCTCGCCGACCGGTGCGACCTGGGTCTGCGCTCCCTGCAACGACTGTGCCGGCACTACGTCGGCGTCGGTCCGCAGTGGCTGGTCGCACGTGCCCGGGTGCACGCCGCGATCGCCCGCCTCAACGCCGGTGACTACGACACGCTCGCGGCGCTCGCGACCGAGCTGGGGTGGTTCGACCAGGCGCACATGGGCCGGGACTTCACCGCCCTGGTGGGTGAGCCACCGGGCAGTTACCGGGACCGCGCCGGTCGGGTCGCCGACTAGTGCGGTGAACTAACCTTTCGGCGTGCCTGAGCATCTGATCCTGCTGGCCCCGTCGGCCAATCGTGTGTATGCCGCTGACGCCCCGCGGCTGGCGGAGTCCGAACTCGCGGCGATGGCAGCGGGTTTCGGGCTGGCCGACCCGGACGTCGGGACCACGCGGCTTGCGGGGGTGGCCTACCTGGCGCTGCGCACCAGCGACGAGCTGACCGACGACGCGGTCCAGGTGGTGTCGCAGCTGTCCGCTGCGCACGCACTCTTCCGGCGGGAAGGCTCCCTGCTCGCGCCGGTGCCGCTGCAGCGGCGGGCGTCATACCCCGACGACCTGGTGACGATCCAGAAATATCAGGGCAAGACCAACGAGCAGTGGACCCGGTTGCTGCTCAATGTCACGGCCGCCGCGACGCGGCGGCCGGGCAAGCTGCTGGACGGCACCTTGCAGGTCCTCGACCCGATGTGCGGACGGGGCACCACCCTCAACGTCGCGCTCTCCCTCGGGCTCGACGTGACCGGAGTCGACCTGGACATCAAGGATTTCCAGGCCTATTCGGCTTTCCTGAAGACCTGGATGCGTCAGCACCGCCTCAAGCACTCCGCGGACGAGTCGAGCCTGCGCACCAGCGGTCGCAACCGCGGCAAACAGTTGCAGGTCGAGGTCGCGCCGACGAAGGAGGCGCACAAGGCGGGCGACACCCACCACGTCACCTACCTGTCGACCGACACGACCGACCTGGACGGGCTGATCCGTCCGCGCAGCGTCGACGTGATCGTCACCGACACCCCGTACGGCGTCCAGCACGGGTCGCACGGGGACCGCCTGGCGCGCAGCCCCCTGGAGTTGCTGGACCGCGCGCTGCCCACCTGGTGCGAGACGCTGCGCGCCGGCGGTGCGATCGGGCTGTCGTACAACCGGCACGTGGCGCCGCGAGCCGAGCTCGAGACGCTGCTGGTCACCCACGGACTCGCGCCGGTGGCCGGCGCCGCGGACGCCTTTCGGCACCGGGTGGACGCCTCGATCGACCGCGACCTGATCGTCGCCCGCAAGCAGGGGTGAACGTAGGGTTTGTCTTTGCCCGTAACGTCCGCACCACACCACGGAGGCTCGCATGGCTGACCCGGCACGCGCCCGCAAGATCGCCGAGCGCACCAAGACTCTCGTTGCCGATTTCATCGAGCGTCGTGTCAAGGACGAGCGACTCGGTTTCGTCACCGTCACCGATGTCCGGGTGACCGGCGACCTGCAGCACGCGTCGATCTTCTACACGGTCTTCGGCTCCGACGAGGAGCGCGCGAACACCGCCGAGGCGCTGGAGGACTGGCGCGGCCGCATCCGGTCGCACGTGGGCAAGGGGCTGGGCATCCGGCTCACGCCGTCGCTGGAGTTCATCCCCGATGCGATCCCGGAGGGCGCCGCGCACATCGAGGAGGCGCTCAAGGCCGCCCGCGAACGCGACGAGGAACTGGCGCGCGCCAAGGCGGCCGCCGAGTACGCCGGCGACGCCGACCCCTACAAGAAGCCCGCGGACGACGCAGTCTCCGGCGAATGACGCCGGACGGCCTGCTGCTCGTCGACAAACCGGCCGGCTGGACCAGTCACGACGTCGTCGCGCGCACGCGCCGGCTGGCGCACACCCGCCGGGTGGGCCACGCCGGCACCCTCGACCCGATGGCGACCGGCGTGCTCGTGCTCGGCATCAACAAGGCCACCAAACTGCTGACCTTCCTGGTCGGTTGCGACAAGACCTACACCGCCACCATCCGGCTCGGGCAGTCCACGGTCACCGACGACGCCGAAGGGGACGTCACGGCGACCGCCGACGCGAGCGGGCTCAGCTCCGAGCGGATCGCCGCCGCGGTCGCCCAGCTGACCGGAGACCTGCACCAGGTGCCGAGCGCCGTCAGCGCGATCAAGGTGGACGGCGTGCGGTCCTACGCACGCGTGCGTGGGGGAGACGAGGTCACGCTGCAGCCACGAGCGGTGCGGGTCAGCCGTTTCGTCATACACGACGAACGAGCGGTGGGATCGCTGCTCGACCTGGACGTCGAGGTCGAGGTGTCCTCCGGCACCTATGTGCGGGCCCTGGCACGCGACCTGGGCGCCGCACTGGGTGTCGGCGGCCACCTGACGGCGTTGCGGCGCCGGCGAGTCGGGCGGTTCGGACTGTCGGCGACCCACACGATGGACGAGCTCACCGCGCTCGCCGAGCGCGAGGAGCCACTACCCGTGCTGCCGATGGCCGACGCCGCCGCGGCGCAGTTCCCGGTGCGCCGGATCAGCGCCGCGGAGGCGGTGGACCTGCGCCACGGCAAGCGGTTGCAGGCGGGGGAGGCTCACCCGGCGGTGTCCGCGGCGATCGCCGGCGACGAACTGGTGGCGATGCTGGACGAGACCGGTCCGCTGGCCAAGTCACGCGTGGTCTTCCCGGCCTGACGCCACCTAGATGCGACAGTGTCGCGTCAATCGCTATGCTCGGGGCATCATGGCAACCGTCACCGCATCGCAGACAACCAAGCTGGACCGTGTCCGGGAGTTCTTCGCCGATTTCACACCGGCAGAACGACGCTCGGTCGTCGGTATGACGGCGGCCGTGCTCGCGCTGCACGTGCTGGGCTGGGGTTCCCTGTTGTTCATGGTCGCGCCGCAGCACTTCCAGCTGGGCACCGACGCCGCACACGCTCAGGTCTTCGGGATCGGGCTCGGCGTCACGGCATACACCCTCGGCATGCGGCACGCCTTCGACGCCGACCACATCGCCGCGATCGACAACACCACCCGCAAGTTGCTCTCGGACGGCAAACGCCCCATGTCGGTGGGATTCTGGTTCTCCCTCGGGCACTCCAGTGTCGTCTTCGGTCTGTGCTTCCTGCTCGCGCTCGGCATGAAGGCCCTGGCCGGCTCCGTCGAGAACGACAACTCCACGCTGCACACGATCACCGGCGTGATCGGCGTGACCGTCTCCGGCACGTTCCTGTGGATCATCGGCATCCTCAACCTGATCGCCTTCATCGGCATCCTGAAGGTGTGGCGGCGCGCTCGGGAGGGCGACTTCGACGAGGCCGCGCTGGAGCAGCACCTCAACTCGCGCGGGTTCGTCAACCGCATCCTGGGCGGCCTGACCAAGTCGGTCACCAAGCCGTGGAACATGTACCCCATCGGGTTCCTCTTCGGCCTCGGCTTCGACACCGCCACCGAGGTGAGCCTGCTGGTGCTGGCCGGGGGTGCGGCGGCCTTCTCGCTGCCCTGGTACGCCATCCTCACTCTCCCGGTCCTGTTCGCCGCCGGCATGAGCCTGCTCGACGCCGCCGACGGTGTCTTCATGGCCAAGGCCTACCGGTGGGCGTTCGCCAAGCCGCTGCGCCGGCTGTACTACAACGCGACGGTCACCTGGCTGTCGGTCTTCGTGGCCCTGGTCATCGGCACCATCGAGCTGTGCTCGGTGCTCGCCGACCGCTTCCACTGGACCACCGGGCCCGTTGCGGCCGTCGGCTCGATCGACCTGGACGGTGTCGGCTTCGTGATCGTCGGGGTGTTCGTGGCGACCTGGCTGCTCGCGGTTGTCGTATGGCGGGTGCTGCGCCTGTCGGAGAAGGAAATCGCCGCGGGCTAAAGTTGCGCCGTGAATTCAATTGAGCACGGGCACGGACGGCTTGCGATGCGCTCGCGTCGCAGGGAGCTTGCGACCGTCGCGAGCGCAGAGTAATTCTCCGTGCTGCGCATATCCAAGCTGACCGAGATCCCCGCCGACTTCGGTGAGAGCGTGGTCACGATCGGCAACTTCGACGGCGTCCATCGCGGTCACGCTGCGCTGTTGCGCGAGGTGGTGCAGCGGGCCGAGCAGCGCGGTGCACGTGCGTGCGCCGTGACCTTCGAACCGCACCCGCTGCAGGTCCTGCACCCGGACCGGGCGCCGAAGCTGATCGCCTCCACGACCAGCCGCTACGAGCGCCTGGCACAGACCGGCCTGGATGCGGTGCTGGTGCTGGAATTCACCATGCAGCTCGCGGCGATGACGCCCGAGGAGTTCGTGCGCGAGGTCTTCGTGGACGGCTTGCACGCGGTCGAGGTGGTCGTCGGCCGGGACACGCGTTTCGGCGCCAAGAACGCCGGTGACGTCGCAACGCTGCGACGACTCGGACACCGCTACGGCTTCGGCGTGCACGTCCTGCCGGACGTCGGCGAGGGCCGTCGCATCTCGTCCACCGACGTGCGCCGCGCGCTCGCCGACGGTGCGGTCGACGTGGCGGCCCGGGCGCTGGGGCATCTGCACGATGTGCGCGGGATCGTGGTGCGCGGCCTGCAGCGGGGCCGCGAGCTCGGCTTCCCGACGGCCAACCTCGGACCGCGCCCGGAGGGTCTGGTCCCGGCGGACGGGGTGTATGTCGGCTGGCTGGTCCGCGAGGGCACCGCGCCCGACGATGCGGAGCACCGGATGCCCGCGGCGATCTCGGTGGGCACCAACCCCACCTTCGACGACGTGCCCGAGCGCACCGTCGAGGCGTACGTGCTGGATCGCGACGACCTGGACCTCTACGACGAGACGGTCCGCATCGAGTTCGTCCGTCGGTTGCGGGGCAACACGAAGTTCCACTCGATCGAGGCGCTCATCGAGCAGATGCGCCGTGATGTCGCCCAGGCACGGGAGATCTGCCGGGCCCCGTGAGGCGTGGATCACGGTCCGGCGTCCGTGGAAGTGAACTGGCGGGTAGTCTCCCTCGCATGACGAAGTCGCTCAGCGAAGAGCAGCCCGACCTGTCGGTCATCGAGGGCCGTGCCGCGTCCGTGGCGCACCTGTTCGTTGACCGGGTGGCCAAGACCCCGACCCGAGAGGCGTTCCGCTATCCCGTGGGGGAGCAGTGGAAGTCGATCACCTGGAGCCAGGTCGACGACCGGGCGCGCCGCATCGCGGCCGGTCTGGTGTCGCTCGGCGTCGAACCCGAGGACCGGGTCGCCATCGCCTCCGCCACCCGTCTGGAGTGGGCGCTGGCCGATCTCGGCATCATGCTGTGCGCGGCCGCGACGACCACGATCTACCCGTCCACCACCGCCGACGACGTGCTGTTCATCACCTCCGACTCCGGATGCGTGGTCGTTTTCGCCGAGAACGACGAGCAGGTCGCCAAGCTGCGCAGCGGTCGCGACGTGATCCCGTCGGTCACCAGGGTCGTGCTGTTCGACGGTGCGGGCGACGGCGAGTGGGTCATGGGACTCGAGGAGTTGGAGCAGCTGGGCGCGACATACCTCTCCGAGCACGGGGGTGCCCTGGAGGAGCGCATCGCCCAGCTGACCCCGGACTCCCTGGCGACGCTGATCTACACCTCCGGCACCACCGGCCGTCCCAAGGGCGTGCGGCTCGCGCACGACGCCTGGACCTACGAGGCCGCCGCCGTCGACTCGGTCAACATCCTGAACGAGGACGACGTGCAGTATCTCTGGCTGCCGCTCGCCCACGTCTTCGGGAAGGTGCTGCTGACGCTGCCGCTGCAGATCGGTTTCCCGACCGCGATCGACGGCCGGGTCGACAAGATCGTCGAGAACCTCCCGATCGTGCGGCCCACCTGGATGGGCGCCGCGCCCCGGATCTTCGAGAAGGTCTACGGCCGCATCACCACGATGATGGCCGGCGAGGGCGGGGTGAAGGCCAAGCTCTTCGACTGGGCGAGCGGCAACGCGCGCAAGGTCGCGGTCGCGCGCAGCGAGGGCGCTTCGGTGAGCCCGGTGCTCGGTGCGCAGCACGCGATCGGGGACAAGATCGTGCTGGGCAAGATCCGTGACCGCTTCGGTGGCCGCGTGCGCTTCTTCATCTCCGGGTCCGCCGCACTCAACCAGGACGTCGCGCGCTGGTTCGACGCGATGGGCATGCCGATCCTCGAGGGCTACGGCCTGACCGAGACCGCGGCCGCCTCCTGCGTCAACCGTCCGGACGCCAACCTGGTCGGCACCGTCGGCTGGCCGGTGCCGGGCACGCAGGTCAAGATCGCCGACGACGGCGAGGTCCTCATCAAGGGCCCGGGCGTCATGCAGGGCTACCGCGGCCTGGACGACGTCACCGCCGAGACCCTGGTGGACGGTTGGTTCCACACCGGCGACATCGGCGAGCTGTTGCCGACCGGGCACCTGCGGATCACCGACCGCAAGAAGGACCTGTTCAAGACGTCCAACGGAAAATACGTCGCGCCCAGCCTGATCGAGGCGACGTTCAAGGGCATCTGCCCCTATGCCTCGCAGTTCGTCGTCGAAGGCGACGGACGCAAGTTCGTCTCCGCGCTCGTCACGCTGGACGAGGAGGCCATTGTCGAGTGGGGGGCGGCCAACGGGATGCCGGAGGCCGACTACCCCACCATCGTCTCCTCCGACACGGCGCGCGAGATGGTGCAGGGCTACATCGACGAGCTGAACCTCGGCCTGAACCGCTGGGAGCAGATCAAGAAATTCATCATTCTCCCGCGCGACCTGACCGTCGAGGAGGGTGAGATCACGCCGAGCCTGAAGCTGAAGCGCACGGTGGTCACCCGCAAGTTCAAGGACGACCTGGACGGCCTCTACGACTGAGCCCCGCTGCTCGACTCCTCGCGGGCGGACCGGCCCGTCGCCCCCAAAACGACAGGTCCCCCCAATGCCGAGAGGACACCCAACTCTCGAGAGGACACTTAATCCGGCGGTGTGAAGAGCCGTATTTCGTGTCCTCTCGGCAACAGGGTGTCCTCTCGGCGTCGGGCCGGCCGGGTGTTTCCCGGGGGCGCCGTCTCGCCATACCCTGTCCGCATGGCAGGTGAGTCACTCTTCCCCGCGCTCGAGCCGTTGCTGGAGCGGGTCAGCAAACCGATCCAGTATGTCGGCGGCGAGCTCAACTCGACCGTCAAGGACTGG
>Ga0164242_10006813_pt1 | contig 12555 bp, 11 predicted proteins | sample OricomgcompostMG_FD_108783 | JGI IMG/M metagenome (GOLD analysis project Ga0164242, IMG submission 108783) | Miracle-Growth compost microbial communities from Emeryville, California, USA - Original compost - Miracle growth compost (MG) ... | reverse complement strand
CCGGGTCGACGCGAAGGCCGTCTGCGCAGGCCAGCGCAAGAGTATGCAGTGTGCGTGATCTCGCCCCGGTCAGTCCGACGGCCTTCTGCAGCAGCTCCGGCGTTGCGGCCGCCAGGCGAGCTGGGGTTGGAAAGACCGTAAGCCCGTGAGGCCCTGGAACACCGAACGCCGCCACCAGACGGCCCGCAAATGTTCGACACGCGGCCAGCGACACCTGTTGCCCGAGCACCGTTGTCACTGCTGCTTCAAAGCCGCTCGGGTAGCCGAGAACTCGTAGCCCGGCACGTTCTCGCGTCAGTGGACCGATGATCGGGTCGGAATCGAAGTGTGCTGCGATCGTCTGCGGGTCGACGTCGAGGTCGAGCCACCTGCGCACCAGCGGCTCGACCCAGGCCGCGCACATCACATCCGAGTCGACCTCGATGCGATCGTCATGGAACCGAATGGTCACCGCTACAGGATCGCCGACGCCAGGCGTCCCGGATTGCCACAGCAGCCTGGTGTGTGATCTCGCCTGCGGATCCGTCACCTCTGCGCCCGGGATCGTGTGGGCTGCGAGCGTCGCAAGCGCGGGTCCGATCGCATACGGGCGCAGGAAATCCAGGATCACGCGCTCAACGCTAGCCCGCACCGCCGACAGCGGTCGGCGGCTGTGACCGGAAGTGGTTGTCGGCGTAAGGTCGAACCGAGACCAGCATGAGTCCAGTATTGGAAAGGGAAAGCTCGATGCCGACAGACCAGTATCACGAGCCGCCGCAGGAACTTTCAGCAGAGACCCGCACCTTCGCGAGGATGTGCGCTTCTTTGGCAGAGGAGGCAGAAGCGATCGGTTGGTATGAACAGCGCATTTCGATCGAGCCGGACGACACGTCACGCGCGATCATGATCGACTCCCTTGGGGAGGAGTACAAGCATTTCTGCATGGAGCTGGAGTTTCTCTTTCGAGCAAAACCGTTGTGGCGTGAGACGGCCCGCGGCATCTTGTTCCAAGACGGTGACATCGTGGCGAACGGTGAAGCTGCGGAAGCCGCCGCAGGCGGTGGCGGTGACCAGGGCACTGGGACACGGTCAACTGCGGGATCGCTTGGTATCGGAACGCTGAAAGGACAAGGACTGTGACCGCAGGCAACACGAGCCATCTGCTTCGCGCGCACGCGCCAATGTCGGAATCGGCATGGCAACTGCTCGATGATGAAGCGCGCCAACGGCTTCCTGTCGCCCTCGGTGCACGAAAACTCATCGACTTCTCGGGTCCGCATGGCTGGGACTTCTCAGCCGTCGACCTCGGTCGCGCGAGTGAAGCGGCGCACGGTCCCGTCGCCGGGGTCACCGCCGCGGCGAGGCGAACGCTGCCGGTCATCGAACTGCGAGCACCGTTCACGGTCGCTCGAGCCGAACTCGACGCGCACGAGCGCGGGGCCATCGATCCAGACCTGGCATCGCTGGATGCTGCGGCGGCTCAGATCGCGGAGGCCGAGAACTCTGCAGTGTTCCACGGCTGGAGCGAGCTTGACCTCACCGGAATCTGTGACGCGTCACCGCATCCGTCTGTGGCCAGCGATTCGGTCGGCGCTCGGTATCCGCAGCGGGTGGCGAAGGCCGTCGCAACTCTTCTGCAGTCAGGCATCGACGGCCCATACGGGCTCGCGCTCGGCCCGGCGGACTACACGGAAGTCATCGAGTCGAGTGAACACGGCGGCTACCCGTTGCTTGATCATTTGCGCAAGATTCTTGGTGGCCCAATCGTCTGGGTTCCCGGGTTGGCCGGTGGTGTTGTGCTCAGTATGCGCGGTGGTGATTTCCTGTTCGATTCCGGGGAGGACCTGGTGATCGGATACGACCACCACGATGACCAGAACGTGCACCTTTACCTCGAAGAGTCATTTGCCTTCCGAGTGGCGACGCCGGAGGCCGCCGTGGCGCTCACGGCGGCCTAAGGCGCGTCAGTTCTGCACGTTCTGCTTCAACCACTCGTCGAGGCTGGTCTGAAGGATGACGGCGCCATCGCCAGGGGCGAGTTCGGTTCCGGTGAATACGGCGCCGAAGTATGGCGCCGTCTCATCCGTGACAACTTCGCGAGGGTCATTGTTCGCGGCAAGCACCCGGCCGATCCATTCGTCAAGACCGAGTCGCTCTGGTCCGGCCACTTCCCGGATACCGTTCAACGGCTTCTCTGCGGCGGCGCGGGCAACCTGTGCGGCGACCTCGGCTGCTGCCCCTGGTTGGAAGACCGCCGGTGACAACCGCACCGTGTTTCCCTCTGTGGCTGAATCGGCGATTCCCTTGGCGAACTCGAGGAACTGCGTTGCCCGGACGATCGAGTACGGTATGCCAGAATCGACGATCAGCTTCTCCTGTGCGACCTTCGCGCGCAGGTAGCCGCTTGCCGGAAGTCGATCGGCGCCGACAATGGACAGTGCGACGTGGTGCCCGACGCCTGCGGCCGCTTCTGCCGCGAGCAGATTGCCGGTCGCGGTTTGGAAGAAGTTCATCACCGCGTCGTCGGCGAACGACGGTGAGTTCGCAACGTCCACAACAACATCGGCTCCTTCGAGCACGTCGGCGAGTCCTTCGCCTGTCAACGCGTTCACGCCGGAGCTCGGTGACGCCGCAACGGCATTATGGCCGTGCTCCGACAAGTGTGAGACGACGTTTGATCCGATGAGGCCTGTGCCCCCGATGACGACGATCTTCATTATCTGCCTTTCGTTGAATTGCCCGGCTGCCGACGGCTGCCCGGTCATCAGCTAAGACAGTGCAGCGTTTCATTCCGTGACGGATTCACCACGATTCCAGTGGATCAGCTTGTGCGGATTGACCGTCAGCCACACGGCATAGATGAGTCCATCGATCACATCCAGGCATGCGACCGCTGCAACCGCTTCTTTTCGCCGAAAGACCAGAGCGGTTTCCCCGTTGACCGACTGTGCCGAAGCCAGCAAACCGCTGTCGGGCCCAAGCAGGCTCAGGATGTGCGCGGTGGCGGATGCGATCCCGAACGTTGGCTCCAGCGGCGCGTCTACCCGGCCATCGCTGTCGACGACGAGAACAGCGGTTGGCGCCAACAGCGTGGCGAGCATCCGTGAATCTCCGACTCTGCACGCGGCGCCGAACCCGTGCACCGTGTGCTCGCGGGTGCCGCGCTGGTCATCGAGTCCCGCCGACACCGGCTGGCCTGCGATCCGGCTGCGTGTTGTGCAACTGATCATCTTCTGTGTCGGGGCGTTCAAGCTCCTGACGGTCGATGGGGCCGAGCCGGTCTTCGAAGAAGAATCGCGACAAAACGGCGCGTAGCCGTTGGGTCGGCCGCACAACGCCACGCTCGTCAGGGCGGAGCTTCAGCGGTTCGTACTCGGCCACATCGATGAGGCGCCACCGCTCGTATTCGTCGAGCTGCTTGTGGACTTCGACATATTCCCCGCCCGGCATGCGCACGATCCTGCCCGTCTCGTAGCCGTGCAGCAGCAGATCACGATCCTTCTTCTCCAGGCCGATGCACACGCGACGCGTTACGAAGAATGCGATGACGGGTCCTGCGATCACGAGAAACTGGAAGAACCCGATCACGCCTTCAACGCCGAGATTGAAATGAGTGGCAACAAGGTCGGTGCTTCCAGCCCCCCACGTCGCCGCGTAGAAGGTCATGCCTGCCACGCCGATCCCGGTTCGTGTCGGAGTGTTTCGTGGCCTGTCCAAGATGTGATGCTCGCGAGTATCGCCGGTGATCCACGCTTCGATGAACGGATATAAGGCGATGACGGTGAAGAAGACGCCCACGACGACCAACGGAATGACAACAGCGATCGTCCACGTTCTGTCCAGCCATACGAACTCCCATCCTGGAGGAACAAGACGCAGCGCTCCATCCAGAAATCCGGTGTACCAGTCGGGTTGACTGCCCGCCGACGCGTCGCTGGGCGACGACGGACCGTACAGCCACACCGGGCTGATTGTCACGAGCGATGAAACCAGAAAGAGCAGCCCGGTCACGATCAGCATGAGTCCTCCGGCGCGGACAGCCGCGTTGGGCAACATGGGAAGGCCGACGACGTTCTGCTCAGTGCGTCCTGGACCGGCGAACTGCGGTGGCTTGTGCGCGTACCCGACGGCGGCACGAAGAGCGATCAGCACGATGAGAGCCGCTGGGACAATGACGATGTGGATCGGATACAGGTGTTCGATGATCTGGCCCGGGAACTCTCCGCCGAAGACGAATGCGCTCAACCAGGTGCCGACGACGGGGATACCAAGCACAATTCCTTCGACGATGCGAAGTCCGGTGCCGGACAGCATGTCGTCTGGCAGCGCGTATCCGCTCCACCCGCCAACCAACGCGACGATGAAGATCAGGAAAAGAAGCAGCCAGCTGCCGCGGCGCGGCCGCCGGAATGCGCCGGTAAAGAACGTGGCAAGCAGCTGCATGATGATCGCGGCGGGCAGAAGCAACGCCGACCAGTGGTGCACTTGACGCAATAGGAGCCCGCCCGGCACATCGAACGAGATGTGCAAGGTCGACTCGAACGCCTTCGATACCGTGGCATCCGCAAGCGGAACGTAGCTGCCGTGATAGTGAACCAGCGTGCCAGACGGCGTGTAAAAGAACATCAGGAACAGTCCGCTGATCGTCACGACGATGACGCAAGCCACCGTCACCACACCGAACATGTTCGACCAGTGGTTCGGCACGTTCCTGCCGTGCATGTCCCGTGCGATCACGCTCAATCGCCGCAACAGAACGCTGCGCCGAAGCGAAGCGGATGCTCGTGCGCTCATCGATGGACGAGGCGGCCTGCGCTCAACGGGCATGAGGCACTCCCCCACTCACGAAGGCGTCACGCGGATGTTGAACGCTCGCCAGCGACACGATGTCCCGGCCGAACACGAAGCCGGTAATCCAGACGAGAAGGATCCGTACCTTCCGCTCCCAGGTCGGCACGGCAAGAACGTGGTAACCGCGGTGCATCAGCCATGCGATGAGGCCGGTGATCACGATCCCCTTGTACTGGAAGATGCCGCGACCGAGTCCAAGTGTCGCTACGACGCCGAGACTGTGATGGACGTAGTTCTCGGCGCGGCCACCGCGCAGTGTCGCTGCGATGTTCTTCGCGAGACGTTTGCCCTGCCGAACAGCGTTTTGAGCGTTCGGCACCGTATATGCTCCAGGCGTCGCTGATGCGAGGTCGGGCACCGCCGCGTCGTCGCCCGCCGCCCATGCATCCGGAACAGGATTGTCGTCGGTCCCGATCCGCAGGTCCGCGCGTACGACGATGAGCCCACGGGCGTTTGTCGGCAAGTCGGTGTTCTTCGCCACAACCGGGTTCGCGCCGTTTCCCGCTGTCCACACGATCAGGCCAGAGTCGAATTCCTCGCCCGTCGACAGCACGACGTGACCGTCCTCCGCCGATGCGAGCTGGGTGTTCAGGTGAACGTGGCCGCCGCGCTCTTCAAGTGACCTGACGACCCACTCGCCCGGTTTGTCTGTGACCTCGGGCAGTATGCGGCCCTTTGCCTCGACCAGGTGGAAGTGCAAGTCGCGGAAGCTTAATTCCGGATAGGACTTCAACAGTGCGGTTGCGAGCGAAAGCAGCTCGCCGAACCCTTCGACTCCTGAAAACCCGCCGCCGACGAATGTGACGGTCAACAACCGTTGGCGTTCCGGCCCTGGCTCAAGCACGCTTGCCTTGTCGAATGCGACGAGCAGCCGGTCGCGGATCGCGACCGCTTCTTCAACATGCTTCATGCCGATCGCCTGTTCGGCGACGCCTGGGATGGGGAACATGCGTGTCACCGCGCCTGCAGTGACAACGATGATGTCATAGCCGAGGTCGAAATCTGCCCCGTCGGCCGGGTGCACTGTCACCGACCTTTCAGCATGTCGAATGGACGTGACACTTCCAGAGATCAGCCGCGTTCTGCGCAGGTGGCTTCGTAGTGAGATCGCGGCATGTCTGGCTTCAACCGAGCCTGCCGTTACCTCGGGAAGGAATGGTTGGTATGTCATGTACGGCCGCGGGTCGATGATCGTGAGTTCTGCTTCACCGCGGCGCAGCTTCTTCTCGAGCTTCCATGCGGTGTAGAAACCGGCATAGCCGCCGCCAACCACCAATATCCTCGTCACTGCATCCTCGTTCACGATGTCCTCGATTTCTTTCCTGTCATTAGATAAGACAGTCGAGAGGGTCGATTTGTGACACATCAGGATCACGGTTGCGGCTACGTCGCGTTTGCCTCGAATTCGCCAAGTTTGGCTGGGTTCATCACCCACAGAAGTCGGTTGATTCCCCGATCGGATGCATCGATCGTGACGATCCCGATGGTGCCTCCGTCACGAATGAGCTGAACGGCATGCTGGCCGTTGGCTTCGACGTGACGCATTTCGATACCGGGCCAGAAACGACTGCCGAATGCACCAAGGAACTTTGCGACTGTTGAGCGGCCGGCAACCGGAATGCGGGAAACATTCCTGACGCCGCCGCCATCTGCGTAGCTGACGACATCCGCGGCGAACAACTGCTCAAGTGCTGCCAGATCGCCAGACTGTGCCGCGGTCAGGAACGCATCGAGAAGCCTGCGCTGTTCTGCCGCGTCGACGGGAGCGTGCCGCTGGCTCGAGACATGTTTGCGCGCACGGCTGACCAGCTGGCGCGCCGACTCTTCCGAAACGTCGATGACGTCGGCGATCTGCGAATACGGATAGTCGAACGCTTCACGCAACACGTATGCCGCCCGCTCGGTTGGTGTCAGCTTTTCGAGCAGCATGAGCACCGCGATTTCGAGCGCTTCGGAGCGCTCAGCTCCCAACAGCGGGTCGTGGCTTGTGTCGACGGGCTCTGGCAACCACGGTCCGATGTAGGTCTCGTGTCTGACTCGTGCGGTCTGGGCTGCGTTGATCGAGAGGCGTGTCGTCATGGTGGCGAGGAATGCGGCAGGTTCTCGCACAGTGCTTCTGTCGTATGCCTGCCATTTCAGCCATGCGTCTTGCACGATGTCTTCTGCCTCGTTCGCGCTGCCGAGCATCCGGTACGCAATACCGAACAGGCGTGGACGCACCGACGCGAAAACGGACGACGCGTCGTCCAGGTCGTGAGTCGCTTGGCGTTTCTGGCGCACGCCATGATCGTATTGCATCCAGGCGGTCACTCCACCAGTTTTCCTGTCGTCGAAACGTCTCGCATAAGCGCCTGAATCTCCTGCGGGATCGGCGGCAAGGGCTCCGATTGCAGTTTGCCGGGGCCCGACCACACGAAGTTGACGTGAAGGGCTTCGTCGATAAGTGGAAAGTCCGAACGATTGTGGCAGCCGCGAGTCTCACGGCGGGCGCGCGCTGCCTCGAGTGTTGCACGAGCGGCAAGGGCTGCCGACTTGAGGTCGAATGCGTGGGCGACGTCCTGAAAACCGGCGAGGTCCGGATGTACCCCGAGATCTTTCATTCGCGCCTCGAGTGCGTCGAGTTCGGCCAGACCGGCCGTGAGTCCTGTTTCGTCTCGAACAACCCCAGCGTGCTCAGTCATCGTGTTTCTGATTGCGCGTTGAAGAGAGCGGACGTTCTCTGTGCCGTCGGCGGCCAGAACAGTGTCGACCTCCGCGCGTGCCTCGGCGACAGCGGGTTCCGAGCGATGCACCGTCTCGCGGTTTGCCGAGTATGCGGATGCTGCTTCGCCGACGATTCGGCCGTAGACGAGCAGTTCGATCAGCGAGTTTCCGCCAAGCCGATTGGCGCCGTGCAATCCGCTCGACGCTTCTCCGATCGCGTATAGGCCTTCGACGCCGGTGCTGTGATCTTCTGGCCGCACCCACACGCCGCCCATGGAATAGTGAGCCGTCGGAGCGACTTCGATCGGTTGCTGCGTGATGTCGAGCATCTGCAGTTCGAGAAGGGTTTGATACACCCTGGGCAGTCGACGCATGATCGTGGTGCGTGGCAGGTGCGAAACGTCGAGCCATACGCCACCGTTCGGGGTTCCTCGTCCCTCCTTGATTTCGGTGTATGCGGCGAGAGCGACTCTGTCACGTGTCGACAATTCCATGCGCTCCGGGTCGTAGCGCTGCATGAACCGCTCACCAAGCGCGTTGCGAAGGTAGCCGCCTTCGCCGCGGGCGGCTTCCGAAACCAGTGTTCCAGCGGCATCTTGCGGCTCGATCAGTCCGGACGGATGGAACTGCACGAGTTCTGGATCTCGGATGCGGCCGCCTGCCTCCACAGCCAATCGCCACGCGTCGCCGGTGTTCTCGTCGCGGCGGGATGAGGTGCGACGCCAAATCCTGGTGTGCCCGCCTGCCGCCAGGATGACGGCGTCAGCGTTGATAACGTAGCGAGTTCCATCGTTCACATCGAACCCGTATGCGCCGAACACCACGTTGTCCTTGACCAGGAGTCTTGTGATGTAAACGGTGTCGAGGATCGGAATCTGCAACTGATTGGCGCGGTTGACCAGTGTTCGCTGGATCTCAAGGCCCGTGTAGTCGCCTGCGAACGCGGTTCTGCGGTAGGTGTGCGCTCCAAAGAATCGCTGGGAGATGCGGCCGTCTGCCTCGCGTGCGAACGGCATACCGTAGCGTTCGAGGTCTTCGATTCCGCGTGCAGCACCCTTCGCAACGGTCTCGACGGTGCGCGGGTCCGCCAGCAAGTAGCTCTCTTTCAACGTGTCGGCGGCGTGCTGCTGCCAGCTGTCTTCTTTGTCCATCGTGCCAAGAGCTGCATTGATACCGCCGGCAGCCAGGGCGGTGTGCGCGTCGCCGACCGGGCGCTTGCCAACGGCAAGCACATCCGTTCCTCGCTCGCTCAGGTCGATTGCAGCGCTCAACCCGGACCCACCGGTGCCGATCACGAGTACGGACGTTGCGATCCGCTGCTCCGCTTTATCCATTCGAATGCTCCAATTTCTTACCGGCCCTGTGTCTCTTCTTTACTGGCTGTCTCTTCTTTACTGGCCCTGCGTCCCGTGCTGAGCGGCCGCGTGTGCGGACGCAACGCCTTCGCAGACGCAACGTTCACTAATGAGGACAACCCAGCCGCCAAATTTGTGACACAGATGATGCAACCGTTCGGGCATTTTCGGGTAGCTCTCAGCGGCGGTCGACCGGTCGAGGCACCGTCACAACGCCGACTGGTACCTTTTGCGTGCTATCGCCGTGCTATCGCCCGAATCGCCAATCCAGCGCGAGTTGTCGAAAAACGCGCATCCTGACATCGAGTAGTGCAGTAAGGCACCACCCGCGCACCCGCTGCGGTGTTCGCCGTCCCCCGCCTGCTGCCCCGCCGCTCCCGCCCTCGAACGGCACAAAAGCCGCGCGCGGGCCTCGAGTAGCGACGGGCACGGAGACACAAAACCCGAAGAATTGTCACACGCGACGACCCTGCCTTGTCTTTCTTGTTAGCGCAGAGACCCAGGTCAAACAGCACCATCGAACAGGAAGAAGGACACAACCATGAACGAAAAGCAACCCACCGTCGTGCTCGTACACGGTGCATTCGCGGAATCCGCAAGTTGGAACGGCGTCATCGAGCGGCTGCATGCGCAGTCGATCACTTCGGTTGCCGTCGCCAACCCGTTGCGAAGTCTGCACGGCGACGCGGCATACGTGCGCGATGTGATCGCGTCGCTCGACACGCCCGTGGTGCTTGTCGCCCATTCGTACGGCGGCATGGTCATCACCGAAGCTGCCGCAGAGAATCCGTCAGTCGTCGCTCTCGTGTATGCGGCCGCCTTCGTGCCAGACAGCGGTCAAAGTGCATTCGAACTGTCGACAACCGCTCCAGGCAGCACGCTCGGCGAAGCGCTGAACGCGTACCCGGTGTCAAGCGGTGGCAACGAGTTGGCAATTCGCAGGGACATGTTCCCGCATCAGTTCGCCGCGGACGTGCCCGCTAAGGAGGCGGGCCTGATGGGCGCGACACAACGTCCCGTCACCGAGGCCGCGCTCAGCGAGGGTTTGCCAACCGCCTCCCCGGCTTGGCGCAGCATTCCGTCGTGGCACGTCTTCGGCGACGCTGACCTCAACATCCCGGTCGCCGTACATCGCGCTGGTGCACAACGTGCCGCCTCACGAGGCGTCACCGAAATTGCTGGAGCATCGCACGCCATCACTGTCTCACAACCGGATGCGGTCACGGCAACGATTCTGCAGGCCGTCGAAACCGTCGCGTCGCAAGACCTTGGACGCCACGAGGCTGCAATCGCCTAAGGTCAAAGAGGCCCGAGGAGGGCGGCCGCCGCGACGCTGGGAAGCAGAACGGCGGCCGCTCGAGCGTATCCGGCCGACGACGGGTGGAAGTGGTCGGTCGAAAACATCTGCTTTGGCCGGCGCACGAAGATCGGTCCAAGTGTGGCTCCGAGGGGCACGGCGCTCCCGCCCGCGCGCAGCACCACAAGCGTTTGCGCCAGCGCCAGAGTACGGCTGGCTCGGTGGGCAAGGTAGCGCAGTGGTTGCACCAAGGCACGCACTGTCCCCATATCCGGGCAGGTCGCGACAACGACGCGTACGCCGCCTCTCCGCAGATCACGCACCGCCCTATACAACTGGCGAGCGGCGATTGTCGCATCATTGCGGTGCATGACATCGTTTCCGCCAATGATGATCACGGCGACATCAGTGCCTTGGTCTGCGGCCAGGATCTCGCGCACCTGCCTGGCCAGGTCACCGGAATCCGCGCCGGATCGGCCAGTATTCGACAGCACGACTGGCCTGCCACTTCGCCGCGCGAGAGCCTCAGCCAACAGTGCGCCGACCGTGTGCTCCCGAGCGTCCGCACCGATGCCGACGGCGAGCGAGTCCCCAAGAATGGTCAGCGCCAACTGCTCACCTTCAAGCTCAGAACCGAAGATGCCGACGGCGCGCGGTTCCTCTGCAGGCTGCATGGAACGCGCGAAGTTGCGATTCTTCAGCTCGGCGAGAACCACGACAAGGCCGACGGAGAACAACGCACCGGATGCGGCACCAACGCCGAGCGCCAGGCCTCGAACAATGCGCGACCACGCCACTCGCAGGATCATGCTGCCTCCAGAAAACCTGGACTGTAATGCTACCCGGGAAACTCGACAACCGGGTTATCGTCGACAACGGGTTATCGTCTGCACTAGGGGGCATAGCGATCGATCAGAGGGTGGATCTGAGGGGACTCGAACCCCTGACCCCCTGCATGCCATGCAGGTGCGCTACCAGCTGCGCCACAGACCCAGTTAGCTGCTCCGCGGGCGCGGAAGCAACCTGATCAGATTACTACATGTCGACCACAGCAGAAAACCGGCGGTCTACTGCGCATCCTGCTTCACAGGCAACTCGAACGGTACGACAGGGCAGTCCTTCCACAGCCGCTCGAGCGCGTAGTACTGCCGGTCCTCCTGATGGAAGACATGCACGACGAGGTCGCCGAAGTCCAGCAGAATCCATCTGCCATCTGACCGGCCCTCGCGCCGGAGCGTTCTCGTTCCTGCGCCGTTCAGCACGTCCTCGATCTCGGTGGCGATGGCAACCACATTGCGTTCCGAGCGACCAGTGACGAGCAAGAAGATGTCTGCAAGCGGAAGCGGTTCAGACACGTCAAGCGCGACCAGATCTTCACCTGACTTGCTGTCGGCCGCAGCCGCGGCGAGGCGAAGGAGTTCGCGAGCATTGTCTGAAGCCGTCATGCGACCACCGTCTCGGGCTGAATTCGTCTGTTAATGATCAGAACACCTTGAAAACGTATGCGGCAACCAGAAGTCCAACCACGCCGAGCGCCAGCACGGCCGCGGTGATCGCAAGAACCGTTGGCAACTTGTTGCTCGGATGCTTGCGCGGAGTAATCGTGTCGCGTGTTGACGTGTGCGTGCTGACGGCTCTGCTTGCCCGAATCGGAGCGACATCCGCCGTGTTCTGTTCACCTTCGGCCTGTTCGAACAGCCGATCGATGTCAGAAGAATCGAATCGGTCAGAATGGGTGCCAGTAGCACCAAGGCTTCGCGGAAGATCGATAGACCCGGTTACTAAAATCTCGCCGGTACTCGTCAGCGGACCAGTGGCGTCAGCGATTGATGGGACCGAGGGCAGAATCAGCGCGTTCGAGCTTGTGACCGTTCCGGTCGTCACTCGGCTGCGTGCGTACGCGGGATCCCCGGTTTCCTTCGGCTGTTCCGCAAGGTCCGGCTCTGCTGCGGCGATGGACCAGTGACCGGTCGGCGGCTGATACGGCTTCGAGGCGGGAGCCGACGACTCCGCTTCTGCATCTGGCGGAGAAAGAATGTCTGCAAACGACTGGGCGCTCACCGGCGCAGGAGTCGCTTCCCACGCGGTAGGAACATCTACCTGTGCTGGAGCCGCGGCTTTCGGTTCGGCCGCAGCAGCCTCTTCTTCAGCGGGCGCCACCTCTTCGGGGGCGTGCTGCTCCGCCTGCTGCGCCTGTAACATTGCCCGCAGTTCACGACGGGTCAGCGTGCGCTCCGCGTTCGCTGCCGGCTCCTGCATCGGCTTTGACTCGTCGGCCGCGGGGCGCGGTGTCACCACGCTCACCGGCTGCGTCACCGGTTCAGGTCGGTCGTCGGCTGGCGCTGGCTGATACAACCCTGGCGTCGTTCT
>Ga0164242_10006812_pt1 | contig 12556 bp, 10 predicted proteins | sample OricomgcompostMG_FD_108783 | JGI IMG/M metagenome (GOLD analysis project Ga0164242, IMG submission 108783) | Miracle-Growth compost microbial communities from Emeryville, California, USA - Original compost - Miracle growth compost (MG) ... | reverse complement strand
CGGCGGCGCAGCAGCACCGCGAGGGTGTCGCTGAGGGCCACCGGGTCGATCGGATGGGTGGTCGCGGCGTCCGCCCGGCTCCACGTGGCCAGCCAGGAGTCCTGCGGGCGCCCGATCAGCACCAGCACCGGCGGGCAGTGGAAGACCTCGTCCTTCACCTGGCGGCACACGCCCATCCCGCCGGCGGGGTTGGCCTCGCCGTCCAGCACCATGGCGTCGATGCCGCCCTCGGCCAGTTCGCTCAGCACGGCCGGGAGCGTCGCGCACTCCACGTACCGCACCGGCGGCAGGTCCGCGGCAGGCCGGGTACCGACGGCGAGCCGGACCTGCTCCCGGGTGTTCGCGTCGTCGCTGTAGACCAGCACGGTGGCGTGAGCCTGCATCGTCGGCCTCCTCGTGAACGGTTTCACACGTGGTCGGAGCCTACTCCCGCCAGGCCCTTTCCGAGGAGGTGTCGCTCGATCGAAGGACGGCCAACTAGGCCGGGCGGGTCGCCGGAAGGGCTTGACACACCGAAGGGGGACCCCCGGAGTGAGCGCCGGATAAGCGACCGACATAATGTCGGACGTGGCGACAGCAACAGCAGTAGAAACCGGGCACGCACACCCGTCGGTCAACCGGCCGAACCTCACCAGCGTCGGAACCATCATCTGGTTGAGTTCCGAGCTGATGTTCTTCGCGGCCCTCTTCGCGATGTACTTCACCCTGCGGTCGGTCACGGGTGCCGACTTCTGGAAGGCCCACGCCGACGCGCTGAACGTCCCCTTCTCGGGGACCAACACCGCGATCCTGGTGGCCTCCTCGTTCACGTGCCAGATGGGCGTGTTCGCCGCCGAGCGCGGCGACGTGAAGAAGCTGCGCGCCTGGTTCATCGTGACCTTCATCATGGGCGCGATCTTCATCGGCGGTCAGATCTTCGAGTACACCAACCTGGTCAGGCACGACGGGATCTCCCTCAGCTCCTCTCCGTACGGGTCCGTGTTCTACCTGACGACCGGGTTCCACGGCCTGCACGTGACGGGTGGTCTGATCGCGTTCCTGATGGTCCTGGGCAGGACGTACGCGGCCAAGCGGTTCACCCACCAGCAGGCCACCGCAGCCATCGTCGTGTCCTACTACTGGCACTTCGTCGATGTCGTCTGGATCGGCCTCTTCGCCACGATCTACCTGATCAAGTAGTGGCACCCGCCGTCGGGCCCGCCTCGCGCGGCCGACAGACGACCAGCCAGAAGCATCGACACAAGAGATCCTGACACCGGGGTAATCCGTGAAAAAGCTCTCCGCACGACGGCGCCACCCGCTGGCGGCGCTCGTCGTCCTACTCTTCGCGCTCGCGGCCACCGGGGGGCTGTACGCGGCGCTCGCGCCCGCGCCCAAGGCGCAGGCTGACGACTCGTCGCAGTCCCTGGCCATCGAGCAGGGCAAGAAGCTGTACTCGGTCGGCTGTGCCAGCTGCCACGGCGCCTCCGGCCAGGGCAGCCACAACGGCCCGACCCTGGTGGGTGTGGGCTCGGCCGCGGTGGACTTCCAGGTCGGCACCGGGCGTATGCCCGCCCAGCAGCCCGGCCCGCAGGTGGTCAAGAAGAAGAACATCTACACCCAGGCCCAGATCGACCAGCTCGCCGCGTACATCGCCTCGCTGGGCCCCGGTCCGTCGACCCCGACCAAGGACCAGTACAGCCCGGCCGACGCCGACGTCGCCCACGGCGGCGAGCTGTTCCGCACCAACTGCTCGCAGTGCCACAACTTCGTGGGCAAGGGCGGTGCCCTCACGCACGGCAAGTTCGCGCCGAGTCTGAAGGGCGTGTCGGCCAAGCACATCTACGAGGCCATGCAGACCGGCCCGCAGAACATGCCGTCCTTCCCCGACACCACGATGCCGTCGAAGGACAAGGCCGCGATCATCGCCTACCTGAACGCCGTCGACACGGCGAAGAGCCCCAACCCGGGCGGATTCACGCTCGGCTCGCTCGGCCCCGTATCCGAGGGTCTGTTCGCGTGGGTGTTCGGCCTCGGCATCCTCATCGCGGTATCCATTTGGGTCGCGGCCCGGACGACTAAGGCCAAGAAGTCATGAGCGAAACCGGATCCCAGAACCACGTGCCAGAGAACCTGCCGGAGCACGGCTCCGCACACGGCAGCGCGCCGGCCACCGCCGACCCGTTCGCCAACCCCGGGCTGCCGCCCCACGAGCCCCGGCGCCAGGACATCGACGAGAAGGCGGCGAAGCACTCCGAGCGGGTCGTCGCGGGCCTGTTCACCCTGTCCATGCTGGGCACGCTGGGCTTCATCGCCTCCTTCGTGATCTTCCCGGTCGACAAGATCGTCTACATCTTCCCGGTCGGTCACGTCAGCGCGCTGAACTTCTCGCTGGGCCTCACCCTGGCGGTGGCGCTCTTCTGCATCGGCGCCGGCGCCGTCCACTGGGCGCGCACGCTGATGTCCGACGAGGAGGTCGCCGACGACCGCCACCGGGTGGACGCCGACGACGAGCTGCGCGAGAACGTCCGCCAGCAGTGGATCACCGGCGCCAAGGAGAGCGGCTTCGGCCGCCGCCGGCTCATCCGCAACACCATGTTCGGCGCGCTCGGCATGGTGCCGCTGGCCGGCCTGCTGGTCCTGCGCGACCTGGGTCCGCTTCCGGAGAAGAAGCTGGACCACACGGCGTGGCAGAAGGGCAAGGAGCTCATCAACACCAACACGAACCAGCCGCTGCGTCCCGAGGACGTCGCGGTCGGCTCGCTGACCTTCGCCCAGCCCGCGGGCCTCAACGAGGCCGACGACGACTTCCAGACCCAGATCGCCAAGGCGGCCCTGATGGTCGTCCGGCTCAAGCCGGAGGACATCAAGGACAAGCGCGAGCGCGAGTGGGGCCACGAGGGCATCGTCGCCTTCTCCAAGATCTGCACCCACGTCGGATGCCCGATCAGCCTGTACGAGCAGCAGACGCACCACGTGCTCTGCCCCTGCCACCAGTCGACGTTCGACCTGTCCGACGGTGCCCGGGTGTTGTTCGGCCCGGCGGGCCACCCGCTGCCGCAGCTCCGGATCAGCGTCAACGACCAGGGCAACCTCGTCGCCCTGGGTGACTTCTCCGAGCCCGTCGGCCCGGCTTTCTGGGAGCGCTCATGAGCACCACGACCGAAGAGGCGCCCGCCCGCCGCGGGCGGCCGACCAACCCCGGCGAGCGGATCGCCGAGTGGACGGACGGCCGGCTCGGCCTGTACAAGCTGGCCAAGTCGAACCTGCGCAAGATCTTCCCGGACCACTGGTCCTTCATGCTCGGCGAGGTCTGCCTCTACAGCTTCGTCATCCTCATCCTCACGGGTGTGTACCTGACGCTGTTCTTCCACCCGAGCATGAACGAGGTGGTCTACCACGGCTCGTACACCCCGCTGCAGGGCGTGCGGATGTCCGAGGCGTACTCGTCGACGCTGCACATCAGCTTCGACGTGCGCGGCGGCCTGCTGGTCCGGCAGATCCACCACTGGTCGGCGCTGATCTTCATCGCGGCGATGATCGTCCACATGATGCGCGTCTTCTTCACCGGCGCGTTCCGCAAGCCGCGCGAGATCAACTGGCTGTTCGGCTGGTCGCTGCTCTTCCTGGGCATGTTCACCGGCTTCACCGGCTACTCGCTCCCGGACGACCTGCTGTCCGGCACGGGTGTGCGCTTCATGGAGGGCGCCATCCTGTCGGTGCCGATCGTCGGCACCTACCTGTCGATGTTCCTGTTCGGCGGCGAGTTCCCCGGCCACGACTTCGTGGGCCGGTTCTACGCGGTGCACATCCTGCTGCTGCCCGGCCTGATGGCCGGCCTGCTGGTCGCGCACCTGATCCTGGTCTTCTTCCACAAGCACACCCAGTTCCCGGGTGCGGGCAAGACCGAGGAGAACGTCGTCGGCACCCCGCTGCTGCCGATCTACATGGCCAAGGCGGGCGGCTTCTTCTTCCTGGTCTTCGGTGTGATCGCCGCGGTCGCCGCGGTGGCCACCATCAACCCGATCTGGGAGATGGGCCCGTACCGGCCGGACCAGGTCTCCACCGGAGCGCAGCCCGACTGGTACATGGGCTTCTCCGAGGGCCTGATCCGCGTCATGCCGGGCTGGGAGATCCGGGCCTGGGGCCACACACTGGTGCTCGGCGTGTTCATCCCGCTGATGATCTTCCCGCTGGTGATGGTCTCGATCGCGCTGTACCCGTTCATCGAGTCCTGGATCACCGGTGACAGGCGCGAGCACCACCTGCTGGACCGCCCGCGCAACCGCCCGGTCCGCACCGGCATCGGCGTCGCCTGGCTGACGCTGTACTTCGTGCTGCTGATCGGTGGCGGCAACGACATCTTCGCCACGCACTTCCATCTGTCGATCAACGCGATCACCTGGTTCGTGCGGGTGAGCTTCTTCGTCGCCCCGGTCATCACCTACTGGGTCACCAAGCGGATCTGCCTGGGCCTCCAGCGGCGCGACCGCGAGAAGGTGTTGCACGGCCGCGAGACCGGCATCATCAAGCGGCTGCCGCACGGCGAGTTCATCGAGGTGCACGAGCCGCTGTCGCAGCAGCAGCTGCACGTCCTCACCGCGCACGCCCAGCCCAAGCCGCTGGACCTCGGTCCGGAGGTGGACGAGAACGGCGTCGAGCGCAAGGCCGGCCCGGTCGCCAAGATCCAGGCGCGGATGTCCCGCAACTGGTACGGCGACCACAGCCAGATCCCGAAGCCGACCGTCGAGGAGTACGAGGAGATCACCAGCGGCCACGGCCACCACTGATCCCACCGCCGGGACGTCCCGGCGGCGTGCCGCCGGGGGTTCCCCGGGGCGGCACGCACATCCGACACACGCAGCAGGGTCGCCACACCCCTCCCGGGCGGCCCGGTAACCGCGCGCAGCGGTTCCCGGGCCGCCCGGGGCGTTTCCCGGTGCCCGCGGTCGATAGAGTGCCCCTGTCAGCGGTAACAGCCGTCCAGGAGTGTGAGCCATGAGCGTTGAGTACCCCGCAGGAGGCGAACCCGCGGACGCTCGCTCCTGGCCCGACGTGCTGAGCACGCTGATCGCCGGCCGCGACCTGACCACGGCCGACGCCGCCTGGGCCATGGACTCGATCATGCGCGGCGAGTCCACCGACGCGCAGATCGCCGGCTTCGCGGTGGCGCTGCGGGCCAAGGGCGAGACCGTCGAGGAGGTCGCGGGCCTGGTCGAGGCTATGTACCGGCACGCCACCACCATCGAGGTGGCCGGCCCGGCGCTGGACATCGTCGGCACCGGCGGGGACCGCTCCGGCTCGGTGAACATCTCCACCATGTCCGCGATCGTGGTGGCCGGCACCGGCACGAAGGTGGTCAAGCACGGCAGCCGCGCCGCCTCCTCCAGGAGCGGCGCCTCCGACGTGCTCGGCGCGCTCGGGGTCAACCTCGACCTGCCGCCCGAGCGGGTCGCGGCGGTGGCGGAGGAGGTCGGCATCACCTTCTGCTACGCCGTCAGGTTCCACCCGGCGCTGCGCCATGTGGCCACCGCCCGCAGCGAGTTGGGCGTGGCCACCCCGTTCAACTTCCTCGGCCCGCTGACCAACCCGGCGCGGGTCACCGCCCAGGCCACCGGCGTCGCCGACGCGCGGATGGCGCCGATCCTCGCCGGGGTGCTCGCCGAACGGGGCTCCTCGGCACTGGTGTTCCGCGGCGACGACGGCCTGGACGAGCTCACCACCACGGCCACCTCCCAGGTGTGGGTGGTGCGCGACGGCAAGGTCGACCGGTACTCCTTCGACCCGCGTGACATCGGCATCGAGCGGGTGCCGATCGAGGCGCTGCGCGGTGGCGACGCCGACCACAACGCCGACGTGGCCAGGCGGCTGCTGGCCGGCGAGACCGGTCCGGTCCGGGACGCGGTGCTGCTCAACTCCGCGGCCGCCCTGACGGCGTCGCAGCCGGCCGGCACGGGCACGCTGGAGGAGCGGATCGCGGCGAACCTCGGGCGGGCCGCGGAGTCCATCGACTCCGGTGCCGCGCGGGAGACGCTGCGGCGCTGGGCCGCGGCCACCAACGCGTAGGGCGCCGGCCGCGAACCGTCCCCGTGGGGCGGGGTGGTCCGCCGCGCCGACGGTGTGGCAGAATCTGGTGCAGGTCACGAGTGACAGCGCAAAGGCCCCGGCTCGCTGTCCGGCAACCCTCCGTCCGAGGCGGGGTGCCCCGGGTGATGACCAGGCTGTGACGCAGCGAGGCTCACAGCAAGCCGGACTTGGGGAGTTCTCCATGAGCAAGCGAATGCGCTAGGGCCTTCGGCCCGAGGGCTGACCGGCGCTGCCCGTCCACGGCAGGCGGTCACGCCGCACGCAGTACCCATCACCCTTCACCTTGTTCCCGCACCCGTGCGCGCGGCAGCGCCGCCCCGGGCCCGACGACCGGGCCGCCGAGGGCCGATCGGCCGCGCCGCCGCCGAGTGGTGCGTTCGCCTGCCTTCCTACGGGAGCCCGCCATGACCGTGACCGCCGCCGCCACCACCACCGACCGATCCACCCGCGGCCCCCTGCCCGTGCTGGGCCGCGACGTCCGCGTCCCCCTGGTCACCGGTGGCGAGGTCGAGTACGCCGCCCTCGACTACGCCGCCAGCGCGCCCGCCCTGCTGCGGGTGTGGGAGGACGTCGCCGCCTACGCGCCCTACTACGGCAGTGTGCACCGGGGCGCCGGCTACCTCTCGCAGCTGTCCACGGACCTGTTCGAGCAGAGCCGGGAGACCGTCGCCGCGTTCCTGGGGTGTCGGCCGGGGGACGAGGTGCTGTTCACCCGTTCCACCACCGACTCGCTGAACCTGCTGGCCGCCGCGCTCCCCGCCGGCACCCGGGTCTTCGTCTTCGAGACCGAGCACCACGCCTCCCTGCTGCCCTGGCAGCGCGCCCGCGACGCCGGTGTGACCTACCTGGCCGCGCCCGGCTCGCCCGAGCAGGCGGTGGCCGCGCTCGACGCCGGCCTGGCAGCCGCCGCCGAGGGCCCGAAGCTGGTGTGCGTGACCGGCGCCTCCAACGTCACCGGTGAACTGTGGCCGGTGCGCGAGCTGGCCGCCGCGGCCCACCGGCACGGCGCCCGCATCGTCCTGGACGCGGCCCAGCTGGCCCCGCACCACCCGGTCGACGTGGCCGAGCTCGACGTCGACTGGGTGGCGTTCTCCGGCCACAAGCTCTACGCGCCGTTCGGTGCCGGGGTGCTCGCCGGGCGCGCCGACTGGCTGGACGCCGCCGAGCCGTACCTGGCCGGGGGCGGCGCCACCCGCACGGTCGCGCGCCTCGGCGACGCCGTCGAGGTCGAGTGGCACGCCGGCACCGCCCGGCACGAGGCCGGCTCGCCGAACGTCATCGGCGCCTACGCCATCGCCTCGGCCTGCCGTGCGCTCACCGAGGCGGGCCTCGCGTCCCTGGCCGAGCGGGAGCAGGAGCTGCTGGCCCGGCTGCGCGAGGGCCTGGACGCCATCCCCGGGGTGCGGGTGCTGTCGCTGTTCGGGCCCGAGGCCGACCGGGTGGGCGTGCTCTCCTTCGTGGTGCGGGGCTGGAACTCCTCGCACCTGGCCGCGGCCCTGTCCGCCGAGTACGGGATCGGGGTGCGCGACGGGCTGTTCTGCGCCCACCCGCTGGTGCGGACCCTGCTGGGCGGCGAGCCGGACGAGCCGGCCGAGTGCGGTGCCCCCGAGGCCGCGCCGGGCGAGCGGCCCCTGAACGCGGTCCGGGTGAGTTTCGGGGCGGGCACGCCCGACGAGCACGTCGACCGGTTCGTGGCGGCCCTGGCCACGCTGGTGAGCGAGGGCGCGGCCTGGAGCTACCGCACCGAGAACGGCCGCTGCGTGCCGGCCCGGGCCTGAGGCCGGTTCGGCCGGCCGGCCGGGCGGGCGTACCGGCGGGCTCGCAGCGGGGCCGGCGCCTCAGTTGTCCAGGCCGATGGCGAACGCCGCTTCCAGGTCGTGCTGGGAGTAGGTGCGGAAGGCCACGTGGGTGTCGGTGGCGGTGACGCCGGGGATCTTGGAGATCCGGCCGGGGATCACGTCGGCCAGGTCGTCGTGGCGGGCCACCCGCACCAGGGCCACCAGGTCGTAGCCGCCGGTCACCGAGTAGACCTCGCTGACGTGCTCCAGGGCCGCGATGGCCTCCGCGATCTCGGGGATACGGTCCACGGACGTCTTGATGAGCACGATCGCGGTGATCACGGCTGGGCATCTCCTTGGCTGGGCCTCACGACGAGGCTCACCTTACGCCGCGGCCGGTAGCAGGCCCACGCGCACAGGAAGCCGAACGCGAAGCCGACCACGTGCGCGAGGTAGGCCACCCCGGGGCCGTTGCCCGCGGTCTGCGCCGCCAGCCACTGGAGCACGAACCAGAAGCCGAGCACCACCCACGCGGGGAAGCGCAGCGGCACGAAGAACAGGAACGGGAACAGACTCGTCACCCGTGCCCGGGGATACAGGTACAGGTATGCGCCGAGCGCCCCGGAGATCGCACCCGACGCGCCCACGAGGCTCTGGGTGTCGCCGGAGTGCGCGAACGCGAAGCCGTACGTCGCCAGGTAGCCGGCGGCCAGGTAGAAGAGCGCGAACCGGACCCGGCCCATGCGGTTCTCCACGTTGTCGCCGAAGACGTACAGGAACAGCATGTTGCCCACCAGGTGCAGCCAGCTCGCGTGCAGGAACATCGACGTCAGCACGGACAGGAACGGCACCTTCGGAAAGGGCCGCGGGACCGCGCAGCCGGCCGGCAGGCCCAGCCGGGAGACGGGGAGCCGGCCGTGGAGGAGCTCGGCCGGGATCACCCCCCAGCGGTCGAAGTACAGCGCCTGCCGGCAGTGCAGCGCGTGGCCCGAGCCGTAGAACCCCGCGAAGCCGGAGAGCGGCCCCAGCAGGAACACCACGGTGCACAGCCCGATGAGCGTGTACGTGACAACCGGAGTGCGGCGGACCGGGTTCTTGTCGTACACCGGGATGACCATGGACCGATCATGGCGGAACGGGGCCAATCGGCACGGGTCGCCTCGCCGCAGCGCGCCGCGGCGCCCAGGCCGTAGGGTGACCCGGAACGGGCGGTGCCCGGCGGGTCGAACTGGTGGACCGCGGTGGCACGGACGTGTCCGGTGGTTCGCCGCCGGGGGCGGTCCCGGGGGTGCCCCGAACCGGGGACAATGGAAGCAGGAGGCGGCGGCCGGAGGGATCGAAGGGGGCCGGGAGGGCGCCGAGGGACCCGACAGGAGTGACTGGTGGACGGTAACGGCGGCCGACCGCGGCCCGAGCAGAACGGGCCGGGCGGGCCGGAGGCCGGCGTGCCCGCGGAGCCGGGCGGCGCACCGGGCACCGGCCCGGACGCCGTGCCGGCCCCGGGCAGGGCCGCGTCGTCCGGCGGGTCGGCTCCCGCCGGCAGTGCCGCTCCGTCCGACGACGCCGCCCCGTCCGGCGGGGCAGGCGATGCCGCTCCCTCCGAGGCCTCGGACGGGCCGGAGACGGCCGAGGAGTCCGAGGCCGCCGACGACGGCAGCCCGGGCGGCGCCGAGCCGGCGCTGGAGGGGCCGCTGCCCGAAGGGGTGCGGCACCGCGTGGTGACCGTCGCGGCCGACACCTTCGGCGGGTTCACCTTCGCCGAACTCCCGCTCACCCTGCGCCCCTACGCCCGGTTCACCCCCTCCCGCCGGGCCCGGTACGCCGCCACCGCGCTGGCCGCCGCCCTGGAGTCGGACGCGGCCTTCCGGCAACGGGTCGCCGCCCGGCTGCGGGAGGCGCAGCCGGACCTCACCGGCGCCCTGGACGCCGGCAGCCCGCCGCCGGCCGCCGACCCGCTCGACGTGGCCGCCGCGGCGTACCTGCTGCGCCCGCCGGGCTGGGCGAAGCTCGTCGCCACCGCGGGCGAGGAGGCCCAACGGGCCGGTGCCGAGCGGGCCGACGAGGAGGCCGCCCGTGAACTCGCCCGGCTGCGCGAGGAGGTGGCCGCCCTCCAGGAGCAGGCCAGGGCCGGCGCCGCCCGTGCCAGATCCGAACTGGACGCGGCCCGCAAGGACACCGACGCCGTCCACCGCAAGCTGCGCTCCGCGCACAGCGACGTGCGCCGGGCCGAGGCCGCCCAGCGCAAGCTCCAGGCCGAACTGGACGAGGTGCGGGCCGCCGCCGACCGCGAACGGGCCGCCGCCGACAGCGAGCTGCGTCGGCTGCGCACCCGGCTGGCCGCCGCCGAGGCCGCGGTCGAGGCCGGCCGCAGGGCGGCGCGTGAGGGCCGCAGCGTGGAGGACGTCCGGCTGCGGCTGCTGCTGGACACCGTGCTGGACGCCGCCGCCGGCCTGCGACGCGAACTGGCCCTGCCGCCCCGGGACAGCCTCGGCGTGCGGCCGGCCGACACCGTCGACGCCGTCGCGCCGGGCCAGTTCAGCCCCAAGGACATCGCCGCCCGCGCCCTGTCCGACACCGACCCGGCCCTGCTGGACCAGCTCCTCGCGCTGCCGCAGGCGCACCTGGTGGTCGACGGCTACAACGTCACCAAGACCGGCTATCCCTCACTGCCGCTGGAGAAGCAGCGGCTGCGGCTGCTGGGGGGCCTCGCCGTGCTGGCCGCGCAGAGCGGGGCGGAGGTCACCTGCGTCTTCGACGGGGCCGACCTCGACCGGCCGGTGCTGCTCGCCCCGCCGCGCGGGGTGCGTGTGCTGTTCTCCAAGGGCGGTGAGAGCGCGGACGAGTTGATCCGGCGGCTGGTGCGGGCGGAACCGCCGGGCCGGCCGGTCGTGGTGGTCTCCGCGGACCGCGAGGTGGCCGACGGTGTCGCGAAGGCCGGCGCCCGGCCGGTCGCCTCGCTGCTGCTGCTGAAGCGTCTCAGCCGGGTCTGAGACGCCCGGCCCGCCGCCGCGCCGCCCGGTGAGGACCCTGTGACGCTGCGTGAACCTGCCGGCCGCCTGCGGCCGTTGGGCCCCGCCCGCGGCCGGAGCGGTCAACAGGGGCGCTCCTTTCGGATGTTTCGGACGCCGCCGGCGCGCGGCAGGCGCGCGACCAGCGCGGACGTGCCGCCGTCACGCCCCTGCGCCCGGCTTTCGAAGCGGTAAAGCCTCGTAAAGAATGTGCGAAGCGGTCGAGATTTTGCCTACAAGGATTTGAACCGATCACAGTCCGGTCACTAAGGTCTGGCCTCGTACCTCCGCGCAGTCGATCATCCAACCCGGATGGCGCTCGGAGGCCGCCCGCCAGCTGAACCGGTAGGCGGCTGAAGGAAGAAGGAGATCGCCTTCGTGGCGTCCCACCGTCGTCCCAAGCCGGCAAGCCGCACGCGTGTCACCGTGCTCACCGCGACCGCCGCAGCAGCGGTCGCCCTGTCCTCGCAGGCCGCGCACGCCGCTCCCGCCAAGGATTCCGTCTCGGACGCCAAGGCGAAGATGGACGCCCTGTACACGCAGGCCGAGCAGGCCACGCAGATGTACGACGCGGCCAACGAGAAGCTGAGCAGCCTCCAGAAGGAGGCCTCCAGCCTCCAGGACCAGGTGGCGCGCCAGCAGCAGCACCTGAACGACCTGCGGGACGGCATCGGCGTCATCGCCGCCTCCCAGTACCGCGGCGGCGGTATCGACCCGTCGCTCCAGCTGTTCCTGTCCTCGAACCCGGACAGCTACCTGGACCAGGCGACGTCCATGGACCAGATCTCCTCGCTCCAGGCCGGCGCCCTCTCCGAACTCCAGGACGCCAAGCGGACCCTGGACCAGGAACGGGCCGAGGCGACGGCGAAGCTCGCGGAGGTGCAGTCCACCCACACCGAGCTGGCCAAGAAGAAGAACGAGGTCAAGCAGAAGCTGGCCCAGGCGCAGAGCCTCTACAACACCCTCAGCGCCAAGCAGCGCCAGGAACTGGCCCTCAAGAACGAGGAAGCCGCCAACCGGGCCAACTCCCGGGTGGACCTCGGCAACGCCAAGGCCGCCTCGGGCCGCGCGCAGGCCGCGTTCGACGAGGCCAAGACCCGGCTCGGCGACCCGTACTCGTACGGCGCCACCGGCCCGAACGCCTTCGACTGCTCCGGCCTCATGCAGTGGGCCTACGCTCAGGCCGGGGTGTCCATACCCCGCACCTCCGAGGAGCAGGCGAACGCCGGCACGCGCATCTACAACGCCTCCCAGCTGGAGGTCGGCGACCTGGTGATCTTCTACAGCGACTACCACCACGTCGGGATGTACGCCGGCAACGGCATCGTGCTGCACGCGCCGAAGCCCGGCGACTCCGTCAAGTACGAGTCGATGAGCGACATGCCGTTCGAGTTCGGCGTCCGCATCTGACACCCGCTCCGCCGACCCTTCGGGGGTGCGGTGACCGGGCGGCGCGCCCGGGGCGTACGGCGGACGAGTGATGAACACCCAGCCGAGGCGACGTCCCCGGGCGTGTGACCTGCGACGCCGGGGGAGGGTCTGCTCCGCGGGCCGACCGGATCTTTGAACTCACCGCCACCGCGCGGTTACTGTCTGCTGCCGTGGCTTCCCATCGACGTACTCCTCGGCGGGGCCCGGCCGGCACCGGCGCCCGGGTCACCGCGCTGTCCGCGGCCGCCGCCGCAGCGGCGCTCTCGGCCGCCG
>Ga0164242_10006811_pt1 | contig 12556 bp, 12 predicted proteins | sample OricomgcompostMG_FD_108783 | JGI IMG/M metagenome (GOLD analysis project Ga0164242, IMG submission 108783) | Miracle-Growth compost microbial communities from Emeryville, California, USA - Original compost - Miracle growth compost (MG) ... | reverse complement strand
AGCGAAAGTAGAGCAGTGAGCGACGCTTGCGGAGCGAAAGTAGAGCAATGAGCGACGCTTGCGGAGCGAAAGTAGAGCAATGAGCGACGCTTGCGGAGCGAAAGTAGAGCAATGAGCGAACCGGTCGAGCAGGCGTCCTCGCGACGCGCATCCGAGACCGTCACCTGGCCGGTTCGCGTGGCCGCGGCGTGGGCCTGGCGCCTGTTGCTGCTGGCCGGAGTGCTCTATGTCGTCGCCCGGATCGCGGCCCGCTTCGAACTGGTCGTGATCTCGTTCGTGCTGGCGCTCTTCTTCACTGCGGTACTGCACCCGCTGGAGGCACGGTTACGCCGCCTGATCCCGAAGCCCGCCTCGGCGGCCGCGGCGCTCGCCTTGTTGATCGGCGTCGCGGTCATCGGCGGAATCGGCTGGTTCGTCGCCTGGCAGATCAGCACGCACTCCTCGCAACTGGCCGATCAGATCAACGACCTGGTCAACAAGACGCGCGACTGGCTGCACGACGGTCCGTTCAAGCTGAACTCGAGCGACCTTGACAACATCGCCGACAAGATCACCAACGCAGTGCAGGATCACCAGGGTCAGTTGCTCAGCGGCGCGATCAAGACAGTCCGCACCGTGGTTGAGGCGATCGGCGCGCTGCTGCTGATCGTCCTGTCGACGTTCTTCCTGCTCCGCGACGGCGCCATCGTTTGGCGGTTCGTCCTCGGCTTCGTGCCACGCCGGGCACAGGAACGTGTCGACCGCGCCGGTCGGGCCGGATGGCACACGCTCGGCGGCTACATGCGCGGCCAGGTGCTGATCGCCCTGTTCCACGGCGTCACCGTGACCATCGTGCTGTTGGTGTTGCGGGTACCGCTTGCTGCCGCGCTGGGTGTCCTGATCTTCCTCGGCTCGTTCATCCCGCTGATCGGGCTCACCGCCACCGGCGCCCTCGCGGTCGCGGTGACCCTGCTGGAACACGGGGTCACCGCCGCGATCGTCGTCACGGTGGCGATCGTGGTGCTGTTCCAACTCGAGGCACACCTGCTGCAGCCGGTGATCATGAGCCGGTCTGTAGAGGTCCATCCACTGGCGATTGCGTTGTCGGTAATCAGCGGCTCGATCCTCTGGGGCATCCCCGGCGCACTGGTCGCGGTGCCCTTCGTCGCCTTCCTGAACACCACCGTCCGAGCGCTGCGCATCGCCGCCGAGTCACCGGGCACCCCATCCACCGAAGAACTCATCGAAGACGTGGAAGGTACTGGCGATTCGGACCAGTCACTCAAGCCCACCGACTGAGTCGTACGGACTCGTACGAACTCGCGCCTCAGACGAGCATGGACCGTGTGGCCATTGTTAGCGTCGCCGCCAATGGTGACCGCCGGGAGCGGTCCGGCCGCTGGAGGAATCCCATGCATTCTGCGCGAAAAATCCTGCTCGCGCTCGTCGCCGCCACGGCGGTCGCCGCTACCGCCGTAGTCGTCGCGCCGGCCGCTGAAGCCGCGACGGCAGTCACTGTCAAAGCCGCACGGACGACGATCAACGTCCACACCGCCGAGAAATTCACCTACACCGGCCCGAAGAAGTGGACGGCGTATCTGCAGCGCAAGTCCGGAACGAAGTGGAAGACCGTCAAGACCCTCGGCAGGCACCCTCATGGGCACGTCAGCGTCAAGCTCAATAACGCCGGGCGAAGCCAGTGGCGGGTGATCTACAAGCGAGGACACAAGACCCGCAAGAGCCACCAGGTGACCGTCACCACGGTCGCCGCCCCGGTCCTCGTGCTGAAGACGACCACCGGACGAATCAACGCCGGCACGTCGCCGCGGTTCATTTACTCCAGCAGCCGGGTCGGAGGCGGCGTCACCATCGCCCTGCAGCGGCAATTCGGCACGGGCAACACTTGGCGCACTGTCCAGTCGGAGCGCGCGGCCAGCACCACAACGACCATCATCGCGCCCAAGCTGCCGACCCTCGGCCGGTACGTCTATCGCCTCGTCGCCTTGGAGTCCGGCAAGGCGATCGCGGCGTCCAAGTCGGTCGTGGTCTACGCCTACGCGACCGTGCCGCTCAGCCTGCAATACAACGGCCCGGATCCGCAAACAGAGCAGGTCGGCGCGCGTTTGTACACCTATGACACGGACTTCGGCGGTGACGTGTATCCGGAGTATCAGTCGCGAACGCTCTTCTCCGCGCCAGGGACGAGTTGCCGCTCGATCAGCATCGACTTCGCCGGAGATGCGACTGCGCAGAACGATGGTGACACCGCATACCTACAGATTGTGCAGACCGCAGCCGACGCTGTGTACGCCAATGTTGCGACCGGGGCGGTCGGACACATCAGCGCCGCCTTGGACGGTGGCCCTGTCAACGTGAACGTCGCCTCCTCCGACTACTCCTGGGCGAGCGACGTCGTTGGCAACATCAGTGGCTCCTGCTACACGGTCAGCGGCCAACGCTAGAACTCGCCGGCTCCCCGCGCGGTGACGCTCAGACGCGACTGACAATCACGCACACCACGCGAGCCCTAATAGTTGTTCGATGTCTCCGACGTCGCAGCGGCGAGCGCGCTGCGTTCATGACTTGTCTCCGGCACTCGATGTCCCTCGGTGAGTCCTCGCCGAGGGACGGTCCGGCGCCGGGGCCTGCAACAGCGGGAGGTCGTCGGCGGTGATCAGCCGGGAGGCGAGAGCGTACTCGACGAGTCGGGCCCGACGATTCGTCGCCAGCTTGCCCGCGTCGCCGTGCAGGCCGCGGACGCCCAGCTTGGTGAGCTTCTCGCAGACGTTGTCGAGCTTGCGGTTGAACTTCGTCAACGTCCATCCCAGCGTGGCGGCGGCCTGTGCGTTGGCCGGGATCTTCCCCGTCCCTCGCCGTCCTCGACGCAACAGGTCTTCGGCGAGCGCGAGAATCAGCAGCTTCTGGTCCGGCGTGAACGCGACGCGACCGACGGTGGTCTGACCCGCGTCGTGGGCCATCGCCGCGGCGGGACTGTAGCCGTCGTGTCCGGTCACCACGTCGAACTCGTACGTCGTCGGGCCGGCGGTGAACCAGACGGCGGCACGCTCGAACACCACCGGAAGCCGCCCGCCGGGCGCCAGCCAGGCCTGCAGCAGGCCGTCCGGATCGGAGAGCGTCGCGGTGAGGCTGCTGCCCAGGTTCGCGATCCAGACCAGCGAGTCCCGGAGCACGACCTCCAGAAAGCGGCGATGTAGGTACGGATTGTCGTCGATCACCACGTCCGCATCGCGGCCGATGACGACGGGGGTGTCGGGACGAAGCGGGTAGATCTCGCCCAGGAAGTCGACATGCGGCTCGGTCACTGCCCGCACGTCCACTGTTGGTTGGAGGCAATGGTGCCGTCAGTGAGGACGACGCCGACCTCGATGCACTCGTTGGCCGGCGTCGTGGTCCGTACTCGGGCCGTCGCCTGCGTCGTCTGCGTGGGCGTGGTGTCCTGCCCGCCGTGCGCCACGTCCTTCAGCCAATAGGCGTACTTCGATGTGACGCCCGCTCCGGTGGCCGGCGTCCAGGTGAACGTCAGCGTCCGGGCGGCGGCGTCGTAGCTCGAGGAGACGGTCGGAAACGTCACGTCGGCCGCATCCGCAGCACCAGCCTGGTCCGTACCCACGGGACCGCTCGGAGTCTCGTTCGCCGAGGGGTGCTTCGGACCGCCAGACATCACCACGATCCCGATGATCACCGCGGCGACAACGATCACAGCGGCCGCGAGCACGACCACAGGCGTCTTCACACCTCGGCGGGTAGACGCCTTGTCCGCCTCAGGCTCCTTCGCCGCTTCTCCAGGGGTGGCGGGACGGCGCACAGTGGCCGGCGTCTCGGTCGATGCGCTCAGCCCATGGCGCTGCCTCGGCGCCGGCGTCGCGGATGCCGCGGGCGTGGCGGGACGCAGCCGGGTGCCCTCCTCGTCACGAGTGGGCGGCGGGGTCGGTCGCGCCGGCCGGACCGTGGTTGCCGGGTGTCCGCTCTCTCGGGCCGGAGTCGCCTGTGGCGCAACCGTGTCCGGGCGCTGAGCGAAACGTTCGTCGTGGATCGTCGACGGCGGTGTAGGACGCGCTGGTGTCGGGGTCGCGGCGCCCTCCACCAGGATCTCGGTACGGGCGTACCGGAGTTCCTGTTCGACCATCTGCAGCGAGCGGGCGAACTCCATAGCCGAGGACGGTCGGTGCTCGGGACGCTTGGCCATCGCCTGCTGCAACAGCCGCTCCAGCGACGCCGGCGCGTCGGCGCGCCCAGTCGACCGCGGTGCGCTGGTGAGGATCCGACCCATGAGTGCTCGTGGCGCGTTGTCACCGCCCGGCGTCTCGAACGGCGAGCGCCCCGCGAGCAGGTGCCAGAGCGTGGCCGCCAGCGAGTAGACGTCCGACGTCACCGAGCCGTTGGATGCGCCGCTGAGAATCTCGGGCGGTGACCAGGGAATCGAAACGCCGAGGTCGTCATCGACCTCGGCGTCCGCGGCCTTGCCCGCAATACCGAAGTCGGCCAGACCAGGCTCGCCGTACGAGCTGACGAGGATGTTCGCCGGCTTGATGTCGCGGTGCAGGATGCCGGCGCGGTGCGCGGTCTCCACCGCGCTTGAGATCTGGATTCCCGTGCGCAGCACATCCGCCACGGTGAAGCGCTCGGTGGCCGCCCGCGTGCCGAGGTTGGGCGGCGGGTAGTACTTCATCACGAGGTACGGCCGGCCGTCGTCGGTGACGCCGGTGGTGAAGACCTGCACGATGTAGGGATGGTCAGCGAGTTCGGCCATCGTCTCGGCCTCGGCTGCGAACTGCTCCAGCTCGGCCTCGGACAACCGGGCGTCCGTCAGCACCTTGACCGCGACCCGCATCCGGGGGCGGCGCCGCTCGTAGAGGTAGACGTCGGAGTAGCCGCCGCTGCCGAGGTGCTCGATGAAAGTGAATCCGTCGATCTGGGGCCCGGTGGCGCGGTCTGTCGTGGTCACGGCCGCACCTCGAAGACGCAGCGAATCTCGTCGGCGAGCGTGATCACGGCGCCGGGCTCGAGTAGCTGCAGATCGTCCGAACGCAGCCGCACCGGCGGTTGCCCGGGGAGTTCCACGGTGGTGCCATTCGTCGATCCGAGGTCGCGGATGAAGACGTGCCAGCCGTCCAGCACCACCTCGGCGTGGGTACGCGATACGTCGTTCTCCGGGCTGGCGACCCGGACGAGGTGGGGGCGCTGCTCCGCGCCTTCCGGGGCGGACGGCGCGCGGCCGATGAAGACACCTCGGTCGAGCGTGACGCTGTCCCCGGTGGACAGCTGCAGCACGCCCAGCGCGGGGCGCGCGATCTCGAATCCGACCTGCTCCGGAACCTCAGCGCGGCACACCCGGCAGTGCGCCGAGTGTGCTGGAGTGAGATGCCCGGCCGGGCAGCGTCCGGCGAGGACGGTGGGACCGGCGATCGGTGGCACGTCGGCGAGCTGCGCCAGCAAGGCCGCTCGGTTCGTCGTCCGCGCCACCACCTCCGGCGCGTCGTCGACCATGTCGGGCATGGCGACGGGGATGCCGGGCGGTGGCTCCTCCGGCACGGCTCCCCACCCAGGGACGGCGTCGATCAGGCCCGAGCTCTCCTGGACCGCGGCAGGGACGTCTGGCACCGGGATGGGCTGATCCTCCGGGGGGGCCATCGTGTGCCAGGTCGCCGTCATCGATGGGTCGGGCTGGGGTGCCGGTTCCTGGACGACATCCTCGACCGGTAGCGGGCGCTGCGTGGCTCCGAACAGGAAGTCGTAGGACGGCGCGTCCGGCTGGTCCTCCGCCGCGGGTGGGCCATCCTCCGATGGTGGTTGCGGTTCCGAGTCGCGCACTGGCTCGCTCGAAACAGGGCGCGGCTCCACTCCTTCGGCCGGCTTGGCCTCACGCCCAGTGATCGACACGGCGACCGTGGCCGCCAAGCTCACCCCGGAACCCATCGGCAGCTCGACCGCAGATAGACCCGGCTTGCCTCCGGCCAGGGTGATCGCGTCGGCACCTGCGGCGATGTCTTCATCGACCCAGACGGCCCGCCCGGTTGCAGCGACTTCGGAGGACACGCCGTCGGCCAGCACCCGGACCACGGCGACGCCCCGGACGACCGCCCTGGTGCCTCGGTCGGCCACGAAGACGAGGGCGAACGAGGGTGCCGCGCGCAGTCCGACGGAAATCACGGCATCGAGCACGTCCTCGACCTCGCCGCCGGCGGAGATCACCGACCAGCAGCGTTGCACGACCTCGTCCTGGGGCGGCAGGTCGATCAAGAGCCAGCGACCGGGCGCGGAGATCGCGACCCAATCGCCGGCGACGTAGCTGGCCTCGGGTGACACGCTCACTCCCCCATCCGAGTTCGTGGTGCGGTGGCGACGTCGACCACGGCGGTCTCCCGCGATGGCAGGACATCGACCACGACCACGCTGACGTTGTCCCGCCCACCGGCGGCAACGGCGGTGTTCACGAGCGCGTCCGCGGCCTGCTGTGGAGTAGCCGCGTCCCTCAGCAGAGTCAGGATCTGCTCGTCGCTGACCTCGAGGGGCAGGCCGTCGGAGCAGACGAGCAGTCGCTGGCCTTCGACGACCGGCAGGACCCACATATCCGGAACGGGCGGTGGCTCGGAGCCGAGCGAGCGGGTCACGACGTTGCGCAGGGGATGGTTGCGTGCCTCGGCCGCGGTGATTCTGCCGGCTGAGATCAGCTCGGCCACTTCGGAGTGGTCCACCGTGAGCTGCCGCAGGATCCCGTCGACCAACTCGTAGACCCGGGAATCGCCGACGTTGAAGACGAACCAATGCGGCGAGCCGCCGACGGTGCCGAGGCAGACACCACTGACGGTCGTGCCCATACCCGCGGTCTCTACCTGCTCGGATTCCCGCGCCATGATCGAGTCGTTAGCGGCGTGGACCGCGCGGAGCACGTCGTCCGGGCGCAGATCCGCGTGGCCGGCCAACGTCCCCATCTGCTCCACCGCGAGTGCGGAGGCCACCTCGCCGGCCGCGTGACCGCCCATCCCGTCGGCGACCATGAAGATCGGAGACGTGGCAAGCACCGCGTCCTCGTTGAGGTCGCGGTGCCCACCGACGTCCGTACGCGCCCCGTACGCCACGTTCATATGAGGTCCTCCGATAGCATCAGCAGCTCACTCGCTGGTTGAGCGGATTGAGATATGTCCCTCCTGGCTCCGCGCGCTTGAGCGGAGCCAGCTCTGGTCGGGAGAAGTACTCTCCCGCGACATCGTCCAGCCACTGACCGCCCGACTCCGCTACAACGAAGACGTACTGGGGCCAATAGGTGCAGTCCGTGACTCCGGCCGCGTTGCCCTGGGCCGCGGGGTCCTGACGGGAGACGAAACGCGCAGGGATCGCGATCAGGTCGTCAGCCAGCGTCTGCGGTTCACCGAAGGCGACCTGGTAGAAGTGCGTGGTCGCGTAGCCGCGTCGGAACGCACTGCTGGGCGATGATCCGGACAGCGACTCCGTGCTGTCGTTCCAGGCGGAATTGAAGTCCTGCTGGTTGACATGCGTCATGAACGCGATGACGTCCTGAACCGCAGCGGTCTGGTCGTCGTCCAGATCGTCCGGAACCCACTCGACCAGCTGATCCTGATCGGTCGGAACAGTGCTGTCGTCGGTGTACGGGACGACCTGATCATCCTGCGGTGGATCAGGTAGAGCTGCGTCCACGGGCACAGGTTCGTCGGCGGCAGGCACCTCGGGGACGTCCGACGGCTCGCTCGGTTCGGCCTGCTGCACGTCTGCGAGCTGGTCACTGTCGATGCAGGCGCCACCGGTTCCGTTGTCGCGGACCTCGTAGGTGACGACCTGGGTGGAGCCGTCGTCGAAGGTGACGGTCGCGTCCACATCGAAGTCGCCGTCGGTCTGCGGCGTGATGTCGCCGACTTGGTAGTCGGTGATCTGGCCGCTGGGGTCGACGTCGGTCCCGTCGCAGTCGGTCACCGGGTCGTCGTCATCTTCCAATTCGCTGAGAGCACTGTCGATGTAGTTCGACGCATCGTCAGCGGTGATCACCGCATAGGTCTGTTCGGTCGGTTCGTCCGCGGACTTCGGGTAACTGGGCTCGGAGTTGTAGTAACCGTTGTCGGAGGACGAGTCGTAGGAGGACCCGAAAGTACTGGCCTCGCTGTGCGCGCCGGAGGCGAATCCGACCGCGGCCAGGGCGATGAGCGCGATGAGCGCGACGATCATGCCGATCCCAGCGGCCGGAGTGAGTGCTGGGAGTTCGCGAGGTTCAGCGAAGTGCCGGCTGCTCGATTGGGGCAGCCAGAGACCCGCGAGCGCGGCGATGCCGAGCCCGAGGGGGACCAACGTGGTGAGCGAAGCTCCCTGGCCATCTCCGGAGTTGTTGACGACGAATATGAGCACGATCGCGATGACGAAGGCGACGCTGGCGCCGATCCGGGCGCTGTTGCGTCCCGCGCGCAGATATCGGGTGGTGGCCACGAGCCACGCGCCGGCGACGGTCAGTCCGATCCCCCACCAGATGTACTTGGCTCCGACGGCTCCACCGATCATGAACAGGACGCCGACCAGGGCGATGCTGGCGCCGAAGTAGATCGCGACGGCGGACGCGACGAGGACGCCGAAGGGCCGGTCCTTGTCTTGAGCGAAGAAGGCTCGGGCGTTGGGCAGTGCGGTGATCAGCACGATGGCGGCAAGGCTGATGAGCAGGACGGCGATCATGACACCGTGTGCGAGGCCGATCGCGCCGTACGCGGCGGGGCCGGTCTGCGACAGCGTGACCATCTCGGAGAGCGCGACCACACCGCACAAGAGACAGGTGAGCAGTTGGGCCACGCGACTGCCGCGGACGAGACCGATCCCCAACACGATCAGACCCACGCCGATCGCGGCGACGAACAGCAGGGAGAACAGGATCAGTGCGGACAGCGCACGGGTGAACTTGTCGCCGTCGAAGACATGCCCCAGGAACGGGAACCCGTAGCGGAGCATCGGCCAGCACAGCAACACACCGAGGACGAACATCCCGATGGAGACGAGCCAGACCTCCGGTGGCGCGGAGGAGACCCTCCCCGGCGGGAACCGTGCTGGCGCGTACGCGTTCCCCGGTGGGGGTGATGGAGGAGGCGCCAGAGGCAAGGTGGCTCTGGCGCGTGGTGGGGGCGGGGTCGGAGCGACGAATGAAGCTCTCACCGACGTCTGTGCGGGCGCCGGCGCCCCGCAGCGACCGCAGAGGGGCACCCCGAGCCGTAGCTCAGTACCGCACGCCGAACAGGTCGGTGCCTGTTCCTGTCGCATTGCGAAGTCCTCGTCCCCCATCACGGCAGCTCAGTTCAGCGCCGCGAATATTGCGATGTAGAAGACGATGACCGCGACCACCCAGAGGATGCCGAGGACGAGGCCAGCGACAGCCATGCCGTGGCCCTTCTTCTTTCCGGGGCCGGTGCGGCCGAGCGCGACCGCGCCGAAGACGATCGCAAAGAGGGAGAAACCGAGGATGCCGAGAACCAGGGCGGCAACAGCGAAGCCGTCCGTCTCGTTCTGCTGGTTCAACTGTGCGTGGCCGTTCTGCGCCGACTGGTATGCGGGCGCGACGCCCGGGGCGTGTCCGCCGGACGCTGCCGCCGCGCCCCCACCAGGAGCACGCATCGCGACGATCGCCACGGCCAGGCCGCCGAGGACGAGCAGCAGACTGAGAAAGAATCCGACGCTCGCGGAGAAGCTCGATCCGAAGACGCCGATCAGCGCGAACAGCGCAGCGCCGGAGAGCAGAACGAGCGCAGCCACTCGAAGACCGGTCTTGCCGGAGGGAACACCCAGCGCCAGCAGCACCGCGCCGACGATGCTCAGGACGAATCCGATGGCATAGAGCTGCAATGACCAGCCGCCGCGGTGAAGCAGCGTCCCACGCAAGCCGCTAGATCCGCCGAGGTACGCCAGCAGGCACCCACCCATGACGATCGCGCCTAGGCGATCCCCTGAGTTCTTCTGCCTGACTCCGACGGTGAGGGCGATCGCCGCCACAAGCCCGAACAGGAACGGGGCGAACTTGAGCGAACCCCATCCCTGCCAGGGTCCCAGGGAGACCCACCCGCCGTAGTCCAGACTCGGCATGAGCGAGACGAGCCAGAGCACCGCGGGCAGCAGCAGACAGAACCAGTCGCGCCAGGGCAGCCAGGAACCTTGCGCCGCTGCCGCTGCCGCGGGATGCCGTGAGATCGGGATCTCGGCGGCCGGTGCGGCCGGTGCAGGCGATGGAGCGGCCGGAGGCGGGGGCGGTGCGGGCGGTGGCGGAGCGGGAGCGGTCGGGGACATCGGCGTGGTGCTCGACGCCCTCAGCGAGGCCCGGTTGGTCGTAGCCTCCAGCAGCGCCGGATCCGCTTGACTCGCCGCCAGCCCAGGTGGCACTGGGTAAAGGGCAGAGGGTGCCGCGGGAGCAGCACTCATCACCGCCCCACACCGCGAGCAGGTCGGCAACGGCGCGAGATTGTCGTGCCCGCACGTCGGACAATTCATCTCAATCTCGGTCATGGCGTGCTTCCACTTCTCACCGATCTACAGTTCCATCGGAAAGGGGGAGATACCGAGCACGTTGACTCCAGGTGGGGCACCAGGAACCTGTCCTGGCTGTGCTGGCACCGAGGTATTCCATTTCCGGCCGGAACCGAGTGAGTCCGAGCCACCTCCCGCGACCCCGCTGATGCGGTCTTGTTCGTCGGCGTTGCTTCCCGCAGCAGTCGCCAAACCCGCGACCGAGTCGCGAGCCCGCGTCAGTGCTGGTTTGTGCTGTTCGTTCCAACAGCCGACGAAGGCCTGCATATCGGGCCCGGACCAGGCCGATTGCATATTCCTGACGACAGCTTCAATCCGACCGCAGATCGTGTCGAGCGCGGTTGCCTGCGCATCCAGCCGACCGGCGAGGTCACGGACGGCCGCTGGGTCCATCCCGAGGTCCGTCATGAGGCGGGCACCAACGCGTCAGTGAGGATCGCGTCGAGCGTTCGTCCTGGGTCGTCGACGGCTGATGGGGCCAATTGTCCGTCGCCCCCGACCTCGTACGCGGTGATGTCACCGGATTGGACGATCATTGCAACCGAGGACGAACCAACGGCCGGAACCACCAGGCACCACGCGAACCCGGCCCCGGCCTCACTACGACTTGCCGCGACGGCCTGCTGCACCGAATCGCGGATGAGTTCACGCACCTCGGCGACAGGAAGCACGCCGAGTGCGTGGACACCAGCGGCGTCAGCCACGTCAATCACCGCGACTCCACCGACGAGCGCAAAGAAGGAGCAGACTGCCGCGCCGTCCGCGAGGTCCGGCAGGGATGAGGCTGACGACGAGGCCGGCGCCAGATATGTCACTACCGCTTTGCGCCCGCGCAGCGCTGCCCGCGCTGGATCGAGCAGTGCCGAGGGCGTGGACGACTCGGTCAACATTCCGCGTATCGCGAGACTGCGCATTCCCCGAAGCGCAGACGCAGTCAGGACCTGCGTGGAGTCAGTGTCGACTGTCGGCAACAGTCCGGGCCAGGCGGCCCGCGCCGAGACAGCAACAGCGACGATCTCGTCGTCGCTGAGTTGAAGAATGTTGTTGGCGGTCGTCATGTCAGATCCTTGAACAAATGTGCCGGGAACTGCTTCAGGCCGTCCCAGGCACCTCCGAAGACGATGTCGGACCAGTTGTGGGAGTTGATCGAGGAGGTCCACTTCCAATCCCATTCGATGTTCTGGGCCATCCGCGCGTCGTCAGTCCACGTAGCAACCGCCACCCCTGCCAGGTACGGGATGGGGGACTTTGCCGATTTCAATGCACTGCCAACGGTGTCAGCGGTGTCGTAGACACCCTCTGAGGAGTGGCCGGACCGAAAGTCGGCCACCGCCTCCGCTCCAGATGCCGCGGCACTGATCCCGCCGAGAACCGATCCGGTCTCTCCGACAACCCTTCCGACGCCCTTCAGTTCCGCAAGGGTCTTGGCCGACATGCCTGCTTCCCTGACTGCGTGGGTGATGCCGCTGCCGACGCCGCTCTCCCACCGTGTGATGCGCTTGCCGACGCTGGCCCACGCGGCACTACCCGAAGAGTTGAAAGCCGCGGCCCACTTACCCGGAATCTCTGGAAGCCCGATGACTGCAGATGCGCCGCCCAGGAATGCGCCGACACTGCTGACCAGCCCGAGGAGGCCGGTTCCCCCCGCTTGCCCCGGCGGGCGGCCGCCAGGCGTGCCAGAGGCTCGTCGATCTGCGCTGCTGACGGTGGCCTGGTCATTGGCGTTGTTGCGGGCAGACTCGGCCAGGCCGGCGATCGAATCGTGGGCGCGCAACAACTGCGCCCGCTCACGGCCATGCCAGTCGGCGTGAAAACGCTGGCCGTTGGCTCCGTGCCAGTGCGCGTCGGCTAGGCGCACGAGTCCGTCGACGGCGGCGACGATCTGCTGGATTCGGATTGCCTGAGCATCGAGCTGGCCCGCGAACCGGCGCACCTCACCGGCATCCATGCCAAGTTTCGTCATGGGTGCTCCCTCCTTCGACGGCTCCGCGGGTGGGGCGCTGACGCGCCCCACCCGGCACTCTCAGTGGCCCGAGACGTTCCGCTGCTCGGT